>Ga0334722_10006837_pt1 | contig 11183 bp, 10 predicted proteins | sample C3_bottom_MG_FD_207210 | JGI IMG/M metagenome (GOLD analysis project Ga0334722, IMG submission 207210) | Sediment microbial communities from Yellowstone Lake, YNP, Wyoming, USA - C3_bottom | ecosystem: Environmental > Aquatic > Freshwater > Lake > Sediment | place: USA: Wyoming | collected...
AATCCTTGCACCCTTAGCGATATTCTCAGCTCCGAGAAGGTTTATTGCATCATCGATTGCGGTGCCGGGGCCTGCCACGATCAGTGGTTCAGGCCAGAGTATAAAGAGCACCTTTTTCTTATGTGTGCTTATATAATCTCTTCTCAGTCTCGATAGGGTACCTTCTAATTCCTTAGATAGTCTAAAGGCCTTCTCTTCAGTTCCGAGGGCAATCCCCAGATCCCTTATGCCATGAGGAAGTTCCTCGATCCTCCTTGCCCTGAAAATATACGTCTTTATTCTCATCGATCTGAGTCTCTCCTCTATCTCCTTCGGATTCCCGTCTGTTGTCATCACAACTATATCAGGTTTCAGGGAGATGATAGCCTCGATTGAAGGATTTGTCATGCCCCCGATCTTCGGCTTTTTCCTTGCCTCCTCGGGATAATCACAATAATTTGTCACACCTACAACATAATCACCAAGTCCTATAGAGAAGAGTATCTCGGTCATACTCGGTGCAAGCGAGACTATCCTTTTATACTCCAGTGCCTCGACAGAATGTATGAGGAGAGGAAACAGGATACACAGGACAGATGACAGAGAAATTATGCGAAAAACGAACAACAGGCCCTGCCTTTTATCTTTCCCTTTCAATTTCATTTATCCTCCAAAAATAAAAATCCTCAGAATCCTGAGATTCTGAGGATTGCACCCTGATTCACTTCATCCTCTCCTCATCCACGTGAGGTAGGGCGGTTCTCAAACCACCACTTCTTATGACTCATTGCCTATTGTAAGAACATAAAACTATAGCTAATGAGCCATAAGCTATTTAAGGCAGGTCTTCTGGCTCCCGGATCATCCTACTTACCAGCCTTCCCGGTCTATGGACCAGTGGCTTTTTGGCTTTCGTCCCCGGTTACAGCGGCGGGACCGCTCCCGAATTACACGGGATTCCCTATTAAGCCTTTCGGCACCTTAATAAACTTTATAAGAAGCAGAGCATAAATGTCAAGACGACTTTCTCTTTAGCATTGCCTTTATAAATTCCCTGTTAAGCTTAGCTATGAATGCAACCTTTATTCCTTTGGGGCAGGCTGCCTCACACTCATAATGATTGCTGCAACTCCCGAACCCTTCTCTCTCCATCGCCTCTGTCATCATGCATACCCTTCTCGCTGCCTCTATCCTTCCCTGTGGTAGCATTGCGAGATGGGTAACCTTTGCTGCAGTGAATAGCATGGCAGAACCATTCGGACAGGCTGCAACACAGGCACCGCATCCTATGCACTCCGCTGCATCCATCGCTATATCTGCATCCTCCTTTGGTATCAGGATGGTATTCGCATCTGGGACACCTCCTGTATGCACAGATATGTATCCCCCTGCCTGGATGATCCTGTCGAGAGCCCCCCTGTCAACAATTAAATCCTTGATAATCGGAAAGGCCTTTGCCCTCCACGGCTCCACATATATAACGTCTCCGTCCTTGAAGTGCCTCATATGGAGCTGACAGACCGTAGTCTTTTCCTTAGGGCCATGGGGAATACCGTTTATGACCAGAGAACACATCCCGCAGATACCCTCGCGGCAGTCGTGGTCAAAGGCTATCGGTTCTTTCCCCTCCTTTATAAGCTGTTCGTTAAGTATGTCAAGCATCTCGAGAAAAGAGATCGAGTTGCTTATGTCCTTAAGAGCATACCTGTCAAATCTACCGATATCATCGGGGCCTTTCTGTCTCCATATGAACAGAGTGAGGTTCATTTATAGCTCCTTGTTGTGGGCTCGACTGACTCGAATACCAGTGGTTCCTTATGGAGTTCAGGAGGCCTGCCATCACCCATGTATTCCCAGGCAGAAACATAGCAGAAGTTTTCATCGTCCCGCAGCGGTTCTCCTTCAGGAGTCTGGTATTCTGTTCTAAGATGGGCACCACATGACTCTCTCCTGTGTAAGGCATCAATTACAATTAGTTCAGCAAATTCAAGAAAGTCTGCCACACGGCCAGCCCTCTCGAGCTCCTGATTTAAGTCTCTGCTACCTCCGGGTATAAGCACATTCTCATAGAATTCAGCCCTGAGTTGGGTGATCAGCCTTAAGGCATCTTTCAAACCATCCTCAGAACGAGCCATACCGACCTTATCCCACATTATCATCCCAAGTTCCCTGTGAAATTCCCTGACAGTCTTTTTCCCCTTAATCGAAAGCAGCCTTTCTATCGATCTCCTGACATCATCCATAGATTTTTTGAATTCAGGAGCCTCTGTCGTGATCCTTCCAGGTTCTATCCTGGCAAGGTAATCAGCGATGGTATAAGGTATGATGAAATAGCCATCGGCAAGGGCCTGAAGAAGGGCATTTGCACCGAGACGGTTTGCACCGTGATCTGAAAAATTCGCCTCACCAAGGACAAAGAGCCCGGGGATATTACTCTGGAGGTTATAATCCACCCATAAACCACCCATTGTATAATGAGGTGCAGGGTATATCCTCATGGGCTGTTCATAGGCATTCTCGCCTGTTATCTTCTCATACATATCAAAGAGGTTACCATATCTTTCTTTTATCTTAATTATCCCTGACCTTTTTATTGAATCAGAAAAGTCGAGATAGACACCCCGACCTCCAGGGCCTACCCCCCTGCCATCATCGCAGACCTCTTTAATGGCACGGGAGGCTATATCACGGGGTGCGAGATTTCCATAACTGGGATATCTCCTTTCGAGGAGATAGTCTCTCTCATCTTCAGGTATCTCAGAGGGTGGTCTGGTGTCTCCCTTTTTCAGTGGCACCCACACCCTTCCGTCATTCCTGAGTGACTCTGACATAAGTGTCAGCTTTGATTGATATTCCCCGCTTACAGGAATACATGTAGGATGTATCTGGGTAAAACAGGGATTCGCAAAAAAGGCTCCTTTTTTATAGGCCCTGAAGGCTGCCGTCACATTCGAGCCCATGGCATTTGTAGAGAGATAGAAGATATTCGAATATCCTCCTGTGCAGAGACAGATGGCGTCAGCGGCATGTGACCTTATCTCGCCTGTAATCAGGTCCCGGACAACTATCCCCTTTGCCTCTCCATCAACAACAACAAGATCGAGCATCTCTGTTCGGGGATAGAGCCTTACAGTCCCTGCCTTTATCTGTCTCGATAGCGCTCCATAGGCACCGAGGAGGAGTTGTTGACCTGTTTGCCCTCTTGCATAAAAGGTCCTCGATACAAGGGCGCCGCCAAAAGAACGATTCTCGAGATAGCCCGCATAGTCCCTTGCAAAGGGCACCCCCTGTGCCACACACTGGTCAATGATCTGATTGCTTATCTGGGCGAGTCTATAGACATTTGCCTCTCTCGACCTGAAATCTCCTCCCTTTATTGTGTCATAAAAGAATCGAAAGATACTGTCCCCGTCATTTGCATAATTCTTTGCAGCATTAATCCCTCCCTGTGCTGCAATGCTATGACCCCTCCTCGGGCTGTCCTGATAGCAGAAGGCCTCGACACTGTAACCGAGTTCGCCAAGGGTCGCTGCTGCAGATGCCCCTGAAAGGCCTGTTCCCACCACAATTATCCTGTATCTTCTCTTATTAGCAGGACTTATGAGGGCCATCTCCTCCTGCCTCTTATCCCACTTTTCATTTATCGGGCCTGATGGGACATTACCATTAAGTATCATATTCGAACCCTCAATATCCCTGTAAGGGAGGCAACAGGAATTGATAGAAATCCAAGGAGGAGGATTATGGATGAGATAAATCCTATCCTTATGATGATAGGGAGCGTCTCCTCATTATTCAATCCAAGTGTCTGGAAAAGACTCTGGATACCATGAGATAGATGTAATGCAACAGCCATCATCGCCAGAATATATATTACAGCGACTGTATATCTCTGAAAATTCAGGACAACCATACCAAAGACATCAGGTCTGTTAGAGACATCGATATTCCTTACGGCTGAAAGTTCAGGATGGATTATCGGGATGGTGAAGTGTAAGAGATGGTAGATAACATAAATAGCTATGATGATTCCTGTCCAGATCATGTTTCTTGAAGAAAAAGTGCTCCTGAGATTCTTTTTCAATCTATATCGCTCTGGCCTTGCCCTGCTATTTTCTATCGTTAGCTCGATACCATAGATGAGGTGAATCGAAAAGGCAATAAACATAATTATCCGAATAAACCATAGTATAGGGCCTGATCCATGAAGTATCGAGGCGTAGACATTTATCCATGATGGACCTTTAAAGATCAAGAGATTCCCGAGGAGATGGAATATAAGATAAAGGAGCATCATGCTGCCTGTGATGGCCATAACCATCTTCTTTCCTATATTGCTTCTGAGAAAGGTCATAAAGCAATCACTGATTAACGGCATACCACAGCATTACCATATTTATCTTCGAGTTCCTTCTTCATCGCCTCTGTGTTGCCCTCCCCTTTTGTCCTTATCACCACTTCCCTGTATCCCTCCCTGACACCCTCGTAGGATGTGAGTATACTCTGAAGACGAAAGCCATATCTCCTTATTATATCAGCAACCTCCCTTATTGAGCCTGGTCTGTCCTCTATAGTGATATATATCCTGTTTCCTCCATGTCTTATGCCTGTAACATCGATGAGGACACGAAATATATCCCTATCAGATATTATGCCCCTTAGCCTTTTATCTCCAATTACTGGCAAACAACCTATGCCCATATCATACATTACCATTGCTGCCTCTTCTACAGGTGTGTCAGGAGTTATAGTGATGACCTCAGTCTTCATCACCTCTTTTACCCTCGTCTTTGCAAGAAGGTAGTGTAATTCGTACATATCGAGGGTTGTTGCCCTGGAAGGGCAATATTCCTTAATATCCCTATCAGAAATTATACCCACTAATATTCCACCCTCAACTACAGGGAGATGTCTTATCTTTTTCTCCTTCATAAGCCTTATCGCATCTGTTACAGAGCTATCAGGACTTATAGTTATCACCTTTTCCGTCATCCATTTAGAGACAAACATGTTCCCTCCTTAAACCCCTAAATATGCCTTTCTGACATGTTCATTATCTAAAAGGGCATTACCTGTGCCATCGAGAGTAATCTTTCCTGTTTCGAGGACATAAGCCCTGTCAGATATTAAAAGGGTCTGCCTTGTGTTCTGTTCAACTACGAGGACAGTAGTCCCATCGCTCCTTATCTTTCTTATCACATCAAAGATCTCCCTTACAAGTATGGGGGCAAGTCCGAGGGATGGTTCATCGAGCATCATAAGCCTTGGTTTAGACATAAGTCCTCTCCCGATTGAAAGCATCTGCTGTTCGCCTCCGCTCAAGGTGCCAGCAAGTTGCCTTCTCCTCTCTTTTAGTCTCGGGAACAGTTCGAAGACCAATGCCTTTGTATCATCCCTCTTTTTCTTCGCCTCTCCTCTCAGTGCCCCCATTTCGAGATTCTCTTCAACGGTCATCTCGACAAAGAGCCTCCTTCCTTCCGGTACGAGACACAACCCCATCTCCACGAGTTTATAGGGTTCGATCTTATGGATGGGTAATCCATCGAATATGATCTCACCCCTTCTCGGTCTTAATAGTCCTGATATGGTCTTCAGGGTGGTTGACTTGCCTGCCCCGTTTGCACCTATGAGGGCCACTATTTCACCTGTCTTCACATAAAAGGAGACGTCATGAATCACCTGGACATCGCCGTAGAATACATCTATATCTCTAACTTCAAGCACCTCTTTCCTCTCCGAGATAGGCCTCGATAACGACAGGATTCTTAGCTATCTCTGATGGGGTACCTTCCGCAATCTTTTCGCCATAGTTCAGGACCACTATCCTATCAGATAAAGACATTATGACCTTCATATGATGCTCTATGATCATTATAGTTATACCCTTATCCCTGATCCTTTTTATTATCTCTATCAATTCATCGAGTTCGTGGGGATTAAGGCCTGCGAAGGATTCATCGAGGAGCAATACCTCGGGCTGGGTTCCAAGTGCCCTCGCTATTTCGAGCCTCTTCCTCTTTCCGAGAGGAAGGCCCCTCGATATCATGTTCCTGTCATCATAAAGTCCTGTGAATCTGAGGGCATCTATGGCGATATCTTCCGCATCTGACCTTTTTTTTGCTCTGAGAAAGGCAGAGGCTATAACATTATCGAGGACTGTCATCCTCTGCAACGGCTTTACGACCTGGAAGGTCCTCGCAATACCGAGTTTGCAGATCCTGTGAGGCTTGAGCCCTGATATTCTCTGTCCTCTAAATAATACTTCACCCCTTGATGGAGAATAAAATCCATTAATCACATTAAAGAGCGTTGTTTTACCGGCACCATTCGGCCCTATCAGGCCGAGGATCTCCCCCCTGTCAAGAACAAAAGAGACATCATTGAGGGCTGCAAGACCCCCAAAAAACATATAGACGCCTCTAACCTCTATCATGCTCATCTTCTAAATAGCCTCTTCAATCTCGGAAAATCTCCGACAATACCATTTGGTAAGAATATGATGATAACGATCAGGAGTATACCAAAGAGCGTCTGGTGCGCTGCACCGAGACCGGGAATTGATCTGATCAGTTCAGCAAGGAATACCATGATTAGTGCACCGACAAAAGGGCCAAGATAAGTAGCAACCCCTCCCACCATGACGATCATTATAGTGATAATAGATATATCATGAAGGCCAAAGGCCACATGAGGATCTATGTAACCCATATAATTAGTGTAAAAGGACCCCGCTATACCTGTAAGACCTGCACTGATACAAAGGGCAAGGGTCTTATAGAGGGTTGTATTTATACCAAGGGATTCTGCTGCATCCTGGTCCTCTCTTATAGCAACAAAATAATAGCCGAGTCTTGACTCTATGACCTTTTTTACTGAAAAGTAGGTGGCTACTGAGATGAGAAGGATAATATAATAATACCATGTCTTTTCGACCCATGTCCTCTCCTTTATCAGGATACCCACTGTGCCACCTGTGAGATCAACCCAGTTTTCTGATACCACCCTCATTATCTCACCGCTTGCAAGCGTGGCAAGGGCAAAAAAAGGACCCCTCAATCTCAGCACAATAAGGCCAAGGATAAATGCAAACAGGACAACAACAATTATGCTCATTGGGAGCCCCCACCATGGAGACAAACCGAGTCTTGAATACAGAATGCCCGATGTATAGGCCCCGACACCAAAGAATGCGGCATGACCAAAGGATACCTGACCGCAATAACCACCGAGGAGATTCCATGCCATTCCTATAACTGACCACATTATAACGAGTATCAGGATATGCATCATGTACGTGCTCAGGCCTATAATTGGAAGGATAAGGAGTAATGCACCCAATGCATAGAATATGTATCTCTTCATCCAGGGCGCCTCCTTCGCAAGAGTGAGGCTATCCCGCCAGGGAGGAAAACAAGACAGGCAATAAATATTACAAACCTGCCAACAGGTGCCCAGCCCATGCCCAGGTATGTAGCTGTCATGGATTCAAATATGCCAAGAATCAGGCCACCTGTAATGGCACCAAAGGTAGAACCGAGACCCCCGAGGATCGTTATAACAAAGGCAATAAGAGTAAACTGACCACCAAGGGATGGGAAGAGATAGTAGATCGGTATGAATAGACAACCTGCTGCTCCAACAAGGCCTGAACCAATGCCAAAGGCGAGCACCCTCATCCTTTTTACATTCACACCCATAAGGAGTGCTGCATCCTGATCCTGAGCAGTTGCCCTTATGGATTTTCCTGTATCCGTCTTTGTGAGAAAAAGCCAGAGGGCTACTGTTATTATCACAGCAATTAAGAATGAGAAGGCCCAGGGGAAAGAAAGTGATAACTCTATAGGAGAGTCCTTCCAGAAATCACTCAGATAAATGGCCTTTGTGGCATAGCTGACAGGGGTCGAACGATAGTCTGACTTAAAGAAGATGGTAGCAAGATTTGACAGCACCATACCTATTCCGACAGTGAGTATTACCTGATTCTCAGGGAGTATAGATTCAACCTTAAGGACAGGATTGATGAGGTATCTCTGAATTGCTATCCCGAGAAAGAACAAAAGCGGTGTTGCTATCAGGACCGAGATATAAGGATCGATATTGAAGAGAGTAAACATCCAGTATGCTATATACATCGATACCATCATGAGTTCCCCGTGGGAGAGATTGATTATCTTCATCACTCCCATGATGAGGGTCATGCCGAGACCAATGAGGGCATAGAGGCCTCCCAGAAGGAGGCCTGCTATCAGTGTCTGAAGAAAGACCTCTAATTTGACCACAATAACTCTTTATCTATCTTCTTTCTCTCCATCTTGGTATCGGATATATGTATTTCTTACTTGCATACTTCTCAGGCCATATGGTCTCATGCTCACCCTTAATCACCTGGAGGACAAGGGTATCCATAAAGTTCTGGTTCTGGTATCCCTCTTTATCCTCGAATCTTATCGGGCCAAAGGCAGTAACCATTTTCGTCGCCTTCATAGCCGTCCTGATCTCCTCAGGAGACCATACCTTTGCCCTTTCGAGGACATCCTTTATTATATAGAGGGCTGAGTATGCCTCTGCGCCATGATAGGACGGATAGTCCCCAAATTTCTTTTTGTACTTTTCGGCAAACTCCTTTGCACCAGGGTATTTGACCTGAGGACTCCAGAGGGTAGCTGTCACAACATACTCTGCTGCATCTTTTGCGTTATCGATAAATTCGGGGATTGCAAAGCCTGCGGCACCACCAGCAAAGAGTTTAGCATCTATCCTCAACTCCTTTATCTGCTTCATGAGGAGAGAGGCATCCATGACATAGGAGACCATATATATGACATCAGGTCTTGCCGCCTTGACCTTCGACAGCAAAGGCTTGAAATCTACAGCACCCTTCTCATACTTCTCTTTAAGCAAGACCTTTATACCCAGCTTTGCCGCCTGTCTTTCCATATCATTTGCACCAGATGTTCCAAAGTCAGAACTCTCATAAAGGATTGCAATTGATTCCGGTTTGACGACTTCTTTCAGGAAAGACGTGAGACCTGTAGCATAATAGGCATTAGGAGGGTTCATACGGAAGACATATTTATAATTCTGTTGAGTGATAGCATCATCAGCCCCTGTAACTACAAGATAGGGAGTCTTTCTTTCATTTGCTACCGCTGCTATGGCCTTTGAACAGGATGAACTGTACTCACCGAATATGACAGGCTGTTTCTTTACATCAATAAGCTTTTCAGCTATGGCCCTCGATATCTCAGGCTTACCCTGGGAGTCCTCAAAGGTAAGAACAATCTTCTTGCCCTTAATCCCGCCCTTTGCATTGATCTCCTCTGCAGCTATCTCGTAAGACCTCTTCTCCATCTCTCCAAACTTAGCCTGTGGTCCTGTGAGAGGAAGTGGGATACTGAATTCAATGGTATCAAGGGCAAAGACATTCAGACTGAAGAGACACGAAAGAAAAGCAATTGCTATTGTGGTGAAAAGATACCTCATATCATCCTCCTTCTTTATTTTTATTATACATTTTAATTTAAAAACTCAGAGAATGCAAGGAATCGAGATACCTTACCAAAATCCAGACAAAAACCAATTTGCTATCCATTTAAAATCAAGTACAAACCCCTCAACTTGCCTTCACATGGTAAATAAAAACAGGCAGTGAGAGAAGGAGCATTAAAGAGAGTATCCAGAAGGAATAGAGGTAATCCAGTCGTGCAATTAAAAGACCGGCAAGGATAATAAAGCTACCAACAGGTGCACCAATAAGATTACCAATAATAGTGATAGATGAAACCCACGAAAGCATGGCCCCCTTATTCTTACCTGCAATCTCAGCAATAACAGCCATAGAAACAGGACCGTATATGGCAGTTGCGAGGCCATGGATAAACCTTATTAATATGAGGAGGGAATAATCCCTTACAAGAAGATAGCTGAAGGGCATGACAGCAAATATCACAAGCCCTATCAGCATTGTCCTTACCCTTCCCAGGATGTCTGATAGTGCACCTGATGGAAGTTTGAAGAGAATTCCTGTTATTGTTGATACACCAACAACAAAACCTATGACCTTAGGGCCTGCTCCCAGATAAAGGGCAAAGAGAGGAAGAAAAGGGGTTCTTGCAGGGGCATAGGAGAGCCTCGCAAAGAATCCCACTGTGCATAATGCTGTAAATGAAGGGTTCATATTTGAGGTTTAATTAAGGCCTTGAAGGAACGCTGTAAAAGAATAAAAGCCAGCCTTTATTTCTTTTCTTTAACATCTATTGCCTCAATCTTAATGAGTTCCCTACTACAAGCAATGAACTCACTGCCATAAGTATAGCAGAGATTACAGGATGGATCTTTCCACTTATAGCAAGGGGTATGGCAATTATATTATATGAAAAGGCCCAGAAGAGGTTCTGCTTTATAATTGAAAGGGTCTTTTCTGAGACTTTGAAGAGGGTGATTAAAAGGTTAAGGTCCTTTCTCATAAAGACAGCTCCTGCGCATTCTGCTGCTATATCTGCGGCACCTCCTGTGGCAATACCTGCATCTGCAGTGCTCAGGGCTGGTGCATCATTTATTCCATCACCAACCATAATCAGGCTAGAGGCTTCAGGCTTCAGGATATTAGGGAAAATTCTAAAGCCTTTAGCCTTCAGACTGTAGCCTGTTCTTCCGCCTAACGCCTGAAGCCTAAAGCCTATCTTCAGCCTTAAGCCTTCTGCCTTAAGCCTCTTTATTATCTCTGCCTTTTCAACTGGAAGGACCTCTGCATAGACCTTTTCTATTCCGAGTTTGCTGGCAACCTCTTCAGCAACCTTTCTCTGATCACCTGTAAGGAGAATTATCTCCTTATTCATCTTTTTCAATTCTTTTATTGCCTCAAAGGTTGATGGAGGGATTCTGTCTGCTATCACAAACCATGCCTTCAATCTCCTATCTATAGCCATACCAACGACAGTATATCCCTTCTCAGCATATCTCTCAAGGTCCTTCTTCTGGCTCTCCTTTATTTCAATACCTGAAAGCTCAAGGAATCTCCTGTTTCCTATAATGACCTCAGAGCCCCTTACCTTACCCTTTACACCCATCCCTGGAAAGGACTGGAAGTCAGAAGTAACTCCCCCTTCCCCCCTCTTAAGATAAGAGGGGGAATTTAAGGGGGAGTTAGCTGTCGCACTGTCGCACTGTCGCTCGGTCGCACTAATTTCTGCCTTCTGACCTCT
>Ga0334722_10006838_pt1 | contig 11180 bp, 9 predicted proteins | sample C3_bottom_MG_FD_207210 | JGI IMG/M metagenome (GOLD analysis project Ga0334722, IMG submission 207210) | Sediment microbial communities from Yellowstone Lake, YNP, Wyoming, USA - C3_bottom | ecosystem: Environmental > Aquatic > Freshwater > Lake > Sediment | place: USA: Wyoming | collected...
TTGCAGGAATAAGAATAACCCTTTTTGTCGAAAGTTCTATATTTAGTTATGCAATCACTATTCTTTGGATTCTTACTATTGTGAACGCAATGAATTTTCTTGATAATATGAATGGTCTATGCGCAGGTCTGACCGCGATTGCTGCAGCAGCATTCGGCGCCATTGCTGCATTGCGCGACCAATATCTGGTAAGTTCATTTTGCTGGCTCATCAGCGGCGCATTTCTCGGATTCATCCCGTATAATTACCCGAAGGCAAGCGCCTTTTTAGGCGATGCCGGAAGCCACCTTGCCGGTTACCTGCTTGCGGTTATTGCAATACTTCCTCATTTTTATTCAGCATCGCATCCTAAAAAATGGGCTGTTCTGACGCCTGTTATTATCCTTGCTGTTCCGCTGTTTGACATTACACAGGTCGTTTTACGACGCATTAAAAACCGCAAGCCAATTTATGTTGGCGATAATAACCATATTTCTCACCTGCTTGTAAAAAGAGGCTTTTCGAAACCGGCGGCAACAGCATTAATCTGGAGCATTGCGCTGCTTTCTGGACTCCTTGGTCTTATTTTGAACATTATCTAAAAAACAAACATCATCCGATAGAAAAGTTTTTTAATCCACGCATGTTTAATTGTTCAATCTGGTCTCAATATCGGACAATGATGTCATATATTACTCTTTATTAACAAGCATGTTACATCGTGTGGCATAAAATTTGCTAATACATAACCAGCTAAAACATAAACTGGAAATAATAAAAATAATCGGTCTATGAATTTAGTAAGTAGAAATACCGGAAAAATAAGTGGGTTTACGCTTATTGAATTGCTGGTCGTAAGCAATTATAGCGATTCTTGCCGGACTTTTACTGCCGGCGCTTGCAAAAGCAAAACAGAAGGCGCAACGCGCTAACTGTGTTAACAACCTGAAGCAGATTGGATTAGCCTTCAGGATGTTCGCAAACGATAATAACGGAAAGTTCCTGTGGAAAGTCCCTGTTACAGATGGCGGTTCTCGGGATCCTAATAATCAGAAGACTTTTGTGCATTTTATGGCTGTAACCAATGAAATTGGAACGCCTAAAGTGCTTGCCTGCCCGAGTGATCCGCAGAAATCACCAGTAACAGACTGGGCTCTATTTAATGGCAATAATAATCATTGTAGTTATTTTGTGGGATACGAATCCGATGAAACATTGCCGCAGAGTATGCTCTCCGGCGACCGCAATATAAGAGGTGTTGCTAATAATCAAACTTGCGGTGCATGGAAAGGCGCGATGGGCGGTTCAATCACACCCACCAGTGAATGGGACGAAACCATGCATCAGAACGCTGGAAATATCTGCCTTGGCGACGGAAGCGTTCAGATGCTTAATACTGCAAGTCTTAGAAAACAAGCCAAGGCATCAGACCTCGATAACGGGAATAATCATTCGAGATTCCTGATTGAGCGAGGTTGAATGGAGGGTTGGGAGGACTAAGTATAGGGTAGCCGAAAGGCTACCCTTTATTTTTTTTAATCCAAATCCGCAGATGTAATGCGTATGAAATTAACGCAATTTGCGTGAAATTCTTACGGTTTATTGAGTAGTAACTTTTGCTTAAGAATTCTTAAGTATTTAAGAAAAAATTTAGTTGAAGTTTGAACAATAAAAAGCGCAATGCCGGTTCTGTAACAGTTTATTCAAATATTATTTTTTATCATTTTCTTTAACATACAACAAATTGCCTTCACAATCCCGGTATTCAATTTCTCTGTTGGTCTTTTTCTGTACAGCAAGGTTTTCGAGGTAGTACAAGGTTGGTTCGGCGATGTGCTGGTTATTTAGGAATGGCTCTGTGTATTGAATTGCCCCGTATTCCTCTTGTTTTATATGGTGTTGTTTCCCGACGTGATTGTTCCAGTCCACGCCTTCGGTAAGGAAGCCATGCTCTCCATAATGATGCTTTGCAATAGCGCGGAGGATTGTCAGTCCATCCAGTTCATACTTGCGGCTTTTCTGTGGCTCTGAATTTTTGCTGTCAACCGCCGCCTCAAAGTAGGCGAGGGCGGCTTCGGCATTTTCCCAGAGATACGCAGTATCCCACGACTTTTCCATGTAAAGCAGACCTTTTGTTGCCACGCCGTTTCGGTCTTCACGAATTTTAAATTGATCAAGACCGTTCAGACATTTTTCGTACGCAAACATGCGCAGATTTTCGTCTTTAAAAAGTTTTGAAATCTGAAGCAAAGTCCGAAAAGCCACAGAATACGCCACATTCTCATTCGGGTCGTAAGTGTCGTGGTTAATGCTTCCGAAAATTCCACCGAGATTTGTGAAAACCTGTGTTTTAATTTTTATCACAGTAGAATAGTCGGCAAGTTTTTGCTGATATAATTCTGCCTGAAGTTGAAGTATAAAAAGACCGTCCGCAGAGGACTGCCAGAACGGGTCATTGCCGCCCTCCGGCGATTTTTTATAAACCTTTCCGTCCGGCAGTGTTCGTCTTGGAAACCATCCATTGGGGACAGATTCCACATTTTTATCTATCCAACGGGCTAAATTTACCGCTGCTTTTCGCATGCGTTCGGCGCGAGGGTCTTTTCCGAGGTCATTTGCAAACCTCAGGAGTTGATACCCAATCTTTGCCATTGAACCAGGGCAAAACCAGTCCGAATTATGCTTGTAATTCAGACAGAACTTTCCCGTTGTGGTTTCCCTGTAACCTTTTATAAAGCCTGTCTCCCAATTAATAAATCCGCAATCAAGGACATGGTCGAGGATTTTCAGTGCGTCGGACATCATTTTTTCATTTCCCGTGAATTTGCCGAGCCAGTAAATTTCCCACGCCCCACCTACAGCGTTAGCCGCCCAGCCGGGTCCTTCAAGATTCCCAAAATCGTGCCAGCCCATCACATTTCCGTCAGGGTCAACAAAGCTTGAAATAGAAACAAGATGACCTTTTGCGTCATTGGTCAGCGTTTTCGTCAGAGTAAATCGGATGGAATCCTTCACAGAATCGAAAATTGTATAAGACGGATTTTCCGGAAGGTAAAATCCGTTTTCGGCTGCTTTGACCCATGTGCCATTGTAGAAACACACTGCGCAAAATATCAAAAAGGGATAACGAAATTTGAATATGTTTTTCATATCCTTAACCTTCAAACAAAACAGATGTTATATATCAGAAATCCGATATTCCTACGGTTTTTAAGCCTTTTTGCCGACACTCGTCTGTTTTACCGGAGTTAATTTTTTCGTCGGATAATTTTTGACATCAACGCCCTTCGCGCGCAACGAATCCGCGATTGCGTATTTAAATTCTTCGTCTGCGGTTTTTAGAGCGTCTTCCAGCGCCTTTAAGGCTTTTCTTGATGGAATCCTTTGGAGTGAACAACGGGCGTCGTCACGCAAATCCTTATCCTTTAAAAATTCAGCAATTACAGGGATAGAATCGTCGTCGCCGATTTCCGATAACATCCACAGAATTTCTCTTTTGAGAGAGGTGGACGCAGTTTTAAGCGAAGTAGTTAGTTCGGAGCAGACAGATTTTCTGAACTTATCTTCTCCGGGCGCGCTGCAATAACGGACGATTTTCCATAAACATCTTTTTGCCATGCGCGCTGTTTCGAAACCCGGTTTATCACTTGTTTCGACAAGCGGTCTGATTGCTGCGGCTCCGTACTTTACGCACTCATCGAGAGCCGATACCCGGATTTTCTCATCGGCATTGTTGAGTTTTGCCAATAAATCGTCAATCTTAATCTGCGTGTTTTCCATGGTTTAAATTCATAATACGAACTGGATTATTTCTTACAAGAATAATCAGATAAAAATTATTTAACCTTCACGCATACTGGGTTTTTGCGATCCTGATATAGAAATTTTCTAAATCGTTTCTGCCAGATATCAAAATAAGTCTTTCAAGCATTGTTAAATGCAAGCGTAACTTCCACAATATGCGGTACAGGGTTGGGCTTCGAAATTTTGCTGGAGCAAATCCAATCAATAGATTCAGATTAACACTGTCTGCGTAAAAATATTATGATGCAAGGATATTTTGTTTTTATTAACATAATAAATTATGAATCCGGAGCAAAAAGGGCAGAACCAATCGGGAAAATCTGCAGTATTTTTGAAAAGGCTTGCAAGCACAATAACGTTGTGGACAGTTGTGCTTGCGGCTTTGTTTGCGCCGTGGAAGGTTATAAGTCTGAGCGCATTTTTCATAATCATTGTTGTATTAACTGTTACTGGATTGCTTGAGTTTTACGGATTTATAGAAAAGAAAAATCTTCCGGTTTATAAAATCTGCGGAATCCTCGCAGGGGTAGTCTACACAGCCGTAGTATTTTGTTTGCACGCCTTCTTGCATCAGGATTTTTTAAAATTGCAGATTATTTCCTTCGCAGTTTTTTCGCTGTTAACGGTTTTAATATTTTCCAGACGTTTAATTTCTCCGGTAAATAGCGATGGTTTTATTGCTGCTGGCAACACATTCGAGGGCTTTTTATATATTCCTTTTCTTCTGGGATTTGTTCAGTTCATATATTTCTCATTCGGACCTTACGTTCTGTTTTTCTTTATGTTGATTACCAAATTCAGTGATTCCGGTGCTTACATATTCGGTTCGCTTTTCGGGAAACATAAGATGGCGCCTTCGATAAGTCCCGGTAAAACTTGGGAGGGTTTTGCCGGGGCAATTATAGTGCCTGTGGCTGTCGGTTTCCTTACGCGTTACATATTTCCAAAACAACTTGCGCAGTTCTCAGCGCTCGAAATTGTCGCACTTGGTGTATTTCTTGGAATTTCGGCAGTTATCGGCGACCTTATCGAATCCGTGTTTAAACGTGAATGCGGGGTCAAAGATAGCGGGAATTATTTCCCCGGTGTCGGCGGAATTTTAGATGTTCTTGACAGTATTTTATTTAACGCGCCGATAATGTATTTTTATCTGGTTATTAAAAATGTTTTTTAGGTAGTTAAAAATTATTTTATGAAAAACGTAGTTTTATTAGGAAGCACCGGTTCAATCGGCACAAGCACGATAAAAGTTGTAAAAGATTTGAAAGACAGGCTAAGGCTCGTAGGGCTTGCCGCCGGTTCTAATATTTCGTTGCTTTCCGAACAGATCCGGGAATTAAAACCAAAAGCGGTCTCGGTAAGAGATGCTCAGGATGCTGCTAAACTGCGGGAAACATTTGGTGGCACTGTCGAGGTTTACCACGGGGTAGAGGGGTTGGTTAAACTGGCAACGATGCCAGAGGCGGATGTTGTCCTGATTGCGATTGTCGGGACGGTCGGATTGCATCCTGCCCTTGCCGCATTGCGCGCTGGCAAAGATATTGCAGTGGCTTCAAAGGAAATCCTTGTAATGGCTGGCGAAACTGTAATGGCAGAGGCAAAGCGCTGCGGACGCCGTATCCTTGCCGTGGACAGCGAGCATTCAGCAATATTCCAGTGTATTGATGGACATCCGCAAAAATTCATCAGAAAATTATGGCTCACTGCGTCCGGCGGTCCATTCAGGAAGACACCGCTTGAAAAGTTCCCTGAAATCACCGTCGAACAAGCTCTGAATCATCCTTCGTGGAAGATGGGGAAAAAGATTACCATTGATTCTGCAACGCTGTTCAACAAGGGACTCGAGATGATTGAGGCGCGCTGGCTCTTTGATGTGGATATAGACAGGGTCGGCGTCCTTGTTCATCCACAGAGCATTATACACTCGATGGTTGAATTTATTGACGGTTCAATAATCGCCCAACTTTCAACGCCAGACATGTGCCTGCCGATTCAATACGCGCTGACATATCCGGAAAGGGTCGAAAGTCACCGCGTGCAGACAAACCTTGCAAAAATCGGTTCACTAAGTTTCGAGGAACCTGACGAAAAACGGTTTCCCGCGCTATCTCTTGCCAGACAAGCAGCAAAGATTGGTGGCACAATGCCGGCGGTTCTCAACGCAGCAAATGAAGTCGCGGTCGAATCATTCTGTCAGGGGAAAATCAGATTTAACGAGATTGCCGAGATTGTGGCAGAAACCATGGAATCTCACACCCCGATTAAATCCCCGCGGCTCGAGGAAGTTCTAGATGCCGACTCCTGGGCTCGCAACAAAGCCAGAGAAATTACTAACCAACTGAAAAAATAAAACATTGCTAAAAAAATAGATACCATTCATAATTAATTCTTAAAAAAAAGAAACTAATATGACAAATCGTATAAACGTTATTGATATTTAAATTTTTAAATCAGAGGATGGAAAAAATTTATAAACATTACTGCAATTCCAAAATAGAATAAAGGTTAAACTAATTTAATCATGAGTGGATTAGTAGAAGTACAATATCAAGTTAATGGAACCAAAAAGAAAATCTGCATAAATAACAGAAAGGTTAATTTTATTCGTTATCCAGGGGGAAAACAAAGAATTTTAAACTATATTATCCCTTTCTTACCAACAAGAGATCTTATTGAAGGTAGATTTATAGATCCATTTGTTGGAAGTGGCTCCTTATTTTTTGCATTGAATCCAACAAATGCAATATTATCTGACATCAACGCAGAGCTTATTGATTTATATCGAGGAATCCGCCGTTACCCATTAAAAGTATGGACAATATATAAAAATTTTCCGAGGAGCAAAAAAGCATACTATGAAATCAGAAGAATTAACACGGAGAAAAGGGATTTAGCATTTAGAGCTGCTCGAACTCTTTATTTAAATAGGACTTGTTTTAAGGGAATGTGGAGATACAATTCAAAGGGAGAATTTAATGTTGGTTATGGTGGACAAGAAAGAAGGTGGGTGATTGATTTTGAGACTTTAAACGAAGTATCAAAGAGATTGAAATCTGCGATTTTGGTATGCAGTGACTTTGAAAAGGTCATAGATGATAGCAATAAAAAAGATTTTATATTTGTTGATCCACCATATCGACCTGGAGAACGTGAAATGACCCACGACCATTATCTACACGGCAAATTTAGTTATTCTGAATATCAGAGACTGGCAAAATCTTTAGAAAGGGCTTCAGAAAGAGGGATCAAATGGGCAATGACAATTTCTTCACACCCTGACATATTGACTTTATTTTCAAAAAATTATATCATTCCTATTCCCATAGGAACTGGGAAAAGACCGGGAATTCTAACCACGAATTCGGGTGAGGTCTTAATTTGCAATTATGATCCGGGATTGATACTATGAGAGACTTCTTTGATAAAGCAGCAATGCAAAATCATCCACTCAGGGTTTTGCAGGATTTTCTTGAGAAAGAAAAAGCAAATGAAATCGCAAAGAAATATGATGATTTGCGTTTTGTAGGATATGTTCTTGAAATCGGATATGATACTGTCACAATTATTACTTCAGACCCATTTAAAATAGCAGTGGGTGGGGTGCCAAGAAATTCATTGCTGATAATGGTACCTTCAAATTACGAAAATTTGCCGCCACATTTTACATTATTACGTGTTCTTGATTCAGCACCTACTCCGTTGTCAAAGGAAGTTCAGCAAACCTATTTTGAATTGCAGAAAAAATCAATGCCGGAACTTGATATATTTACTCAAAGCGAGTTGCAATGGGGGGCACTGAAAACTGCTGTTCTTGGCATGTTTTATCCTCATCCTGAAAAAATTGATGAAGTAGAATTTTCAGGAGATTTAAACAATTTTGTAAGCGCACATAAATACAGGGTTTATTCTCCAGATGATAAACTTCTGGAACTTATTACTAACTCAATTGTACCTAAAGAAAACCGTTTTGTTATAGGAAATTTAAGATTAACAGAATGTAGACTGCCATTGCCTAATAAGCCACAACCTAATGTTCCTGTATATGTCTCCACAAGGGATTTTATGGGAACACGGACTGCGATGTTTGGTAAAACACGGCTTGGCAAAAGTAATGTAGTAAAGCTAATAGCGCAAAGCTTAATTGAGACTACAGAAAAAACAAGAAATGTAGGTCAGCTTATTTTTGATATAAATGGAGAATATGCAAATGATAATCCGCAAGATGGCAATTTATCATTGAGGAGTGCATACCCGGCTCGTTGTTATGTATATGCTTTGACTCCTAAAGAAAGGACAAAATCGAAACCATTGAAAATCAATTTTTATGAACATCCTGAAAAATCTAAAAAAATAATAGGGAGTTTACTGGAACAGGATGGTAGAGATTCTATTTATATCAAAAGTTTTGTAAGTGTAGAACTTCCATCTATTGAGGAAATTCGTAAAATGCCTCCCGGCGGAGAGCAAACGAGAGCACTTAGAAAAATTCAAATCTATTGGGCCATTCTTAAGAAGGCTGGTTACACTGTGGACGAACAACAACTTTACTCAACAGCCCCTGCCGGAAATCCTGCTAGTAAATTTGACCCAGGTTTTAGGAAAGATTTGCGTAATAGCGCCTATGGTTACAAAAATATAAATCCTGTGCCACCACCCCCTAACACTCTTGCTGAATTGATTAGAGAATTAGAAGTCATAAACCACTTCAGAATAAATAATCAAGAGGACAAACTTCTTTTTACAAATACTAAGAATCCTTTGTTTGATTCTGATGATATCGCTTTGTTGGAACTCTTAGATCCGCGACCTGGAAGAAGTGGGGTATCTCTTATTCAACCTTATAGAATATATCATGATCATATGGCAGGGGATTTTATAGCAGAGATTCTTAGAGACTTAGACGCCGGAGCTACTATTATTCTTGACCTTGGGAATGCACATCCTGAAGTAATGAATTATTTTTCTAATGAACTTTCTTTGGCTGTGTTCAGACATCAAGTAGAAAAATTTACTAATGATCGATTAGGGGACCATTTTATACAGCTATATTTTGAAGAAGCACATAATTTGTTTCCTCAATCAGGAGATGTTACCACTACTTATAGTCGTTTAGCAAAGGAAGGGGCTAAATATCATATTGGGATGGTTTATTCTACACAATCTCCAACTACAATTAATAAAGATTTACTTGCGCAAACTGAGAATTTCTTTGTAGCTCATCTTGCATCTCAAGACGATGTGAATACACTCGCTAAAATAAATATAGCATACGAGAGTATGAAAAATGATATACTACAAGCAAAAACAGTAGGATATATAAGAATGCTTACACGTTCTCATCGTTTTGTGATATCTATTCAGGCGAGGAAGTTTGAACCTATAAGAAAATAGGAGTTAGAAGATGCCATATAAAGCCGGAGATCGTTTGCCTGCTGAAAGGGCAAGCCGTTTAGGTCATCTTGAAATTCTTAGAAGTGAGCTCGTTAATAGTTTAATTAAGGAATTTGAGGACGTATCGCGACCTTCCATTCCTAATAAGTCATTTTGGACACCTATACCAAAAGGAGGCACACCTTTATCGATAATTTTTGGAATAGATGGTTCAATGCAACCGATTGTTTCCGAAAGTCCACCATATAAAAAAATTGCATTCGTAAAGACAGCTTTATTAAGAATTGATCAGTTTGCTCTATCTAAAATAGATAGAGATTCACCACATCCATTTGCATTACGTGATATCCTTTCAGACTCTGCTTTATATCATGCTACCGTTTTCCCTTTGCAACATGTTACTATTCCAGGTCATACTACATACCATGCCATTAGAAAAATTATTTTTGATTCTTTAAAAGAGGATTTAAACGGTGAAGTTTTAGAAACACTTAAATGGCTTGGTTATGAGAAGTGGGATGGTAAACAAAAACAATTACCATATTTTGGATGCCCTCATTGTGAGGAAACTGTGGCAACTTTACCTTACGACTCAGATACTGGAAAATGTCCAAATTGTGGTGGGGATTTGTTAATTACAGATATGCTTGGTTTTCATCAGGAAATGGCTCCAGATTCAGCGCCAGATGCTGTAGCAACAGCATACATGAGTATTCATGAAGTATTATTATTATTTACTGGTATCCGTTATTATTGGGAAAAAAATAAAGAAATTCTTTCAAAATGTCTATTTGTTAAGGATGGTCCTTTAGCAATTCGTGCTCAATACTCTAAACTTGTAAATCCTATACGCCGTTTTTTGAAACATTCAAAAGCTCAGGGATACCCCGTTCATATTTTAGGTCAAGAGAAATCCGGGAGATTTTATGAGCATTTGGAACTTATTGGTAGAAATGCTCATCTTGAACACATATTTATTCCAGGTAATAAATACATAAAAGAAGAGATTCAGCACCGGCCTAATACAGGGGCTCCTTATGGGAAAGACACAAATTTTGGGGCAAAAGTTTTTGTTAAACTCAATGCATTTCACCAAATGGTTTTGAATATTCCAACCGGTGAATTTGTGGAAAACCCTGATGTTTCAGATTTAATTGGTGCCGCGAATATTTTTGCGACTTTACCATCAATTCTAAGCAACCGCTATGAAGGTGCTCTTTTGCCAATAGAACTTGCCAATGGAATCGCTTCTCTTTCTACATATCCTTCGGCACAAATTCTTAAAATCTTCTCAGAAGCAAAAGGGTTTTAAATACAAAATTAACACTGCTTATTGCAGGTTTTGAATTTATTGTTCTCCTATTACTTTAATAACAAAGTATAAAACAATCCGTTTAGCCCCTGGTTTCAAAAACATAATTTAGAATCATTATTTGGGTTTTTAGATAAAAAATACTTAAATAGTTTATAGTCTATAAAAAAAGTATAACACATACACTCCTACGCCTTATTCTCCTGCAATTTTTTATTATTTTATTGCTGCGGAGAGAGGGGGTTGGTTGGTGGTCTGTGTGGGTGATTGAACAAGAGTATGGAGGAACGCAGCAAGTGCTTTGATTTCATCTTCTTTCCCAACCAAAGGCGGCATGTATTTCTTATATGGCGAATCGTCTTTGTTTTCGTGAAGAACTTTCAGGATGTTCATGATGCCCTGTTCATCACGTCCTGCAAGAAGTCTTTTCATTGAGCGATAGCCATCGGTGGTATGACAGGATGCACATTGTCCGAGGAACATGGTTTTACCTTTTACGATAACCGAGTTTGTGTCAGTTCCGGCAAACCATTTAGAAGAATTCAGATAGCCATTCGAATTAAGTTCTGCGACTTTATTAACCCGGACGCCGTTTGAATACATGTAGCCGGAAATTACAAACGGTTTACGAAGCATTTCACGCGCGTATTCGCCTGACGCAGTGGCAAATAACGCAAGGATAACAACGACGACA
>Ga0334722_10006840_pt1 | contig 11179 bp, 3 predicted proteins | sample C3_bottom_MG_FD_207210 | JGI IMG/M metagenome (GOLD analysis project Ga0334722, IMG submission 207210) | Sediment microbial communities from Yellowstone Lake, YNP, Wyoming, USA - C3_bottom | ecosystem: Environmental > Aquatic > Freshwater > Lake > Sediment | place: USA: Wyoming | collected...
AGAGGCGGCGAGAATGGATTGATTAAGAAATTTGACGGTGTCCGGGGATTTTTGCTGCTGTAATTGAAGGGCTTGGGTAAAAAATTGCTGGGAGGTGAGAAGATAATGCTGGATAGATTTGGGAACCTGAGTTGGGGTGGGGGCAGATACGGGGATCTGCCCGTACATTTGTCCGGACGGCGCTTCGGCTTTGGATTTAAAAAGAAGAAGTCCGCCGAAAGATAAGAGGGTGAGGCCGGAAATGGAAAGAAGAGGGAGAAGGGTATTTTTCGGGGGGGTGAGATTTAGCATAAATTTCCAATAATAAAAGGGTTTTTATTTAATCGATACACTTAGCTTGGAACCAAGTGCGGTGGCGATATGTTTGAGGAAAGAAAATGATGGATTGCCATTCATTGATTCGATTCTGGAAATGGCGGCTTGAGAGGTGTTGAGGCGCTTGGCCAGATCCCGTTGAGAGAGTTTTTTACTAAGCCGTTTCTCGATTATTTGCTTGGCAAGCAAATAATCCGGTTCGGATTCTTTCCATGCTTTTTTAAATTCAGGATCGGTAAGCCGTTCTTTAAGATCGTCTTGAAAAGTGTATAGTTTTTGTTTGTTCATATATTGATGATATCAGATGTGATATCAAAGTCAATGATTTGATTACCAATCTTGGGATCTTTTTAAGGCAATGTGGATTTCTTTGGATGGAGTTTTTTGGGTTTTTTTATTAAATCCATGGAGAATAATTATTGAATCTTTTAGGGGAGAAATGTAGATTACACGTAAATTATCCTTACCCAACACGCGAATTTCCCAAAGAGGGATCCCGGAAAGTTTTTTAGTATGGGGTAATATCGAAACCAGATCGTATTGTTCAATTTGCATAATTAACCGGAGAATTTTGGTTTGCTGTTTGGGTTCCAATGAGTCCAGAAATTGGGCAAAAGGATTGTCGCCATTTGGAGATAAATAATAGTAGATGTTTGTCATGGTGGAGAGGTTTGGGGTTAATGTCTAATGTTAATTTAGTTTTATACCGGAAAATTTAAGACCTTCAAAATTAAAATTGTTGGTTGAAGGTGAATCGGAAGAATTGGTGAGTATATTATCAAAATAGAAACTAAAGTTGGCACTGGAGTCGGTAACCTGAAAAGCATATAAAGTAACGGCATTTCGGGCGTCTGATGAAATACCTGAAATATCCCAGGTTTTTTGCTCCCAAGTATTGGCCGAATTAATGGTGATGTTATTGGTTTGTTCGGAGCTGGTGCTTTCACCGAATTGGAATTTCATGAACTGGCCGGTACGATTAGAGCGGACCCAATAAGTTAGTGATGTATAACTGGACAGGTCAACAGGGGAGACGGTGCGGGTGACATTCTGACCAAGAATCGATTCTTCTGTGCTGACTGAGTAAAACGATGCAGGAGCATTTTGGTTGTTGTAAGAAGTGGTGATCCAACCGGCTAATCGGTTGGTGTCGGAGAAAGTGACTTCATCGATGATACCATCAAAATCATAGCTATTCGAACCGCTGTAATCACCAATTCTTAAATAATCAGTGTTGGAGATACCGACACCGACATTAGCAGAAATATTGGTGCTGTTGACGGAGGAACCATTGATATATAGAACCATTGATCCGGCTCTGTCGACGGAAGAACACAAATAATACCAGGTTCCAGCCGATAAGATACCGCTAACAGTAGTGCTGGTGGTGGCTCCCCAGTCAATTAAAAATTGCATAGTATTGGTGGCTGTCCAGCGAAATTCCCAACCGTTATTGGCTCCGGTGCCTATCCGGTGACCAAGTGGTTCGGCATATTGTGGTCCGGTGGTATTTGGGTTCATCCATAAACACGCGGTAAAATTGTTGGTGTTGGCATCAAAATCATTATTGTCGGCGAAATTGATCCATTGATTGCTGGGACTGGAAAGACCAATGCCGTAACCGATTTTGGAAGATGACTGCCAAGTGGGAGAACCGTTGAAGCTGGAGCTATCATATGAATTAACAGAAGAGTCGATGGCAGTACCACCAGAGCTGCTACTGAGATGCCAAACTGCTTTGTAGTTGCTGTTCCAGACATTGTTGCGGCCATAGGTATCAGAAGCCAGATAGTCGGAGGCTCCGGAGTTGCCGTAATAAATGTAAACGTCAGTATCGACGGTGCTACTTAGAGTATTGGTGTACTTGAAATGCATTTCACCAGTGTCGGTGGCAGAATCGTATTTAACAACTTCGCGAGGCAGCTCGATAACGCCATCGCTAGTTGTAACCCGAATATCCCGGGCGTCGGTTTGATTGACGTGAGTATGAAAACCGGCAGGCAGGTCAGCTAAATTGACATAAATCGGAAAATCAGCTTGATTGCCACTGACCTGAGCATGGAGGACTGTCAATTTGATTCGATATGTCCAAGCGTAATCATACCAAGATGTGGTGGGAGTGAGTTTGACGGAACCAGTACCTTCTTCTTTGATGGTAGTTTCTTGGGTGCTAATTAACAGATTACTATTGGAGCTGACCCAATTGCTAGAGGTATCGCCATTGTCGATAACCAAATCAATAGCGATCGGATAGGAACGATGTGGATCAGCCAACCATTGTTGCCCTTCCGGAGTGATTTTTTTGGTGACAATCAGTTCATGTTGATTTTTCTTGATAATGTCATATTTGATTCCGTATGATCTGTTGCGCTGATCTTTTAGTTCGTAGAGTACTGGTTTGGGTATGGAAAACATTAGCTTGCCTTTATAGTAAAAGCTAATACTGTTGTCATTTTGGGTATAATTGTCAATATTTGTAAGGGAGACATTTTGAGATACAGAGTTGATTTGAGACGTAACTGAAGAATCTTTGGCGATAAATTCTTCAAGTAAACGTGTAGAAGAAACTGTGTATCTCAAATCAAGCGATGGGAAAATATCTGAATAAGTGATGGTGTTTTTGGAAATATTGGGCACACCTGGTTGGAGATAGCCAAAGTTTTGATGTGTCGGAGTGTAAAAGGAGATGACAGAAGATTGGTGATTAAAAGTAATACTATTATTACTGGTTGGGTCGGGTTTGAAATGAGTCTCGAAATTATTGGAGGTGTTTTGAAAGCCGGAATTATCGGGAGATTGAGTAATAGTGGTGTCAATTGTCGGGTAAGAAGCGGGAGTGGTGGCTGTAATATCGTTCGGTGAGGAAATATGAGAGTTGTCAATTAATTTGATAATGATAAAAGTGATGACTACAAATATGAATAGAATAATTATTGGAGTCAGTCTTTTCATTGTTGTCCGATGCTTTGATCGGACCTGGGCGCTACGCAATTTATAACTCATTTAGATAATTAATTGATAATCCACTCCCGATGTTGACTAAAGTCAAATTGGGATTTCTCCGCCGGCTGGCGGATCAACATATTAATCATATTAATTTACTATCCACCAGTTTATATCAATGTTATTAACAAGAGGTTGGTCGAGAGCGATGGTGAAAGAAGAAGGATCCGGAGTTGGGGTGGCAGAGGGAGTAGAGGTTTGGGCGCCGGCCAGCGTCGCCCCTACAAATTTAGATTTGAGATAGACGACCTGGTTGTTGGTGGAGCCGACCGGAGTGAGATAGACCATAGAGGAGGCGGTGATCTTGGGATTGTAGATGACCAGTTCGGTCTTGCCGGCGGGGAGAGTGGCAGTGCCGGCGGTGGCGTTGGAGGAAAGCTTAGCAGAGGAAGTGGCCAGGTCGGCGAAGCCACCGGAGGCGATAATGACGGAAGCAGAATCAGTGGCAACGTACAAAGCTGACGCTTTTACGTTGTCGGCGACGATTTCATGAGCAGTAATCAAGTTGCCAAATAATGACCCACTAATTGAGGCGGTTTGAGCGGTTAGTGCACCATTTAGATTGAGTTTTCCGTTGATGGTAACGTCACCGTTCTCGGCAATTATTAAAGTGTGATTCATGATGTCAACAGAGCCAAGACCACTGGGCTGGAGGTAGAGGGCGGTATTGGTGGTTTCGATAAAGTTGTCTTTGATGGCAATTTCCCCGGCGGTAAAGGTGCCGGTGACAAAGGCGTTGCCCAGCTGGGAATCACCGATGACGATCAATTTGGCGCCGACGATGAGATTGTCGGAAAGGGAGAGCGAGCCGTTGAGAGACATTTGGGAAGTGCCGGTGTCGAAAACCCAAGTGGCAGAATCGGCGACCAAAGCAGATGGAGTAGATTCGGCAGCGGTCATACCAATACCAGCAATAGTAGCCCGAAGCTCGTCGCGGAGAGCAGTAATTTTGTCGGTCATGACCTGGGAGAAGCTACCCTCTTTGGAAACAATTTTATCAGCATAGACGGAAGAGAAAGTGGCATCTTGGGCGGTGAGAGTGCCGGCAATATTAAGATTACCATCGACGACGATAGTATCGGAAATGTCGGACAGGGGAGAGATAATGGCGGTTTGGAGAGATTTAGTTTTGGTATTGTTGGCGATAATATTTTCGGCAATTAAATTTTTGGTAGAAATGAGACCGGCAGTAATTTTGGCGGCAGCCAGCTGGGCATACTGACCAAGGCGGGTGATAGGGTTGTTGTTAGCATCGAATAGTTGGTAGGTGGCGGATTCGATCTCGTTCTTGGCACCGGAGTAGCCAAGAGATAAGAGGGTTTGAGGGTTAATATTGTAGTTGACATTGACCTGACCGGTACCGGTGAGGGAAAGATCGGGGTCGTACCAGGAAGGATTGACGTAAGTATTGATCCGGTAGATGCCGGAGCCACTATAACTTTCAAGGGCGTGGCCGATAGTGTAGCCGGCTTTGACGGCTTTGGCGGCGACACCGGGGATAGAGGAGGTAGTGAGGGCGTCGCCGGGAGAAACAGGACCATTTTCGGCGGAAACATAGGTGCGGATCTGACCGATCATACCAACGAGATTGTGATTGTTTTCAAAGTTTTGCTGACAGGTACCATCATCATCGACAGAACAATTGGAAGAATCGCCTCCGATAAATGAAGCGCTGTCAGAAACAACGCCGATCGGTTTTCCGGTAGTTGCTTTGGTGACAGAATCGTTTGATGATGGCTGCATGATGTAGCCGGGACTGGGTTTGATGTCTCCACCGAGAATCCGGAACCATTCAGCGTAATCTGTACCGCCGGCGGAATAGGCAACAGTGGTGGTACCACTACCATTAATCTTACCAGCAACTGTACCTAGAGAATTGGCAAAGGCAATCCAGTAGGCAGTAGTTGGTTTGGTGGTACCATTACCCAGACTGATAAGCAAACCTTTGTCGGCAGTTGTAGTAGTAGTGACACCGATGTTTCTGATCCGCATAACATAGGTACTTGGAGAAGATGATTGAACATCGAGGGTGTATAGGGGAGAGGTGATGCCGACACCGATGCCGACGTTGCCACCAAGGGGATTTAAAGATAAATTCAGATCATTACTTACACCCAGGTGAATGCCCTGAACATATGCGTATCCGGCAGTTGTAGCACCGGCGACAGCACCGGACTTTATACCATTGTCATTGGTTCCGGTATTGGTGTAAATTTTTAGAATGCCACTGGTGGCAGCGTTTCCAGATATTCCAGCGACATCTAATTTTCCTTGTGGATTAGTGGTTCCCAAACCAATGAGACTGGTGGAGAAGTCACCGTAGATAAGGGGACTAGTACCACTGTTGGAAATATAGAGTTTGTTACTGCCGGTTTCATAATAACCGGCATTATAACCAAGGAAAACATTACCATCCATGGTGGTACCAATATTGTATCCGGCCCGATAACCAATGATGGTATTGTTATCGGCACCGGAATAACCGACGGAACCTCTGCCAGCATCATCGCCTATAAAGACATTATAATTACCTGATTGAGAATAATAACCGGCGTAGAAGCCAAGAGCGGAATTACCGCCGCCAGTGGTGTTGCTATAGAGAGACACGTTGCCAAGAGCGGAATTACCGCCGCCAGTGGTGTTGCTATAGAGGGAGTCCTTGCCAAGAGCGGAATTACCGCCGCCAGTGGTGTTGTTAGAGAGAGAGCCATGGCCAAGAGCGGAATTACTGGTGCCAGTGGTGTTGCCTTGGAGTGAGCTGTAGCCTAGCGCGGCATTAAAAGTGCCGGTGGTGTTGTTAAGGAGAGAGTAGCTACCAAGAGCGGAATTTTCGCTACTAGAGATGTTTTTTGAGAGAGATAAGTAACCTAGAGCGGTATTGCCACTACCAGTGATATTGAGATTAAGAGAGGAGGCACCATAGGCGGTATTGCTGCTGCCAGAGGTGTTGTAACGTAACGCATTACTACCGATAGCAAGGTTTGAGCTTCCGGTAGTGTTAAAAGTACCTGCATTGGTACCGATAAAGATGTTATTAAGGTTGTTCCCGCCGGCTCGAAGTTCGAGAGGGGTATTGGTACCATTGCTGTTGGTGATGGTCTGATCTGCGGTGGAAGCAGTAATGGCATAAATAGTAACGTTGTCGATATTGCCTACCCAGGTACCGGAAAATCGAGGAGAGAAAGTGAGGGTACCGGAAACAGAAGTGGGACGGATGTATGTCGTGTAGCTGCCGGTATTATAGTAGCTAGTTCCCGAATCAACACCTCCAAGGGAAACATTAAAACCCGAGCCGACAGTGGTGGTACCAACCGAAAAATTGATCTGGTAAACGACCTGGGTGTTGGTGGCGGTGGAAGTACCGGAAAGGGTTTCGGTAGTCCCAGTACTATGGACAGCCAGACCACCACCAGCGGTGGGATCAACAGTCCAACCGACACCGATAGTCCAGCCGGAAGCAGTGGAAAAGGTATCATCAGCCGTGAGAATATTAGTGTTGACAGTAGTACCAATGGAATTGGTGCCGACAATGTGAAGTCTGGAAAGAGGATTGGTGGTACCAATACCAACATTACCATTGTTGTGTAAAAACAGACTACTACTCCAACTAATAGTAGAACCGACACCGGTGGAGCCGATATTGAGATTGATACCCAGACCATTGACGTAGCCCTGAATACGGGAAGAGCTGGCATTAGTGATGTTGACCCAAGTGGTGCCGGTGTTGAAAGAATTGAATTTGATGGAACCGAAATAATCAAGAGTCAGGGAGGAAGAGTTGAGGCCGGAAGCATCGGGGAAGTAGAAGAACTGATCAGGCTGGACATTTGAGGTAAAACGTTTGGCCTGAATATAGCCGAGGGCCTTGAGGGAGAAGTTACTGGAATTACTGGTACCGATCTCCAAGGGGAAGCTTTGGTTGGTAGTACCGATACCGACATAGCCGCTGTAGCCGACGGATAAACCAAGAGAACTGCCCAGACCCATAAAAGAGAGGGTAAAGCCGGAGGTACCAATCTGGGTATTACCGGTCAAGGTACCACCAAGACCGACAGTGGTACCGGTCATAGTTAAACCATTGTTGGCATAATAAGTAGAACCAGCGGGAGTGATCCAAGAAAGAGAACCGGCACCATTACTACTAAGAACCTGACCACTGGCACCGGTAACACCGGCACCGACGAAGAGAGAACCGGTGAGTTCGATGTCACCAACAACATCTAATTTTTTAGAGGGAGAAGAGGTGCCAATACCGATATTGCCTTGACTATCAATTCTTATCTTTTCCGTTAAAGAACCCGCATCAGTCCTTGTCCAGAAACCCAAATTTCCATCGATACTACCACCAAGTCTTTCGGATAAAATCCTAGCACCTATATAGGTTGTGTTATTAGTGGTAGTAAAATCAATTCCTGTGCCTGTGCCATCTGTAGTCCCGGCGTTGGTAATTTGTAAAGCTGTGGCATATGCTCCTGTAGATGTTTTTACTATATTAAGAGGGGCAATTGGATTAGCCGTACCGATGCCGAGACTGCCGTTGAAATAGTTGTTGTAGGCAGAACTATTATAAATGGAAAAATTACCGGTAGGAAGGGTGGGGGAAGCGGCGATCTGGCCACCCAATAATAAATTAGTATTATTGAAACCTTTGTCCATATTATCGATGGCCATTCCAGTTAGATTAGTGATGGTGCCACCGGCTCCCAAGGAAGCGTTTTCAGAGTAAAAATTATAAGCATTAGTGATAACTCCGGCGGTAGCGGCCTGGTAGATCCGGGAGTGAGAACTAATAGCTATAGTAACGATACCGGTGGAATCATTAAAAACATTATCGTTAGAGGCAAACAGTCGGGAAATGACACCAGAACTGGCATTATGGGCTTCGTTCATATAAGCACCGGTCTCAAGAATGGTGGTACCGGCACCGGCGGTGTAGTTTGATTTAAAATGGGCACCGTAGATGGTGCCGGCGGGGGCGGCGGTATCTTGAGAGAAAACATAGTTAAAGTGATTTTCACTGCCGGTAGCCACACTATTGTAGGTAAATAATGATTTACCAAGAACGTCGAGGGTATATTGGGGGTCGGAATTACCGATACCGACTTGACCATTGTACTTTAAATAGAGTGATTGGGTACCACCGGTACCGATAAAAGATAGACTCTTACCGCCCAGACCAATCTGAGTATCTCCAGTTAAAGAACCTCCCAACCCAAAGGCAGAACCGGTGAGGGTCAGACCATTGGTGGCAGTGTAGGTGGCACCGGCAGGAGTGATCCAAGAAAGAGAACCGGCACCGTTGCTACTAAGAACCTGACCACTGGCACCGGTAACACCGGCACCGACGAAGAGAGAACCGGTGAGTTCGATGTCACCAACAACATCTAATTTTTTAGAGGGAGAAGAGGTGCCGATGCCGATATTACCGGTGGAAATGGTGGTGTTGGAACCATTAAGACCAATACCGAAGATAAGGTTGCCGATGTCGAGACTATTAGTAGCACCGACAGCCAAAACGTTGGAGTAGTTACCGATGATGATGTTGCCGGAACCGGTGGTTAAGCTAAAACCGGCCTTATTCCCGAGGACAGTATTGTTATAACCAGCAGTGTTAGAGTAAAGAGCTGTATACCCCAAAGCGGTGTTGTAATAACCGGTGGTGTTGGCCTGTAGGGCACTATTACCCAGGGCAGTATTGTAATAACCGGTGGTGTTGGAATCTAGGGCCGAATTACCGAGGACAGTATTGTAATAACCAGTAGTGTTGGAGAAGAGAGCTATATACCCCAAAGCGGTGTTGCCATAACCGGTGGTGTTATTGTAGAGGGCACTATTGCCGAGAGCGGTGTTGTTGAAGCCAGTGGTGTTGAAAGAACCAGCACCGTTACCAATAAAAGTGTTGTAGAGCGAGCTGCCACCGGCCCTCAATTCCAACGGAGAGCTGGTGCCGTTACTGTTGGTGATGGTCTGATCAGCAGTGGAGGGAGTAATAGCATAGATGGAAATATTATCAATATTGCCAACCCAATCACCAGTACCGGCGGGAGAGAACCTGAGGGTACCGGTAGTGTTTGAGTGGATATACACAGTTTTTGACCCGGCGGTTGAGAAAGTACTACCGGCATCACTGTTACCCAGAGAGACGGTAAACCCAGAGCCGGCGGTAGTGACACCAACGGAAAATTTGACCTGATAGGTGATGAGGGTGGAGTTGGTGGCAGAGGAGCCGGCAGATAAAACTTCGGTGGAACCGGCATTATGGACAGCCAGACCGTTAAGAGGGATGGTCCAGCCGGTACCAATGGTCCAACCGGTGGCGGCAGCAAAGGTACCATCGGCATTAAGAATGTTGGTGGTACCAACAGAGGCGACGGAATTAGAGCCTACAACATGAAGCCGTGAGGTTGGCGAGGTGATACCAATGCCGATGTTGCCATTATTAAGGACAGTTAACCAACTACTGGTAGGAGAATTAACCGAGAAGGCGGTGGCCAGGCCAGAACCGGCGTTGAGAGTAGATGAAATAGTGTCATTATTAGTATTGGTCTGGGTTGTGGCACCGGAGATGGATAAAATTTTATAATTTTTACCATCACCGTTGGAAACGGCGATCATACCATTTTCGGGGTCATTAAATTGAAGATTGGAATTACCAACACCGTATTTAAAGATGATATTACCGGTGTTGTAGAGGGTAGCGGAAAAGTTGAGAATACTGGCAGCTGAGTCGAAAACTTCGCCTTTCCAACGAATGGTAACCTGATTACCAATTGACTCATCAATATAGACATCCTCGCCGGATTGACCAACACCATTAGTAATCCAGTCCCCCCAGAGAGGAGCGATGAATTTTTGTCCGGGAATAGTTGAGGCATGAGGATAACCAGTGGAGGAATAACAACTGGCGTCGGCACACATCCAGATGACACCGTTGGTAGTGACTCTGATGTCGGTGATGTTGGCACCGTAGAAAGGAAAAGAGAAAGGGATGGTGTAATCAAAAGTTGAATCATCACCGTTCCATGCTTTACTGGTACCGACGGCAGAGAAGGTACTGGAAGTGCCGACGGATTCATTGGTAGCGTAGTAGCTGTCAGACCGATTGGTGACGATCTGGAGCTTGGCGGTAGGGGAGGTGGTGCCCATTCCAATATTGCCGGAGGCGGCGATAAACAGTGATTGAGTATTACCCAGACCTAAGAAGAGCAGACCCGAGGAGCCGGTACCGATGTTGATGTTGGTGTAATTGGCGAGGGTTAAAGTACCTCCGAGACCAAAGTTACCACCAGCCAGATTCAAACCATTGGTGGCACCATAGGTAGTACCAATGGCCGAGAAAGTAATACTGCTACCAATTTGGGAAATGGACATCCCGACCCCATTAATGAAATTGACGTTCATCTGGGAAGTGATGGGAGTGGTGGTACCGGAATTGGATTGAAGACCCCAATTGAGATAGTTATCATAACTGGCATTACTGAAAGCCAGGGAGCCGAGACCCCGTTTACTGATATTACCGGAGCTGTCGATCATTAAGGCAGTAGTCCCGGAACCAAGAACAGTAGAAGCACCGGTGAGAGAGAGGGTACCGGCAATACCGACATTACCACCAAAGGTAGCAGTACCGGTAACCCCTAAGCCATTATTAAATACCTGAGGAGCCAACCAGACATTGGTGTAACCAAGATTAAGAGAGAAACTGGTGGTGGTAGGCATGGACAAGCCAGCACCGGCAGTGTAGGCAGTACCACCAGGAGGAAGAGTACCGGAATAGAGAATACCGCCGGTACCAAGGTAGATCATAGAAGTACCGGTACCAACAGGTAGGCCTCTGAAGGTTACCGAACCACCAACAGAGAGA
>Ga0334722_10006843_pt1 | contig 11175 bp, 9 predicted proteins | sample C3_bottom_MG_FD_207210 | JGI IMG/M metagenome (GOLD analysis project Ga0334722, IMG submission 207210) | Sediment microbial communities from Yellowstone Lake, YNP, Wyoming, USA - C3_bottom | ecosystem: Environmental > Aquatic > Freshwater > Lake > Sediment | place: USA: Wyoming | collected...
CTTGACGCATTGCAGGAATTTGCAGCGGGCGCTATTTGTCGCCGCGCCGGTCTTCCAAAGGGGGCGAACAGCCCGGCGGGGCGGGTGCGCGCCGGCGGCGGATGCGCCGGGCGCAAGTTCAAATTCGGTCAAACGAATTTCGTTTACCTGCGATAGCGTGTAACATCGCTGCACTCGTTCGAGGTGTCCGCCAGCGCTTCCCGCAGGCGGGTGAAACGGGAAACAGGTACGGCGTGTTCTTGCGCCCAAGCCTGTGCTGCCCCCGCAACGGTATGTGAGCGCGGGTCTGTCACGATGCCACTGCAAGCCTAGCTTGCGGGAAGGCGGCAGACCCAATCCCACGAGCCCGGAGACCGGCCTTGCGCGACAGGTGGAAACACTGCGGGGACGCGGTGCGCCGGTTGCGGTTCTGATTTCCCCCCGCGTTTCCTTTGTTATTGCTTTGAGTTGTGCCGCCTGCGGGGACGCTGGCGGCGAGGGGAAATCATGTATTCCAAGTCAGTTATTGCCGCCTTCGCGCTCGCGCTGGCGGCGCAGGTGTTTGCTGGAGAAGATGCGGTCGTGGTCATGGCCACGCGCTTTCCGGAAAAGCAGCTAGAGCATCCGATCGGAGTTACCGTGATCACGCGGGAACAGATCGCGAACAGCACGGCAGCCACGCTTCCGGACCTGTTGTCGCGCTACGCCGGCATCAATACGCGCAATAACAGCGGCAGTCCGGACGTGGCGATCGACCTGCGCGGCTTCGGCGTCAGCGGCGACCAGAATACGCTGGTGTTGCTCGACGGCCAGCGCCTGAACGATATCGAACTGACCACGGTGAGGTGGTCGGCTATCCCGCTCGATGCGATCGAGCGCGTCGAGATCCAACGTGGCGGCGGTGCGGTCCTGTACGGCGGCGGCGCCACCGGCGGCGCGATCAACATCATTACTCGTTCGCCGATTGCGGGCAACCGGAGCGCGACGGTGAGTGCCAGTACTGGCGGCTATAACACGAACGAGTTGCGCGGCACGGTGAATGTTGCCGGCGCCAGCACCGGATTTTCGCTGACCGCCAACCAATACAATTCGGACAACTACCGGGTCAATAATCGCCTGGAGCAGGGTAACGTTCTTGGCGATCTGCGCTGGACCGGCGATCGCGCCGGCCTGGTGTTCAAGTTCGGACTGGACAACCAGAGCCTGCGCTTGCCCGGCGTGCGCACTGCGGCGCAGTTGGGAACCGATCCGCGCGGGAGCGCCACGCCGAACGACTATAGCGCGCGCGACGGCGCGCAGGCTACGCTCTCGGGCCGCTATGCTTTCGACTCCGCCGAGCTCGCCGTGGACCTCTCCTATCGGGACACCAAGCGCATCGGCTTTTTCGATGATTACACCGGCTCGGGCTTCAGCACTTTTACCGACACCCACGCCAAAGTCTGGGCGCTCACGCCACGGCTGAAGCAGCCCTATCGGTTCCTGGGGCGTGACAACGTTCTCATTCTTGGCATGGATGCCGACATTTGGGATTATCGCGGGCTGCGCGCGGCGCGCTTTGAGCAACTGAGTGCGCCGCAAGCCGATTTGGCGGCCACGCAGAAGGACCGCGCCTACTATGCGCAGAACCACACTGCGCTAGGCGCGGATACCAAGCTCACGCTGGGTGCGCGCTTGCAGCAGGTGGAAATCACCGCCAATGACCGCGCTAATCCAGCCAGCTATGCGAACACGTCCCAGGCGCGCAGCCCGCGCGCCTGGGACGTGGCGCTGCGGCACAATTTCACCCCGGCACTCGCACTGTACGGCAAGCTCGGTGCCAGCTTTCGCGTTGCGACGGTGGACGAAATCTACAGCCAGTTCGGCGGCCCGGTATTCGATTCCATCGTGATGCCGCTGGAGCCGCAGACCTCGCGCGACCATGAAATCGGTTTGGAGTACAAGGCCTCCGGCGGCCGGATGCGCGCGAGCGTGTATCGCATGGATCTGCGCAACGAAATCCACTTCAATGCGATCACCTTCAGCAATATGAATCTGTCGCCGACACGGCGCGAGGGGGTGGAACTCGAGGGCAGCCGCAAACTCAGCGAGCGTTTTGACCTGTTTGCCAGCTACACCCATGCGCGCGCCGTATTTCGCGAAGGGATATATAACGGCTTCGACGCGAGCTTCAATCCCATTAGCGTTGATCTGAGCGGCAAGAATGTGCCGCTGGTGCCACGTAATTCAGCCAAGCTCGGACTAAGCTGGCAGCTTGCTGACAGGACGCGCTTGAGCGGCGCGCTCGCCTATGTCGGAAGGCAGTATTTCGACAATGACCAGTCCAATACCTTTCCCGGACAGATGGCCTCATTCGTCACCGCCGATGCGAAACTGAGCCGCGTCGCCGGGTCCTGGACTTTCACTCTGACCGGGAATAATCTGACGGACAAAAAATATTACACTTATGCGATACGCAACGGCGCCGGCACATCTTTCAACGCCTACCCTATGGCCGGGCGCAATTTCCTGCTTACCGCAGCCTACCGCTGGCATTAGCTGAAAGAGCACAGTTGCGCCGCGCGCTGCTCATTTGGCTCATCCTCGCCGGGGCGGCGCTGGCTGCCCTCGTGCTTGCGCTGGCGAGCGGCAGCATGCATTTGGCCCCGCACGAGCTGTTGCGGGCGCTGATTTCTCCGGGCGACAGCGTCGCCGGCGACATCGTCACGCGCTTGCGCTTGCCGCGGGCGCTGGCTGCGTTCGCCGCCGGCGGCCTGCTCGCGCTCGCCGGCGCGCTGATGCAGGTGCTGCTCCGCAATCCGCTCGCCGATCCCTACGTGCTGGGGCTGTCGGGCGGGGCTTCGGTCGGCGCGCTCGGCGCCATGCTGGCGGGGTTGGGTGCGCTGGCGGTCAATCTAGGCGCGAGTGCCGGCGCCTTGCTTGCGATGGCTCTGGTGTTCGCGTTCGCGCGGCGCGATTTTGCGCGCCGGCAGATGTTCGGCGCTCTGGACGCTTCGCCGCGCCTGTTGCTGACCGGGGTGATCATGGCTGCGGGCTGGGGCGCGCTGATCACTCTGATGCTGACCCTCGCCCCCGAAGCCAGGCTGCGCGGCATGCTGTTTTGGCTGATGGGGGATCTGAACGGCGTTGAATCATGGCTGCCGGCGATGCTGGGTCTCGCGGGGGCGCTGGCGGTGAGCTATCCGGCGGCACGCGAGCTCAACGTGCTGCTGCGCGGCGAGGCTTTGGCGCACGCGCTCGGCGTGCGTGTCGAGCCGCTGCGCCGCATGGTCTATGTGGTTGCTTCGGTGGCCACAGCGCTCGCCGTGACCACCGCCGGCTCGATCGGCTTTGTCGGGCTGGTGGTGCCACACGCGCTGCGCCTGGCGCTGGGCAACGATCAGCGCATGCTGTTGCCGGCGAGCGCGCTCGCCGGCGGCACGCTGCTGCTCTTGGCGGATACCGCCGCGCGCAGCGTGCTCGCACCGCAACAGTTGCCGGTCGGCGTCATCACGGCGCTGCTCGGCGTGCCCGCGTTCATGTTCCTGCTGACGCGCAATCCGGAGAGGGCGAAGGCATGAGCTGGGAGCAGGGGCCACGCGAAGCGGGGATGCGACCGACCGCGATTGCCTTCAGCCGCCGACGACGCGGACGGGAAACTGGCACATCGAGCAGGAAGGCGGCGGCATGAATGCGCCGCTGCTCGAAACGCAAGACCTGCTGTTGCGCGTGGGTGGACGCACGCTGGTGCGCGAGATGAGCTTTCGGCTCAACGCCGGCGAAGTGTGGTGCCTGCTCGGCCCGAACGGCGCGGGCAAGTCGACCTTTATTCATACGGCCGTTGGCCTGCGCGAACCGCACGGCGGCGTGCTGCGCCTCGCCGGCCGGCGGCTTGCCGATTGGCCCGTCGCCGAGGCGGCGCGGCAGCGCGGTTTCCTGCCGCAGGCGTTTCACGACGCGTTCAGCGCCAGCGTATTGGAGAGCGTGATACTGGGGCGCCATCCCTATCTCTCGCGCTGGCAATGGGAAGGCGCCGGCGAGCGCGAAATCGCGCTGGCCGCCCTCGATGCGGTCGACCTAGCCGGATTCGAACGGCGCGACATATTGACGCTGTCCGGCGGCGAGCGCCAGCGCGTGGCCCTGGCCGCGTTGTTGGCGCAGGACGCGCCGCTGTTGCTGCTGGACGAACCGGTGTCGCACCTCGATCTGCATCATCAGGTGCTGGTGCTCGAGCACCTGGTCAAGCTCGCGCGGGTTCGCGCCAAGGGCGTGCTGTTCACGGTGCACGACCTCGACTTGGCGGCGCGTTTCGCCAGTCACGCGCTGTTGCTTACGCAGCAGGCGACGGTCCTCCACGGGCCGATTGCCAAAGTGCTGACCGAGGCGGCCCTGCAGGACGCCTTCGCGCACCGGGTGACGCGGGTGGAGGCGGCAGGCCGGACCTTGTTCGTGCCGGACTGACATGGAGGCGCGCTTGGCAGCAAAACGGACCGGTCAGGTTTGCATGCTGTTGCTGCTCGTCGTATTCACGCTCACCGCGGCGGCCGAGATCCGGCTTAGCGACGACGCCGGCCGCAAGGTCATCCTCAAGCAACCCGCGCGGCGCATCATCAGTCTCGCGCCGCACCTGACCGAGTTGCTGTTCGCCGCCGGCGCGGGCGGGCAGGTCGTCGGCACGGTCGAGTACAGCGATTACCCGCGAGCGGCGCAGGCCATCGCGCGTATCGGCGACAGTGCGCAGCTGGATCTGGAGCGCATAGTCGCCCTCAAGCCCGACCTCGTCGTCGTCTGGCAGAACGGCAGCGCGCAGCGCCAGCTGGAAAAATTGTTGAGCCTCGGCATCCCCGTGTTCTACAACGAGCCGCGCCGGCTGCCCGACATCGCGCGCGCGATCGAACAACTCGGTCGCCTGGCCGGCACCGAGGCGGTGGCGCTGCCGGCCGCGCGCGAATTCCTCGAACGCGAAGCGGAATTGCGCAGGCGTTACGCCGGCCGCTCGCCGGTGACGCTGTTCTTCCAGATTTGGGACCGGCCGCTGTTGACCGTCAACGGCGAGCATCTCATCAGCGACGTGATCCAACTGTGCGGCGGACAGAACGTATTTGCCGGGCTGAAGCCGCTGACGCCGGAAATCCCGACCGAAGCGGTGCTCGCCGCCGATCCGGAGGCGATCTGCGGCGTGAGCGCCGAAGCCGGCCAGGCGGGCGACCTGGACCGATGGAAACACTGGCAGCGGCTGAAGGCGGTTAAGCGCGGCAATCTGTTCACCCTCGGCTCCGACACCATCAGCCGCAATACGCCGCGCATTCTCGACGGCGCACGCGAACTGTGCGAGCACCTGGCCGCAGCGCGGGCACGGCGCAATTGAGGCGCCGGGCGCCGCCGGCGCAAACATTCACCGCGTCGGGGTTCTCTGCTATCTTGCGGGCATGAGCAAGCATCCGCAGATACTGCGAGGCGCCCGCCCGCAGGGGGCGCAGGCGCGATGAAAATCGCCCTGGTACGCCAGCGCTACAACCCCTACGGCGGCGCCGAGCGCTTCGTCGAACGCGCGATGAAGGCGCTGGCCGCGCAGCATGTGGAACTGTCTTTGCTCACGCGAAAATGGTCGGGCGCACCGGGGCCAGACGAAAGCCTGCGCCTGATCCGCTGCGATCCGTTCTATATCGGCCGGGTGTGGCGCGACTGGAGCTTTGCCCGCGCCGTCTGCGCCGCGCTGAAATCGCAGCGCTTCGACCTGGTGCAGTCGCACGAGCGCATCAGCTGCTGCGATGTCTATCGCGCTGGCGACGGCGTGCATCGCCAGTGGCTCGCCAACCGCAAACGCGCCGCGGGCGTGTGGGAGCGCGTCGCCCTCGCGCTCAATCCGTATCATTGGTACACGCTTCGCGCGGAGCGGCGCCTGTTTCAAAGCCCGCGTTTGCGCGCGGTGATTTGCAACTCGAACATGGTGAAGGAGGAGTTGCGCCGGCATTTCGCGCTGGCCGAGTCCAAGCTGCACGTGATCTACAGCGGCGTCGATCTCGCGGCGTTCCATCCGCGGCTGCGCCAGGCTTGGCGCGAGCGCAAACGCGCGGAACTGGGAATCGCCGACTCGGCCATGGTGTTCCTGTTCGTAGGCTCGGGCTTCAGACGCAAAGGCTTGCCGCAGTTGTTGCACGCGCTCTCCGGCGTGCGCGATGCCCATCTGGTGGTGGTCGGCGCGGACAAGGAACTGCCGCGCCTGCGCCGGACCGCGGCGCTGTCCAGGCTTTCCGGCCGGGTGCATTTCACGGGCGGACAGGAAGACGTCAAACCCTGGTACGGCATGGCGGATTGTTTCGTTCTGCCCACCCTGTACGATCCCTTTCCCAATGCCGCGCTGGAGGCGATGGCTTGCGGCCTGCCGCTCGTCACCAGCCAGCAGTGCGGGGCGGCCGAATTCGTCGAGAGCGGCGTCGAGGGCTATGTCTGCCGCGATCCGCTCGACGTCGTGGAACTGGCGCGCTGTCTCAATCTGGCCGCCGCCCCGGGGCAGGCCGAGCGCATGGGCGCGGCTGCGCGGCAGAGGGTGGAGCCCTGCGGGCTCGAGGACATGGCACAACGGCTTACCCGGTTGTATGCGGAGCTGCTGCAGGCGAAGAACGCGTGACCGGTCGGAGTTAGGGGTTGTTCGGATTCCTCGTGCGGTGAATGCCAACAGACCCTATGGCTCTGATATAATTATATTTTTTCAAAATCCCCAGCAGTTCTGAATATGGCTGTTCCCGAAACCAAGAGCCGCGTCTTGTACGCGCGACTGCTGCGCTACGTCGCGCCCTATTGGCGCATGTTCGCCCTGTCGATCCTGACCATGATTCTGGTGGCTTCGACCGAGCCCCTGTTCCCGGCGATGATGAAGCCGCTGCTCGATGGCAGCTTCGTCAACAAGGATCCCACCACGATTCGTTACATTCCGTTCGCCCTGGTCGGATTGTTCCTGGTGCGCGGGATATTCGGCTTTGCCAGCGACTACGCGCTTAGCTGGGTGTCCAACCGCGTGGTGCTCGACCTTCGCGCCGAGATGTTCAGCCGGCTGGTCAATCTGCCCACGCGCTATTACGACGATGCTTCCTCGGGTGCGCTGATTTCCAAGCTTTCCTACGATGTGACCGGGGTCACCGCGGCCGCGACCAGCGTATTGACGGTGATGGTGCGCGACAGCTTCACCGTGGCCGGGCTGCTGGGCTGGATGTTCTATCTCGACTGGAAGCTTTCGCTCATCACGCTGGTGATAGGGCCGATCATTGCGGTAGTGATCCAGTCGTTCAGCGGCCGGCTGCGCCAGGTGAGCCGCGACGCCCAGCGCGCGATGGGGGACATCACCCACGTGCTGGACGAGGCGATCGAGTGCCACAAGGTGGTGAAGGTGTTCGGCGGACAGGCCTACGAGCAGCGGCACTTTGGCGCGGCGATCAAGCGCATGCGCGATTTCGCCATGCGCCAGACCATAGCCGCAGGCGCCTCGGTGCCGCTGGTGCAGGTATGCGCCGCGGTCGCTGTCGCCGTCATCATCTATTATTCCACTCAGCAAAGCGCCGGCAACCAGGTGACCGTGGGCGGCTTCGTCTCGTTCATGACTGCCACGCTGATGCTGCTCTCCCCGCTGAAACACCTCACCGGGGTCAACGCTTCGCTGCAGCGCGGCCTGGCGGCGGCTGAAAGTGTGTTCTCCGTTATCGATGAAACCCCGGAAGAAGACAGCGGCACGCAGAGCCTGGAGCGGGCGCAGGGCCGGATCGAATTCGAGCGTCTGTGTTTTTCCTATCCCAACGCCACCCGCCCCGCCCTGGATGACGTGAACCTCGCGATTGCCGCGGGGGAAACCGTTGCCCTGGTTGGCGGCTCCGGCGGCGGCAAGACTACGCTAGCCAACCTGATCCCGCGTTTCTATCAGCCCACCGCCGGGCGCATCCTGCTCGATGGCATCGATACGCAGACGCTGACTCTCGCCAGCCTGCGCGCCAATCTCGCTCTGGTGAGCCAGGACGTGGTCCTGTTCAACGATACGGTTGCGGCAAACATCGCCTATGGCCCGCTGGCCGATGCGAGCGAGGCGGCCATCATTGCCGCCGCCGAGGCCGCGCATGCGATGGAGTTCATCAACGAAATGTCGCAAGGCCTGCAGACGATGATCGGCGAGAATGGCGTGCGCCTCTCGGGCGGGCAGCGCCAGCGGCTGGCGATCGCGCGCGCTCTGCTGAAGAATGCGCCGGTGCTGATCCTGGACGAAGCCACCTCTGCCCTGGACACCGAATCGGAGCGGGTGGTGCAGGCGGCGCTGGACACCCTGATGCGCGGCCGCACCACGCTGATCATCGCACACCGCCTGTCCACCATCGAGAAGGCCGACCGCATTGTGGTGCTGCAGCACGGCAAGATTGCCGAAATCGGCTCTCATGCCGAGTTGCTGGCGCGCGACGGATTGTATGCTTACCTGTATAAAATCCAGTTTGCCGTTGAGGACAGCGCGTCCGAGGAATATCGAAGCCGGGCGCGCGCCCGCGCCCGGCCGTCGGCAGTTATTTGAGGCAATCGCCGAGCAATGCGACGCAGGCGCGCGCCGCAGCGTCGACCGATATGTCCTTCACTTCCATGCTCGGCATCTGCAGCAGTTCATAGCTTGGACCCCAGGGGTGCCAGCGCGCCGCGGTGGACTGGCCGAACAGACAGACAATGGGTTTGCCCAGCCCCGCAGCCAGATGCATGGCGCCGCCGTCGCCGCAGATCAGCGCGTCGCATAGCGACAAGGACGCAATCAAATCTTCCAAGCGCTGCGTCGGTATCGGCACGATCGGAAGCTCGGGCGCCAGTTCCAGCAGGCGCGCGGCCTTGTCGTCGTCGCCAGGGTGCTGTGCATCATCCCCGGCGCCCGGCGCCCATAGCAGCAGGAATGCGGTGCCTTGCGCCGCCAGGCGACGCGCCAGTTCTACGAACGATTCGGCCGGCCAGCGCTGCGAAGGCTTGCGCGCGCTGATGTGCAGGCCGATCAACCGGCGCGGTGCGTGCGCTAGCGCAGCGGCCACGCGGCGCCGGACGACGGCTGCATCCGCTTCGTTTGAGAACACGCGCGTTGCGGGGGTTTCGTAGCTTAGCCCCATGCGGGGCAGCAGGTGGCAGCATTGCTGCACCTCGTGGGGGCCGGCCACCGCATCCTGCGCATCGCGCACCAGCACGTTCTTCCCCGCCACCCAGTCGGCGAAACGCAATGCGCTGGCGCTTCCGCCGCCGGGCAGAATGACCCAGTCGAAGCGCTGGCTGCGCAAGGCCGCTACCATGCGAAAACGCCGCCAGTAGATGCCGGCAAGGGATTCTCCCGCCGATCGGTGCTTGGCTTTGGTGTAGGCATGCACTGCGTCGATATCCGGCTGATTCTGCAGCACGGCCTGGTTGTAGCGGGTCACCAGGCATTCGATGCGTGCCTGCGGCAACTGCCGGCGCAGCGCCTGCACCAGGGGCGTGGTGCAGACCAGATCGCCGATGTTGTCGCGGCGTATCAGCAGCAGCTTAGTGGGGTCCGCCGCTGCCATCCTATTTTTCCGCTTCCAGGTTCAGGCTGACCGGATACGGCCGTCCATTGACCAGCAGCGGCCGGCGTGACCAGTCGTTGACATCATGGCCGGTGCCGCCGTCGTCCGGAGTCCAGGCGTGCACCCGGCGAAAACCCGCTTGCAGCAGCAATTTTTCGAGATAGGCGCGGGTGAAGATCACCCGGTGAAAGTTGTAGGCGTACTCCTGTCCCCCCATCAGCGCATTGAGGATGCTCTCGGCATCGCCGCCGTTGTCGCGGTAAATGTCGAGCAGGCGGTCGAAATCCGGTACCGACAGGCACAGCTTTCCGCCTGGCTTGAGTACGCGCCCCCATTCCTTGAGCACCGCAGGCACTTGCAGATGGCTGAAGTGCTCCAGCACATGGCAGGCATAGACCAGGTCGACGCTGTCGTCGTGGAAGCGGCCCAGGCGATCCACGGCCTGCACGTAATGGACGTTGCGCCGCGGTAGCGCATCGATATTGACGAAGCCGGGATGGTCGATTTTGCCGCAGCCCAGGTGCAGGCGCAGTTCGCCGTTCGGCAGCCTGGGGCGCGCCGGGCGCAGGAAGAAATGCAGGAGCTTGCCTAGGAGTCTGCGCATGCTTAGCCGGGTGAGCTTGGGGAAAACGTTGCCGCGATCGCATCCCAGGTTCGTGCCAGGCCCTCGGCGAAAGGCATGAGCGGACGCCACCCGGTGGCTAGCTTGACCTTGCTGATATCGAGCACGTTGACGGGCACGTCGAAACCGCGCGCAGGCTGATGATCGATGGTCACTTCACGGCCGTGGTCGCGGGCGATGGGCGCAAGCGCGTCCAGCACCTGCATATTGCTCAAGCCGACGCCGGTTCCAAGGTTATAGGCTTCGCCGGGTTGACCTTGGTCGAGCACTGCCAGTATGCCGCGCGCGAGATCTTCCGCATACAGGTAATCGCGCACGGTGTTGCCGCCGCCGAATACCGGGACGGGGTTGCCGCGCAGGGCCGAGCCGATGGCGGTGGCGATAAATCCCTGGCCGGTAAATGGCGCCTGGCCCGGGCCGTAGGCATTTCCCGGGCGCACCACCAACGCCGGCAGGCCGTGAGTGCGGTGGAACATGAAGGCGTATTTCTCAATTGTCAATTTGGTGATGCCGTAGGGCGAAATCGGCAGGGTTGCGGCTGTTTCCGCGATGGGCCAGTGTGCGACCGGGCCATACACCGTGCCGCCTGAGGAAACGAACAGCACGCGGCGCAGCCGGTCATTTTCCAGGGCGCGTTTGAACAGGGCGACCGCGGCCGGCACATTGCCCATCAGATCGTGCACCGGGTCTTCGAAGCTGGTCTTGGGCTGGGTGGCATAGGCAAGGTCTATCCACTCGTCGCAGCCCGCCAGCGTGCGGGCGAACAGATCTGCGTCCTCATAGTGCCCGGCCACATGCTCGACGCCGGGCAAGCGGTCGCGCGGAACCCGCGGGTCGAGGATCACCACCTCGCGCCCGCTCGCGCGCAGCACCGGGCTCAGATATGAACCGATCAAACCCGCGCCGCCGATCAGGCAACTACGCATGCGATCCCCTAGGGTCTGTTGACATTCACCGCATGAGACGCGTTGCCTCCAAATGCGGATGCCTGCAAGGCGCGCGACGAAGCCAAGGGTGGGCTCCCTTGGCGAGGAGCGCAACGCCGCAGGC
>Ga0334722_10006844_pt1 | contig 11173 bp, 7 predicted proteins | sample C3_bottom_MG_FD_207210 | JGI IMG/M metagenome (GOLD analysis project Ga0334722, IMG submission 207210) | Sediment microbial communities from Yellowstone Lake, YNP, Wyoming, USA - C3_bottom | ecosystem: Environmental > Aquatic > Freshwater > Lake > Sediment | place: USA: Wyoming | collected...
CGGAGGCTTATCCGGCCGGGTGATCGACTCGGAAACCCAACAGCCGATAGAAGGGGCGGTCATGATGGTGGAATGGACGAAGACGCATGGGATGGGAGAACACTGGACCGAGTCATACCAAGTTGAGGAGGCAGTATCGGATAAAGACGGTAACGTTAAAATCTCCGGCTGTTATGATCCCTTTGTCGATCCTCCCAGCGTTACCGTATACAAGAAGGGATATGTGGCGTGGAACAATGAATACATTTTCCCGAAGTATAGGAGAAGAACCGATTTTGACTGGTGGAAAAGCGGAAAGATATTTAAAATGGAAAAGTTTTTATCCATCTATCGTTATCTTGACCATAGTAGGTTTATAAATCGCGCTGCAAACTTCGGGATGAGAGATGAAAAAAAGACGATGCTTTATAACGTTTATATTGAAAGTGAGGGTAGGCAGGTCCAGGAGGAACAAGAGGCGCTAGATAGGTCCAAGAGGTCGCCAAGATGATAAAGCGAATAACAGGAACTATAATACTATTTGTTACATTGCTATTGACGTTAATGTCTGTCAATGCATATGGCTTTGACGACTCAAAAACGCATCCGGATATCACAGAGACGGCTATTGAAATATCCAAGTTAAAAGAACATCTTGGTCAAGATTTCGGAATGGCTGATGGTTATAAAACTCAATTGTCGAAAACTCTAAACAGTTCTGTTGTTAAGAAGTCAATATTGCTTTGGCTTCGTGGCGGTTCCACCGAAGAAGACTCCCCCCTCTGTCGCGCAGCAAATCACTTTCATGATCCAACACGCAAATGGGATGAGTCATACGTGACCGATTATCCGCTGCAAACCGGGTGGTGCGCCGCGAACGAATGGACGCCGTTGTATTCCAATATCACCTGGGCAACGGGCTATAAAAAAGCGCCGCAGGACGGAGGTGCCCGGACCGATGAAACATTCCCCAATTCGTGGGGCGCAGCCCTGGACCCGCCAGCGCCGAACAACTGGAACAATGCGCGGACGTATTACTATAGGGCACTGACGAGTTCGCTGGAATCGGTCAGGCAATCAAACTTTGCCAAAACCTTTCAAGCTGTAGGGCAAGTGATGCACTTGTTGCAGGATATGGCGGTGCCCGCACACGTTAGAAACGACTTCACATCGCACATGAAGTTTAACGGGGAAGCCGCCGTGTCGAACGTAACTTCACCGTCAAGATGGTTCTACAATCCTTTCGAGTATTATGTTATGACTCATGCCGGCATCGGCACCGATATAACGCCGACTATACCCTCGTTCACCAGGTCGCAACTCACCGATTTATGGGATACAGGGAAATACAGAGTGTCAAATGACCCTGCGCAAACGCTCACCGACGCGGGGTTGGCCGAATACACCAACGCAAATTTTGTGAGCGACAGCACGTTTTCCACGGAATCAAGCCCAGTATCACCGGCTCACTATTATAAATACCCCGACAGCGTTACCAGTGTTGCTAAAATGCCAATTGTTATAAAAGACCCAGCGAACCCGCAAGAAAATACGACGAGATTATATTATATGAAGACCCATGATGGAGAGACCGGCTACCGGTTGGCCGGCGTAGGCTATTTAGAATATCTAGCTGAAACAGTATCGCCATTTAATCCAGAAGAGTCTTATAACTATATAGATAAAATACCACCCATGGATGAATATGTACATCAAGATTATGCGGAACGCTTGATCCCCCGAGCGATAGGCTACTCCGCCGCCCTCATCAACTACTTCTTCCGCGGCACGATCGAGATAAGCCTTCCTGATGAAGGAATATACGCCATAACCGGCCCGAATGGAACGTTCAACAAGATCAAGCTAAAAGCGAAAAACACCACAGTAAATAACGAAGCAATGTCAGGCGGCACGCTGCAATTGGTGGTCAAATACAAAACTGCCACAGATACCAATACATTCCATAATTACAGCGATTGTGTGCCGACATCTTCTGACTTTTCCTATATCGTCGCGTCATACTCGGGCGGTACTGTAACGAGCCTGACCGCCGATTATACGACGCTTACATTCGATCTCGAATCCGGAATGCCACTCAATGCTACCGACGTCTATCTTCAACTTGTTTACAAAGGTCAGCTTGGAAACGAAGCTGACGCCGTCGCGGTCGGATTCAAAGACATCTCCGAGCCGACGCCGTTCGATGTGGCTAACAACAAAGATTATACAATCGATGCCCAGAACCCGCCTGCCGATTACATGGAAACGGTGCAGAACGTCTATGTTGCTTTCAGCTCGCTGTATCTTGCATCAGCCGATAAATACAGCGCCAAGTTCGCCGGCATACCAGCCGGGTCTTACGGAAGGGGGTACGTCCTTACCGACAAAGACTTCAGCTTCAGCTTTGTTCGAGAAAGCTGGACCGGAGGCGTTCTCTCTGTAAGCGCATATCCAAGCATCGAGATGCAGAATAACGGCGCGGCATCGTGTTCATACCCCGGGTCGCGTCCTGACGATATAATGAACAACTACCAGCCTGCGCGTGGATTGGATTCCTGGCTTTACGCATGTTACCGTAATATCGGAAGTTCCGGTTGCCCGCTGATGCCGACGCCATCGACCGGGCCGGTGCCTATGGAGATACAATTCTACTAAACAGTGACCTTCACGGTAGACGCCACTCCGCCGACGGTTACCATTATTTCTCCGGTTAACGGGGTAACGAACCTCGACGCACTGCCCCTGGTCTACAAGGTCAGCGACGGAACGGTGAACGTTTTTCTGGACGTACAGCCGGTGAATTTGCAATCCAGCGACCTGCTCGCTAATCTTGAAAAAAACCGCTATTATAATCTTACCGTGCAAGCCGTGGACGCCGTCGGAAACATCGCTGCCTCCTCGGTGAGATTCAAGATCGACGCCTCGGCCCCCGGAAACGACGATACCAATCCATACTGCAACGGCACGGTGAACTATTCCGTTGGGCCGACCACCTTTGTCGGGGAAATACACCGATATCGTTCAAAAGACGATATTCTTTCGTGATGGATTTGCTGTATCGTGTAGGTAGGCGGTCTGAAAGGTCCTTAGATCGGCAGGCTATTTGGAATCGATTACGGCCCGGTGAAGAGCGGAAGCGATTGCGCGAGAAGCTGCCGAAAGACAAGAAACTTCGCGCGCTTTTAAGCAGGATTGAAGCTAAATTGACACCAAATGAGATTTGACCCCAGTGACCCCTCCAGTGACCCCTTCGAACTTTTTTGAATTCGTTGTGCCGATGTCATTATGAGCAGCCCCTGAAAGAGCACTCTTCAGGGGCTATTGTTTTTAGTCTTGCAACTTCCCCATCACGAGATCATAGATCTCCGGTCCCACGTTCTTTGCGCGCGATTCAAATTGTCGCCGTATCTCATCGTAAGGAATGACGCCATCGGCAACCAGGACTGGACTCATATTTTTGAAAGGTGAAGCTTCCCCTTCGTCGATCCTGTTGTGCGTTGCTTCTGCCCCGTCCTTCCAGGTAAATGCGTGCTCTTTCCCCAGCTTGTCGTAACAGAGCTGAAACCCGGTTGCGCGCCGGTTTTCATCGTACCAGACGATCAGGTCGAAATAGTCATCGCTGAACCATCGTCTTCTGTTGTTTCCCGTCGTTTCCCCGAGTTCCCTGAGCATTCCTTCCCATCTCCGTGCATGGTATCGCCAGTATGCGTGGTGCGGCGAATCATCGTTTGCGCGTGAGACAACGTTACGCGGGCCGTTAGAACTCGAACAGCAACCCTCCCAGATAACTCGTGCCGCCGAGATCGACGGATGCGCCGGCGACGTCGGTGATCATCGCTTTCGTGCGCTGGGTTTCAACAAAGAAATACGTATGGGATACGCCGTAATCCATGAGCATATTGGTGGCCGCGCGCTGGTCAAAAACGTCCAGCAGCAGCTGGAGTCCGGCCCGCATATGCGATCCGTCGGTGTAGCCCCGGATGGTGGGCTGCAGCTTGAATTCTTCCTTATAGTACATCCGGGTCCAGCCGCCGCCTATATAGGGGACGACCCATTGCTCTTCATGGAACACTCCGCGAAGGACAACAAAGACATTGACCGGGAAGAGCTGGTAATTGATATGTCCTCCTATGGTTCCATGGACAGGCGCCATACCCTGTCCGCCGTCCCGGATCCGACCGACTGCCACGCCGGCATCCACCTGCCTCAGGACCTTATACGCCAGGCTTCCTTCAAACTGGCCAGTTGAACGGCTGCCGTAGAATTCAGCCCAGCCGGGGATATTGGGAGCGAATTCACCGCCTTTGACCTCCAAAGACCAGTGCGGCCGCTCGGTTTCAGCATTTTCTGCAAAGGCTGCCGCAGGAAGAAGAATGAAGAGCAGAAAGAGAAGGATGTTTTTCAACGTGAACCTCCGCGCTTGAAGCCTTTTTTATACAGGATCAGCGCCGTTGCCGTGAAACTGAACAGGAGCAGCATTGCCAGCTGGGCGAATGTTGACGTTCTGGTCAGGAAGAGCGCCCCGCCCACGGCTGGCAAGAGCGCTGCCCGCACCACGGGTTTGAGCCAGGGATGTGCATTCAGCGCTGCAGCCCCTATCGGCCCGTATTCGTAATACCATCCGACAAAGGCCCTGCCAACGGAATTCGTTTCCAGATAACGGTCCCTGAAATCGCGGAGCGCCTGCACTTGCGGCGCGTCGTAGTATCCGTAGGCTGCAGTGGCAATGAAGCAGCCCTTGTTCGGAAGGTCAGGATTATAATAATACGCTTCAGGAAATCCCTGGACCATGCTTGAAGCCAGACTTTCGACCTGCGGCCCGAGAATCAGAACTGCCTCGGGAGAGGAGTATGCGCTTTCATGCGCAATGCCGGGAGTGTGTGTTCCTGTTGTGTAGTCAAAGGCGGTGACGGCAAGGTAGTACACCGGCTGGGCCACCGCCGTCACCCAGACGTTATACGAGGTGAGGTTCACCAGGCCGGAGATCGAATAGGATGTTTCCTGGATGACGCTGGACTGCAGCGTGCCCGTGGCGCCTGATACCGGCGCGTAGTATACGATGTATCCCGTTGCACCCGACACCGGGGACCAACTGGCGATGAGGGTGTTGGTGTCAAACCCCAGGGCATTCACGACCGGAGCAGCAGGCGTCGAAACCGTTGTGCTCAAGCCGCTGATCACCGTGCTCGTGACAGTGCTCGCCAGGGCAAGTTTCTGGTACACACCCCCGGACTGGCCTGATTTGCCGAAGCTGTAGTAAATGTTGTACCCGCCCGTGCTCCCGAGGTCGCCGGGATCGGGACTGATATCATTAACAACATAGCTTGTATTTGGCGACCACTGCACGGACAGGGAGCCACTGGAGATCAGCGATGTTGTAACTCCCGATACGGGGAAGGGGATCGAGTCTTGCGTGGCGCCACCATAGGCTCCGATATCGCTCCGTGAGTTGTCGATAGAATCTGTTGTGGCAGGATCGCCGTTGTCAATACAGGGAGACGTTGCTGTGGGGTTTGACCGTATATGGAAATCATTCTGCAAAGGATCGACAAACAACGGGTCAGGGTTGGTGATAATTGTGTTCGGGATGTAGTTTGTTCCTTTCGGTCCGTTCACCTGAGGGTAGAAAATATTATAGCTAATGGATGTTTCTGCAAGAATTCCGTTCTGGACTATCTGGACCGTATTGGCGTTGTTATAGAAGAGGTTGTTGGTGATCTCTGCCCCCGGATCCGCATCTGTTGAGACGGCGGTCGTGTTCTGGTAAAAGGTGTTGTTGATCACTTTCGAGGAACTGGAGGTCTGGATCACTACGCCGTAGGTTGTCATATCAAATACATTGTTCGCGATGGTGACCGCTGAATTTCCTGTTACGTGAATGCCGGTGCCGGCATGCTGGACGGTAAAATTTTTGAAACTGACACCCGTCACGCCATTGGCAGTAACAGCGGCGCCTGTGGTTCCCCCTCCGTCTATGAAGGTCCTGGCTGTTTCGCGGCCACGGATCGGGATATTGCTTTTCAGCACCAGCCCGCCGGAAGGCACAGCATAGGAGCCGGGCTCCACCAGTATGGTGTAGCTGTTTGCAGGGTTCGCTGCGAGCAGATCTTCTGCGCCATCGAGCGCTGATTGCAGGGTGGAGTATTGATTCGGCACGTTCAGCTCGAAAGAAGCGGCAAGAGCTGTTCCTGATGGTATGAGCGCAGTGAACAGAAAGAGTGAAATCATGAAGCGATGTATGCATTTTGTACTCATTTTTCTCCTTGCCTCCGGGCAACTTTTTTAAAACCTTATCAAATGCATCAGGGGAAGTCAACAGAATGATTTTTCAGACTATTTGAACAAGGAATCGTCAGCCGTGGTTTTTGTTGTTCTCCCTTGCCTTTTATGGTATACTGCGGCTCACTACGCAAGGTGCCAGGAGCGGTTTCAGTTCGCAGGCAGCATGTTTATGCCGGCGTCCGGCCGCACAGGTGTATGCAGGAGGTGTGGCAGTGTTAAAAAAGCGGTTATTTCCCAGCAGTTTCCTCGTTTGTGCAATACTCTTCAGCAGTGCTCTCCCTCTTTTTGCCTATCAACAGATCGAATTCGTCCAGGAACTCGGCGAGAATAAAAAACCAGAGGGAAAGGGTGCTTTGTACCAGCCGGTCACTCTGAAGGGACCCCGGGCGCTTGCTCTGAAAGGCGATTGGATCTATATCGCCGATACCGAGGCGCACCGTGTCGTGGTGATTAACCGGAGCGGAAAGACCTTCCTCACCTTTGGCAGCAAGGGCGATGCTTCGGGGCAGTTCAAAAACCCCTCCGGCATTGCCGTGGACGAGCAGGGAAAGATCTATGTCGTGGACGGAGGCAACGGCCGCATCCAGATCTTCGACAAGAACGGCAAGTTCGTGCGCATGTTCGGCAGCAAGGGCAGCGATCCCAAACAGTTCAGCGATCCCGCGGGCATCGTTGTCGCAAAGGGCCTGATCTATGTGGCTGACCGGGGCAATGCCAGGGTGCAGGTTTTTTCTTCTGATGGTATTTTCCTGAACGAGGTGACCTACAAGACCGATAGGGACGAGATGAAGTCCCCCGTGGACCTGGCCGTTGACGTGCAGAACAAGCTCTATGTCCTGGACTCGGCCGGGAATAACGTTCGTGTTTTCGATCCAACGGGAAAACAACTGCTTGTTTTCGGCCCCAAAGGCGAAAAAGCCGACGGGTTTGACGAACCCCAGGGGATGGCAATTGACGGGTCCGGCAATATCTATGTTGCCGACAGCGAGCATTTCAAGATCAAGAAGTTCGATGCAGCAGGCAGTCTCCAGGGGTCGTTCGGGACCGAGGGGAGCGGGCCCGGCCAGTTCCGCCGAGCTACGGGCATCAAGATCGATACGGAAGACAAGGTCTATGTCCTCGATGAAAAAAAGAACACCCTTCAGGTGTTCGCGAGCGAAGCAACCGCCCAGCCGTCCCTGGCGCCTTCTTCGCCGCTTCCCACGGAGGAGCTTTCGGGCGTGATCGCTGCAACGGTTTCAAGCCTGGCCATCAACAAAGGGCTCTGGGGTATTACCAAGGAATCTGTCGGCACGCTGGGTGCTGGGAGCACATATCGTTTCGGAGCACGGGGGTCTGATCCCGGTTTGCTCAAAAACCCGCGCGGCCTGGCGGTGGACGAGGCAGGGAGTGTCTGGGTTGCCGATACGGACAACGACCGGATCCAGAAATTCAGCAGTGAAGGAACGCTGCGGCAGGTGATCGGAAAATCCGGCTCCGGCGAGGGCCAGTTCGATGCGCCCGCGGGCATTGCGTTCAGCCCCAAGGGCAACGTGTGCGTGACCGACACGGGCAACAAGCGGGTCCAGGTCTTCAGCGCCAAAGGCATGTTCCTCGGCGCCTTCGGCAAGGGAGGGTCGCAGCGCGGCCAGTTCCGCGAACCCGTTGACCTGAGCGTTGACCGTGCGGACAATATCTATGTTGTTGACCGGAGCAACAACCGGTTCGGCAAATACGACAGCAACGGCACACTTTTGTGGGAAGTGGGCAAGGAAGGCTCCGGGAACGGGGAGTTCAAACGCCCCGAGAACATCCTGGTTTCGCCTGACAATGAGGTCTATGTGCTGGATGCCGGGAATGCGCGCATTCAGGTATTTGATAACGACGGAAAGTTCCTGCGGAAGTTCGGAAGCCCGGGCCAGGGCCCCGGGGAGTTCAAGGAGCCTCTGGGGCTTGCCCTGGAAGGAGGCGTGCGGCTCTATGTCGGCGATGCCGGCAACAACCGGGTGCAGACGTTCACGCTGCGCCACACCCCTGCCGTGCCGCGCGAGGTGGCTGCGCAGGCGCGGCCCAATGAGATCCAGGTGAGCTGGAAGCAGAATGCCGAAACCGTTCTGGACCACTACACGGTCTACCGTGCAGAATCGCCCGCCGGCCCCTTTAAGCTCCTAGGCGTCACCAAGGAGCCCTTCTATGCGGACAAAAACCTGCCGACCGACAAGACCTTCACCTATACCGTATCCAGCCAGGCCCGCGAAGGAAATGAAAGCATCCCCTCGCAACCGGTCTCTGCAGTGACGCCGAAGCTCATTCCGGCAATGCCCCAAAAGATCAGCATCGAGGTGCTGGAAAAGCAGATCACGCTTTCGTGGACCCCCAACACCGAGCCGTTCGTGAGCTTCTACCGGGTCTACCGGTCAAGGCGCGCTACCGATGGTTTCGAGCCGCTGGCCAAGGTGGAAAAGACCCCGTACACGGATTCTCCCCTTGCCGACGAGACCGTCTATTATTACAAGCTCACCGCCGTGGGCAAGGAGGGCGACGAAAGCCCGGCAAGCGAGGTGATCTCCGGCACGACGCCGAAGGCGTCACTCTCCCTGCCGCCGCTCGAGATCGCAAAAGTGGAGATAGGGGCGATCTTCTCCTCCGCTTACAAGTACTACGAGTCGCACCCCCTCGGGACGGTCATTGTCAGGAACAATACGCTCAATACGTTCCCGTCAGCCAAGCTCACTTTCTCGATCAAGGGTTTCATGGACTATCCCACGGAGATCCAGCTCCAGGATATCGCCTCGAACCAGGAGGTCAACCTTGACCTCAAGCCGGTCTTCAACAACAAGATCCTGGAGGTGACGGAGAATACGCCGATCCAGAGCGAGCTCGCGCTCACCTATTACATCGGCGGCGAGGCCCGGACCGTGACGCGCAGTTTCCCCGTTACCCTTTATGAGCGGCACGCCATGGTCTGGGACCAGAAGACGAAGCTGGGGGCCTTTGTGACGTCCAAGGACCCGCCGGTAGTGGACTTCACCCGGTCCGTGATCGTGCAGTATGTCGATTCCTATCCGAACCTGCCTCCCTCGCTGGTCTATGCCCGGGCTCTCTACGGCGCGCTGGGAGTGCTGGGCGTGAGCTATATCGTCGACCCCAGCAGTCCTTTCCAGGAATTCTCCGAGAATGCGACGAGCGTTGACTATCTGGAGTATCCGCGCGACACGCTTTCGCGCAAGAGCGGCGACTGCGACGACCTTTCGACCCTGTTCGCCGCCTGCCTGGAGAACCTCGGTATCGGCACGGCGTTCATCGATGTTCCGGGCCATGTGTTCGTCATGTTCAACACCGGCGTTCCTGAGAAGGACCGCATGACGCTGGGTTTCCCCGACGAGCTGCTGATCCGGTATCAGGGAACGGTCTGGATCCCCGTGGAGATGACCATGGTCGGCCAGTCGTTCACCCGGGCATGGCAGAAGGCGGCAGAAGAATACCGCGACTGGGCCGGCAAGGAGCAGGCCGAGATCATCGTCGTGCAGAAGGCCTGGGAGGAGTTCAAGCCCGTGACGCTGCCGAGCAGTGACGGCAAGGTGGGAACGGTCAAGCGGCAGGAGATCGATGCCCGGTTCGTCGACGAACTCGAAGCGCTGGGACGGAAGCGGCTGAACGCCCTTTCCGCCAGCTATATCGAAAGGCTCAAGAAGAACCCCGACGATATGACCGCGCTCAGCGAACTGGGGATCATATACGGAGAGAACGGGCTTTATGCCGAGGCGCTGCAGCAGTTCCAGAAAATGCTGGCGCATGACAAGGAAAACGCAGATGCGCTCAATAATATCGGCAATATCAGCTTCCTGCAGGAGCGGCTTGACGATGCGAAACAGGCCTACGAGTCGTCGCTCCAGCTCTCCCCGAATGACCCCGGCATCATGGTGAACCTGTCTCGTGTCCTTGCGCGTCAGAATAAAAAAGAGGAAGCGAGAACGCTCATACAGCGAGCGGCCACGATCGATCCCCGGGTGATCCGCCAGAACAACGACCTCGTTTCGGACCTGGGAGTGGTAAAATAGCATTGTAGATTGTAACTATTCAGGTGGATAGACTGAAGGCCGAAGACTGAAGGTGAAAGATAACAATTATGTTCAATTATTTAAAAAAGTCAGAAGCGGGAAGCTCAACTATCCCATTTTATCACCTTCAGCCTTCAGTCTTACAACCTTTAACCTGAATAGTTACTATAGATTTCGGATTGCGGATTGGGGAATGAACGGCAACCATCATCACCCATTAAGGAGGCATTATGAATAAGAAAATATTTACAGCGGTCCTTGTCGTCCTGCTCGGTCTCTGCACCATGGCGGTCGCAGAGGAGGCGTCAAAGAAGGACTCCGGTTTTTCCGAATGGATCAAAAGCATGCAGCAGAAGGTGAACCAGCTTGTGCCGAAAAAGTCCGTTTCCATGAGCACGGGCGTGGCAGGCGTTCGCGGTGCAAAAGAGGACACGCATTCCAAGCTTTACTGGAAAGGCAAAAAAAGCGAGGCAGCGGTCTCGGAGAGAGAACTGCTCGAGTTCAAGGATGGGCTTGAGAGCGCTCAGAACGGCGACACGCCCGGGGCGATCAGTGCCTTTGACGAGTTCCTGAAGACCTATCCCGACAGCGCCCTGGTGCCGGATGTGAAGAAAGCGCTCGACATGGCGAAGCGCCAGCAGGCGGAGGAAGCAAAACCTGAAAAGTAGAGTCTCATTCGCGTTCCTAAAAAAAGGAGAGATATAATGAAAAAGGTCCTTGTGGCAGTGGTCGCCGTTCTGCTCGTATCTGTTTCCGCTTCTGCATTCGCCGCACAGGGAATGGGGAAGGGCGCCAAGGAAGTTTCCGCGTTCGCCAGCATATCGAGCACGGATTCATCCGCACAGAACACCTACTATGGATCATCGATGGAT
>Ga0334722_10006845_pt1 | contig 11172 bp, 14 predicted proteins | sample C3_bottom_MG_FD_207210 | JGI IMG/M metagenome (GOLD analysis project Ga0334722, IMG submission 207210) | Sediment microbial communities from Yellowstone Lake, YNP, Wyoming, USA - C3_bottom | ecosystem: Environmental > Aquatic > Freshwater > Lake > Sediment | place: USA: Wyoming | collected...
ATAATGCCTTCCAGCGTATCCCCCATGGCGATACTGGAGCCGCCCAGGTACTTCACACCCAGGAATATGCCCAGGAAAATCATGTACACGGTAACCAGCGTGGAAATCATGTTAAACGGATACCGCTTCATCATAAGCCATGACTTCTTGAAGTTGACGGCAAACGCCCTCCACCTAACCATGGCCGTTGGCACGCTCCTTCCGCACCAGTTCCACAAACGCCCGCTCAAGGTCCGGCTCCTCCTGCGTGATGGAGGCGATGTCGGCGCCGGCCCGCCGCATGGTATCGACCAGCCTGTAGATGTCCTGGCCGTTCATGAGCTGCACCCGCACGCTGGCATCGTGACCGTCGCCGGCAATCGTGGCTTTAGGGAACTCGGTAAGAATGGTCTCCCGGCCCTCGGAGGAGAGGCTGCCTGCCAGCTGCACGCGGTATTCGCGGGTGCGGAACAGTGCGAGCAGGTTTGCCACCAGGTCGTCCGCGATGATGTGCCCGTTGGTCACGATGATGACCCGCTCGCATACGTCCTGCACCACCGCCATGTCGTGGCTGCTCATGACGATGGTGCGTCCCTCCTCCCGCACCAGGTCCTTGATCGCCTCCCGAAGCTGGTACGAAGTTTCCACGTCCAGTCCCAGGGTGGGCTCGTCCAGAAATACCAGCGGGGTTCGTTTTGCAAGAGCGCATGCCACCGCCACCTTCTGCTTGTTCCCCTGGGAGAGCTCCATGACGGGAGTGTCCTTCTTGTCTTCCAGTTGGAATCGTTGCAGCAGCTGGCGGAAATACGGGGCGCCTTCCCGGCTGCTCACGCCGGCGAGGCCCGCGAAGTATTCGAGGTTTTCCCAGACACTCATGCGCCAGTATATGTTGCGGGCACCCTCCAACACGGCGGCTACCTGCGACATGGCCGCCAAGCGCTGGCGGCGGGCATCGTAGCCGCAGATCTTGATCTCCCCGCCGTCAGGCTCCATCAGGCCCAGGATGCATTTGATGGTGGTAGTCTTGCCCGCCCCGTTCGGCCCCAAAAGGCCGACTATCTTGCCGTACTCGACCTGGAAACTGATGTGATCGACGGCCTGCACCGGCGGTCTATGGCGCTTGTAGAATTTCTTCTGCAGGTCCGACACCGCCAGGGCTACGCCCGTGCGTACTTCCACGAGGCCTTACCCCCCTCGCCAGCAGGTTTTTCCTGCGGCAAAGTATATAGACGGGGAGTTAACGTTGTCAATATCGACCTGCAACAACTTTAATCTAGCACATCAAACTAGCGCATGCGCGGGTGCCGGTGGAACCGCTGGACATAGGCCAATCAGGTCCGCGGCAGACGGCAGGGCCTTGCCCATCTACCGGCGGGCCCAACAGTATGGTTTTCAAACTTTTGCTTTGAACATGGCGGGCTGGTGGGGAGCATAAGTATGCATTTCCGACTTATGGGGCCGCGCCGGGCTGTTATGTAGACCAATAGTCTGATTTCCCGGCTCATTGAGCGTGTGCCGGCGCGTTATCCGGAGCAAAAGTATGGCATTCAGACTGATACGAATGCGGCCGGGCAAATAGAGAGGACTCTGGTTGCTCCGAGCCACTAGCGGGCGTGTATCCGGGTAGCTCAGGGTCTTTCTGGCGGCCTAAGGCCGGTGCGATTCCAATTGCGTGCCGCGCATCAGCGCCCGCTCGCCAAACCGCTCGCGCACCGCGTCGATCACGTGATCGACCTGCCGCCGCCTGGCCGCGAGCGCGGCATCGTCGAACGCGAGCGCCTGCTCCCGCCACTCCCCGGGATCCACGAGGCCCGATACCGCCACCCCCAGAAGCCGCACCGGCCTGCCCTCGGGCCAGTGCGCGTCCAGCAGGGCGCAGGCGGCAGCGTAGATATCGTTTGTGATATCGGTGGGAGACGGGAAGGTCTTGTGCCGCGTGAAGTTGCGGAAAGCGGGGGTGCGGATCTGGATGCCCACGGTCCTGGCAAGGTAGCCGCTGCGGCGGAGCCTGGTGCCCACGAGGTCGCAAAGGCTCAGCAGCACAGCCTTTTGCTCAGAGCGATCGGCAATATCGCGGGCCAGGGTGACCGAGTGGCTGATGGACCGGGCCTGACGGTCCAGGTCAGCGCCGAGCGGCTCGGTATCGTCGCCGCGAGCTGCTGCCCAAATGTGCTCGCCATATTCCCCGAGCGTGGCCCGCAACAGAACCGGGTCCGACCCTGCCAGGTCGGCCACCTTGTATATGCCCAGGGTATGCAGCTTGGGCACCGTCTTGGGGCCCACGCCCCACAGTTCGCCGACCGGCAGGGGATGCACCCGTTCCGCCCAGGATCGGCGGTTCAGCCAGGTGAGACCGTCCGGTTTCTGCAGTTCGGCGGCCATCTTCGCACTGACCTTGGACCAGCCGATTCCCACGCTCACGGTGATGCCCACCTCGGTCCGTATGGCCGCTTTCAGCTCCGTCGCGATCTTGAGCGGGTCGTCACCCAGCGGTCCCAGCGAGCCCGTCCAGTCCAGAAAGGCTTCGTCGATGGAAGCGCGCAGCACAAGCGGGGAAAACCGCTGCAGGATACTGTAGATTTGGTCGCTAACGCGGGAGTAAAGACTATGGTCAGGCGGTACGACCACCACGTCCGCCGGGAGTACTCGCAGGGCCTGCCCGAGGGGCATGCCAGCACGCACAGACCCTCGGGCCTGCCGCCTCGCCTCGTAACTGACGGCCAGGATCACGCCCCGCCGCTCCTGCGGGTCGCCGGCCACCACCACCGGCCGCCCACGTAACCTGGGGTCGGCGAGCACGGCGCAGGACGCAAAGAAAGCGTTGGCATCGACCAGAGCAATCGTGCGGTCCGGCGTAATACCATCCCCCGCAACTATGATCTTCGGCCCCTGTCCCGGCTTTAGGATCCACAGAAAGAGTACTACGCCAGGTAAAAAGTCTCCTGGAACAGAGACAACAACGGCCAGGAGGCGCTATGCGCGTCCTCCTGGCCAGTGAGTTACCCCGTAATCCCGGCGATGGAATGCCCGGCGCTTACTGCTGCGTACCCTGGGCACCGCCGCTCTGGTTTGCCATAGCCTGCTCTGCAATGGCGATCATGCGTTTCACCATCTGCCCGCCGATTGGGCCGCCAATGCGCCCGCCGATCGCGCCGCACTCACGCGATGACATCTCACCCCAGCCCACCTGCTGGATCTTGGGCAGGAGTCCCAGCTCCGCCGCCACCTCGTACTTATATTTGTCGGTTCGCTGGTCCCAGGCGGCCGGGTTGGCCTCCGCAGGCGGGAGAGCGCCGATCTCGGACGCCACTTCGAACTTCAAGCGGTCAAGCGAAGGCCGGGCTTGAGGCAACAGGCTTTCGTTGCCGCGACGATTACGTGCCATGTACATTTCCTCCTTTCGTCCGGTGATTAAGCTTCGATACTTTGCGACCAAGCATATTGTCCCCGCGTGTCCCGCATGTCATTTACATACAGCACCCTGCGTGCTACGTCTCCAGGATGCTGGTGCAAATTTGATGTGAACAAATATGTTGGTACGTTGTCCAGCTAATGTGGCGGACTCGCGATGTCACAGGACCCGCAGAGCCCGAAGCACCGGATCCAGGTCCTGCTGGTCCACCAGCACGGGGGCGAAAAGGTCGCCCATGGCGCCCAGGCGGGCAGGCATGGTGCGGACGGTGAACATGTCCGGAGCCACATCGGGCAGCTCATCCCACCGTACCGGCGCCGACACCGGCGCCCCTGGCAGCGGGCGGGGGCTGTAAGGGGCCGCAAGAGTCTTACCGAGCACGTTTTGCAGGTGGTCCACGTACAGCTTGCCCTCCCGCCGGTCCACCGCCCGCACCCGCGTCACCAGCCACGGCACCGCGTCGCGCACAAGGTCGCCCACCGCCCCCGCGAACGCTGCCATGGTGGCGTATTCGTAACGCGGCACCACCGGTATATAAACATGCACGCCGGTGGCCCCGGACGTCTTCGGGTAGCCGCGCAGGCCGAACTCGTCGAGCACTTTCTTGATCAGGAGAGCGGCCTGCACCGCCTCGCGGAACCCCGAGGGCGGGTCCGGGTCGAGGTCGATCACCGCAAAATCGGGACGGTGAGGGCTGGCGGCCCGGCTCAGCCACGGATGGATTTCGATCACGGCCTGGTTCCCGAGCCACTGCAGGGTGGGCAGGTCCTGGCACAGGATGTAACGCACGGCGTGGTCCTCATGCTGGAAGGTGTAGGTCGTCACCCATTCCGGGGTATAGGTGGGAGCGTTTTTCTGGTAGAAACCACCTCCCTTGATCCCCCGCGGGTAGCGGGTGAGCGAAAGCGGACGGCCGGCCAGGTGCGGGAGCAGCGCCGGAGCCACTGCCGTCAGGTAGGCGATCAGATCGCCCTTGGTGACCCCATCCTGCGGCCACAGGACGCGTTCCGGGTGCGTGACGCGGACTTTGGTGTCGACCGCGACGGTCACGTGCTGCCTCCGGCCGGGGGGTAGAGGCAGTCCTCCGGTGCCAGGTCCGGCCGCAGTCCCGCGAACGAGGCGTGCCGGACGCGCCCTGCGGGGGTGATCTCGAGATAGTGCACGCGGCAGCATACCTGCGGTTCCACCCACACCGGCCGCCCGTGCCGCCGGAGTTCCCGCGGGTCCGGTCCGCGGCCCGGGGCAAAGGGTGTGCGGGCACGTGGCACAAGCAGCGAGCGTATGGCACGCTGCTCTTGCTCGCTGAACCCGGTACCCACGTAGCCCACACAGGCAAACTGCTCCCCGTCCCATGCCCCGAGCACCAGCGCCCCGAAAGGCCGGTCCCCGGCCTGGCTTTGCGTGTACCCGGCAATCACGGCGTCCAGGTCCCGCCAGGCCTTGACCTTGAGCCAGTGCGTGCTGCGGCGGCCAGGCAGGTACGGGCTGGCAATCTCCTTTGCCATGACCCCCTCCAGGCCGGCGCGGCGTACCGCCTCGAAGTAGGCGCGGCCCTTCTCCGGGATCGCATCAGCAATGAGAAGCGGCGGCTCGGCGGTCACGCTCGCAGACAGAAGCTCCCGCCGTCGCAAGAGCGGCTTTTCCAGGAGCGCCTCCCCATCCAGGTACAAAAGATCAAAGGCGACGTAGACGATGTGCCCTGCCCCCGCCTGCAGCGCGGAGAAGCTTGGGCGGCCGTTCACCACCGCCACGATCTCCCCGTCGAGGATGACGCGGCGGCGGCGTGCCCGCTCGTGAAGCTGCCCCAGTGCGGGGAACTGGCCGGTGATGTCGTGCCCGCGCCGCCCGTGCAACCGCGTGCCCCCGTCGAGAAACGCCAGGCCCCGGTAGCCGTCCCACTTTACCTCGAACAGGTGCGCCGGCGAGTCGAACGGCCCGGGGGCGACTTCCGCCAGCATGGGCAGAAGGCCGGTGTCGAAAAGGTCCATCACTGTACGGGCGGGCCGCCGCGGGTCTGGAGTTCCGCCACCGAGGCCCGCAGGGCTTCGATGAGGTTGGCAAGGGGCACTTCCTCCGGGCGGGGCGCGGTGACAACCTCGCGGCCGGCCAGCTTGTTGGCGACCAGCTCCTGCACGGCCTCGCGATAAGTGTCGCGGTGGGATTCCGGCCGGAACGGCCCTGTGAGGGCGTCCACAAGCGTCATCGCCAGGCGCTGCTCGTCCGGGCTGAAGGTCACGGGGGCGTCCAGGCCGCGCAGGCCTGCCCAGGGCCGCACCTCGTCCGGCCAGTACATGGTGTCCATCATCAGGGCGCGGCCGGCGTACACGCGTACGGCGGCCAGAGATTCCCGCGCCCGCAGGACGGACCTGGCGATGGCCACGCGGCCGGAGTCGAGCAATGCCGCGCGCAGAAGGGCGTACGGGCGCTCGCCCCCTTCGGCGGGTTCCAGGAAGTACGAACGATCGTAATAGACGGGGTCGATATCGGCGAGGCTTACAAACTCGATGATGCGTATGACCTTGGCTTCCGGTATCGGGAGCGCCGCCATGTCTTCTTCCGTGACCGGGACGAACCGGCCCGGCTCGTACTCGTAGGCGCGGACGATCTCCTCTGCTTCCACCGCCCGCCCGCACGAATCGCAGTATTTCACATAGCGAATGGGCGTACCGCAGACATCATGGATCAGCCTGAACCTGATATCGTGGTCCTCGGTGGCGGCGTACACCCGCACGGGGATGTGCACGAGACCAAAAGAGATGGCACCCTTCCAGATGGCCCGCATAGGCGGTCACTTTCGGCCGGCAGCCTGGTCCACGCCTGCAACCAGGGCTACACCCGCGGCCGCCGCCGCCAGCGCTCGTGGCGGTCGGGCGCGGAGTGGGTGTGCGCCCCTTCGCCGCTCACGCCTTCCGCCGGCGGCACGCTAGCGTACTCACCGGCCGGCGTCACTCCGTGCACCTCGCCCCTCAAAGGAGCGCCGGCTGTCGCCGCCCGGTGCGCCTGGCCGTCGGCGCCGGCACGGTCGCCCCCCCACAGCTGCCTGATCTCGCCGATCAGTTCCGGAGCCATGTCCATCAAGCGTTCCACCGTCGTCTGGTTGTTCACTCCCAGGAAGCGGACGTTCTCTTTGCCCACCACGAGAAAACCCACCGGCTGGATACTTACGCCGCCACCACTGCCGCCACCAAACGGCAGCTCAGTCTCCCCCGCCCCGGTGGCTGCTCGGGTCTCATACTCTCCCCCGCCGGCCGCAAACCCAAAACTCACCCGCGATACAGGCACGATGACTTCGCCATGCGGTGTTTCGATGGCATCTCCCACCACGGTGTTCACGTCCACCATGTCCCGCAGGTTTTCCATGGCTGTCTTCATCAGACCCTGAATCGGACGCTCGCCCACGCCGCTCACCTCACGCCTGTTTCCGCCCCAGTGCCCCCAGCCTTTTGGGACTGGCTTTGGTTTCCGCTTTCACGCAGGGCGCGTGACACCTGCCAGCCCGCAACAATAATGTGGCCGAGCGGCGCCAGCAATATACCGCTCGACCTGGCAGAAAACATCGCTGTACCCCATACCGGCCGCACACTGATCCCCAGCCGCGGCTGACCTGGGCGCTCCGGCGGGACGCGTATGGTGTTTCGTATGTATGCCTCCAGGCCGCCCAGAGCCGCCAACATGGCGCCGGCTGCCAGCCCAGTGGCCGCGGCATTACCCGCACCGAGTATCACGTCGATGTTTGCGTCGTCGAGGACCGCTCGGCGGCCGAGCCGGTGCAGCGCACGCCGTACCTCGTGCACGACCGGCCAGATGTCACGCAGGCCTCCAGCCGCAAGCCGGCCAGTGTGCCAGGCTGGTAGCCCGGGGGTACCACCCTGCCACGACACCCCCCACGACACCTCCGGCACCCAGTGCAGGCAAATATGTAAGTGGGCCGCCAGCACCGATCCTTGTACGCTGGCGTGCCAGGCCACGCACACGGGAATCCACCAGGCCAGGGCTACCAGGAACGCCATGCCAGTGAGGGTCAGCAGGAGAAGCAACAGATCGTGTGCCAGTTGTAACGTCCCGAAGCTCATGGCCGAACACCCCGCCGGAAGGATGTTGCCACGGGCTTCCAGTAGTTATGCGCTCTGCCCGTCCAGGGGCGGCAGGTCGTCCAGGCTGCGCAGGTTGAAAGCCAGGAGAAACTGCGGGGTGGTTTCGTAAAGGATCGGGCGCCCGAGCGACTGCCTGCGGCCGGCCTCGCGGATGAGACCGTGTTCCAGGAGCGTGTTGATGGCGCTCTCGCACCCCACCCCCCGGATGACTTCGATCTCGCTGCGCGTGATGGGCTGCCGGTAAGCGATCACTGCGAGCGTCTCCAAAGCAGGACCGGAGAGGCGGGGTGTTTGCGGTGGTTCGCGGCGGAGGTTGACATACTGTGCCACGTCCGGCCGGGTACGCAGTACGTAGCCTCCCCCGGCCTCCGCCACCTCCAGGGCGTGGTGGCCGCGCGCGTAGGCATGGTTCAGCTGGAGAACAAGGGCAGCGATGCGGGCGGTGTCTACCTGCAAAAGGCGCGCCAGTTCCCCTGCCGGCATCGGGGTGGCGGAGACAAACAGCAATGCCTCCAGGGCGGCCTGCAGTTTGAGGTCTTCCGCCAGCATGTCATACCCGTCCTGTTCTTGCCATTTTACCGTATCGCTCACGACATCAACCCCGTTACGCCTTGACGGCTCCCGGCCGTCGCGGCCCCTGTCTCCACGCCGGCCCGGGCATAATCAGAATGTCATCGCCCGCGGCGGCCTGCATGACCACCAGGCGCCCGAGGCGCACCAGTTCCAGAAGGGCCAGGAATGCCGTCACCAGGTAACGTTTGGGCCGGTGTTGGCCTACCACTTCCAGGAAACGCGCGTGGCCGCCCCGTTGCCGCAGTTCGCGCAGCCAGGTCCGGATCTGTGAGAACATGGTCGGGCGCTCCGGAGTGACTTCTGCAGCCGGCCACGGGGCCAGGCGCGACCGGAACCGCCGCATGGACGCGACCAGGCTGGCGACGTCCTGGCCGGGCATGAGGGTCCGTGTGATGGGCCTTTCCTCTCGCACCGGCCTGTAGCCATACAGAGCGCCGTGCGCAGCCATCTCGCGGAAGACCCGGCCCGCCTGGGCGAACTTTTCGTATTCCACCAGCCGCCGGGACAATTCCTCGCGCGGGTCAAGACCGGAGTCTTCATCGCCCCGCGCGTCGCCCCCCAGGGTGGGAAAAAGCATGCGAGCCTTGATGTCGATAAGCGTGGCGGCCATCACCAGAAACTCGCTGGCGATCTCCAGGTCCATTTCCTCCATGGCCGTGAGGTAGGCCATGTACTGGTCTGTGATTGCAGCGATGGGAATGTCGTAGATGTCGATCTTCTGGGCGCGGATCAGCTGCAGCAGGAGGTCGAGTGGCCCCTCGAACGCATCCAGCTTGACAGGCAGTTTCGTGATGGTCAGGACCGCGCCTCTGGCCATGCGAGACTTGTATGACCTCCTAGTAACCTGTAAGGAGTGCCGCGGCGCGCACCAGGAGTCCCGCGATCCCTTCGGCCATAGGGTTGAGGAACACGTCTGTCACGCCCAGCCTGATGAGGAGGAGGATGATAATCCAGCCGAACTGGCCGATGTAGTCCATGGCTGCCCGGGCCTCATACGACAAAAGCCCGTACAGGGCATGCATCCCGTCGAGCGGCGGTATGGGCAGAAGGTTGAAGGCACCCAGCCAGACGTTGTAACCAAATATGGTTGACAGCAGGCCCTGCGCCGGCGCCAGGGCACGGCCCCCCAGGTAAATGGCCAGGATGGATAGGAACGCCAAAGCAAAATTCATGCCGGGGCCGGCCAGCGAGACCAGGGTCCAGCCCAGGCGGCGGTTGCCGCGAAAGGCGTTCGGGTTCACCTGCACGGGCTTCGCCCAGCCGAACTGCACGATGACCAGCATGATGAGCCCGACCGGATCGATGTGCTTGAGCGGGTTCAGGGTCAGCCTGCCATGGTAACGAGGGGTCGGATCGCCCAGCCGGTCGGCCACCCACGCGTGTGCAAACTCGTGGAACGTGACGCCAATCAAAAGTGCAACTATCGTGTATATGAGCTCCACGGGACTGGAATTAAGAAGCCACAACGGGCATCATCTCCTCATACGTGTTCAGGATACATGACACCCCTGCGGCTCAACAACTGTAATGATCAACAACTGACTGGCACGCCCTGCTTTTCTCTAATTAAGCCTCGTACTCTGGTCCGCCCGTCTTGCCCGCGCCGTCCCCGAATGCGGGATCCTGCACTTCGCGGCGGCTGACCACATAGGTCCGCTCGCCGTCGATGACCTCCAGCGGTCCCAACAGATCCACCAGCCTTAAGAGCAGGTGCAGGGACGGGGAGCGGCGGCCGCTCTCCACCCGCCACATGTAATCGAGCGTATAACCGGTAGCCTCCCCCAGTTCCCGCAGGCGGAAACCGGCCCGCCGGCTTAGCGAGTCGCCGCAGAGTTGAACGCACTGGCCAACTCAGGGTCGCATGCCGGTAGCCCGGTCCAGGAGACGCCACAGGTCGTCCCGGGAAGTCGGTCCGTCGTCCACCTGCACCCCGTTGACGAAGATCCCGCCCGCGACCCCGTGCAACTCCGCCACCGCCCGGTCGTCGGTACGGATCTCCCGGAAATCAACCGCCCGGCCCGCGCCCGCAACCCAGTCCCTCATGTCCTCAGCCCCGGATAAGAAGTAGGGGCACTGGCCCGACCAGAACAGTGCCACCCTCGGGCAGGCGGTGTCCCGCCCTGCAGCAAGGCCCAACCCCGGCCTCGCTTCCAGCCAGGCCGGCGGACAGGCCTCTCCAGAGAACGCCTTGAAGACGATCACCCGGCCCCGGCGCGAACTCACCGGCGAATAACCGTGCCGGTGAAAGAACTGAGCCGGCTTGTGGTGGGAGTGCTCGTAGGCGACCGCTGCCATGCCCCGGCTCCTGCGCCTCGCGCCTTCTTCAGCGGAATGCAGCAAGGCTGAGGCCACGCCCCGGCCTCTTGCGGAAGCAGGCTTTACCCACAGGCACGTGATGAAGGTCAGGTCCTTCCCCTTCACCCCCCGGGGAGCAACCTCAATGGGGAGACACTCGATAAACCCAACCGGGATCAGGCCGGACCCCACCGAGGAAGCAGCGTCGCAGGCAATGCGCTCCGGGTCCGGCGGAATGGAAGCCGACCGGCCTGGCGCGGTCTGCACAGGAAAGAGCCACTCGGTGGTGGCATAAGCCATCCAGGCCCTCAAACCTCTGTCCCACATCCCCTGCAACCATTCCAGCCGGGAGGTGAACATGCGGTCCGCCCTCTCGGGGGGGAACTCGGGGTTCCCCTGCTCGGGAAGGCAGAAGCGGGCCAGATCAGCCAGGCGTTCGAATGTCACTTCGGTTATGTCTAGGCCGTATCCTGGCGACATCTCTCCGCCCCTTTGTCGTCACGCGGTTGACTAGGCCCCGCGCGTCATCGCCCACGGGCCATCGACGAGGTGCGCGCCCTGGCCGGCGACGCGTCGGTGCTCCGGCTCCCGCTGCGCGGCCAGCCCGAGGAGTAGGTGAGCGCCAAGCTGCGGCTGAAGCGGGTTCAGGGTCAGCCTGCCATGGTAACGAGGGGTCGGATCGCCCAGCCGGTCCCACAACGGGCATCATCTCCTCATACATGTTCAGGATACATGACACCCCTGCGGCTCAACAACTGTAATGATCAACAACTGACTGGCACGCCCTGCTTTTCTCTAATTAAGCCTCGTACTCTGGTC
>Ga0334722_10006846_pt1 | contig 11171 bp, 8 predicted proteins | sample C3_bottom_MG_FD_207210 | JGI IMG/M metagenome (GOLD analysis project Ga0334722, IMG submission 207210) | Sediment microbial communities from Yellowstone Lake, YNP, Wyoming, USA - C3_bottom | ecosystem: Environmental > Aquatic > Freshwater > Lake > Sediment | place: USA: Wyoming | collected...
CCGAAGGTGGCGTCCCAGATCAAAACCTTCTGTAAATGGACGGAGGTGGGAAAAGAGCTGTCTCTCTCCCATGAGCTGCAAGTGTCTATCATTACCTGCCGTGATAGTATTTACCCCAATAACCTTTTAAATATATATGATTTGCCTCCTGTCCTCTACGTAAAAGGAACACTACGGGACGACGATATATGTATAGCCGTCGTCGGTTCCAGAATGGCCAGCACCTATGGAAGATTCTCTACGGAACGGCTCTGCCGGGAGTTGGCCATGAAGGGTATTACCATTGTCAGCGGTCTGGCCCGGGGCATTGACACTGCCGCTCATCAGGGCAGCCTGGCGGCCAGGGGACGGACCATTGCCGTTTTGGGCTGTGGTCTGGATATCGTATATCCTCCCGAAAACAAGGCTCTTTTTGAAAGGATTCCCCTGCAAGGAGCCGTAATTACGGAATTTTCCTTCGGCACTCCGCCCCAGGCAACCAATTTTCCCACCCGTAACCGGATCATCAGCGGTCTTTCGTTGGGGGTAGTAGTGGTAGAAGCCAATTATAGAAGCGGTTCGTTGATAACCGCCCGGGTCGCCCTCGAACAAGGAAGAGAGGTATTTGCCGTTCCGGGCAGCATCGATGCCGACGGATCGAAAGGGACCAACAAATTAATCAAAGAGGGAGCTAAACTGATCGAGGGAGCTGACGACATCCTGGAAGAAATCCTGCCTCAGATCAGAGGAAGATTAGCTCCCCCCGTTCCGGCAGCAGGGAATCGCACCCGGGCTAACGTTGATGCCCCCACAGCAAAAGGGCCTTCCGCACCCCGCCAAGAAGTGACGTCGGAAGGGGAAGCCCAACTGCTGAAACACATAACCACCGCCCCTGTTAACATCGACCAGCTTATTGCCCTGACTGGGGAAAAGGCCGGCGATATTTTAAACAACCTGTTATTACTGGAGCTTAAAGGATTCGTCCGTCAGTTGCCGGGAAAACAATTTGTACGCAAGGAGTGAGAAAACTGCCGATGTCCAAAAAGCTTGTCATAACCGAAAAACCATCCGTAGCACGCGACATAGCCAAAGCCCTGGGAGGCTTTAAGGCACGCGGCAAGGTCTTCGACCGGGATGACCTAATCATCTGCTCCGCCGCAGGCCACCTTGTAGAACTTTCCATGCCTGAGGATCTGGACAAGAAAAAATACGGGTTCTGGAGGCTGGAAGCCCTTCCCATCCTCCCTGAAACCTTCCAGCTTAAGCCGTCCAACAGCGACGGCCCCAACGGCCGTTTTAGCAAGAAGAAAGAACCGGACCAGACAGTCACCAAGGGAGGCTCCGAACTGCTCGACATCATCAAGCGAGAGGCAAAACGCAAAGGAATCGATGGCATTGTGAATGCCTGCGACGCAGGGCGCGAAGGCGAACTCATTTTCACCTACATCATGAAGTACCTGGGAATCGATAAAAACACCGAGCGCCTGTGGCTGCAATCCATGACGCCCTCCGCTATCCGGGACGGTTTTTCGCATCTGCTGCCGGGAGACAAGAAGATCGGACTCGCCGACGCCGCCATGTGCCGGTCGGAGGCAGACTGGCTGGTCGGCATCAACGCCACGCGCGCCTTCACCATCCGCCTATACGGGAGAAAAGTCAAGGATACTGCCAATCTTGGCCGAGTCCAGACTCCGACATTGGCCCTGCTGGTGGAGCGGGAAAAAGTGATACAGGCCTTCGTGTCCCGTGATTACTGGACTGCCAGGGGTATATTTGAAGTATCGGGAGACATGTACGAGGGTACCTGGATTCGGGAAAACTTCAAGAAACAGCCCAACGATCCGGATGACCGTGCCGATAGGATTTGGCTGAAAACGACGGCGGACGAGATTGTGGCGCGCTGTACCGGAAAACCTGCCGTGGCGACCGACAAGGCAAAAGAAACCCGGGAATCCCCACCTACCCTCTTTGATCTCACCACCTTGCAGCGCGAATCGAACCGGCGCTTCGGACTTTCTGCGCGGTCCACCCTTTCAGCGGCCCAGTCTCTCTATGAGAAGCACAAGGTACTCACTTATCCACGCACTGACAGCAAATGCCTGCCCGAAGACTACCCTGCCGAAGTGGGCCGGATATTCGGTTCATTGGACGGGGTATACGCACCGCTCGCTCAACGCATCGGCGATCCTTCCCGGGCCCAGATGGCAAAGCGGATATTCGACAACACCCGTATCTCCGACCACTTTGCGATCATTCCCACCGGAGAATTGCCCAAGGGCCTCAACGCCATCGAGCAGAAGGTATACGACCTGGTAGTGCGCCGATTCCTGGCCGCCTTCATGGACTCGGCAGTATGGAAAATCGTTGAACGGACCACCCGTGTCGGCGAAGACACCTTCCGCACCACCGCGAAGGTGATGGCGAAGGCTGGCTGGCGTGAGGCGTTCGGAAAGGAGGAGGAGTCAGAGCCCGATATCGGCATCGCCAGCCATCTGCCCGCCCTTGGCGACAACCACAACATATTGACCCGTAAAGTGGAAATTGAAGAATGCCGAACCAATCCGCCGGCTCGCTACAACGACGCCTCGCTTCTGGCTGCAATGGAGACGGCAGGAAAACTGCTGGACGACGAGGCACTGGCCGAAGCCATGAAAGAGCGGGGCCTGGGCACACCTGCCACTCGGGCCGAAACAATTGAGAAGCTGATCAGCGCTCACTATCTAACGCGCGACCGCAGGGATCTGGTGCCAACGTCGAAGGCCATGAACCTGATCCACCTGCTCGAGGCTATTCCGGTTCAGGAGCTCGTTTCCCCCACCCTGACCGGCGAGTGGGAGAACAAGCTGCTTCTCATGGAGAAAAACAAACTCTCCCGCCCGGAATTTATGCGGGACATCATGCGGTTTACCGCCCAGATCGTGGAAAAGGCCAGAGGATTTGACATGGACACAGGATTCGAAGACAGCGAACCCTTTGGGAAGTGCCCGAAGTGTGACGTTCCTCTACGGGAAAAACTCAAGGCGTATGAATGCACCGGTTGCGATTTCAAACTTTACAAAACCATGAGCCAGCGGCTGATCTCCAAAGATGAGGCAATTGAACTGATGGAGAAGCGGGAAATCGGACCGCTGGATGGCTTCTTCTCGTTCAAAACCCGCAAGCCCTTCTCCGCCAAACTTCGCCTCACTGATGAGTGGAAAGTAGAGTTCGCCTTTGAAGATCGGGCCGCAAATGCCGAAGGTAGCGGTTCTGATGTTCCATGCCCACTCTGCAGCAAACCGATGTCTGTCCGCCAGGGCCGCTTCGGAATGTTCCTCGGCTGCACGGGTTACCCCGAATGCAAGCATACGATCAACGTTGGCCCAGATGGGTTGCCAGTCGCTGCTCCGACAGGGGGAGTCGAGAGCGACACCATCTGCGAGAAATGTGGAAAGCCGATGGCCATCAAGAGGGGCCGTTTCGGGACTTTCCTCGGCTGCACGGGCTACCCGGAATGCAAGAACATTGTCAAGACGGGAAAGGGAGCGGAAGGATCTCCTCAGGCCCCATCTGCGGACTTGACAGATACCCTTTGCGATAAATGCGGACGGCAAATGGCGATGAAACGCGGACGATTCGGCCCTTTTCTGGGCTGCTCCGGCTACCCCGAATGCAAGAACATCATGAAGGTTAAAGCCTAGCTATTTTAGGCATTTACCTTTTCGTAAAGAGCTACCGGTCAATCTCGGTAAAACAACGTGACAAGGGGATATTCCCTAAGAGAGTTGCAATGATTATTGACGCTTCTACCACCATCATCGGCGGCGGATTGGCCGGGTGTGAAGCAGCCTGGCAGCTGTTGCAGAGGGGGCACCGGGTCTTACTTTACGAGATGAAGCCCCTCTCTTTCTCTCCAGCCCATAAGTCACCTTATCTGGCCGAGCTGGTATGCAGTAATTCGCTGCGTTCCAACAGCCCCGACAATGCCGTCGGTCTCCTCAAAGAAGAGTTGCGCCGCATGGGATCCCTGATCATGGCCGCTGCGGACGCCACCGCCGTAGCCGCCGGCAGTGCCCTCGCCGTGGATCGGGTCGAATTTTCCCGTACTATTGAAGAGAAGCTCTTGAGCCACGGCGGCGCACTGGAAATCATCCGGGGTGAAGTCCGGGAACTACCCGCCGATCGACCGGTCATTATCGCTACGGGTCCCCTCACCTCGCCCGACCTGGCTCTGCACCTTGCCCAATTGACAGGGGACGCCTATCTCTATTTCTATGACGCCATTTCACCGATCATCGATAAAGAGTCAATCAATTACGACAGGGTCTTTTGCGCTTCCCGCTATGACGCGGGCGAGGGCGATTACCTGAACTGTCCAATGGAAAAAGATGAATATGAGCATTTCTGGGGGATGTTAAACGAAGGCGAGCAGATGCCGCTTAACACCTGCGAGGAGCTAAAGTTTTTCGAGGGTTGCATGCCCGTTGAAGTAATGGCGAAACGAGGACTGTCTACCCTGACCTTCGGCCCCATGAAACCGGTCGGATTGATAAACCCTCATACCGGCCGCCAGCCATATGCCGTGGTCCAGCTCCGGCGGGAAAACCTGTCGGCCTCGCTCTATAACATGGTTGGCTTTCAAACAAAATTAACCTGGCCTGAGCAACGGCGGATATTCCGAACTATTCCGGGGCTTGAGGCAGCGGAATTTGTCCGCTATGGCAGCATCCACCGCAACACATTCATCAACTCGCCCGTGCTGCTGGAGAAGACGCTCCAATTACAGAACAACGCCGGTATATTCTTTGCCGGACAGATAACAGGCGTAGAGGGTTACGTTGAATCGACGGCAATGGGACTCATGGCCGGCTTGAGCGTCCATAGCCATTTGTCGGGAACAACCATGCCAGCCCCACCGGATACGACTGCCCATGGTGCACTTGTAAACTACATAACGAAGACTGATAACAAAACCTTTCAACCCATGAACGTCAACTTCGGCATTTTTCCGCCCCTTGCCACCAAAATGCCCAAAAAAATGCGTGGCCCCAGTTACTCCGCCCGCGCCCTCACAGACCTGGATAAATGGCTGGCCGAAGGGCACATGATGGCCCGATAGAAATGTTGATTCCATCCTGCGAGAAGCACATCATTTGGCCTTGAGCAAAGCTATGACTTCGATGTGACCGGTTTGCGGGAACATATCCAGTGGCTGCAACCGTTCTAAAGAGAATCCGGATTCCACCAGATAACGCAGATCCCTGGCCTGAGTCGCGGGATTGCAGGAGATGTAGATTACTTTTTTTACCGCCGAGGTTCGGAGGCTATCCAGAACTGACCGGTCACAGCCGCTCCGGGGCGGATCAAGGATGACGACATCGACTAGCCGGCCTCTTTTCGTGATTTGCTGCTTTATAACCTTGCCCACATCGCCATGCAGAAACAAGACGTTATCGCTTCCTGCTGCCTTAAGGTTCTCACGGGCACAGTGGACCGCCGGACCGTCTATTTCAATACCCATGATGCTGCCGGCCGCGGCAGCCAAAAAAAGCGAAAAGAGTCCTACCCCGCAATAGGCATCCAGGACCGTCTCCGCACCTGTAAGGTCGGCGAGCGTCAATACCTGATCCACCAGGCCGTCCAACAGAGTGGTATTGATCTGGAAAAAACCGCCATAGGGCACAAGGAAGCGCTTGTTCCGGACAATTCTGGTAATGAGCGGCCGAGTTGCATCATCATCGGGAATGGCACTGATTGTTCCTTCCTCATCGGCAGACCATAGGGTTTGTCGGCGCCGCTGGTATTTCTTGGCTCCCTTCCTCAGAGCGGCGCGGAACTCCAGGCAGGACTGATTGATGCTTTCCGCCACGATCTCGCACCTGGCAATGTCCAGGACCGAGTCTGACGCTTGCTCCATGAAGCCCAAACTCAAAAACCGGCCATCAGGAGCCCTCCGGACATGATACTCCGCCTTGCCCCGGTAATGAAGCCGGCCGGGTGAAGGTATGATTCCCAGGAGGGGCGGTGACGAAAAGTTGCCCAGGCGGATAAATATCTCACTTACCTGTTTTTCCTTGATAGCCAGCTGCCGCTCATAGGCAATATGCTGCAGCTGGCAACCGCCGCACCGGCCGAAATAGTGACACGCCGGCACAACGCGATCGGCCGATGGTTCAAGAATTTGCGTTACTTCCGCTAAAGCGAATTTTTTCCGAACAGAGAGGATCTTTACCGCCACTTCATCATTCGTCACGGTAAAGGGCACAAAGACGACCATACCCTGTACACGCCCAACCCCCGCGCCGCCAAAGGCGATATCCTCGATCCTGACCTTGATTATCTCGCCTGCCTGCAAAACGCTTACCCCCACTTCCCTGCCTTTGGGTTCTTTTAGCACTTAGCATTTTGCTTTACAAGTGACATGAATGCTGTTAACTAACCGCTCGACTATGAGAAAAGCAAGTAAAGGTAAATAATGACTCATAATGAGATGTTACAGCATGGCATCAACATCTCGGCTGCGCCTGACCTTATATCTGCCGGCGGTAGTTTACCCTGCAGTGTCTGGCAAAATGACGAACAGCATGTTTACCGCCTGCTCCTTCACGACAAAGAGATCATTCTGATTGGCACGGCCCATATATCCCAAGAAAGCGCAGCCTTGGTAGAGCGTGTCATTGTGCGGGAACAGCCTGATACCGTCTGCGTGGAACTCTGCCAAGCCCGCTTGGAAGCCCTGCAGCAAAAAGATAAATGGCAGTCAATGGATATCGTCCAGGTGATTCGCCATAACCGCGCCTCTTTACTCCTTTTCCAGCTGCTCTTGGCATCGATCCAAAAAAAGATGGCCAAAAAGTTTGGCGTCGAACCGGGCGAGGATATGTTACGGGCCATAGTCATAGCCGCAGCATGCCAGGCAGCAATTGTCCCCGTGGACCGGGAAATCAGGATTTCGCTGCTGCGCGCCTGGGGAAGTATGGGCTTCCTGAGTAAGGTGAGACTGGTGCCGGAGATGCTGCTTTCTTTGTTCATTACAGAGGATATCACGGCGGAACAAGTAGAATTACTTATGGAACAGGACGCCTTGGCGATCGCCATGCGCTCCCTGGCCGACAAGTTGCCTTCAATAAAAACGATCCTGATTGACGAACGGGATCAATACCTGGCTTATGCCATCGGTCAGGCAAGGGGATCTAAAATCGTCGCTGTCATCGGCGCCGGACATGTCAAGGGCGTCATGGAGAATATCGGCAAGGACATCGATATCAGACCACTGCTGGCCCTGCCCCCCGCCAGTGTCTGGGCCGGGATAATCGGCTGGTTGGTTCCCATTATTATTATCGGTTTATTTGTGGCCGGTTTATTTGTGTCGGGCATCAGTGCCAGCATGAATATGATCATGGGCTGGTCAGCCGTAACGGCGGCCTGCTCCGGCCTTGGCGCCCTGCTTTTGCTTGCCCATCCGCTGACAATCATCGCGTCGGCCCTCGCCGCTCCCATTACCACTCTCCATCCCCTGATTGCCGCCGGATGGGTAGCGGGGATTACGGAGGCCTCGATAAGGAAGCCCAAGGTCGCCGACTTTTTGGATCTGGCCGAGGATATCACCAGCATCCGCGGCTTTTTCAGCAACAAAATTACCCGCGTCTTGCTGTTGGTTGCAGTTGTCAACCTGACGACTTCAATTGGCACCTTTGTCGCTATCCCCGTTATCATGAGATTTTTTTAGATCAGTAAGGATAATTATGACCCCCAGAGAACGCAGCTCCCTGCTGTGCCCCAACTGCCGCAAACTCATCAGCGCCGATGAGCCGGTTTGCCCCTATTGCGGTTTATCAAAGCCCGGCGCCCGCAATTTCTTCTACGGCGGTCTTAACAACCTTTCCCTGGACATCACGAAAATTATTATCTACCTGAACGGGGGCTTCTTTATCCTGTCGTTGCTCCTGAGTGCCAGAAACATCACCTTGTCGGCCAATCCCTTTACCTTGCTCTCCCCTTCTCAGGAGGGACTTTTCGTTTTGGGGGCGACAGGGACGATTCCGATCGCGGGATTCGGGCGCTGGTGGACCCTCATTTCGGCTTCTTTTCTGCACGGCAGCTTGATGCATATCTTTTTTAATATGATCGCTCTTGTGCAGTTAGGACCTTTCGTGGTCCAAGAGTATGGTCTGAACCGTTTCGTCATCATCTATACCGTGACCGGCATTACGGGCTTTCTCCTCTCCTTCCTTGCCGGTGTTCCCTTTACCATCGGGGCTTCGGCCTGTATCTGCGGATTGATCGGCGCCATCATCTACTACGGAAAATCGCGGGGTGGTTTCTACGGCGAGGCCATCTACAAGCAGGCACTGGGATGGGTCTTCGGTCTGGTTGTCTATGGTCTGCTGTTTCCCGGTATCAACAACTGGGCACATGGGGGCGGTGTTGCCTCGGGCATCCTGTTTGCCTGGTGGCTGGGCTATCTGGAGGAACACCGGGAAACGATCCTGCATAAAGCATTGGCCCAGATATGCATTGTAATTACCGGTCTTGTGCTGCTGTATGTTGTTTTGCAGACCGCCTACCTGTATTTATTTTAAGAATTTCTGAAAGCGAAGAAACATCATGAACATAAAAGTATCCGATCGATTCATCTTGGCTTCCGCCTCCCCCCGGCGCAGCGAACTGTTGAAACAGTTGGGGCTGAAATTTGATGTCATTCCGAGCTGCATTGATGAGCTGACCCGGGAGAATGAGACTCCTGTCGAGCACGTCCGCCGATTGGCCACTGCCAAAGCCAAGGAGCTGGCCGAGCTTTATCCGGAAGCATGGGTCATCGGCGCCGATACGATCGTGGTTGTTAAGGGCGATTTATTAGGCAAGCCGGCCAATGAGAGCGAGGCCAGAACAATGCTGGGCAAACTGAGCGGGTGTATACACCTTGTACATACCGGCATTTCCGTCTTGCGCAAGTCGGCAGAGGTTGATTTGAGCGAGGTGGTAACGTCGGAAGTTATTTTCAAGGATATTGCCCCGGAAGAAATTGACTGGTATGTCAAGACCGATGAACCTTATGATAAAGCGGGCGGCTATGCCCTGCAAGGAAAGGGAGCCTTTTTTATCAAAGAGATACACGGCTCTTATACCAACGTCATCGGTCTTCCTCTGTGCGAAGCGATAAATCTCCTGAAACTGGCAGGCGCCATAATCTTTCCGGAAGGCAACCATGGGCACCATCATCAGCCATAGTATCGAACAAGTTGCGAATAATATCCTGGCTGCGGCCGCCAAAGCCGGTCGTGATGCCAAGGAGATTAAACTGATGGCGGTGACAAAAACCGTCACCGATGACCGTATCAGGAAAGCCCTGGAGGCGGGCATCCTGATCCTGGGAGAAAACTATGTCCAGGAGGCAGCACGCAAGAAGCCGCACCTGGCAGGGACAAACTACCACTTAGAATGGCACATGATCGGCCATTTACAGACCCGCAAAGCCGCCCTGGCAGTTGAGCTTTTCGATATGATCCATTCTCTGGACCGGGTGGAACTGGCAGAGGCAATTAATAGACGTGCCCAGGCCAGGAACAGAATAATGCCGGTTCTCATTGAGGTCAACACAGGCGAGGAAACAACTAAGGGCGGCGTATCACCGTCAAGCGCCCTGGAATTGGCGAAAATCGTATCCCAGATGGAAAACCTCTCCCTCCGGGGGCTCATGACTATCCCTCCCTGGTCCGACAACCCGGAAAAAACGCGGCCTTATTTCAAATGTCTCCGGGAACTCAAGGAAACAATCCAGGCGGCTGAACTTCCGAATGTGCAGATGCAAGAACTCTCCATGGGGATGACCGATGACTATCTGGTAGCTATCGAGGAAGGAGCAACGATCGTGAGGATCGGACGCGGCATATTTGGGGAAAGGTTATAGAGGCATCTCTGATGCGGCATTACTGGGCTGCGACAAAAAGATTGACAGCAATCAATTTTGCTTTAATAATGCATTGTAAATATTATTCCGTACAATAACGGGATAAGCGCAAATTACGTTCCAACTTACCAAGGAGAAGGCATACGACATGAATAAAGCGGCTTTTTACAAACTAAGCTACGGTCTTTACGTGGTCAGTTCCTGCAGTGGCGACAAAGTGAATGGCCAGATTGCCAACACCGTCTTTCAGGTTACGTCGGAACCGGCAACAATCGGGGTAAGCATCAACAAGTTGAATCTGACTCATGATTTCATCCGTGAAAGCAAGAAGTTTTCCGTCTCCATCCTGTCGACGGCAACGCCAATGGAATTTATCGGCCGTTTTGGTTTTAAAAGCGGCCGGGATATCAACAAGTTTGAGGGGGTCCAATACCGGACCGGCACAACGGGCGTTCCCATTGTCACGGAGCACAGCGTGGCCCAGCTGGAAGCGGAAGTGATCAATGAAATGGATTGCGGCACGCACCGGATTTTTCTCGGGGAAGTCAAGGACTGCGACGTGCTTTCCGATGCCGAGCCGATGACCTATGCCTATTATCATGCCGTCAAGGGTGGTAAGGCGCCGATAACGGCCCCCACCTACCTGGCGGAACAACCAACAACCAAGCAGAAGGAGGTTAGTGTGACTAAATACACCTGTCAAATATGCGGATATGTTTACGATCCGGAAGTGGGAGATCCTGATTCCGGTGTGAAGCCCGGGACTAAATTTGAGGATCTGCCGGCAGACTGGGTCTGTCCGGTCTGCGGCGCCGACAAGTCAGATTTTTCTGCCGATAATTAACAAAGTTGCATCCTTTTATTCATTTAGCATACTTCATTACTATTGGTTTTACATCATTCTGGTAATATTTAAACATTCGTTTGGCCTCTGCCTCTGCCTGATCGCCATACAGGGGGTTTAAGGGGATATCGATTTTTTTCGCCCAGCCTTGAAAGTCCTGGTCAGTAAAAGCCTTTTTGAAGGCTGCAATCAATATGGTTTTGATCTCTTTGGAAAGATTGGGAGGTGCAATCACAAATCGATGCGCCCCCATTTTCTCAATGAGGTCGGGATATCCCAATTCCTTGATGGTTGGTATGCCCGGATATTTACTCGTTGCCGCGATTACGGCTAATACTTTGATTTCTCCTGAATCGATGAGCCCCTTGACGGAATCCTCGGACACCAGGGATGCTTGAACATCGCCTCTCATAAGCGCATTCATGCATTCGGCGGTACCACCCCAAGGAATATAGCGAG
>Ga0334722_10006847_pt1 | contig 11171 bp, 12 predicted proteins | sample C3_bottom_MG_FD_207210 | JGI IMG/M metagenome (GOLD analysis project Ga0334722, IMG submission 207210) | Sediment microbial communities from Yellowstone Lake, YNP, Wyoming, USA - C3_bottom | ecosystem: Environmental > Aquatic > Freshwater > Lake > Sediment | place: USA: Wyoming | collected...
GCACGGTTTGATGAGGGGGGGCTGGTCAGGAGACCAGCTCTCTACTCTACCCCTTGAGACCGTGACCGGTCCCTGGGAAACGTGGTTAAGAACTCAATGGGTAGGCCCATGGATCCTAAAACGCCCCGCAAACAGTACACCATCCTCGTCGTGGACGACGACCTCCTGGTGCTTCAATCGCTCCAGCTGGTGCTGACCGCCTATGGATACCAGGTCGTCACGGCTGCCAATGCCGCTGCGGCGCTTGCCCTCCTGCAGAAGTCAGAACCGGGCGTGGACATCGCGCTGACGGACATCAGGATGCCGGGGATGGATGGGCTCGCACTGGCGGTGAGGATCCACGAGCTCGATCCGGAGCTTCCCGTGCTGATCATGTCCGCCTACGCCGAGCTGGAAGTTGCCATCGGCGCGATCCAACGGGGGGCCTTCGATTTCATCATCAAACCCATAAATCCCGAGTATCTCGTCCATTCCATCCGGAAGGTCGAGACCCTCCTCGATATGAGGACCCTGGAACGGACCTACAAGCAGGCGCTCCAGGAGGAGGTTAAAGTAAAGACCCGGGAGCTGCAGGATCTGAACCGGGAGATCATCCACCGCCTCACCGTGGTCGCCGAGTACCGGGACACGGACACGGGCTTGCACAACTCGCGGGTCGGGAGCTTCGCGGGAACAATCGCCGCGACGCTCGGCATGCCGGCGGACTTTATCGAGACCATTACGCTCGCCAGTTCGCTTCACGACATCGGCAAGGTTGGGATCATGGACAGCATCCTGTTGAAGCCCGCCGCTCTGGCGCCGGAGGAGTTCGAGATCATCAAGAGCCATACGACCCTCGGGGCGAGGATGCTTGCGGGCTCGGCCCATGACGTTATCCAGATGGCCGAGTCCATCGCCATGAACCATCACGAGCGGTGGGACGGAAAAGGGTATCCCGCAGGGCTTAAGGGAACGGATATCCCGATCGAAGGCAGGATCGTGATGCTGGCCGACCAGTACGACGCACTGAGGAGCAGGCGGCCCTACAAGCCTGAGTTCGACCATGAGAAGACCTGCAGGGTAATCATGGAAGGCGATGGAAGGACCACGCCGGAGCATTTCGATCCCCAGGTGCTGGCAGCATTCAGGGACACCCATGCCGGCTTCGAGGAGATCTATGCCTGTCCGGAGAGCTGACGGTCTTGTGGGCGGTCTGAAGAAGTCGAAGGAGACAGTACTGTGAAAGAGAAGAATCTCAATGGCACGAGCGATCCTGCTCCACTCCTGTAAATGAATGTGAGGAAATATCATGCATGCGATATTTGAAAAAGCAAATCAAGGCTTAAATATTATAATATTTTACCTAGTGCTCATTGGCGTCCTTTCCATATCAGCGCGCTTGATCGTCAGGTACAAGCTGAAAAACAGCAATAAATCCAGACGAGAGAAAAGGGTCTTTGAGGATTTAGCCGCGTTGGTAGTCGCTGGACTTCTCGGGATCATAATGCTGCAAACGCTTGGTCATATGAAATGAATATCCTGGACCGTGCATTGCGGCAAAGGCATCAGCGGCAGGGCTTTCCGAACTGAAAGAGAAGACCAGCGGACCTGCGCTGGTGGGCACTTGGAAGGCCGCTGTCTGGGCGGTCCAGTTCTACGAAAAGTACGGATATCGGCTCGTGACCGAGCAACAGAAGGAAGTGCTGCTCCGGAAGTACTGGAAGATCCCCGAACGGCAGGTGGAAACGTTGGTTGTGCTAGCGGTCAGGACGTGGTTTGATAGAGCGCTGGGGTAGGAGAGGAATGAGAATACTGCAACGTAGGAAACAACGACTCGGTATAAACGGTGAATCAAGGAGAACACAAACATGAGCGAGACAGACAACGATCAAACAAGTGGGCAAAACGTCGCCCCAATCATCGCGGAAGCTCAACGTCTGCTTGCCGAGATCGTACAATTCAAAACACAAGCCGAGGAACAGTTTAAGGCAGCAGAACTTTCCCGAAAAAATGCCGACAGCGAAGGTCTTTTTGCAGTTAATGCCAAAAAGGTATGCGAAGAACATGCGACGGCAATAAGTCAGATTAAAGGGAACGTGGAATCAGAAGTAAACACGATTAGAGCCAATAAGCAAACGTCTGATGAGTTTCTGGCAGCACTTACCGCCGGCAAAGCAACCATTGATGCTGACGCAAAGACGATCGGCGAGAGACGAAAGGAAGCAGACCTAGCCGCATCATCAATTGAAGCAGTCAGGGCAGACAGTGTATCGCGTGCGCAAGAAATAGAGAAGTCAAGAGCTATTGCCGCAGAAGCATTGAAGGCAATCGGCGAATCACGTGAAGCAGCGAACCGGGCACAGAAGGACGCAGAGACTTCGCAAGGGGAAGTTGAGGCTTATTCTGTTAATGCGCAAAAATTAGTGACTCAAATTACAGACGATCACACCACAAGCAATGAGCATTGCCTTGAAATTAAGAAGGCGCTGGGAAACGCACAAGCCGACGAAGCAAAAATAGAAACCGTTTTGGAGCATCTAAATAAGAGCGATGAAATATCTACTGGCCATGAAACGCGGGTCGCAGCGTTAACTAAAGAATTGGAACTGCTGTTGATGCGTGTTGACAAACTCCTCCCTGGGGCAGCAAGTGCAAGTCTTGCCTCCTCGTTTAACGCGCAAAAGCAACGTTTTGCCGAGCCCCAAAAGCGATGGCTTCTGACATTCATCGGGTGCATTGCGGGTCTTGTCATTGTTGCCTTGCCAAGTTTTCTGGCTGCATTGGGGTTCCCAATGTGGGGGCACTCTGAGAATGCAACTCCTACTGAAATATGGCGCGGCCTTATGCTTAGAATTCCTATTGTAATCCCACTAGTCTGGTTAGCAATCTACGCGGGCCGTTATTATATGCTTTCGCTGCGATTAGAAGAGGAATACGCGTATAAAGAAGCAGTCTCTACAGCCTTTGAAGGCTACAAACGGGAAATGAAAGACATCGACGCCGGCGACGCTGCTAATCCCTCTCCACTCACAAAGCTTTGCACCAATATCCTTGCGGCTATTGCAGAACGCCCGGGTCGAATATATGAGGGAAAACACGACGACATAACGATTCTGAACGAATCACAGGGGGTGGCTCAGGAACTCACGGAGCTGGCTAAGAAGAAGATTGCGACGAGGTGATGCATGACAATTGAACTCTCACTACGACGAAGAGCAACACAGTCACGCTATCTAGCTCTGTTGTGGCTCGGCCTTGCGGTCGTTATATTGGTTGGCACATATATTTCCATCCCATTCATTGCTGGAAGAGCACTCGTCTCAGTTAGTACGAGTCTCCACACCAATACCATAGGGACGACTTCGACTATGGAAGGACAGGCATATTATTGCGCAATGGGAATGCTCGCATTTGGCCTGTCAGCAATTTCTTTCGCTTGCTTTCTTCTTGGACGAGGCGCATTGTACGAACTTGAAATGGCGGCAAGATTAAACGGTTTAGCCGATGCGCTGTGCATAGCAAATGGCAATCTAGAAACTCTCGAAAAGGCCGTCAATCTCCTCGTTCCAACGGGCAAATGCGTGACAATTTCAGAAGTTCTTTCACGGAAAGATAAGGAATCATTTGCCGAAATGTTGAAACTCTTGCATAAAGGCACGTAATAGGGAGACGTAACTAATCACACGAGATGCGAAGCTGAAATCAGCACAGTGGGTTATAAAGGGATACTAAGAAATGCGTCATCTTCTACTCGAGTCACTTCATATTGAGAACTTCCGATCTTGCAAAGATGTTCTTATCGATTTCGACGACTATACATGCCTAGTTGGTACAAATGGAACTGGCAAGTCTACTGTTCTCCAAGCTCTTAACATTCTATTTCGATATTCCCGAGACACATCCACAGATTTGATTAATCTCGGCAAAGAGGATTTTTACAAAGGGAACATATCGGCCCCCATTGTTATAACCGCGACTTTTGGTAGCTTGAGTAATGATGCTTCGACTGAATTGCAACATTATGTCCGCCAGGGCAAATTTATAATGAAGACACGGGCGACGTGGAATTCGGTAGAAGAGTTTGCTGAGGTTGAACAACTTGGGGTTCGGATGGTTATGCCTCATTTCAGTGAATATTTTAAAATGTTTGATCGCGGAGAAAAAGCCGAAGAGCTTAAAAAATTATATAAAAGCTATCGTGAAGAATTCCCCACGTTACCTTCGGTATCTAGTAAGGGCGATATGTACCAGGCTCTTCGTGATTTTGAGGAGTCTCACGAAGAGCTTTGTCAGGCGATGAACAGCACGGTTCAATTATATGGATTTACGAAAGGCGAAAATAAACTTAACCGTTTCCTTAAGTGGGTCTATGTACCTGCGGTCAAGGACGCCGCTTCAGAACGCGAAGAGAGCCGGAAAAGCGTCATTGCGGAGCTACTGGAACGAACAGTTCGCACAAAAGTTAATTTTACTGATAGTCTTGAAGAGCTTAGAAAAGTGGCAACTGAACACTATCGCAAAATAGTAGAGCAACAACAACATCAACTGGATGAAGTATCTGGGGCTTTAGAGGAAAAACTCAAGAAATGGGCACATCCCGGCGCCCGCATTCAGCTCAATTGGGATACGAGTTCAGATAAGAGTGTTAGTATCACCCCGCCGAATGCACATGCGAAAGTTGGGGAAGGTGACTTCATCGGCGAAATATCCCGTATGGGCCATGGTATGCAGCGGTCATTTATAGTTGCGCTTCTCCAGGAGCTCGCTATGACGGGCCAGGAAGCAGAACCGACTTTACTTCTCGGATTCGAAGAACCTGAGCTTTATCAGCATCCCCCCCAAGCCCGTTATCTAGCCTCCATACTTGAAGGTCTTAGCAAGGGGAATGCTCAGGTGACGCTTACAACACATAGCCCACTTTTTATTTCCAGCAAGGGTTTTGAAAACCTGCGGATGATACGCAAACGACGCGATGACGGTGCCACAGTGGTGACTAAGGCGACCTATGAAAAAATCAGCAATAGACTCGCCTGTGCATTAGGTGGCGAGCCGATCAGTCCCACCAGCCAGATGGCCATTATAGAGCAGATACTTCAACCGTCCTTAAACGAGTTGTTTTTTTGCGGTCTGCCTATTCTTGTTGAAGGGATAGAGGACGTTGCTTTTCTTTCAACATATATGACGCTTTACGATATCTTGCATGAATTTAGAAGACTGGGCGGTCATTTTATTGTCTGTAATGGAAAGAGGTCGATGAGCAGGCCCTTGGCAATCGCACTTGAGTTGAAAATGCCGCACTTCGTAATATTTGATGCTGACTCAGATAATACTATTGCAGGCGCACCTAAAGACAATCAACTGTCTAATGGTTGTCTTCTTAAACTTTGTTCTAAAGACACAATTGATCCTCTTACTACGGTGACAATTTGGGGCGACAACGTGGTCGTGTGGGGAACCAGAATCGGAGATGAAATAAGAAATGAGCTTCTAGCTGACGTATGGGATTCAGCCCAACAGCAAGTATGTCAGAAATTCGGATACTCGGACCTTACTAGCAATCAGAAAAAGAAAAATGTCATGATAATAACTGCAACATTAATACATCTCTATGATCAAGGGAAGCGCTCAGAGCAGCTTCGAAAGGTATGTGAACGAATTTTAGAATACGGGAAAGAGTCTGCAAAAGTTATACTGAACGCTTAGATGGTGGTGAGCTTGAGAAGACGCACAGATTAGGGTTTGTTTCTAAACTCGCTTTCCTGACTTATTGCTAACCCATAAATGAAAACAACATTTCCCAAGTTGCTTTCTATGGTTATGAAGGGTGTTGTCCGAGGAGGTTTAATTATGTCTCAATGGGATGTATTGGCTATGGACGTGAAGATTGCGATAATTCTTAATGTTAGATCGCATTCTCGTGGTCATCACTTTGGAAGACCGTTCTTGACGCCTTACCAGATAGCCATAATATTTAAAAGACGATTTTCGCACGATTTCCGAACAATTGGTAAGCAAGTAGGCGGCAGGGGGATCGGGAGTAGAGATTCGTTGGCTCAGTATATAGCGATGAATCTTTCTAGAAGAATCAAGAATAGAAAGATACTGAATATCGAGGGGCGCTATCTTAACAGGGCTCATTTGAAAACCTTAAAATACGATGATCAAGGACAATCAATTGAATCCTCTTCAATGACTTCATATGATCTGTCGATATTTAGACTTTGCAACTAAGCATCATAAGTAGGCAGTTAAAAATATGGGTGTAAAAACATGGTTTTGATTTAATGTAAGTGCTCTTTAAGCCTCTCTGTTTTTTAACTAAAAAGGAGATCTGTCATGGAAATGATTCCCGTTAGATCAAGTGCGATCAACGCCATTGGATATGATGCTGATACACAGCGCATGAAAATCATATTCACTGAAGGCAAGACATACGATTTTTGTAGAGTTCCTCCGTATATATATAACGGTCTTTTGACTGCTACCTCTAAGGGCACTTATTATAATGTCCATATAAGGGACAGGTATCAGTGCTAGATCATCCACGGTGCCGCGCAGTCATAGAATAACGTCACTTTTTCTGATTGCAGAAAGAAAATGAGATCGATTATGGCGTCGCATTTTAGGGAACATATGGGGTGCCTTCATATGATTATCAGACTTAAAGATTGAGTTATTGACATCTTCCCCTTGAAGCGGTATTAGCGATGCAGTGATTGGAGTGAACTTTTATTGGCATGGATACCCCGCACAATGAATCCTCGCCCATCAGGAAAGGAGCGTTGCCATGTCCCTTAAATTCTAGCTCTCTACGTAGTGACCGAGTTCCTCGCTACGATCAGCCCCGGTCCCAGCATGCTGCTTGCTCTGACGCACGATATGAAATACGGGGCGCAACGAACCATGGCGGCCGCGAGGAATCTTTGAGACGTATTTGCAGAAAAAAGACTGAGTGACAGCAAAGTAGACATTACCTTATGGGATCAGAGATCGTGTAGGAGATACGCATGAAAAAAATGTTATTGATCTTGACTACCACATTATGCTTAATCACGCTTGTATCCCAGCTTGCCTTATCCGAAAATCTCACCACGCCCTCTATTAGTGTAACTGCAAACTATAAGGTTGAAAGCATGAAAGATGAGCCGGGCATGGAAAGTGCGCATACATATTATGAATGGGATAGCGCATATAGTGATTATGTTCTTATTTTGGGTAAGGATAGTAAACACTATCCGACTAAGGGTCGCATATCAGCTAGTGGATCCCTCTTGTTTGTAGCGATAGGGAAAAACGGACAAGCGTCGCAGGCAGTTGGGGCCAGTTTGAGTATGCGACCGGGCCCAGGGCGACACGGCATAATTTACAGTTTTAGCAAAGACTTCAACCCGGAGTCTTTTTTTCAAAATTCATACAAAGAGCAATGTTCAATAACTAAAAGCGTCAAGCAACTCGAAGACTCAACCGTTCGGGTACTTCAGGCGATGAACTACATCGCAGATACTACAAAAAGTGAATATTTGCGATCTGGGAAAATGGTTTATACTGTTAATTTTAATTCAAATAAGTATCTTCAACAAACGCAGGAGGACTTGAAGCTTCGTGGAAAGATCGAAAGAAAAATAGCGTATGTCGTTTATATTAATCAGGACAGGCAAACGAAAGTTCAGATTTATGTGATGCCAATCATAAAGCGTAACTTTCCGAGAGATAATGCAGAATGGGATGATGATCCTGATGCGCTTGGCATGGGAATCTCTGCCTGTAAAGACCTCGTAAAATCTATTCTTGAAAATGCCTAGGGATGGTAACCATGATGCGATCTTCAATGATAAGGGGAACCCTTATAACTATTTGGATGGTAAGCTGGCTTTTTTGTCTGGCTGTTCCATTATATTATAAGAGAGACATCCCAGCCAACTTTGGGACGATGATTAAACAGACTGTTGATACCTTTGGCCCCTCATTAGCAGCCATGATCGCTTTCGTCTACGCGGGGCACAGACGAAGACAGCGCTTAAAGAAATCAAAAGTTATGACTTCGAATGTGTTTGCAGATGTGCTGGCAATAGTATTGTCTCTTGTTTATGCTGGATTATTTGTAATTATAATGATCCTCTTTATGCTTCAAACATTTACTGCAGAAGAAACTATATCTTATTTTCAAGAGTTCAGGCAATATCTGAATTTTCTAGTAACGGGAATGGTCGCATTCTACTTTGGCTCTACATCGGAGAGTAATTAAAGGTGCTGTTCGGAGTCAGGCCTGAATCTGAAGTTATCAGACAACGAGACAACATAAGGACTAAAATATCTCAGCAAATCCTCCGAGACTGCCAATGTCCGACGACAAGCTCACCATACAAAAAATCTCTTCCATCATCGGCAACGCGCCGCTCGCATCGGACATTCAACAATCAATCTCCGTCGCTCTGCAACATCCATCCGTCCACCTTGCCGCCAAGAACAACCCATGGGAAGTCTTTGACGCATCACTGCAGGCTGCTGTCCGGGATATCGAAAACCATCCCCGTGGCAGACTCTTTAAGCGTCTGATCGAATTCGGCCCGCTGAATCCCGATGAGCCGCGGACGAAGCACACTGACGGAACTACGACGCTCTCGGACCCCGAGTGCGGCGAATGTGTTGAGTTCATATATTCCCACATGGTCAACCGGTTCAAGGGCGAACTGGCCGAGCTGCTTGCCTTACAGCCTTGTATCGAGCTGGTTCAACAGTTGAACAGCGAGAAGCGATTACCCTCATCTGCTCAACTCTATTGGGGCGAGACTGTGCAGGAGCGCAGGAAGATCGCCTCTGGCTGGGGCGGGTTCGCCAAGGGCGCTGACGGGCTGATCGTCGATGCGAAAAAAGTCACACTTACTATCCTGGGTGCTGTGGAAATTAAGTCAATGCAACGTTCATCGAGGACACTTCTTGAGCAGATCGGCAAGCATATTGCGAGAGTAAAAGGCGGGGTACGTCTTGCAGGCAGGGAATGGCAGTACGAGCACGTGACGATCTCACCGAAAACGAGCATGCACCGGATCATGGTCACGCCGTCGAACTGGAAGGTGAATCGAGAATATCATTTCGAAGATAACGGGAAGAGCCGTAAGCTCATACTTGCCGAACCGACGGTCCCGTCTGAACCGTCCTTGGTAAAGGAATTGTCGCGGGGTGTCTGGAATATAACCCTGTCCTGGTCCCGGGAAGCTTTGGAGCAGGCGGCCTACGAGATGACCTTCTGGTACATGTCGCAGGTCGGCGAACGTATCTACCGTACGAAAGCGCTGCCCAAAGGCTGGGAGGGGATGAGCCCGGAGGAAGCCGGGTACAATGCCATCAAACAGATGCTGTACTATATGCCGCTCCGCTATATCTCCCCGCGTCACCAACGGCTTGCGATCCGGTTGTATAACGTATACAGCTTCGGCTATGCCCTGGCCGCGGACAGCAGAGAGATGCTCTGGCCCGAAGATTTTGCATGAAGTAATAGACCGGCAGATGTAACCAGCATTCCATCCTTTGCTTGCCGGACCCCCCTCTATTTCTAGTAAGAAACTACCTGTCAGTTCTGACAGGTGACAAACGATTAAAATATGCATATAATTCTCTATTAAACAGAACGCTCTTATGTCTGTTGTAGCGGGCATCACCTCCAATACCTATGACAACGATCCTCCTGGTAGAAGACAATGCTTTATTGCTCACGATGCTCCAGTCGCTCCTGGAGAAATCGGGTTTTTGCGTCATCGCGTGCGAGGACGGGGAGTCGGCTATTGAACAGGCGCGTCACCAGGTTATCGACGTGATGCTCGTCGATTTCAGCATGCCCGGCCTCAGCGGGCTGGACGTTGTAAAAAATCTGCGCGAACGCCATCGCCGGGCCTGCATTATCGGTATGAGCATCGAGGACCGGGGTAATTGCTTTCTCGCCGCCGGCGCTGACGCCTTTTTGATGAAGCCTTTCTATACAGCGGAGTTGCTCAGGCTCGCTGAAGCCAGGGCTGATGACAGGAAAGCATGAGCACGTGATTTCCCGCGGGGCCAAACTATTTAATCAAAGCTCCGAAATGCTTCGATAAACATATAAAGCTCCAATTTGAGTCGGGTGAATTTAAGGGTATGTGGATAACTTCCGGATAATCCTTCCAAGTGCAGTCCTCTGCAAAAATCCTCCTCCGTGTAGATAAACATCAACTTATCAAGTAATTGCGTCGTAATCCCTGCAAGGGATCCTGGCAGTATTTCTTGCGGTAAAACTACTGTGTCCGTTTGCCACCAGGGAAAAAGTACGAATAATTAGGGTTTCCCCGGTTGTAATCGCGCTTGAAAGCTGTTACTGATAGGCGTCAAAAGAGTGAATAGTTTGTTGCAATGGTGATTTCATGCTCGTTGTTCGAAGGATAACAGCCGCACATTCTTAGGGGGTGTTGAATCCGATATGAACGATCTGTCGAAAAAAGACGCCAACTGCCTGATCGAAATCATTCATGCAAGCCTGAACTGCCATACCATGCCTGCATTTCACCGGCTTATCAAAAAACTGCGGCAGCTGACGCCGGACAACCACATGATCGGCCTTCCTTACAATACTGGAGGGCATGCATCTCCTGAGCTCGGGCGAATCTTCCCGGGCAAAAAGAGTATTTGTCTCCGCAGCCGGTCCGAAGTCATTATGAATTACGCTTTGCCTCACCTCCGTCAGGCCCTTGCACGGGCAGCTAAAGACGAAAGCCGGAGACCGGCAACGACGCTCTCTCGCAGGGAACGGGAAGTGCTGCAGTGGATGACCGAGGGGAAGTGCACCTGGGACATATCCAGGATCCTGCGGATCACGGAACGGACCGTACACTATCATAGCCAGAACATCATGCATAAGCTCGATGCCACAAGCCGTTCTCACGCGGTCTCCATCGCCCTCAAGCGGGGGATCATCCAGCTTCAGTGAGCTATTGATGTTGATCGATATTGATTTTCGATATTGATTTAGTCATGTTCCCTATTATTATTTCGCAGGTTACCAGGAGGAATACGTGAATAGTTCCCGTATGCGCATCAGGCAACTTCCCATTGCAACATTCAGAATCGTCTTCATCCTGCTGGCCATCATCTTTTCCTCTCATGCCGTTCATGCCGCGGATTTTGGTCTTGAAAAAGACCTTCAGTCTAAACTCGAACAGAGTAAG
>Ga0334722_10006848_pt1 | contig 11170 bp, 6 predicted proteins | sample C3_bottom_MG_FD_207210 | JGI IMG/M metagenome (GOLD analysis project Ga0334722, IMG submission 207210) | Sediment microbial communities from Yellowstone Lake, YNP, Wyoming, USA - C3_bottom | ecosystem: Environmental > Aquatic > Freshwater > Lake > Sediment | place: USA: Wyoming | collected...
CGGTTCCTGCTCGAACTGCGCGAGCGGGCCCGCGGCGCGGCGCGACCGGCCGTCACCGCGGCGGCGGCGGCGGCGCTGCTCTCCGGTCTCTTCCTCACCGGAGCCTACATGAACATCTACCGCTCCGGGGACGCGCGCGTTCTGGCCTCGCGCTGGATCCAGGAGAACATCCCCGCGGGGACGACCGTCGTCGCCGACAACTCCAACACCACTCCGCTGCTGGGGACCCCCTTCGCCCAGCCGTCGTTCTTCGACAACTACATCCTCTGCCTGAATCGCGACGCCTGCGTGGTGCAGGACCGCAACGCCATCAAGGTGCTGAACATGAAGAGCTACAACTCCCAGTCGCTGAACCCGCCCGAGCGTTTCGAGGAATACGTCCGCGAGCGCCTGGCGGGGGCGCAGTACGTCATCGTCGGGGACGAGTTCTACGAGCAGTACCGCCACCGCGAGGCCCAATACCCGGCCGTCGTGCGTTTCTACCGCGAGTTGTTCGCCGGCGAGCGCGGGTTCCGGGAGGTGCGGACCTTCCAGACCCGCCCGTCGCTGTTCGGGCTCACCTGGAACGACGACGGCGCGGAGCTGAGCTACCGCCTGTTCGACCACCCGAAAGTCCGCATCTTCAAGAGGATCGCGGGCAATGCGCCAGACGGAGGAGCACCTGCATGATCAACGGGCACAAACTCGTCGTCGTGATGCCGGCTTACAACGCGGAGCGCACGCTGCGGCAGACCTTCGCGGAACTGCCGCAGGAGTACGTCGACGAGACGATCCTCGTCGACGACGCATCCCGGGACGCCACGGTCAAGGTCGCCGAGGAGTTGGGGATCAAGACCGTCCTGCACCCGGAAAACCGCGGCTACGGCGGCAACCAGAAGACCTGCTACCGCACCGCGCTCGCCGCCGGGGCCGACATCGTCGTGATGCTCCACCCCGACTACCAGTACTCCCCGAAGCTCGTCACGGCCATGGCCTCGCTCGTCGCCTCGGGACACTACGACGTCGTGCTCGGCTCCCGGATTCTCGGCGGCCAGGCGCGCCGCGGCGGCATGCCGGCCTACAAGTACGTCGCGAATCGCTTCCTGACCTTCACCGAAAACCTCGCGCTCGGGGTGAAGGTCTCGGAGTACCACACGGGGTTCCGCGCCTTCAGCCGCGCGGTGCTCGAGACGCTGCCGCTGGAGGAGAACTCCGACGACTTCGTCTTCGACAACGAGATGCTCGTCCAGGCGGTCGCGTTTCGCTTCCGCATCGGCGAGATCAGCTGCCCGACGAAGTACTTCGACGAGGCCTCCTCGATCAACTTCCGCCGCAGCGTGCGCTACGGCCTGGGCGTGCTCGGGACCGCGGCCAAATACCTGCTCCAGCGTACCGGCCTCGGCCGCTTTCGCCTGTTTTCCCCCGAGGGGAGGCGACTCGTCCCGAGCGCGGCCCCGCCGGCGTGAACCGGCGCACCATCACGAAAGGGAGACGATGAGAACGATCGCCGGCTGCTGCCTGACCCTGTTGCTCCTCGCCGGAGGCTGCGACAACGCGACGCACTACGACATCGGCACGAACGACCCGAAGAGGGTCGTCGCGTTCGGCGACAGCATCAGCGCCGGCGAGGGCTCCAGCGACGGCAACGGGTACCGCTCCCTGCTGGAGGGGCTCTTCGCCGCCGACGGGCGGGGCGGAATGCAGGTGGTGAACGAGGGGGACCCGGGCGCGCTCTCCGACTCGGGCGTCAGTCACGTCGACACCGTGCTGCAGCGCGACCGCCCCGCGGTCATGATCACCCTGCTCGGCACCAACGACGAACTGCTCGGTATGCCACGGAAGCAGTTTGGCGCCTTCGTCGGCACCACGAGCGGGAACCTGCGGGAGATCGTCCTGGCCGCGCGGGCGAACAAGACCCTTGTCGTGCTCTCGACCATCCCGCCGGTGTGCACCGAGCACCGACAGGCGCAGCGCAACAACATCGCCCTGGAGAACGAGAAGATCGTCGCGCTCGCCGCCGAACTGCAGGCGCAGGACAGCGGCGTGTTCCTCGCCGACGCCTGGGGCGCCTTCCTGACGACGAGCCCCCCCGATGGCTGCGGCCTGATCAACATGGAGCGCGGCAACCACCCGAACGACGCGGGCTACGCCGTGCTCGCCCAGACCTACTTCGACGCGCTCAGCGACGCCCGCTGGTGAGCCTGGGGCCGCGACCCGCTAGAACTCCCCCTGCCAGACGACGGCCCGCTTCTCGCCTCCGGGGAGTTTCAGGCGCGTGCGCCAGCGCGAGTCGTAGACCCCCATCACCACCGACGCCTTCCCCGTAAAACCCGGGGGGAGCGCGACGGAGCGCTCGAGGACGACCCGCTTCCCCGGCAGCCAGCGACTGGTCGGGCGCCCCCCCTGCTCCATCTTCACGTCGGCCTGGGCAACGATCTTCCCCTGCGCATCCAGGACGTGGAAGAACATCCACCAGTCGCGGCTGGTCTCCCGCTGCGGCACGACCTCGAGCGCGACGGCGATCCGCCGGGCGGCCCGGTCGGGGGAGACGGCGATCCCCGTCACCGCGAACTCCGCGCCGAAGCGCAGCGAGGCCGCCTTCGCCCCGGGCGCGTATTCCTGCAGCGGCCTGAAGGGGAAGGCCGAGCGCTTCCCGACCCGCGGCTCCAGGTCGTTCAGCTCCAAGCCGTTCCAGAACAGCGGCGGCTCCACCCGGGCGACCCCGGTCTTGAGGAGGGCGTGGTACCGGAAAGAGGTCTCGCCGAAAGGGACGCCGCGGCCGCGCAGCCGCTCCTGCACCCGCCCGAGGGCCGCCCGCGGGACGATCAGGACCTGGGGGCGGGAAAAATCCAGTGCGACGGGGGCGACCAGATTGGGGCTCAGTTCGCCGGTGTTGGTGAAGGTCTCGTTCGAGATGTAGTCCGTCGCGAACCCCTCGCGCTTGAAGAAGTCGACGAACCAGTGGTCGCCGACCACGACCGCGCCCGCGGCCTGTGTACGCACCGCGGCCACGACCTCGTCGATCTCCCGCTCCCACGCCGCCGGGTCGATCGCCGGGCCATCGCCGCGGAAGAGGATTTCGCGGATCGCCAGGCCGGCCCGCTTGACAGAGGCGTCGAACCGCAGCCGGCAAAAGCGCACCGCTTCGCCCTCGGGGAGCACGAGTTCCAGACGCGGTTTGACCTTCTTGATGAAGGGGTGCCAGACCGACCAGAAGACCGGCTCGGCGGCGCTCGCCGCGAGCGCCTGCCGCCAGGTCACGCCGTCGGCGGAGACCTCGACGGTGACGCGGGCCGGGCTGCGCTGCACGTCGACGGGGAAGATCACCAGCTCCCGCAGCCGCTCCGGCCGATCGAAGGCGAAATCGAGGACCACGGAGCGGGCGCTCGCCGGAACGTCCCACCACGAGTCGTAGTTCCCGTCCGCGACGAAGAGCCCGTGCGGCTGGTTGTGCGAGGCCGCGGTCATGCGGCCGCGCAGGTCGATGGTCTCGCGCAGCTCCTTGCGAAAGTCGTCGTGGACCTCCCACTGCTGCAGCCGCGTCACCCGCGAGGTGGCCCCGAGCAGCTGCAGCTGGTTGGGGTCTGCGTTGACCCAGAAGATCCGCCGGGCGGCGTCCGCGGCCAGGGCGCTCTCGACGTACCGCTCGCTCGAAGGGTCCGCGAAGGTGCCGACCCCGAAGCACTCCAGGTTGAGCGGAAAGTTCAGATTCCTGGCGCCGTCGTTCCCCTGGAAGCGCCCCAGGTACCCGGCGGTCAGCCCTCGCTCGCGAAAAAAGGGCACGAACGGATTGCCCTCGTTCGGATAGCGCGTGACCCGGGAGAACCCCTGCTCGCGAACGGTGGCAATAAACTTCGCCGGGTAGACCGTGTTGGCCGCGAGGTTGTTGGCGATGAAGATCCCGAAGGGCAGCAGCGCCAGGGCCTTGGCGCGGCGGGAGATCCCCGAGCGCAGCACGAGCGCCGGGATCGCGAACGCCACCGTGTACAGGGTGACCACGTAGGAGAGCGGCGTCCCCTCGGTGAACCGCCGGCCGTAGCTGGAGACCGACGTGATCGCGAGGTGAAAAAGGAAGTAGCCCAGGGCCAGCTGGTAGCCCAGCACCTCCTCGCCGCGGCGCCACGCGCGCACCCCCTGGACCAGCGCCCAGACGTACAGGAGGCTGATCCAGACCAGCAGCAGCACCAGGGCGCCGTGCAGCAGCGGCGGCTGCCCCGCCCGCAGGTCGATCCCCCAGAACTTCGGCCAGGCGTTGGTGAGGAAGGCCCAGAGGATCCGCCCCAGCTGCCGCGAGTTTCTCGCGTTCACTTGGTCGACCAGGATCGCCTGGTGGGTCAGGTTGTACCAGATGACCGGCGAGAACCCGAGCGCCCAACCGGCGCTCCAACCGGGAAGAACGCGCGTGAAGAATGTCCGCCGCAGGTGCCAGAGCAGCAGGAGCACCGCGACCCCGATGGCCGGCCCGATCGCCATGTTGGTCCAGAAGGCGAAGCCGCAGAGCGCCCCGAGGAGGAAGGCGCCCAGAGGCAGGGGCCGCCCCTCGCGGTGCCGTCGCAGCAGCGCCAACGTCGCGAGAAAGACGATCGGCACGAGCACGAAGATGATCGTGTAGTGCGCGCGCGGCTGCCCCGCCAGGTACATCACCCAGTCGATGGGGACGAGGAACAGCCCGGCCACCACCAGGGCGCTGTCGATGCCGAAGAGCCGGTAGGCCAGCAGGACCGTACCGAGGAGGAACAGCACGCTCATGAGCCAGGAGAAGCCCCCGAGGGTCAGCGACGACGCCTCGAAGACCTTGAAGACCCCGGCGAGCAGGTACGCGCCGGCGGGACCCATCCAGGCCTGCCCCGAGTAGAAGATCGGCCGCTCGCCGCCCATGATGTGCATCGCCTGCAGGGCGGAGGAGGCGGGGGCGAATTTGCCCAGCCGGATCGGGTAGGCGGCGAAGAGACGGTAGCACGCCCCCATGATCAGCAGTAGCGCGAGCAGCAGGGCCTTGGTGCGTGGTTTCATCGCGTGGCTCCGGGGTGAACGGGATGTGGTGCGGCAGGCGGCGGGTCGGCGAACCAGGGGTCCAGCTGCGTCAGCCGCCGGCTGACGTAGGAGCGCAGCTGGGGGACCATCCCTTCCCAGGTCTCACCCTCGGTGGGCGGCCAGCGCCGGTAGTTGCGCCCCACGGCCTCGGCCATCTCGGCTTCCAGTTGGTCGATCCGCCCCATGAGGCCAGCCTCGGAGAGCCGGTCCTTGCGCAGCGCCCGCCAGCGCGCCGCCGCCCGGGGGGCGTAATCCGGCACCTCGGCGCGGAGCCGGCGGATCAGTCCGTTGGAGGGGATGGCTTCGCTGCTGAAACTCACGTCGTAATCCCACGGGACGATGAAGAACCGGGCGTCCGCGCCGGCGCCGCGGGCGAGGTACAGGTTGTAGTTCGGCCCTTCCACGTTGGCGGTGACCGCCAGGAGGATCTCGAAGTCGATGATGTTGTCCACGTCGACGAGCCGCTCGATCCCGGCGCGGAAGGCCTCGGGGGAGGCGGTGCCGATGAACGCAATCAGCTTCTCGTAGGGGCCCCAGTGCTCCCCGTCGCGCCAGTCGGGCACCTGCTGGACGTAGGCGTCCCGGTTGGGGGTGACGAAGCTGGCCCCGGACCCCGTCGCCTTGTAGAGTGCGGCGCCGGCGGCGGCCTTCCCCAGACCGAGGAGCTTGGCGTCGACCCGGTCCACCACGTTGTACAGCCCCTTGTAGTCGCCGTCGACGACCACCTCGGCGAGCCGGACGTGCGGGCTGTACCGCGGCTTCCCCGGCTCGGAGAAGCTCCGGAACAGGTCGTAGGCCAGCCGATCGCGCATCAGCGTCTTGTCCTTCCACCCGGAGATCAGCAGCAGCCGCCGGGTGCGACCGAGCCCCGGGACGTCGTACGGCCGCTCCAACTCGAGGCGGTAGTATTTCTTCTGGTTGCGCGCCTGCCGCAGCGAGGTGTTGCCGCGCAGGCGGACGTTCCCCGCCAGCAGGCCGCTGCGGCGGTTATCCCCCTCGACGAACTCCGCCAGCGCCGGCACCGGGGTGCCGATGGGCGGCTCGCCGGCGGACTGCACCCGCAGGATCGGCAGCCGGCGGCGGCGGGGCAGGACGACGAACGCGAGATCGCGCGTCCGCATGGCGCTCCCGCTCCTGACCGTCACGCGGAGCGCGGCCGGGGCCTCCCGCGCCTCGGGGGGGATGACCCGCCCGTCGCTGCCGAGAGTCGCCGGGGTCAGGCTGGCGAAGGAGAGCTCTGCCCCGTTGACCCGCCGGGCCGAGAGGTCGAGGTCCTCGACCAAAAGCTGGGCGTGAGGGTTTCGCCCGAGGAACTGCCCCTCCGTGAGGCGCTGGGCCACCCGCTCGACGAGCGCCGCGTCGGTGCGCGCGGCCCGGTCTGCCAGCGCCTCCTCCAGGAGCCGGCGCTGGGCGCGGATCCCGCCGAGCGCTTCGCGGCTGGAGAGCGGGCTCTTGCGATCGCTGCGCACCAGGTCCCGCGTCGCGGCCGCGAGCCGATCGAACTCGGCGAGGATCTCCTCCCGGAAGAGGGGGAGCGCCCGGAGCAGCGCCAGCGGCTGACCCGGGGCCGAGAGCCAGAACGGCCCCTGCTCGCGGGAGAGTTCCGTGCAGAGGGAGAGCCCCTCGAAGGTGCCGTTGACGCTGATGGAGCAGAGCTCCGCGGGCGCGGCCGGGACACCGCAGGCGCGGGCCAGCTTCCCGGCGAGCAGGTCCACGAGGAAGGGTGTCCCCTCGATCGGGCGGACGAAGAGCGTCCGGTCGGGCTCCTCCTCGTCCTCGGAGAGCAGCTCCAGCCGGAAGGCCCGCTTCGCCGACCCTTCCGGCCCGCCGAAGTCGCCCGCGACCAGTTCCATGTTCGCCGTGCGTCGCTGCCCCCCCGCGAACAGTTCGACCGTCCGCCGACTCGACGTCCCGGGCTCGTTGAGGCCGTTCTCGGCCTGCGCGTTGAAGTACTTGTTAAACGCCTTGACGTCGGCGCCGGAGAGGGCCAGCGCGTACGTGGGCAGTCCGGCGGCAAGAATGCGGCTCTCGTGCAGGGTGGGGTCGAAGAGGTCCGCTGCCAGCAGCAGCGCCCGGTAGGCATCGCGCGCCGCCTCAACCAGCCACAGCCCGGCCGACACGAAAAGAGCGTTGTCGCTGTCGAGAGACCACCGCAGACGGCTCAGCCGGCGGATCTCCTGCGGATCGAGGGGGCGGCCCCAGACCGACACTTCGTCCAGGGCGAACGACGGCGGCGTCGTCAGCCTGTCCTGACCGAAGCAGAGCTCCTCCGCGGGGTGGGTCGGGGACTTGAGTCGCACCTCGCCCACTGGGGCGCCATCGAGGTACAGCAGCGCGAGGCCCGCATCCCGGTCGACGGTGATCGCAACATGGAAGAATCGTCCCCGGGCGGGTACGGGCCGGGCGAGGGACTCCTGGCGGGGCATCACAAAGATCAGGTTGCCGTCGTGAACCGACAGGTATTGGAAGATCTGCTGGTTGACGATCTTTTCCGGGAAGCTGAGCCAACAGGAGAAGGTGAAACGCGACCCCATGGACGAGAGGGGGAACGTGGTGCGGATCACGCCGTGCTCCCCGGGCGGAAAGGCCCGGGCCGAGCCGTTGCGCCCGGCGATGAGCCGCGTCCCGCCGGTGACGACGCCGTCGCGGCTGATCCGCTCACGCGGCCGGAGGTCGTCGAAATCCCAGTACGCGAGGACGCCGGCTCGCCTCAGCTTGCCGCCGACACCGCGCTCGCCGAGATTGACGGCCTTCGCCAGTGAAGCCAGCAGGTAACCGGAACCACCCAGTAACCCCGCCAAGACGGCTGCGGCCAGCGCGACTGCGGCCGCGAAACGGATCTTCCTCCGGATGTCCGGACTCATCAGGCACCCCCAGGGGCAGGACGCCCTTTCAGGAGAGACCGCCGGGACGATTGAAGAAGATCTGGACCGAGGTGACCGGCCCGCCCTGCTTGAGCTCGGCCTGCAGGTCGGCGACGCCGCCCTTGAAGTCGACGAAGGAGAACTGGAGGCTCGCCAGCCCTTCCTGGCTGACGGCGCTCTCGACGAAGCTCTGCCGGGCGTGGCGCCCGACGCACGCCTCGATCTCCTGCTGCCGCTGCTGCGCCTCGCCCTCGCCGAGGGTGACGAGGATGATGCCGTCGCGGCCGGCGGGGCTCGTCCGCCGCACCTTGCTGATCCCCCAGAGCGCGGCGACGGCCACGAGGTAGAGGAAGAGCAGAAACTGGAAGTTGAAGGTCGCGCAGATGATCGACGCGGCGATGACCAGCATGATGAACCCGACCTCCTCCGGCTCCTTGACGGGCGTGCGGAAGCGGATGATCGAGAGGGCGCCGAGCAGGCCGAGCGAAAGCGGCAGGGAGACCTGGATGCAGATGAACAGGGCGGTGATCGAGATGCCGAGCAGGGGGAACGCGCGGTTGATCTGGCTGCCGGTTCCCCGCCGCTCGTAGTAGTGGCGGTAGAGCCAGCTGGCCGCGAGCGACGCGCCGAGCGACACGAGAATGGCGATGCCGAAGAGCCAGGGGTCGATCCTGGCGGTGAGGTCCTGGACGTCCTTGATCTTCTGGAGCTGGTCGAACACGATCACGCCTCCTTGAGCAGACTGGCGATGCAGGCCCCGTACTTCGAAAAGGCGCGCTGCCTGAGCCCGGCGGCGTGCAGCCGCGCCAGCCAGGGTATGCGGGCGGACCCGCCGTCCTTGACTTCGAGGACGACACTGCCGATCGTCACCGGCCCGAGCCGCGCCAGCAGGCGCTCGTTGATCCGCTCCAGGCCGATGCCGCTGTCCAGGCAGATCCGGGAGAGGGTGAACGGGCAGACGAAACGGCGGCGGCGGTACCGCACCACGGCCGCGGGCAGCAGACCTGTCGGCAGCCGCTCGCCCAGAGCGTAGGCGCTGCCGGCGAGGATCTCGAGAAAGCGCGGGTCGTCCAGGCCCGCCGTGTCGAGCCACGTACGCTCGAGCGACACCTGGCCGCGGGACTTGCGCCGCCCCTGGCCGATTTTGTGCTTGATCTCCAGGAACGCCGTGCGCCGCGCCGGGTCGACCGAGATGTCCGGGTCGTACCAGCGCAGGCGGCACTTCGTCTTGATGAAATCCCCCTCGGCCTTCTCGCGATACGCGTCCAGGCGCGAGGTGTCGTAGTAGAGCGAGGAGACGATCGCGTCGGGGTGCTCGGGGTCGGGGAGGCAGACGTGGCGCAGCCAGGCCAGCGCGAACTCCTGCACATCCGCGGTTCCGACGAATTTACTCTCGGCCGACGGGACCTCGAAACTCTCCCGTGGCTCGACCGCGACAGCGCAGGACTGCATCCGCTTACTATACCACAGTTGTGCTGTCTCCCTTCCCTGTGGCACAATCCATCGGCCGATGGACACGCTTGTCTTCTCCCGGAACACCGCGCCAGGGCGCCCCTTGCAGGGTCCGCGCGCGTGAGCGCCACGGCGGAAACCGGCCCGGCCCGCAGCGATGGCTTGATCGAGCGGCACCCGCTCCTGCTGCTGGCCGCTCTCTTCGTCGCCATCCTCGCCATCCGCCTGATCAGCGTCTATCCCCCGACGCTGCGCCACGACCCGGCGACGATCGCGCTGCAGGCCTGCCGGATCCTCGGCGGGGAGCGGCCGATCTTCTGGTCGGGGCAGGCCTGGATGGGGACCGCCGGCACCTACGTCGAGGCGCTCCTGTTCGCCGCGTTCGGCAAGAACACCCTGGTCATGAGCCTCTACGCGTGGGCGTGCGCCGCCGCGTGGATCTTCTTCAGCCTGCTGCTGGCGCTGCGGTTCTTCGGCGCGCGGGCTGCGATCTACACCGCCGTGATCTGGCTCGTGCCGACGAAGACCCTGATGTACTGGTCCTCGCAGGCGCGCAACGACTTCCACGCGATCTTCATCGCGACACCCGTCCTGCTGCTGCTCACGCACACGATCGTCGTGCGCCACCGCGAGGGTCGGCGCATCGACGCACGGATGTTCTTCCTCGGCCTCTTCGGCGGGTTCAGTTTCTGGCAGAACATGGCGATCGGCCCCTGCCTGGTCGTGACCTTCGTCGTGCTGATGGTGCACCTGCGCCGCCGCTTCTGGACGCGATACGCCTGGGCGTACGCGCCGGGCTGGCTGCTCGGCTTCGCCCCCGTGCTCTACTACAACCTGAGCACCGACGTCGCGCTCGTGCGCCAGGGACGGTTCAAAGGCCTGGGGGTGATCGCCCAGGCCGTGTACGACCTCTTCACGAACGTGCTCCCCTGCTTCTGGGGGATCACCCTCAAGGGGGTGCCCTGGACGCCGTGGCAGGTGACCCAGCTCTTTTTCGTGCTCTGGACCCTGCTGCTGCTCGGTCTCTATGCCGCCATGGTCTACCGGAAGTGGCAGCGCAAGGAGGACCTCCTCGTCGACCAGCTGGTCCTGGGCCTGCTGGTCTTCCACGTCCTGGTCCCCACGGCCACCCAGTACAGCAGGAGTTTCGCGACCCCCGGGAACCCGATCCTCTATCTCACCAACCTCTACGCCATCGCGTTCGCGATCCCGGCCGTCGTGCTGGCGCGCTGCTCCGGCGCACGGCGCCTGCTGCTGGCGCTGCCGTTTCTCATCTATTTCGCCAACAACGTCGGCAACACCCTGCTCTACCCGCGGAACTTCGCCGCGGCCTGGAGCCAGGAGGGCGGGGACGCGATCGACACGTTCCCGGACCCGAACCACCCGCTGATCCGCAAACTCCTCGAGAAGAAGCAGAAGGCCGGCTACAGCGCGGGGCAGGTCCACTGGATCAACCTCGCCGGGCTGGGACTCGTGGAGATCTCCCGGCCCGCCGCCGACCGGGTCGCCGACTACGCGCTGCGCGTTGACGCCGCCCCCGAGATCTTCTGGGTCGCGCAGCCCGGCCTCCCCGAGTCGTTCTCGATGATCGGTTCTCGCTACGAGAGCGGCGACGACTTTTTCTACGGGTTCAGGAAGGACCCGGAGACACAGACGCTGCTCGAGAACTATGCCGTGAGCGCCGACCAGGATCCCAACAGGACTACAACCCTCTCGGACCGGAACATCGACACACTCTGGCAGCCTCCCGCGCCGGCGCGCGCGTCCTCGATCGTCTTCTCCTTCCCCGAACCCGTGCCGGTCGGCGCAATCCGGCTGGTTCCGGAGAGCTTCAAAACAAT
>Ga0334722_10006849_pt1 | contig 11168 bp, 11 predicted proteins | sample C3_bottom_MG_FD_207210 | JGI IMG/M metagenome (GOLD analysis project Ga0334722, IMG submission 207210) | Sediment microbial communities from Yellowstone Lake, YNP, Wyoming, USA - C3_bottom | ecosystem: Environmental > Aquatic > Freshwater > Lake > Sediment | place: USA: Wyoming | collected...
GCTATTGCGTATCTCGGCTACGTGTTCGGGCCAGCCATCGATGAGCACGACCTCCGTTCCCGCTAGAGCGAGCATGGCTCCGACATAGCTGCCGACTGCCCCGCCGCCGAGGAAAACGACACAACCGTCCATGCTTATTGGGGAACGATGCCGGCGCGCTTGACGATGTCCGCGAAACTCGCGAAATCCGCCGCGATGCGGCGTCCGAATGGCTCGGGCCCCAATTTGCCTGGCGTGACACCGAGGGAGGCGAACTGCGTTGCGATCGCTGAAGATTCGAGGATGGGCTTAACGGCTAAAGCGGCTTTGGCCACGACATCATCGGGCAGCTTTGCCGGGCCCACGAGCCCCCACCACGCGACCATGTCGAAACCCGGGTATCCGCTTTCCGCCACCGTGGGCACTTTCGGGGCGACCGGAAAGCGCTCTGCGCTCGACACCGCCAAGGCGCGCAGCTCACCTGAATGCACGTAGGGATTGCTCGCGGCGATCGAGATGAACGCAGCCTGAACGCGGCCTGCGACGAGATCGATGAGCGCGTCCGCATCGCCGCGGTAGGGAACGTGATTCATCTGGATGCCGGCCATCGCCATGAACAAACTGAAAGTGAGGTGTGGCCCTGCTCCCACGCCGGACGAGGCGTAATTGAGGCCGTCCGGCCTCGCCTTGGCCAGTGCCACGAGCTCCATCGCAGTCTTGGCCGGGACGTCCTTGTTGACGAGCAGAAAATAAGGTCCCAGGCCGCATAGATAGATCGGGCGAAAGTCCTTGACCGGGTCAAATCCAACCGACTTGCGAACGCTGGGTGTAAGTATCTGCGCGCTCGAGATCATGTAAAGCGTGTAGCCATCTGCGGGCGCTTTCGCTACGGCTTCGGCCGCTATCGCGCCAGCGGCGCCGGTACGGTTCTCGACGATGAAGGACTGTTTCAGCGACTCCGCGAGGCGCGCCGCAACCGCGCGCGCGACCAGGTCGTTGGCACCACCGGCGGGATAGCCTACGAGCACTTTGACTGGCCGATCGGGCCACTCGGCTGCTGCCGTGCCCGCGAAAGATGCAACGGTGCAGAACGCCACCGCAAGCTGCACAAGGCGCCGCGCGAACTCTGTAACCCCGGACCGCATGTACGCTGGACCGCGCGAGCGTTCAGATCGTTTCATCGATATCTCCTTATGTCAAAGTCGAGCCGGAACGACGCGTATGTCGATGCGCCTGTCGCTATGTCACGCGCGAGAAATTCTACCTGCAATTCTCTGACGTATTCGGCCAACTTCTCGTCAATAGCCGCGGCTGTTGCGCGCTTTTCTTTTTCCGCGCTCGGCACCCCGCCGCTCCGGAGTTACGCCGACATCGCGGCTCTCGGCAAAGAAGTCGTCGCGCGCGGATTCACTGCGCTCAAGACCAATATCGTCATCCCGGGTGATCCGGCGCGCGTCTATTTCCACGGATTCAGCGCAGGGATCAATTCCACCGATGGTGCGCCGAGCGTCGAGATTCTCGAGGCGATCGATCTACGGGACTGCTTCCGCTTAGGCACGAATCCGGGCGCGGCGCTTCTGCGCGGCGGGCCAGACCTCGGGGTTAAAAAAGTTGACCGGCTTCTCGCCCGCGAGGACACGCAGCGTGTCCTCTGCGGCGATCACGCTCATCTTCCGCTCGCTCTCGACCGACATCCCGGCAAGCTGCGGCGTCAGCGCGACGTTTTCGAAATCGAACAGCGGATCGCCCGACGCAAGCGGCTGCTGCTCGAACACGTCCAATCCGGCGCCGCCGATGCGCCGTTCGCGCAGCGCCGCCGTGAGCGCCGCCTGATCCACCACCGCACCGCGCGCGACATTGACCAGCACCGCCGTCGGCTTCATCAGTCCGATGCGCCTCGCATCGACGAGGTGCCGGGTCTCGGGCGTCAACGGGCAGGCGAGCGCGATGAAGTCGCTGTCGGTGAATATTCGGTCGAGCGCGGCGGCCTCGACGATGGCAGGAAGTTGATCCAGCCGGCGCCGGTATCCGAGCACGCGCATGCCGAGCCCATGATGGCAGATCGCGGCGACGCGTGCGCCGATATGGCCGACGCCGACGATGCCCACGGTCTTGCCGTGCAGCTCGCACACATCATTCCCCAGCGCGCGTGCGCTCGCCCAGCCCTCGCGCCGCAGCGTGCCGTCGATGCGGCCGATGCGCCGCCCCAGCCACAGAAACTGCGCCACGCAGTATTCGGCCACGGCCTCGGCGTTGATGCCGGGGACGTTGGACACGATCACGCCATGCGCGGTGGCGGCCTCGATCGGAATCATGTCGACCCCGGCGCCCTGGCGCACGCAGGCGAGCAGCCGCGGCGCATGCTCGAAAATGTCCGTCGGTAGATAGGCGCGCACCACCATCACGGCGGCGCTCGCAACTTCGCGGCGCAGCGTCGCGTGATCGACGGCGGAGGCAACGCGCACCTCGGCGTGCGGCTGCAACAGCGCCACGCCGGCGGCGTCCATGTGAGCGGTCAGCAGAACGATCGGTTTCATTTCGTGGCCTACTTCAGAATCGCGGCTGTGTTTGACTTGATTAGATCCATATCGACAGCCGCCCCAAAGTTAACCATCAGGCAGTCATCGGCTCTGGCTGCCGACGAGCAACCCGACGCCTCGCGGGTCCGGTTCCGAAACCGATATCCAAGATCAGATTGACGCATCGGGCGATAGCCACGGGTTTCACGGCACGCCGTCCACGCCCCTGTGATCCGTCTTCCAAACGTACCAGCCCGTAATTCGCCATGGTGCGCAATGTACGGGACAAATTGCTCGCCTTGCGTCCAGTCATTTGTTCCAGGTCCGCTATGGATTCGGGCTTCCTATCGTGGATAATCCGCAACAATTCGCGGTTCTCGTCGGACAACACTGCCGCAAAAGACTTGATCGACGTAAACCAAATCCTGGGTTCGCTCGGTTTGCGTTTGTATGTACCCTTAGCAATGGCAAGGGTGTAATCGCGTACGCGTTCCAATGGCATGATGCCGACACGAATGGTTTTGACTATGCTCATAGCGGTTCTCCCAATTCTTCCAAAGCCTTGAAAACAGCCTGCCAGAAATCCCCAACCAACTTGCCTGCGCTCACATACGTGTAAGGCACTCCAGCGTCTTTCGACCCACGGTGCAGGTGATCACAGGCACGCGGCTGTTCGACAAATCGCCCGCCCGGGCGTTTCGCAGCATGGGCATTGTCGAAACCCAGAATCCGCCGATTGCTGGCGTCGTGCAAGGTCAATTCATACCGAATGCCGTGCGGCCGTGCCTCGTCGGGCTCAATTACCCAAGCGCTGATCTTCACCCAGTACTGCGTCCCAATCCCGATGTTCGTTCCGTCGAGATCAAGAAGAATGGATAACGACGGATCATGCTTATCGGAACGACGCGGCATGGTTTATATTATCATTCTGCGATATGTTTAACAACGCCCTGACATCCTCGTTACCTAAAGAGTAATTCTTGGCTGATGCGGCGCACGCTCGAATATGTCCGCCGGAAGATAGGCGCGCACCTCCATCACGGCGGCAGGCGCAACCTCGTGTCGCTCCCCACATTGGGGATAATCGTCCCTATCTTGGGGAACATCAAGAAGGGCGTGGTCGCGAGCGTTTCTCGCGATAGACTAGGGAAGATGCAACGCGGTAACTGGACGCTCGAACGGCGCTAGGCAGCGATCGAGCGCGGAGCAATTCACTCGAGCTTCGCGCCCGACTCCTTCACCACCTTCGCCCACTTGGCGATTTCCACTTTCAGGAACGCGACAAACTGCTCGGGTGTACTCGACACCGGGTCCGCGCCCTGCGCGAGAAATTTCTCGTTGATATCCTTGCTTTGCAGGGCCTTCGCGGTCTCGTTGCTCAAGCGGTTGACGATGTTCCTGGGCGTCGCCGCGGGCGCGAACAGGCCGTGCCAGGTGGTCACGTCGTAGCCGGGCAGGCCCGCTTCGGCTATGGTCGGAATGTCCATGGCAACCGGCGAGCGTTTGAGCGTCGTCACGCCGAGCGCGCGCAGCTTGCCCTGGCGCACGGGCGGCAGCGCAGTGACGATCTGCTCGAACATCATCGATACTTGGCCTCCCAGCAGATCGATCATCGCCGGCCCGCTGCCTTTGTAGGGGATGTGCACGATGTTCGTGCCGCTCATACTCTTGAACAGCTCGGCGGCCAGGTGAGTCGCCGAACCCGCGCTCGCCGAGGCGAAATTGAGCTGGCCTGGCCTTGACTTGGCGAGCGCGATCAGCTGCCCGACATCGTTTGCCGGCACGGATGGATGCACCACGAGCATCTGTGGAATCGAGGTGAGCTGCGAAATCGGCGCGAAGTCGCGTAGCGTATCCCATGTCATGTGCGGATACAGGCTGGAGTTGATGGACATCGTGCCGATCGGACCCAGGTAAATCGTATGGCCATCCGGCGGCGATTTCACGACGAATTCGGCACCGATGTTGCCGCCGGCACCGGCGCGATTCTCGACGATGACCTGCTGGCCGAGCTGTGCGGACAGCTTCGGGCTGATCAGCCGGGCGATGACGTCGGTCGTGCCGCCCGGGGGTACGCCCACTATCAGATGTATGGCTTTGGTCGGATAGGCCTGGGCCAATGCGACGCATGGCATCGCAACGATCAGCGACACGATGATGAAAGCCCGGCACAGGCGTAGAGTCATGGCATTGCTCCCTCAAATACGATCGAAACCGGCCTGCGACGACACACCGAATTACGCGACCTGCTCTGCCGCAAATCGACTGACCAGATCGCATTCGGCAACACGCCACGCGTCCCTGAACAAGAATAACAGCTTCCCCGCCTGCCACAACAGCGATAGATTGGATCGGGCTTCAGCCGATAGCGAACCGTCGTGTTGACGGCTGGCGGTCACGCGGACGCAGTATCGTTTAATCGAGCGTGATGCCGAGGCTCTTGGCTATCTTCGTCAGCTTGGGCCTTTCCTCGAGCATAAAGGCGAGGTACTTCGGTGGGTCCAGCAGGAATACTTCCGAGCCCGATTCCTCTAGACGCGTGCGCACCTCGGGCTGCGTAAGATAGTTGGCCATGGTCGTGTACAGCGTTTCCACGATCGCAGGGGGCGTGCCGGCCGGTGCCAGCACGCCATACCACGTTTCCGAAACGTCTTGAATGCCCAACTCCAGAAACGTGGGAACATCGGGCAGCGCCTTCGCGCGCGTCTTGGACGCGATGGCGAGCGCGCGCAGCCGGCCGGATTTGATCAGCGGCAGCGCCGCCGACACGTTCAGGGGGGCGCAGTCAACATGAGCACCGAGCAGGTCGTTGATGACCGGCGAGGCGCCCTTGTACGGCACCCAGTTCCATTTCACCTTCGTTTCCTGCTCGAAAAACACAGCCGCGAAAAGCGTCGTGCCGGCGCCTCCGGGTGTTCCGTAGCTCAGTTGTCCCGGCTTGGCCCTGAGGAGTTCAATGAATTGCTGCAGATTGGCAGCCGGGACGTGTGGGCCTATCACTAGTATGTTCCCAGTGGACAGCGCCATTCCGACCGGGGCGAATTCCTTGATGCCGTCGTAGGGCGGCTTGGTCATCAGTGCCGGGGTGACAATATTGCCGCCCGAGTTGCCCATCAAGAGCGTATAGCCGTTGGGCGCGGAAGTAGCGACGAAGGCGGTGCCGATCGCCATGTTCCCCCCCGGCTTGGACTCTACGATGAAGGACTGGCCCAGCGCCTTGGACCAGCCGTTGGCCAGTTCGCGCGCGAGCTGGTCCACGGGGCCGCCGCTGGGGAACGGAACGATGATTCTTACCGGGTGGTTGGGGTAACCCTGTGCGGCGACGGCCAAGGGCAGCAGTGCGGCCAGAGCCAGAACAGCCTGTAGAACTCTCTTCATCATTCCTCCCGTGAACGACTGACAATAGGCATTCCGATCGCGCGACTCGCTTGTCCGGCTGGCGGCGACGCTTGCGCGCCGGGTCAGCGCTCGCGCGCACTGAGCGCTGGAAAAATCAATCCGGCCGCTGTGCGGCCTCCCGAGCGCAAGCAGGCGCACGCGCACTTGCAGGCGGTCGCCCGAGTGCGCATACCATGTCTTATGTGCATTTTGCTGCCTCCTCCCTGAGAGAGCCGTTCGATCCCCGTTCTGGCAATCGAACCCGCATTCCAGCCTGTATGATCTGCGGGCTTTTTCGCGATCGCCGTGGAAAAGCGCTTCACGGTTTCGCCCGGCGCCGGAAACGAGTCGATGCTTCATTCTACGATGTCCCAATGCTTAAGGCACTGGGCAAGCTCCGTTTCACCAAACAGGTAGTAGTTGTTTGGCTCAAACATGTCGAGGTAGGTCGTTTTCTCGACGAGCACGTTTATCGCGGCGACTCCGCCGGGCTTTAGCGCATTGCCGATATCGTTCAATCGTTCCCTCGCCAAAAGAGGAGGAAAGATCATCAGCAAACCGATGGCAACGATACAGTCGCAGGACTCCCCGATGCGGTAGCGTGCAAGGTCAGAAAGTTCTGCCGTTATCGGCAGACCAAGCGACTGGGCCCGGCGCCGCAGGGCTTGCACTCCCGCCGGTGCCGCATCCGGCGCATGCACCACGCAGCCGGCGCGTGCCGCCGCAAGCGAACCGGCCGAGCGCAATCGATCGGCCCGGTATAAGATCGAATAAAGGTAGGCGCCTAAGCGATCGAGGCCGAACGGGCGATACGCCTATGCCGACCGCTCGGCAGAACCGGCACGCTGCGCGAGGGCGGCAACGACATCGGCGAAGCAGCCGCCTATTTGGGAGGACACGACAATGAAGGCTTTCACCGCCGTTGCACGGGCATTGGTCACGAGCCTGCTGCTCGTCCATGCCGGCGCAACAAGACATTGGTCAGCCAGGGCTACCTGCCATACGCTTCCACGCCGGAGCAGTTTGCCGCAATGGTAAAAGAAGATATGGTCAAATACGCCAATATCATCAGGACCGCGAACATCAAATTGGAGGAGTAAAAATATGGCAGCAACAGGAAGGGGCGCGGAAGGCGCATGGGACGAGGAAGCGGACCTGGTCGTCGTAGGCGCGGGCGACGCGGGACTGGCGGCGGCCATCGAGGCCCGCGCTGCCGGAAAGAGCGCGATCGTGTTCGAGAAGCTGGGCTCGGTGAAATCGACTTCTTCGGCGATGGCCGGCGGCGCATTCGCTTTTGCCGGCACCGACTACCAGCGGCAGCACGGCGTGGAGGATTCGAACGAACAGTTCTTCGAGGATCTGATCAAGGTCGGCAAGGGAAAGAACTTCGAACCGCTGGTAAAGGTTTTTCTCGACGAGCAGCTCGACACCTATAACTGGCTGACCGCGCTCGGCGTGAAATGGGACCGCTTGAGCCGGGCTGCCGGGGGCAGCGTTCCCCGCGGGCACCACACGGATCCGCTGCAGCATGTGCAGCTGCTGCAGCAGGCAGCCGAGAAGCGCGGAGCGAAGGTCATTTTCAAGACCAAGGTGACCGAGCTCGTGACGGACGAGAGCAAGCGCGTGATCGGCGCCTGCGTCCAGGGCGAAGAGCGGGCCTGGCGCGTCAAAGCGAAAAAGGGCGTCGTGCTCGCGACGGGCGGTTTCGGCTACGACAAGGAAAGAATGGCGGCGATCGGTCCCGGCTTCGACAAAGTCAAGGTGATCGTATCCCCGGGCCATACCGGAGACGGCCACAAGATGGCGGAGACGCTCGGGGGCTGGTTCAGGCATATGGAACCCGATTATCTGAAGCCGACGGTCGGCGTGCATGTTGCGAGCCGCTCGCACACGACCAACCTGCTCGCGTTTTGGGACGGGGCGATCATCGTCAACAAGCGTGGCGAGCGGTTCGTAAACGAATCGCTGGAAAACCGGTCGCTCGGTTCGGCGACGCTCGGCCAGCCCGATCAGACCGTGTTCGAGATATTCGATCGGCAGGTGTACGACAGAATGCAGACCGGGGAAGGCCGCCGTGCCGGCAAACCCATCGTCGAAAGAATGATCGAAGCCGAGACGATAGCCGAGCTCGCCTCCAAACTAGGCTTGCCGCTCGAGGCGCTGAAACAGACCATCGCGCGCTACAACGACGGCGTCGCCAAGGGCCGCGACCCCGATTTCGGCAGGACCAGCCTGACGCAGTCAGGCGGCGCGATGACGGCCGTCGATACGCCGCCGTTCTATGCGTTCGAGACCTCGCCCTGGATGCCGGGGACGTATGGCGGCATCGCCGTCGATGTGGACATGCATGTGCTCGACAACGCCGGCATCATTCCCGGGCTCTATGCCGCCGGTGAAATCGTGGGCGGATTTCACGGCGCGGGTTATCACATCGGGTCGGCGTTGGCCAAGGCGCTGGTTTTCGGGCGCATCGCCGGCCGGAATTGCGCTGCCGGGCGCTGAGCGAGTTCTTGCGAGGAGGATGACATGAAGCAGTTGTCGCGCTGCGCCGTAGTGATCTGCATTTGCGTGTCGCTATGGCCGGCCCTTGTCGCCGCGCAACAGGAATACCCCAACAAGCCGATCCGCGTGATTGTCCCTTTTGCCCCAGGGGGCAGCACGACCATATTGGCCCGCATCTTCGGCCAGAAGCTCACGGAAAGCTGGGGACAGCAGGTGATCGTCGACAGCCGCGGTGGCGGCAACACCGTCATCGGAACCGAAGCAGTGGCTAAAGCGCCGCCCGATGGGTACACGCTGCTGTTCAAGGGCAATAGTCAGGTGATCAACTCGCTCTTGTTCTCCAACATTCCCTACGATCCGATCAAGGACTTCGCGCCGGTCGCCACTTTCTGCGTGCAGCAGTTCGTCCTCGTCCTTAGCCCATCAGTGCCGGCCAATACGTTGCAGGAACTGATTGCCCTCGCCAAAGCCAAGCCGGGACAGCTCAATTACGCCTCGCCCGGCAGCGGAGGAATACAGCATCTGGCAGGCGAACTGCTCAGCATGAGCGCGGGTATCAAGATGCAGCACATCCCTTACAAAGGGTCAGGGCCCCTCATCCCTGACTTGATGGCCGGTCAAGTGCAGATGTCCTTCCAGAGTCCCAGTGTCGCGGTACCCAACGTCAAAGCCGGCAGACTCAAGGGCGTCGCCGTCACCGGGGAGCAGCGCATGAGCGCCCTGCCCCAGGTCCCGACCTTCAGCCAGGCCGGGCTGCCGGAGATTACGGCGAACACCTGGTTTGGCATCTTTGCGCCGGCCGGCACGCCGAGAGAGGTCATCAATAAACTGTCGGTCGAGATTGAAAAGATCCTGGCGATGACGGGCACCAGGGACATGCTGGCTGGCCAAGGGGTGGAGGCCCTGCCCGGTACGCCTGAACAGTTCGCTGCGCTGATGAGAGCCGACAAGGTCAAGTGGGACAAAGTCATCAAGAGCGCCAACATCAAGATTGAAAATTAGCTTCTCCGCACTCGCATGCCGACAAGCACCCGCAACCTTAACCCGATCCTGGTTTTCGGCCTGTGCGCCAGGGCAGTTGCGGCATGCTATCGCCGCTTGCGCATGACGCGGCCGCCTCGTCCCGTTGCGTAGATCGTCAGCTATAACTTTCGCATCTCAGTTCCCACAGGAGTGAATATCATGCCGATTGCGCTTCCCGAATCGCTCAGGAAAGTCCTCGTCGATAGGGCCTACGGTCATGTCATAACCTTCAACGCCGACGGCAGCCCGCAGGTCACCATGGTGTGGATGGATGCCGAGGGCAATCAGCCGCTGTACAACAGCGCCGACGGCCGTATCAAGATCGTCAACCTGCGACGCGACCCGCGCATCATGGTGTCGGTGCAGGACCGCAACAATCCGCAGTGCTACGCGGTGATAAAGGGCAAGGCGACGGTGACGGCAGAGGGCGCCGACGAGCACATCGACCGCATGGCCAAACGCTTCCTCGGCATGGACAAGTACCCGTGGCGCGCGCCGGGCGAGAAGCGCCTGCTGGTGCGCATCGACATCGAAAAGATCACCGGCTTCGCGCCGCAGATGCAACCCTGGAAGTAATCTACGCAGCATTGACGGCGACCGTTGCGCGCGTTGGCGAGCGTCAGTTGTGCGAGAATGCCGCGCATGGCGAGCTGCTGCGAATATCGACTCGACGCAGCAAGGGGCGGTTATCGGGCGGCAAGCGCGCCCCGGCGAGCGGTTACGCTGCCCGCGCAAGCGATCATCCCATCTTGATCCGAGGAGGCAGCTCGATGAAGTCTTCAATCGCAGTGGCACGGGTATTGGCCTTGAGTTTAGCGATGGCCCTTGCCGGTCCCATCGCCGCCCAGCAGATCTATCCCAGTAAACCGATTCGTTTCATTACCCCCTACCCTGCGGCCGGCGGCAACGACATATTGGCTCGCCTCATCGGTCAGAAGCTGACCGAAAGCTGGGGCCAGCAAGTGGTCGTCGAGGACCGCCCCGGCGGAAACACCGTGATCGGGACTGAAGCAGTCGCCAAGTCTCCGCCCGACGGCTATACGATCATTATGACGACAAGCTCGCATGTCATTATGCCCAGCTTGCTGCATCTTCCCTACGATCCCATCAAGGATTTCGCGGCGGTGGCAACCGTTGCCGGCACCGAGTTGATGCTGGTGATCCATCCTTCGGTGCCCGCCAAGAATCTGCAGGAATTCATTGCACTCGCCAAAGCCAAACCTGGAGTGCTCAGTTACGGCACGGGGGGCAGCGGCAATCCCAACCATCTGGCCGCGGTACTACTTGAGATTCTGGCAGGCATCAAAATGCAGCATGTCCCGTATCGAGGCGCTGCGCCTATCATCGCCGATCTCATGGGCGGGCAAGTGCAGCTGTCGTTCCTGTCGCTGATCAATGTCGAGTCGCAGATCAAGTCCGGCAGGCTCAAGGCGATCGCCGTCTCCGGCGACAAGCGCATGTCGGCCCTGCCGCAAGTGCCGACCTTCACCGAGGCCGGTTTGCCGAATATGGACATCAAGCAGTGGTATGGCGTCCTTGCGCCGGCCGGCACACCGCGGGCGATCATCGACAAGCTTGCGAACGAGATCGCGCGGATTCTCGCCATGCCCGACGTGCAAGCGAAATTGGCGCAGCAAGGTGCGGACCCGTTGATCACCACTCCTGACCAGTTCGCGGCGCAGATGAGAGCAGACTTGGCCCGCTACGCCAAGACCATCAAGACTGCCAATATCAAACTGGAAAACTGATCGTACTTACGCGGAATCC
>Ga0334722_10006850_pt1 | contig 11167 bp, 11 predicted proteins | sample C3_bottom_MG_FD_207210 | JGI IMG/M metagenome (GOLD analysis project Ga0334722, IMG submission 207210) | Sediment microbial communities from Yellowstone Lake, YNP, Wyoming, USA - C3_bottom | ecosystem: Environmental > Aquatic > Freshwater > Lake > Sediment | place: USA: Wyoming | collected...
GAGACCGCCGCGCCTGATCGGTCTTGCCCTGAGCATGCTCTTCGACGCGCCCTTCAAGAGCCTCGGCACGCTGGTCGGCGTCACGGTCTCCGTGTTCCTGATGGCCCAGCAGTACTCGCTGCTCACTGGCATCCTGGGCCGCGTCACGTCGTTCGTGAACAGCTCCGGTGTCGATATCTGGATCGCATCTCCCGCCACCGAGGCCACCGACGCGACCGACACCGTTCCGGCCAGTCGCGTGGGAGCGGCAGCGGGTACCCGCGGCGTGGCGTGGGCCGCGCCAGTCGTTCAGGGCATCGGCAAGGTGACCCGGCCCGATGGCGTTCGCGAGAACGTCAAGGTGCTCGGCGTTGAAGCTCCCCGCTACGCGGGCCTGCCGCTCTCTCTGGCGCCTGGGACCACCCCGGCGTCGTTGCGCGGTTCAGGCCGGCTCTTCCTGAACTGGAACGATCGCAAGACGTTTGCGTCGGCGGAGCCCGGCGATCGGATCGAGATCGACGGCAAAGCGAGTGTGGTCGCCGGCTTCTTCCAGGGCATGGATCCGCACAGCCCGTTCTACTACGTCTACACGAACATAGACGATGCGCGTTCGCTTACCGGGTTTCCGCAGGACCGCGTCACGTACATCGCCGTCGGCCTTGCGGCTGGCGAATCAATCCGCGAGGTTCAGGCGCGCCTCATCGCGCGCATTCCAGAGACGCTCGTCAAGACGCGCGACGAACTGCGTGCCATGGAAGAGCGCTACTTCCTCGTGCGCACGCCGGTGGGTGTGCTGTTCGGCATGGGGACGCTGGTCGCCGCCCTGATCGGGGCGGCAATCGTGGCGGTGACGCTGTATTCCACCGCCATCGACCGCGCCCGCGACTACGGGACGCTCAAGGCGATCGGCGCGCGTCAGCGCGACATCCTGCAACTGCTCCTGGTCCAGGCGTGGATCTTCTGCGCCATCGGCTATCTGCTCGGGATGCTCGGGTTTTCGCTGGTCCGATTCCACTTCCCGGAACTGTCCATGGTGGCGCCGCCGAAACTGGTATTTGGCGTGGCGGGGGCGGCATTCGTGTCGTGCACCCTGGCTTCGCTGGCCGCTGTCTTCCGCGTGATCCGTCTCGATCCCGCGATTGTGTTCAGGGCGTAACGGTATGCGATCACTCACAAGTCTCCCAATCGCGATCGAAGCGCGTGGCGTTGGCAAGGTCTTCGGCCAGGGCGAGCTTGCCACTCGCGTGCTTCAGCCCACCAACCTCGTGATCAGGCGCGGCGAGGTGCTCGTGATCATGGGTCCGTCCGGCAGCGGCAAGACCACGCTGTTGAGCATTCTGGGCCTGGTCCTGTCGCCGACCGAGGGCGAGATTCTCGTCAACGGGCGCAGCGTGCTGGCGGCCACACCGGACGAGCTGGCCGTGCTTCGCCGCGATCAGATCGGGTTCATCTTCCAGCAATTCAACCTGCTTCCCAGCCTCAGCGCTCTCGACAATGCGACGGTTCCGCTGTTGTTGGCCGGCGTCACGAGGAAAGAGCGAGACGCGCGCGGGATGCGCGCGCTGGAACTGGTCGACATGGCGGGCAAACGGGCGGCGAGGCCACGCCTGCTATCCGGGGGGCAGCAGCAGCGGGTGGCGATTGCCCGAGCGCTCGTCAACGGCGCGCCAGTCCTGCTCTGTGACGAGCCGACAGCGTCATTGGATGGCAGGACGGGTTCGGCCATCCTGGAGAAGTTGCGTGAACTGGCACACGACGGCCAGCGAGCGGTCGTCGTGGTGACGCACGATGAACGGGTCCTGTCGATTGCCGACCGGCTCGTGCATGTGATCGATGGTGCGGTACAAGAGGACGGCGACCAGCGCGTGCCGTTAGAGGACGTGTCATGAACCAACAACAGCGTATGTGGCAGTGGATGGTACTCATCGTCATCGCCGCGTCGGCGGCCGGGTGCAACCTGCACGGGCGTCCGACGGTTGAGCGAAAGTCGCGCCCGGCAGCAGCATCACCCAGGCCGGCGGCGGCAGGGGCTGAGAATGCCGAAGCCGACACAGTTGTCGCACCAGGCATCGTCGAATCGTGGGGTGACCAAGTCGATCTGTCTGCGCAGGAGTCCGGATGGATTTCACAGATCACCGCGAAAGAAGGCGATGTTGTCCGGGCGGGGGATCCGCTCGCGATGATCGAGGACGCCGCCCAGCGGCATGCCGTCGAACTGGCGCAGGCCGACCTGGCCGAGGCACAGGCCGGTCTCACGCGGATCGAGCGCGGGGCGACCGCCGAAGAACTCAGACAGGCTGAGGCGGATGTCGAGGCCGCGTCGGCCCGGAGCGGTCTCGCGCGGACGACACACGTACGCACGTCCAATCTCTACGCCGAGGGCATCGTGACCAAAGTCGAGGCCGAACGTGCGGAGGCCGACGCGCGAGCCCAGTCTGCGCTCGCCGATCGTGCCGAGGCACGACTGCTCGAGGTCCGGCGCGGGGCCCGCGTCGAGGACCGCGACGCGTCGCGAGCCAGGCTCGAGACCGCGCGGGCCCGCCTGCGGGTCGCCGGGGACAATCTGGCGCGTCGGAGGATTCTCGCGCCTGTCGGGGGGACGATCCTGCTCAGCCGTTTCCATGCCGGTGAGTTCTATGCTGCCGGGGCAGGCCCGCTGTTCGTACTGGGAGACATGTCGCGCCTCCAGGTGCGACTCGAAGTCGATGAGATCGACGCACTCGATGTCCGCCCTGGAGCTGTCTGCCGACTCTACTCCGATGGCGGAGCTCGCATCGCGGACGGCCGCATCGTCCGGCTCGCCCCGAAGATGGGGCGGCGCGGCCTGGCGCTCGAGTCTCCGACTGCGCGCGCCGATATCCGTGTTCGCGAAGTGTTCGTCGAGGTGGCAGCCGCGTCGAAGCTGATTCCCGGGCAGCGCGTGTGGGGCCACGCGTCGCGGTCGAATCCCGTGAGACCCGCCGCGTGATCGCGCAGTCAGCGCAGTCCGAGTGAACGGTGGCGGGTGTGAACATTCCTGGTGGCAGAGGAGGTGCTATGAAACGTGGAGTGAAGTTGCTGCGTGCGTGTTACTGGATCGGAGCGGTTATCGACGGCTTCATGGTCGTACCGATGTTGCACCCGTCGGTTGCCGGATCGATGTTTGGCATCGAGAACTTCAATCCAGGCGCCGACTACCAGTACGCCATGATGATTGGAGCGTCACTCATGCTTGGCTGGACGGGACTGCTCATCTGGGCAGACAGGAAGCCCATCGAACGGAAAGGCGTGCTGCTGCTGACGATGTTTCCGGTGGTTGTTGGATTGATCATGTCGGGCGCGCACGCGGTCGCAATGGGATTCATAGCCGCGGGGAACATGGCTCCGACATGGGTGATGCAGGCCGCGATCCTGGCGCTGTTTTCCTACGCGTACGTCACCGCAGGGTCGTCCTCTTGACCTGTCAAGTACTGACAGGTTTAGCCTTGGGGGATGGGGTCCATGACGGACCCCGACCAAGTCCGTCGATTCGTGTTGTCGGCAGCGAATCTACTCACTCAGGACTTGGTGCTGAGCGAACGCGCTCTCCGGCTTGCAGGATGGCAGATCCGCTGTCGCGAGTCGAAGCGCCAAGGAGGTTCCCGTGAGTGCAGATGTGTTCGAGAGCAGACGGGTGGTCCGATCGTACCGTCAGACGATTGAAGCGACGCCCGATGTCGTGTTCCCATTGCTGTGTCCGGTGCGGGAGGTTGAATGGCTCGACGGCTGGGCGTATACGATGATCCACTCCACGTCGGGCCTCGCCGAGGACGGAGCGGTATTCACCACCTCCAACCCCGGGGAGGCGGACACCGTGTGGGTCGTGACGCGACACGATCGGACGGCCGGGCTCGTGGAGTTCACGCGGTTCACGCCGGAATCCAGAACGTGCGTGTTGAGGATTGCGGTCTCGAAGGGCGGCGATGCCCAGTCCCACGTCGACATCAGCTACGCGTATACGTCGATTGCCCCAGCGGGGAACGCGTTCCTCGCTACGTGGACGGAGGAGGCATTTCTGGATCTCATGGTCTTCTGGGAGAAATCGATGAACCACTTCCTGAAGACGGGTGGGCGGCTGAGCCGAGCCGCCGCCTGAGGCGGACGTCGGTATGATAGGGCGACCGGCGATGCCGCGCGGCCGCAGGCCGGGGTTGAAAAGGGAAGAAGATCTGCTGTTCAATACCTTGCAGACCTTCAATTGATCGGTATCCACTGCGGGTGACATGCCATGGCTATCGACTCTTACCGATTCCTCGACTTCGCCAGCCGCCAGATCATCAAGGCATGGGTGCAACGGGAGGGCCAGCAGACACGGCCCATCCCGTGGGCGCCCATGCCAAAGCCCCTTGCCGAGTGCACCATCGCGCTGGTCACGACGGCGGGCGTTGCGCGCCTCGACGATGTGCCGTTCGACGAGGAGGGAGAGCGGCGGAATCCGTGGTGGGGCGACCCGACGTTCCGGTCCATTCCGATGGGGACGACGGAAAAGGACGTGGACTTGCACCATCTGCACATCGACCGCCGGTTCGGCCGGGAGGACCTCGACGTCGTCCTTCCGATGCGTCGTCTCGCCGAGCTGGCCGGCGAAGGCGTCATCGGCCGGCCGGCCGGGAGGCACTACTCAATCATGGGATACCAGCTGCGGCGGGAGCCTCTCGAGACCGAGACGGCTCCCGCCAACGCGAAGCTGATGAAGGCCCAAGGCGTCGACGCCGCCGCCCTGGTTCCTGCTTGACCGTACTGCTGCCGGTCCGTGGGACTGGTCCAGCGTGTTCTCGAGGCTGAGGGAATTCCCGCCGTTTCCCTTTCCATGATCCCGGATTTCACGCGCGCCGCCGGTGTGCCTCGCCTCGCCGGAATTGCGTACCCGATGTCGCGGCCGATGGGCCGCCCTGGCGACGCTGCCGGACAGCGTGACGTCCTTCGATTGCTTCTCAACGTGCTGGTGTCGGCAACGACACCCGACACATACGTCGAGTTGCCATTCGTGTGGCCCGAGTCCCCGGCGCAGGCGCGGAAAGGGTCGGACGTCAATCCGCCCATCGCGCAGCTGCTGACTCGCAAGCCGTGGCTCCTGCCCCGGCTCTACACCGGCGAGATCCCAGACGAAACGTAGGGCGGCGATCGACGGGCGCGCTTCGGGTGCTGCTACCACGAATCGGCATCACGTCAGGCAGGCCGCCTTCGATACTCGTTCTCGCTCCATCCGAAGACGCAACACGGCGCTCTGCCGGGTGTAATACCCGGCCCCGCCTTCCGTCTTCACGGGTATCCGGCCAATCAGGCCGGGCACACTCAAAGGAGCGAAGAGATGAATCGCAAGGCAGTTGTGGCTCTCGCCGCACTCGTGATCGTCAGCGCGGCGGGCCCGGCGCTCGCGCAGTCGGCCTCGAGCGCCGGCGGCGGCGTAGTGTCAGTCCAGGGCGGCGGCTTTACCGCCGGGGCCAACCTGAACGAGGCCGGCACCGCCGGCTTCAAGACCGGCTTCAGCGCGGGGATCGCGGCCGGTTACCAGATCAACTCGAATCTCGCGGTGATGGGCACGTTCACGTTTGCCCGCTCGGAGACTCGCGGCGCGGCGCTGCCCGGGATGATCGCGGCGGGCACCAAGACCAACCGGTACCTGTATGGGGCGGAGCTTCAGCTGAAGGCGCCGCTCGGCGGCGGGGTGTCGCCGTATCTGATCGCGGGCGGCGGCGCGGTCACATTCCAGACCGACGACCCGGGCATGCGCCACACCTTCACGAAACCGGCCGGCAAGATCGGCGCCGGCCTGAGCATCGGGCTGCCCGGATCGAATGTGTCGGCCTTCGTGGAAGGCGCCGGCTGGGTCTATCAGTTCGATCGCTTCGGCTTCGACAAAACGCAATTCGACATCACGTGGAGCGCCGGGTTGTCCTATCGCTTCGGCCGCTAGCGTCGCCCGTCCTGGCCTGGCCACGTGCGGTCGGGCCGGGACTTGTTTCCGCCGACACTCCCGCGGCGGCCGCGGTCGGTCGTTGACCTGTCTACTGCTGACAGGTTTAACGTTGAGTCATGCGGTCCGTGTTGACTGCGGGCCGGGAATCAACGGTTGACTTACCGACGAAAGGACGAGAGCGATGACCGACGAGACGTCGAGAAGGACCAGGAAAACCGTGGTCCAGCGGCTCTGTGCCCCGCCCGACAGCGTGTTCCCACTCCTGTGCCCGGTTCGGGAGTACGAGTGGATCGAGCCGTGGCGGTGTGTTCTGCTCAATTCTGACTCAGGCGTTGCAGAGAAGAACTGTGTCTTCACGACGCGTGCCCCGGAGGAACCGTCCGACGACGTATGGGTGATCACCCGTCACGAACCCAATGCCGCGATCGAATTCGTTCGCGTCAACGCGCAGCGGGTCATGTGTCTCTCCGTGTTGTTGACAGACAACGGAGACGGCACTACTCAGGCCGTCAACGAACAGCTGCTGGTCGGATTGTCGGAAGCGGGCAACCAGGCACTGGATGCCCTGGCAGAGCGCTTCGCGTTTGAAATGCGTGTGGGAGAAGCGATGCTCAATCACTACCTCAGCACGGGGCGGCGCCTGTCACTGGAGGCCGCCGTAGCCGCAGCGTCGACGCGACCATGACCCCGCACGCCCCGATCCCGGACGCGTACGTCGGACTCGACTTCGGCACGACGAACAGCGCCGTGGCGGTGGCCGCGGGCTCGCACGCCGTACTCGCGGAATTCGAGACGGCCGAGGGCCCGTCGACTACCTTCCCGTCGCTGGTCTACTTCGATCGCCGTCGTCATGCGACCGGAACCCGGGTCACCGCCCACGCGGGCGCCGACGCCGTGGTTCAGTACCTGCAGGCCGAAGACAGGGGGCGGCTGATGCAATCGCTGAAGGCGTACCTGGGCGATCGACGATTCGAGCGTACCCGGGTGTTCGCCGGCACATACACGCTGGCCGACTTGATCGCCCTGATCATCAAGCCCATGCTCTCCGGCGCGAGCTGTCCGGTGCACCCGCCAACAAATCGTGTCGTCGTCGGCCGGCCGGTCCACTTTTCCACCGCAGCCACCGACGCCGATGACGAATTCGCGCTGCGCCGGCTGCTCGACGCCGTCCACCAGTGCGGGTTCGAAGAGATTCTGGTCGAATACGAACCTGTGGCCGCGGCGTACAGCTACGAACGCCGTCTCGCCCGCGACGAGGTGATTCTGATTGGCGACTTCGGCGGTGGCACGAGCGATTTCTCACTCATGCGCGTCGGGCCAACAGTACGGCGTCACGGCCGGACCCGGGCCGACATCATCGGAAACGACGGCGTCGCGGTCGCCGGCGATGCTTTCGACAGGGCGATCGTCCGGCACCTGGTGGCGCCTCACCTCGGACTGGGGTCCGAGTACTGTGCACCGCCCGACAAGATGTTGCCGGTGCCGAGCTGGCCCTACGAGCGTCTGGAGCGCTGGCACCATCTGTCGTTCCTCAACAACGACGGACACCTGGATCTGCTTGAACAGATCCGACGACGGGCCTCGAGTCCCAGGCAGATCGAGGCGTTCATCGATCTGATCAGAAACGAAGCGGGCTATCAACTGCACGAGGCAGTCCGGCGGACGAAGTTCGCGCTCTCATCACGCGCCGAAGCCCAGTTCGAGTTCATGACGGGCGACGTCACCATTGCTGAGATGGTGACGAGGGCCGAGTTTGAGAGATGGATCGAGCCAGAGCTGCACGCCATTGCCCGGTCGGTCGACGGGCTGGTCGCCTCGACGGGCGTGCGGCCAGGCGAGATTGATCACGTGTTCCTTACCGGGGGCTCGGCCTTCGTCCCTGCGGTGCGCCGCATCTTCGTCGAACGGTTCGGGAGCTCGAAGATCACGGGTGGGGACGAACTCACATCGGTTGCGACCGGTCTGGCTCTTCGCGCCGCGGAACACTGGGCGGGCAACTGAGTGCATCGATCCCAAGTGACGACCTCATGGAAATCGGTCCGGTGGTGCCGTGCCGGGTCGCATTGCTCGTCGCGCTGACGGCTTCGTCTCCCTCCGAATAGCGCGCAGCCACACATTCGCGGGCTGACGCGCCAACACACCTGCTGGCTCAACACGATTCAAGAGTCTTCGCAAGAGTCCGATTTCCTTCTCGACAGCGATGGCCATCGAACCTGGCATCGCCACGACCGGCATCGACGCCGGCCGACGTCTCCGGACTTGCGAGACGCGCGACGAGCGCGCCTCCGGCCTGAGCCACGTCGAGAAGGGACCACATGCGTGTCTTGTTGCGCCACAGAGCGTGGGCTGCAAACCGAGGCGCTCAGATACTGAGCCACTGGAAAGACCCGACAGCCGGCCGTGCCGCGCACGGCAGAAGAACGGCGGTGTCTTACCGCACGTTCGTCGTATCTGTCTTCATTGTCGTGTTTGGTTCACTCCTGGCGGCGCGTGCTGCCTCCGCACAAGAGGCGGTACGCTTTCCGATTTCGGCGCAGGATCTGAGGTTCGTGGCGTTGTCGACTGCCGACGTCCCGACGGTTGCCGGCGTCACCGACACTGAGACGGCGCCTGCCTCACCGGCGCAGGTGTCACTACCGACCCGGCTCGATCCTTCTACGAGGACCCGTTCGGATTCGCGACTGGTGCTGGGTCTGTATGCCTCAACGGTTGCGTTGCAGGCGCTGGACACGCATTCCACATTGTCGGGGCTCCGAAAGGGCGCCGTCGAGTCGAATGGCGTCATGGGCGGTATCACGAAGAACCGCGTCGCGTTCATCGCCGTCAAAGCTGCCATGGCGACCGGCACCATTTTCGCTGCAAGACACATCGCCAAGCGCAACAAGGTCGCCGCCATCGCGATGCTCGTTGCGGTCAACTCGGCCTATGTCTTCGTGGCCGTGCACAACTACAAGGTCGCAAGCCGGCTGCGCTAGCGTGCCGTCGCAGCAAGAGGCCCTTCGCCTTCGTGATTCACAACCGACAGGACATGATGCCGACCACCATGCAGATTCTGATCGTTGACGATGAGGTGGCGAATGTCGAGCTGTTCGCCTCGTTCGCCGCGGGAGCGGGACGCGACATCACCACGTGCACGTCGTCGCTCGAGGCGTACAGCCGTATCGCGGCGAAGCCTCCAGACCTGCTGATCACCGACATCGTGATGCCACAGCTCGATGGGTTGTCGCTCGTGAGCGAGGCCCGCAGGATTGATCCGCATTTCGAAGCGATCGTGATCACAGGATTCGCCTCCCGCTACACGTTGGACGAGGTGCTTCAATGCGGTGCGTCCGACCTGATTCTCAAGCCAGTTCGCATGAAGGAGTTTCAAGCCAGAGTGGATCTGGCTCTTGAACGGCGGCGCGCGTTCCTCGGGCACTGCGCGAGGCATCGCGAGCTTCAGGCGACCAGTGCTGAGATGATTGAGGGGCTCGAGCGAGAGCTCGTGGCGGCCGCCCGACTGACCGGGCCGAGAGGCCGAAACTGACCTGTTGAACCTCGGGAGACCGACCGCCTCCGATACGCCGCCCGTCGCGACCAGATTCACACGCTAATAGAAATTCTGGCGCTCTGATTGCATAGGCATGCTGTCATCAGAGAGTCCCGCGGGGCATCGCGGGATGGTCTTGTTGCAGTCACCGTGGCATTTTCGCCGGGGGATGGCTGGCGCAGGGCTCCGGCACGCGCCGAGGCGGTCGGTCCTCCGACCGGGACGTCGGGGATCCGGCCGCTTGTGACGCGTTGGTTGGCTGGTCACTCCGTGCCCGGGAGCACACGGCACATTTGAGCGGGATGGAGCGGTGGTGGAGACGCTGCTGGATCGCAATCTCCAGGCGTGGGCCTCGACGGGTGCCCCGGGATCCAGTGATCTGAATGGGGGGGCGGCGGTCCGGGTCTCGCTTGGGGGCGGGAGCGCGACCCTTCTTCTATCGACGCCGGCGGGCCGATGGGTCCATCTGCACAGCGGCCGCGATCCGCACGCCGAGGCTGACCGGCTGATCGCCCCCGCGTTCGAGCACGGCGCGCCGCCGCTGGTCGTGGTCATCGGGCTGGGCCTCGGCTACATGCTCGATGCGATTGAGCGGCGCTCGACCGACACGAAGGTGCTGGCGCTCGAGCCGGTGCCGAACGTTGTGGCGCCGCTGCTCGAGCGGCGCGACTGGAGCGCGTGGCTGACGACTGGCCGCCTGCGCCTGCTGGTGGGACCCGCCTATCGCGGCGCGTCGGACGCGTGGCGGGGGATCGACTGGCGCGGCGCGGAACCACCTGTGCTCGTCAACGCGGTCCTTGCGCGCGAAACGCCGGCCGAGGTGGAACGAGCCATAGACACCGCCGCGCGGATCGTGTCCGGCGCGCGCAACAACGCCGAAGCCCGGCGGCGATTCGCCGGCCCGTACCTGACGAACACGCTCCGCAATCTGCGGGCCCTAACGGAAGAGTCGGACGCGGCGAGTCTGGTCGGCCTCTTCGCCGGCCAGCCCGCGACCATCGTTGGCGCCGGCCCTTCGCTCGATGCGAATATCGAACAGGTACGCCATGCCTGCGGTAGCGGCGCCCTGACGATCGCGCTGAGCACGGCCGCACGACCGCTCATCGACGCCGGCATATCCCCTCACATCCTCGTCTCGGTCGATCCCGGCGAGGTCGCGAGCCGCCACCTTCGCGAACTGGCCGTTGGTCAGGACACCTGGCTCGTGTGTGAGGGAAGTACCCTCGTCTGCGGGCTGGAATTGTTCGCGGGCCGCACGTTCTTCTTCCAGGTCAGCAACCATCACCCCTGGCCGTGGCTGTCCGGCCTGGGACTCGGCAAGGGTTCGCTCAAAGCGTGGGGCGGCGTGATGAGTTGCGCGTTCGACCTGGCCGTCAAGATGGGCTGCACGCCGATCATCTTCGCGGGCGCCGACCTGGCCTATACGCGTGGACGGCCCTATTGTCGGGGGACGAGCTACGAGGTGAACTGGGCCGAATCGGCAAAGTGTGGCATGGGCCTCCCCGACGCGTGGGAACACTGGGTGACCAACAGCGCCAGCGTCGAGACGCCGACCCGCGACGGCACTCTCACGCGGGCATCGGGCATGATGATCGCGGTTCGTGACTGGCTCATCGAGCAGATGGCTCAGTTGCCAGGCCGCCGCTTCATCAACACCACCGACAGCAGCATTCTCTACGGCGGGCCGATTGAGCACACGACGCTGTCTGCTGCGCTGAAGT
>Ga0334722_10006851_pt1 | contig 11166 bp, 6 predicted proteins | sample C3_bottom_MG_FD_207210 | JGI IMG/M metagenome (GOLD analysis project Ga0334722, IMG submission 207210) | Sediment microbial communities from Yellowstone Lake, YNP, Wyoming, USA - C3_bottom | ecosystem: Environmental > Aquatic > Freshwater > Lake > Sediment | place: USA: Wyoming | collected...
ATCCTCGCTCAAACCCGGCGCCACGGTCGTGATTGTGGATCCGGCCTACGACAGGACTGGCGACAAGGATTCGGACCGACCCACCACCCGGGAGCGCGTCGAATCCGAGGCGGCCCAGGCGGGTTACCAACTGATCGCCTTCGACGCGTCGCTACCGCGCGACAACATCTTCATCCTGCGCCGGAAGGCCGAAGGTCCTGCCGCCGTGGTGAAGGTCACGGCGACTCCGTGGACGCCGCCGCGCGAGGGGAGCGATCGGACTGCCGTTCTCGCCACGATCGACACCTGGTGGAAGGGGCACGACACCGACGACGCCGGGTTGCTCGACAAGGCGATGGCTCCGGGCACCAGGAGTTGGTTCGTTCACGAGGGAGCGCTCCAGTTCGTCCCGTACGCTCAGGAAATCGAACGAATCAAGTCGGGCAACCGGCGGCCGGCAACCCGCCCGCTGCCCGGGGAGAAACGCACGGTTGTGGATTTCAAGCAGGAGGGCGCCTCGGCAGTCGTGACGATGCTCGTCGAGATCCCGCGAAACGGGACTACGAGCCGCAGCTACACGACGTTTCAGCTCTACAAGGCCGACGACCTGTGGCAGATCGTGAACCTGGCGGGGACGTAGTGCGGCGTGGGCGGGCCTCGCGTGTCGATCCGGTGCGCGCATTGCGTGGAGAGTAACTCGACGTCAGAGGCAGCCTGGTGCCGAGCGGCCAACAGCAGACCGGTCGCCGCTCGGCCCGTGAGTCCCGTCTGCCGCCGGGCGTCCCGCCCTACCGCTTGCCGGCCTTTGTCAACGCCTCGATCGCCTTCTCGATGACCGTGTCCTTGCCCGCAAGCAGGTCCGCCCGGCGCAACTCCACGGCGACGTCAGGCACCACGCCCGCGCCTTCGATGCGACGGCCCTTCGGCGTGCGCATGTCGGAGTGCGGGTACTGCAGCGTGCCTCCCGTGGGCAACTGCTCGGTGGTACTGTTCAGCACGCCGCCGTACGACGTGCGGCCGAGCACCGTCGCGCGGCCGTTCTCCTGGAGCACGTTGGCGAACACTTCGCTCGCGCTGCCCGACAGGTCGTCGATCAGCACCGCCACCTTGCCCCGGTAGGCGCCCGTCCCGCTGCTTTCGTGCTTCCACTCCCAGGGTTGCTCGCCTCGCTTTGTGATCACCGCCACCAGCCCCGGTTCGGACATCAGGAACTTCATCAGCCGGTTGACGCCGGGCTCCATGCCGCCGCTGTTGTTGCGGATGTCGATGATGAGCGCGTCGGTATCTGCCAACTCGGCAAGGGCGGGTTCCAGCTTCGCACCGAGCGTGGGCCCCCAGATGTCGAACCGCACGTACCCGACGCGCGGGCTGGGCCGGCGCCACTCGAGTTCAGGCTTCGCCAGATTGCCGCTGCGCCTGAATGGCACGGTGCGCGGCAGCGCGAGGACTCGTTGCTGCCCGGCGGCATCCAGTACGCGGACTTGCGCGGCGGTGCCTTCGGCGCCTGAGAGCAACAGCCGCGCGCGGCTGAGGGGAATCCGGGGTGACTTGCGGATGGTGGCTGCGTCGGGCAACTCGGTGCCGTCGACCGCCAGGACGAGGAACCCCGGCCGAAGTCCTGCCTCCCACGACAGCGACTTCTCGAGCACCGCGAACACCAGAATCCCCTCTTCACCAACGCGGACGACCACGCCGTCTGGCGTCATCGGCGGCGGGCCCGAGGGGGCGGGACCTCCGACCCGCTCTCCTGGCGCGAAGACGCGCAGGTGGCTCACCGGCAGCTCGCCCACCATCTTCTGCAACAGGGCATGAAAGGCGCCGCTCTTCGGCGCCGCCAGCACGAGCGGCCGGTAGCGCTCGCGAACGGCGGTCCAGTCGACGCCGCCGAATGTCGGGTCAAGATAACGGTCGCGAACGGTTTCCCACACGATGCGGAACGTCTCGAGCCGCACGGGTTCAGGCACGTCGTCGGTCGCGGCGTAGACCACGGCTGGAGCGGCCTGGGGGGGATTCTGGGCCTGGAGGGGCGAGGCAGCGCTGAGCATCGTGCCCGCGACGCACGCGAGGCACACGACACAGAGGGCACGCAGCGTCGATCGGGTCATCATTCTCTCCTTCGCCTGATGGCACGAAACCGCCGCCGGGTCCGCCCAACAACTGCAGGCTTCGACTACGTTTGACACCGCCGAGAACGGCGCGGAGCCTGGTTCCGGGGCCGCTTTCGCTGACCGAGGATTAATGGAGGCATAACCGAGGATACGCCCCATCGTCTCTGCGGAAACTCCTCTATCTTCGTTCGCACGCGGATCCCGGCGCACGTTGGCGCCACGCGTCTCGTCCAATGGGAGCGTAGAGGGTCTTGCGCCCACGACGAGAGGAACCCGATGCTGTTCGCCCTGCTGTCAGACATCCGACTGGCCTGCCGATCGATGCACCGTCAACCCGCGTTCGCCGCCCTGGTCGTGGGAACACTCGCGCTAGGTATCGGCGCCAACACGGCCATGTTTTCGCTCGTCCACGCGGCCCTGCTCAAGCCGCTGCCGTACGACAAACCTGACGGCCTGGTCCTCGGTTTCCGAACCGTCGGCAGCCGACAGGCTCTGCTGCACTCGGCCCCGGACTATTACGACTATCGCGACGAGACGCCCGGCTTCGCGTCGCTGGCCGCGTCAAGAGGCGGGTCGTGGCAGATGAGCATCCGCGGAGGCGTTGGTCCCGAACACGTGGCCGCGATGCAGGTGTCCTACGACCTGTTTGCGACCCTTGGCGTCACGCCGGTCGCCGGACGGTGGTTCGCCACACACGAAGGCCGCGCCGGCGGACCGAACGTGGTCATGGTCAGCGACGGACTCGCGCGTCGCCGGTTCGGAAGCGCCGCGCTGGCGATTGGCCAGGTGCTGTCGCTCTCGGGCATGACGTCGCCGTCGACCGTCGTCGGCGTGATGCCTGCCTCGTATCGCTTTCTCGAACGGGCGGATCTGTGGGTGCTCGCTCGTCGCGGGGAGGACGACGGCCCGGTGACGCGCCGGTATCACAACTGGGTGCTGGTCGGGCGACTGACACCGGGATCAACCGTCGACGCAGTGCAGCGACAGGTGGACGTCGTCACCACGCGCCTCCAGCGGGAGTACCCCCTGACGAACAAGACGAAGGGCATGCGGGTGGTGCCGCTCCACGACGCCCTGATGGGGTCGCAGGCGCCCATGTTGCTGATCCTGATGGGCGCGGTGGGAATGGTGCTGCTTGTGGCGTGCGCCAACGTGGCCGGGTTGCTCGTCGCGCGGGGCGTCGCGCGGCGATCGGAACTGGCCGTGCGCGCGTCGCTCGGGGCGTCGCGCGGGCGACTGGTCGCGCAACTGATCACCGAGAGCGTGGTGCTGGCGGTCCCGGCTGGGGTGTGCGGCCTGGTGCTGTCGGTCTGGCTGCAGCGGCTGCTGCCCGTCGCGACGGGCCTGGCGGATTCGGGTGTCGTGGCACGCGGCGTTGAAGCGCCCGTCCTGCTGTTCGCGATCGCCGCGTCGCTCGTCACGGGCGTACTGAGCGGCGTTGCCCCTGGCCTGCGCGCCTCGTCTTTGCACCTGGCGGCGAACCTGGTGCCGGGCGGGCGCGCCACCGACTCGAAAGGTGGCGCACGACTGCGCAGTGGACTGGTCGTCGGGCAAGTCGCGCTCTCTCTGGTGCTGCTTGTCGGCGCGGGTCTTCTGCTGAAGAGCTTCGGCCGGCTCGCGGCAACCGACCTCGGTTTCAACAGCGGCGGCCTGCTGGTGGCCTCGATCGACCAGCCATTTCGAGACGACGATGCGCGGCTGAAGTTCCAGGCCGAACTGCGGGACGATCTGGCAGGAATGGCCGGTGTCCAGGCGACGCTGACGAGCCATGTGCCCATCCGGCATCCGGCGGGCGATCCACCCATGTGGCCCGCCAGCCGTTCGGCCAACGATGCCTCGGCGCAGTACCCGGTGCTGGCTAGAATCGTGGCGCCCGGGTACTTCCAGACCGTCGGGATTCCACTCGTCTCGGGTCGCGACCTGACGGCGGCTGACCGTCAGGGCACCGCGCAGGTCATGGTCATCGACGAACACATGGCCGGCGAGTTCTTCCCGGGCCAGAACCCGATCGGCCAGCACGTCATGGCCATGGGCATGGTCGTGGGCGACCGCGCTCCGAGGGACTTCGAGGTCGTCGGCGTCGTGGGCAGTGCACGGCTGAACAGCGTCGCGGGAACAGTGCAGGCGACGGCGTACGTGTCGTCGTACCAGTTCGGGATGGGGCGAATCAACGTCATGATGCGCACGCGGCTGACGGCAGCCGCCGTCACGAGCACCATCCGCAGGTTGATGGCCGCGAAGCACCCCGACATCCCGGTCGAGCCGGTGGTCGCCATGGATACGATCGTGGACGAGGCGATGGCGTCGCGGCGCGTGATAGCCGTCACACTCGGCGCCTTCTCCGTGATCGCGCTCGGGTTGGCCGCGATCGGCCTCTACGGCGTGCTGGCCTTCTACGTCACCCAGCGCCGCCACGAGATTGGCATTCGCCTCGCGCTCGGCGCCGACCAGCGCGTCATCCTGCGACAGGTGCTCTGGCACAGCGCGCTGATGGTGGGTCCGGGTATCGCGATCGGGCTCGCGGCGTCACTGGCCGGTGCCCGGCTCATGACACGGTTCCTCTATCAGGTTGAACCCACCGATGCCGTCACGTATGCCAGCGTGAGCCTGACGCTGGCGGCGGCAGCGTTGGCGGCGAGCGCGTGGCCGGCGTGGCGCGCGGCCCGCGTCAATCCACTGGTGGCGTTGCGCGGCGAGTAGCGGGACTTTGGCGGTATCACCCGCGCGTGATACAACCTCACGGTGCGCCAGTTAGCCATCGGCTATTTCTTCGTGCTGGCGGCGATCGCCGGCCTCGCGGTTGGGATCGCACACCGCCTGCAGGTACGGTATCGGCAGCCGTGGCTTCTCGCGTACACCTTCTATCTCGCCTCCTGGACCGCCCTGGTCCTGCTCCTGGCGGTGCAGCACGTGCTGCTCGGGTCTTTCCTTCCCGAGTCCACCTGGGACCAACTGTTTGCGGCGACGCGCCCGCTACTTGCTCTCGCGTTCGGCGTCGCGCTCTACTTTCTGGCCTCGTTCGTGGCCCAGATGACCGGCGGTCGGCTGTCGCGGACTTACACGATGTCCTTCGTCGGGATCTGGGGTCTGTTGGGCGTGGGGATCTCCGTGGGGGGCGCGATTGCCGGGGATCGGCCGCCGGGGGCTCTGTCACTCGCGGCATCGGTGGTTGTGTTCGGGCTGAGGGCGGGATTCATGTACGGATGGATCGCACACGGCCTGCTGGCGATCCGGCGCATCGAGGACCCGCTGGAACGCACCGGTCTTCGCCGGTTCGTCCTGCTCCTGCTGGGCGGCTTCCTCGCCTACGATCTGGCGATGCGCAACGTGACGGCCCTTCTCGGCATCAACATGCCAGACGTGGTCATCGGCCTGGTGACTGTAGGCGCCAACTACCCTTCGCTGCTGTGGCTGCGACGTTTCCTGCGCGCCCGGGCGCTGGCCAGGCCCGCCGAACCGCTTCCTGCGAATCTGAAGTCGGATCTGGTCGCGCTCGGCCTGTCGGTTCGTGAGAGCGACGTCGTCGAACTGCTGCTCCTGGGTCTCAGCCACAAGGAGATCGGGGAGCGGCTCTTCATCTCGCCCGACACCGTCAAAAAGCATACCTACAGCGCCCACCGGAAGCTTGGCGTGCAGAATCGGGTCCAGCTGAGCTACGTCATCCAGAATCGGCTGCCTCGACGATAGCCCGCCCGCGCGACGGTTACCCTCAAAGTGGTAACGGCGACTTTTCGCATTTTAGAGCATGGCCGGCCCCGTCTCATCAGCGTCAAATCATGACGTCGGGAGAGATCACCAACACCAGGAGGGACGCATGTTCCGCACGAAGAAGCTCGCACTCGTCACCGCATGTCTGGCGTTCGCCGGCGCCTTGCTCGTCGCCCAGACCCCGGCTCCAGATCTGACCGGCACGTGGTCCGGACAAACGCAGATGTCCCGCGGGAAGGACGTGTTCACGCTGGTGCTCGCCACGACGGGCGACAGCTACTCGGGGACTATGAGCGACGCCATGGGGTTGCTGAACCAGGTGCCCATACAGGACGTGAAGTACTCCGATGGGACGTTGCGGTTCACCTTCAAGGCGTCGCTTGCCAACCGGGACCTCCAACTCGAAGCCACGCTCAGGCTGGAGAACGGCCGGCTGGTCGGCGTGTGGACCGCCGAGAGCGGAGACACCGCCTCGCTGGACCTCGAACGGAAAGGAGCCGCCCCGCCGGTCGCCGCGCTGCCCGCCTCAGGGCCCGCGCGAACTGAGGGGTCGGCGCAGTTTGCTGGAGCGATCAAGCAGGCCGAGGCCATCGTCGCCGCCGAACTGGCGAAGGACAACCTGGGCAGTGTCACGGTCGGCCTCGTCTCCGGTCCTCGCCTGATCTGGGCCAGAAGTTTCGGACTGGCCGACATCGAGCAGAAGATCCCTGCGACGCCCGATACCGTCTACCGGATTGGCTCGGTCACGAAACAGTTCACCGGATTGATGCTGCTCCAACTGGTAGAAGCCGGAAAGGTGCACCTGTCCGAGTCGGTCGAGACGTACTTCCCCGAGATCAACACCGTGCAGGGACGCCAGCCGTGGTACCCGAGCCCGACCTTCATCCAGCTCGCCACACACACCTCGGGACTCGACCGCGAGCCCGCGGGTCCGCCCAGCAAGCATGTCGTTGGACCGGTCTCCGAGTGGGAGAAGGTGCTGATCGCGGCGCTGCCGCAGGTGAAGTACGCCTCGGAGCCGGACACGCGCTATCTGTACGCGAACGTGGGCTACGCCGTGCTCGGCGCCGCCCTGGGGCGCGTGGCACGACAGCCGTACGTGGACTATGTGAAGCAACGCATTCTGGCGCCACTGGGGATGACTCACAGCGGGTTCGAACTCGATGCCGAAATGCGGACCAGACTCGCGAAGGGCTACGAAGTGGATGAGGGCAAGGTCGATGCGAGCACGTCGACTCGGGAGCTTGCCGGGCGGGGTTACAAAGTCCCGAACGGCGGCTTGTTCACCACCGTCGGAGACATGGCCCGATTTGTTTCGTTCGAGCTTGGCGAGGGGCCCGACACGGTGCTCGGCAGGACGACCTGGGCCGCGAATCTGACCCGCACGAACTCGGCGATGCTCGACCTCACTGCCGGATACGGGATTGGGTTCATGGTGAATCGCCGGGGGAACGCGATCATCTATGGGCACGCCGGTGACGTCGCCGGCTACAGCGCGGCTGCGCAATTCGACCGGACATCCAGGACCGGCGTGGTCGTGCTGTCCAACATCCAGGGCAGCCAGTTGCGCGTAGGGCCGCTGGCGGACCGGTTGCTGGAAATCGTCGCTGCCGCGGCGAGGTAAGCGTGACTCAGGCGGGGTCTCTCTGTAATAGGGGCGAGCCGCCGCGCTCGCCCAGGGGCGGTCACCCTTCGACCGCGCTCAGGGCGGGCGCGACCACCTCCGCCAAGGCTACGGCGGTCCGCCGAAGCTCTGCGCGAAGGCGGATGAATCGCGCCCCTGCGACTGGCAACTGCGAAATGCGGCCACCGATCTAGTCGCACCGCAGCACGGTCACCGGATCGATTCGAGCGGCCCGCCATGCTGGTGTCGCGGTCGCCAGCAGCACAGCCGCCATCGCCAGGGCGCCACACGTGGCGTAGACCCAGCCGTCGGTCGGGCTGACGCCGAAGAACACGGTTGAGGCGAGGCGCATCACGCCGAACGCGGCGACCATGCCAATGGCGGTCCCCACGAACGCGAGGCGCAGGCCCTGTCGCAGGACGAGTTGCCACACCTGCGCGGGTGACGAGCCGATGGCCAACCGGATCCCGAACTCGCGCGTCCGCCGCGCGCTCGTGAAGGACACCACCGCGTAGACGCCGACCAACGCGACGGCGAGCGCGAGCGCCGAGAAGACCGAGAACACCACGGAGTACGCGCGCGGCTGCCAGTACCGTCTCGCAATCAGATCGGCGAGCAGATCGTTCCAGTGCACCGGCAGTGCCGGTTCCACCTCCCAGACCAGCTTCCTCACGTCGCGGATCAGCGCGGCATGATCGCCGTTGAACCGGATCGCCAGCACGAGTTCGGTGATGGCAGGCTGGCCGTGCGGCACGTACACCCAGCCGCGCTCGGGCGCGAACGTGGACGCGCGGGTGTCGCCGACGACACCGACGACTTCGCGCCAGGGCGCCTCGCCTGCCCCACGCCTCAGCAGACGAACCCGCCTGCCGATGGCGCTCTCGCCGGGCCAGGTCGCGCGAGCGAACGATTGGCTGACAACGATGACCGGGGCACTGGTGGGCCGGGTATCCACCTCCGAGAAGTCTCGCCCTTCGAGCAGCGGGATCCGCAGGGTCCGAAAGTACCCCGGCATCACCACCGCGTCCATGGTTCGCGGACGCTGACCCGCAACGGTTGGCTGACTGCCCTGCGCCTCGTAGGCGATGTTCCAGCCAACGTACGGCAGGGGGTTGGCGGCCGACACCCTCTCGACCTGCGGCAGCGCGCCAATCCGCGCCGTCAGATCGCGGAAGAACTGGACCGCCTGCGCCGGCTCCTGGTAGCGATTGCTCTCTGGCAGGTTGATCTCCATCGTGAGCACGTTGCGTGAATCGAATCCGGGCGGCTGCGACGCCACATGGAGGGCGCCTTTCAACATCAACCCCGTCCCCACGAGCACGAGGACAGCTGCTGACACTTCGAACACGGCGAGGCCCGTGCGGACGCCGGCGCGATCGGCTCTGGCCTCTCCGTCTCGGCCCGCGCGGCCCGGGACGCTGAAGGACTGGCGCGTGATCGACCACGCCGAGAATGCCCCGAACAGGAACGCACACATCAACACCACGCCGCACAACAACGCCGTGCCGGGTCCATCAAGCGTGAACCGGAATGGCCCGGCCGTCTGTGGCAACACGGCCACCAGCAGGTCGCGCACCCACACGCCGGCGACAACGCCCAGCGCGCCTCCGGTCACCGTCACCACGGCGTGTTCGACCAGGACCTGCCGCACGATTTGAAGTCGACCCGCTCCGAGACTTGCGCGAATCGCGAATTCGCCCGAGCGCGAGGCGCTCCGCATCACGAGCAGCGTCGCCACGTTCGCGCAGGCCAGCAACAGGACGAGGCTGACCACTCCGTACAGGATGAGCACCGGTTCGCGGTTGTCGTCGAGCAGATCGGCCCGCAGATGCTCAGCGAACAGGCGGACGCCGGTGTTCTCCTCGGGGTAGGCCTTGGCGATCGCAGCGCTGAGGACCTCGAGTTCGTGGTTTGCCGCGTCGACGGTCGCGCCGGGCGCCAGGTGCGCCACAAACCGGTATCGTCGTTCGCGGGGCTGTGCCTGCTCATCAGGTCCGATAGGCAACCAGATGTCGGCATGCGGGCTGAATCCCTCGGTGGCGGGCAGCACGCCCACCACCGAGTACGAACGGCGATCGAGCGTGATCGCCCGACCGACGATACCGTCGTCTGCAGCAAAGGCGGTGCGCCAGAGGCGTTCGCCCAGGATGACCACCTGGCCGGCGGTCGCGCGCCCGTCGCCGTCATCGAACACGCGCCCTCGAAGAGGCCGGATGCCAAGTTGCCGATGAAGATCCGGCGACACGACACTCGCCATCAGCCGCCTGGGCTCGTCGCCGCCGGTGAGGTCGACGTCGGCCACCGACACCGCGGCAATCGCGTCGAACGATCGGGAGCGAGTCCGGATCTGGTCGAGTTCCAGAAGCGTGGTGCTCCACCGATCGACGCCACGCGAAGGCGCCGCGGTCAACACCGACACGAGTCGTGAGCCGTCGGCGAACGGCAGTGGCCGAATCAGATAGCCATAGAGAAAGGCGAACCCGACCGTGTTGGCCGCGACACCGACCGCCAGGCTGACGACCGCCGTCACGGCGAACAGCGGATTGCGCCGGAGCGACCGAACCGCCAGTCGCAGGTCGCGCCCGAGTTGCTCGATCCAAGGAAGGCCGCGCTGTTCGCGCGTGAGCAGCACCACTTGCTGGGTTCCGCCCACGCGAAGCCGGGCCTGCCGGCGCGCCGCTTGAAGGCTCAATCCCTGTCGCACGAGATCCTCGGTGAGCAGGTCGACGTGAGCAGCCAGTTCCTGTGCCAGGTCCGCGTCGTCGCGACCGTTGCGGAGAAGCGCCCGCAGCTTGGCCAGCACCAGCCTGATGCCGATCATGTCTGCTCCTCCTCGAGAAACCGCGCCATGATGCTGCTGGTCTTGCGCCAACTCTCGGTTTCGGCCTGCAACTGCCGCCAGCCGGCCTTGGTGAGGGTGTAGAAGCGCGCCCGCCTCCCGCTGTCTGAGACGCCCCAGGCGGACTTGATCCAGCCGCGCTGTTCCAGCCGCACGAGCGCCGGATAGAGCGTGCCCTGGTTAAGCGCGAGCGCCTGCTCGGCTACCTGTTCGATGCGCCGGGCGAGACCATAGCCGTGCAGTGGTCCCATGACGTCGAGGGTCTTCAGCACCATGAGATCGAGCGTGCCCTGGAGCACGTCGGACTTGTCAGGCATCGAAACCTCCCGGTCCGCAGGCGGCTGACGCGGCGGTCAGTCAGGGTCGAATGCCACACGTGTTGACATCCAACAGGAGAGTATCAGCACACATGTTGAATGTCAACATGTCGTCGGGAAGCCGCGTGGGTTCGCGGGGCCCGCGCCAGCCGCAGCGGGAACCGTCTTGAGCTAGGATCCAAAAGGTGGTTTTCTGGTCGCCTCCGAGAAAGGGTATCGAGATGTTCCGTCACCGCTCGTGGTCGCTCGCGCTGCTGGCATTTGTGATCGTCGCTGCTCCCGGCGCCCCGGCGTCGGCCCAGGACTGGGCCCAGTGGCGCGGACCGAACCGCGACGGCGTCGTGCCGTCGTTCCAGGCGCCCACGACATGGCCCGAGCAGCTGAAACCGGGATGGAAGGTCACCGTCGGCATCGGACACTCGTCGCCGGTCGTGGTGGGGAGCACGGTCTTCGTCCACGCGCGCCAGGACGAACGCGAGGTGGTGTCGGCGGTCAATCTCGTGACCGGGAAGATTCTCTGGCAGGACAGCTACGATGCGCCGTACTCGCTGAACCCCGCGGCGGCCTCGCACGGCAAGGGCCCCAAGTCCA
>Ga0334722_10006852_pt1 | contig 11165 bp, 10 predicted proteins | sample C3_bottom_MG_FD_207210 | JGI IMG/M metagenome (GOLD analysis project Ga0334722, IMG submission 207210) | Sediment microbial communities from Yellowstone Lake, YNP, Wyoming, USA - C3_bottom | ecosystem: Environmental > Aquatic > Freshwater > Lake > Sediment | place: USA: Wyoming | collected...
CCGCGTTATCTCCAAGAACCATTCATTCCCGCACCCGGGCCAGGGTTAACACCTCAACCCGCAGCGCCCCGGCCTTCTTCAAGACCCGGGCGCATTCATTCACCGTGGTGCCGGTGGTGAAAACATCGTCCACCAGGAGCACTCTTTTCCCCCGCACCAGTTCCGGTTTCCGCAGCGCGAAGGCGTTTTTCAGGTTCAGCCTTCGCGCTCTGCCGCTCAGGCTGGTCTGCGGTTCGGTGTTGATTTGGCGGAGCAGGAGATCGGTTTTGATGCGGTGTTTTTCTTTGGGGAAGAAGGCTCGGGCTATGAGCACCGCCTGGTTGAAGCCGCGCTGCCGCAGTTTCCGGTCATGGAGCGGCACCGGCAGGATCAGTTCTGGCACTTCGGTAATTGGTGATTCCGGCAGCATCGCCAGCAGGGCCGGAAAACTGGCGAGTCCGTGGGTCTTACCCTGATATTTGAAGCGGTGGATGACGTGGGAAAATGGTTCGGTGTAAATGGCCACGGCCCGGGCCCGCTCGAAGTGATAGTGGCCGGAGAGGCAGAGACCGCAGTGGTGAGCGCCACCGGCCGCCTTGGGAAACTGTCTGCCGCAGCCCGGGCACAAGGGACCGCTGACCAGTTCGATCTGCTCCAGACATTCCCGGCAGAACATCGGAAGAGTCCCCGGTGGCACCGCTCCCCGGCAGGCCAGGCAGGTGGAGGGAAAAAGCAGCTCGGCCAAGGCGATCCGCAGATCGTTGAAGAGCTGGGTTAGACGGGGTGTGGGGGCTGGCATGGCGCGTACCTAGTAAAAGGATGTCGCACCATTACCTGGTTTGGCTGGAATTGGCAAGCAAAGGAGTAGAAGCGTAGGTAGTGAAGCGAAGGGTGATAATGGTACTGAGCCAAGCATGATCAAAATAAAAAGAATTGAATTCCGTTCACACTGAGCTTGTCGAAGTGCGGCCCAGACTAATTGTTTTTTCGATCCTTCGACAGGCTCAGGATGAGCGGAATTACTTTTTGCTATAAAGGAAATGCCGTTTTTCGGTAAGGCGAATGGATTTCATCCCTTTGGGTAACAATAACTCAGCGCCGTCCGCTCGGTCGGCTGCTGCCAGAACGGGGCCGGGATGAAGAGGAAGAAGAGCGCCCGCCGGGTCGTCCGCTGCCGCTCCGGTATTCCGGCTTCTTGTGCTGGTATTGTTCCTTTTCCGGATTAAAAGTGCCCTTGGGCGGCTCCACCAGCAGTTCCGGCTCCGGGGTGGTGCAAGGCAATTTGGCGCCGATGTAGGCCTCGATCTCGGGGATGTAGAAGGCTCCTTCCTCGCAGGCGAAACTCACCGAGATGCCGGTGGCCCCGGCTCGGCCGGTGCGGCCGATGCGATGCACGTAATCCTCGGCCTCATAAGGCAGGGTGTAGTTGACCACATGGCTGACCCCGTCGATGTGGATGCCGCGGCCGGCCACATCGGTGGCGACCAGCACCCGGATCTTGCCGGCCTTGAAATCTTCCAGGGTCCGAATCCTCTTGCCCTGGGGCACCTCACCGGAGAGCATGTCGCAGGAGATATCGTTGCGCTTCAAGCGGTCGGTGAGCTTGCGGGTTTCATCACGGCGGTTGGTGAAGACGATGACCCGTTCCAGGTTGTCGCGGGTGATCAGGTTATAGAGCAGATTGTACTTCTCCCGGGAGGTGGTCAGGTAGACCAACTGCTCGACGGTATCCACCGTCACCTGCTCGGGGGCGATATCGACAATCACCGGCTTCTTGGTCCATTGCGAGGCGAGGTGGCTGACCTCGGGGGTAATGGTGGCGCTGAACATCAGGGTCTGGCGCTGTTCCTTGGGCGGGGTGGAGTTGACGATCTTGCGGACGTCGGGGATGAAGCCCATGTCGAGCATCCGGTCGGCCTCATCAATGATCAGAATCCGCAGTTTGTCCAGGTGGACGATATTATTGCGCAGGAAGTCCAGCAAGCGGCCGGGGGTGGCGACCACCAGATCCACCGGCGCTTTTTCCAACTGGGTCTGCTGCTTCTGGTAGTCGATGCCGCCGTACACCGAGGCTACCCGCACCCCGCTGTGGCGGGATAGTTCCTGGGCATCCTTGGAGATCTGCATGACCAGCTCCCGGGTGGGGGCCAGAACCAGGGCCAGAGGGGTGCCGATGGCGGTGGCCCGGCCCTGGAGGTGGGCGCTCTGCAGGACGGTGATCAAGAAGGCGGCGGTCTTGCCGGTACCGGTCTGGGCCTGGCCGATCACGTCGCTGCCCGCCAGGGTATGGGGTAATGACTGGCCCTGGATCGGGGTGCAGTAATTAAAGCCCAGGTCGGCGATGGCGTGCATCACCTCCGGGTTTAAGTCAAAGTCGTGAAAGCGGGACCTGCCCTCCTCGGGGATGACCTGGAAGCTCTCCGGGTCCCAAGGGGCGGCAACGGCGATAGCCGCGGCTTCACTCGGCAGGGCTGCCCCCGCCGGCTTGCGCTTGCGGGAGCGGCGGCGTTTTTTCTCGGCCTCGCTGGCGGCGCTGGCTGCTGCGGCGTCAAGGGGGGTGGCGGTCTGATCGGGGGTGGCGGGTTTGCGGAGACGGTTACGGATGAAGTTGACGAACTTTCGGATCATAGGGTTGGCGAAAAAAGCTGACGGGCTCGGGATGGGGTGTGGTTGTCAGCGATTTAAAGTCCTTTGTTTGAGATTACCTGCTGGTGCAGAAGGTGAGTTAGAGTTCTGATGGCTTTTTAAGTCCGGCGGGCGGAGTGGCTAAGGATTTTTGCGGTTGCCGGGATTGTACGAACCAAAGCTAATAGTCTAAAAACTCCGTATAGTCAAGGTTATGTGGGGAGCGGGCGTCAGGTTGCCGGAAACGGGCGGAGTGTTTCTGATGAGTGAAGTTGCATGGAGAGTCGTTTTGCCTCACTAGCCAAGTATGTTTAACGGAATATCAAGTAATAATTCCGTTCACCCTGAGCTTGTCGAAGGGCGGCCCAACTATTGTTTGTGAGTGCATCGTGTCGGATGGACTCTTAGCAGGTCTGGTAATGATCCTTCGACAGGCTCAGGATGAACGGAATAACTGTTATGAAATCACCCTGCGAATCGCGCGAGGTCGACGTCTTTTTACATGGCATCAATAATCGCATTAAACGTAGCGCTGGGGCGCATGGCCCGGGTAACCTTCTCCAGCTCGGGGTGGTAGTAACCGCCGATGTCCACCACTTGGCCTTGGGCGTTTTTAAGTTCGGCGACAATCTGCGTCTCGCTCTCGGCTAAAGCTTTGGCCACCGGGGCGAACCGGGCCTGGGCTTCCAGGTCGTCGCTCTGCCCGGCCAGGGCTTGGGCCCAGTAGAGGGCCAGATAGAAATGGCTGCCTCGGGTGTCAAGTTCACCCACCTTGCGGGAGGGCGAGCGCTGCTGTTCCAGGTGCTGGCCGATGGCCTGGTCCAGGGTGGCGGCGAAGAGCTTGGCCTTGGGGGTGGCGAAGGTGGCGTAGATATGTTCGAAGGATGGTACCAGCGAGCAGAACTCGCCCAGGGAATCCCAGCGCAGGTGGCCTTCTTTCAGGAACTGCTCGACATGCTTGGGGGCGGAGCCACCGGCCCCGGTCTCAAACAGACCGCCGCCGTTCATCAGCGGCACGATGGAGAGCATCTTGGCGCTGGTGCCCAGTTCCAGAATCGGAAAGAGGTCAGTGAGATAGTCGCGGAGAACGTTGCCGGTCACCGAGATGGTGTCCTCGCCCTTTCTGACCCGGGCCAGAGCGAAGCGCATGGCCGCGTCCGGCTGCATGATCTGGATAGTTAAACCCTTGGTATCGTGCTCCGGCAGGTATTGATTGACCTTGGCGATGAGCTGGGCGTCGTGGGCGCGGTTGGTATCCAGCCAGAAGATGGCCGGGGTGTTGGTCGCTTTGGCCCGGTTGACCGCCAGCTTGACCCAATCGCGGATGGGGGCATCCTTGGTCTGGCAGCCCCGGAAGATGTCGCCGGTGGCCACCGTTTGCTCCAGCAGGGTGGCGCCGGAACCGATATCGACAATACGGATGGCGCCGTTACCCGGGGCGATAAAGGTCTTGTCGTGGGAGCCATATTCCTCGGCCTTCTGGGCCATCAGCCCGACGTTGGCGACGCTGCCCATGGTGGCCGGGTTGAAGGCGCCGTGCTGGTTACAGTCGCTGATAACCTCCTGGTAGATGGTGGCGTAGCAACGGTCGGGGACCATGGCGATGGTGTCGTGCAACTGGTCGTCAGCCCCCCACATCCGGCCGCCGTCGCGGATCACCACCGGCATCGAGGCATCGACGATGACGTTGTTGGGAACATGGAGGTTGGTGATGCCCTTGGCCGAATCAACCATGGCCAGCTGGCAGTTTTGCTGGTAAACGGCGGCGAGATCGGCCTTGATCTCGGCCTGCTTCCCGGCGTCCAGCCGCTCCAGTTTGGCATAGAGATCGGCGATGCCGTAGTTGAGGTTGACCCCCAGGGTTTGGATGGTCTCGGCGTGCTTGGCTAAGACCTCCCGGTAGAAGACGGCCACGGCGTGACCGAACATCACCGGGTCGGAGACCTTCATCATGGTCGCTTTCAGATGCAGGGAGAGCAGCAGCCCCTCGGCCTTGGCGGCGGTGATCTGCTCACCGTAGAAGCTGCGCAGGGCTGCGATGCTCATCACGGCGGTGTCAATCACCTCCCCGGCCAGCAGATTGGTTTTCTCCTTCAGCACCTTGATGCCGCCATCCGTACCGACAAACTCGATCCGCACCTGGCAATCCGCAGCCATGGTCAATGATTTCTCACTGCCGTAAAAGTCGCCGCCGGTCATGTGGGCCACCCGGGACTTGGAGCCGGTCGGCCAGGGTTTCATCAGCCGGTGCGGGTTCTTCTTGCCGAACTCCTTGACCGCCGCCGAGGCGCGCCGGTCCGAGTTGCCCTCGCGCAGCACCGGGTTGACGGCGCTGCCCAGAACCTTGGCGAAACGACCCTGCAAGGCCTTATCCGCCTCGCTCTTGGCCTCCTCGGGATAGTCCGGGATGGCGTAGCCTTTGGTCTGCAGCTCCTTGATCGCGGCCTTGAGCTGCGGCACCGAGGCGCTGACATTGGGTAGCTTGATGATGTTGGTCTGAGGCAGCTTGACCAGCTTACCCAGCTCGCCCAGATCATCGGGCCGCCGCTGCGACTCGGTGAGATTTTCGGGAAAGTTAGCGATGATCCGCCCAGCCAGAGAGATGTCCTTGCTCGCGAAGGTGAAGCCCGAGCCCTTGGTGAAGGCGCAGAGGATGGGGAGCAGCGAATAGGTGGCCAGGGCCGGGGCTTCATCAATGGCGGTGTAGATGATCTGGGGAGTGGTCATGGTCTGTCCTTTACGGGTGGCAATAGTGGGAATGGGTAGCCAAAGCTACTGATTATGTGAGCAAATAATAACGGCGACTGCGGAGAAGGTTTTTAGCACATACGGGTGGGGATTGCAAATATCATGTTGTTTTAGGCCGGTGGTGGTGCTTCTTGACAAGCAGCGGGGAAAGGGCATAACTGAGTAACCGGGTGCTCCGAGTTGTTGCAATAATCGCAAAAACACTTCCCCTCCCTTGAGGGGAGGGGATTGAGGGGAGGGTGAATCCGTGGCCGGTTGCTGCCATGCCTGGGTCCCCCTCACCCTAACCCTCCCCCGCCGGGGGGAGGGAACTTTTTTGCCCGGCGCAGAGGCTCTGGGGGAGGTTGATTCATGACCATGCCAAGCTACAACGTCTTGCCGATGGTGCTGCTACTGCTGCTGGCCGGAGGCTGTGCCACCGTGCCTTATCAATACGGTGCGGCCCGGGAGTCCGTCTCGGTGCCCTACCCCGAGGGAACGGACGTCCAGATCGACCGGGGGCGGCCCCTGCCCTTGCTGGATGGCGCCGGACATTACGTGGTTTCGTTGCCCACCAAGTTGATGCTCCTGGACTGGCAGGTGGACAACCATCGTTTTTCTCCGGAGACCGAAGAGGTTCTGACCGGTTATCTGGCCGACAATCACCTCAGCGAGGTCAAGGTCCGGGTTAACCAGTATGCCCCCGGTGGTGAGTGGCTGCGACTCTTCCGCAACCGGGAGATGCCGGGATTTTTCAAATATACCGCCGGGATTGTCGCCACCGCCTATTACACCATCCTGCCCGGCCGCTTTTTCGCGGGTCTGCTGGGGGGCGATGAGTATAATCCCTTCACCAATACCATTAACCTGTATTCGGACGATCCGGCCATTGCCCTGCACGAGGCCGCCCATGCCAAAGATTTCGCCGAGAAAAGCCGCGGCTTTCGTGGCTGGTACGCCGTCATGGGGATCCTGCCCCTGGTGCCGCTCTGGCATGAGGCCAAAGCCACCGGTGACGCTATCGGCTACACCATCGAAAAGCAAAAGCCGGAGGAACAGAAAGATTCCTACAAGGTGCTTTACCCGGCCTATTCCACCTATATTGCTGGAGAAGGGCTGCGCTGGGTCCCTCTGGATCCTTTGCTTGCCTACGCCGCCGAGCTGGCGGTGACGGTTCCCGGCCATATCACCGGGCGGATCAAGGCGGCGCTGGTGGCTGATGCGGAGGCGGGGGGTGGGCAACCGGCAAGGAAATAGGCCGGTGCAGGCCAAGGCGGGCAGACAGGTGCATGGCGATTGCTTTGAGCTCGTGCATCCGGTTGGAATTGCAGTTAAATCGGGATATTTTGCGGGATTTCATATATCCTGACTATGGTGAGTTGCTCACCATAAGCCGTCGTTCAAGAAACAACGATCACATTTAGAGGCTGTAAACGCCATAAGGGGCCGTATCCAAGCGGCCATAAGTGTAACAGTTGTTTCTTGACGGCCCCTAAGCCAGTTTGATGAACTTTCAGCTGATGATCAGGAGAGGTTATGCGTATCCACCATTCCGCCCTTCGCAAAGGCCTGGCGCTATCTTGTCTGTTGTTCGGTTTGGTCCTTATTCCGTTCCCCCTGCAACTGCAAGCCGCCCCACGCATTGAGACCCTGATTAAGGTTGCCGAGCAAGGGGACGCCGATGCCCAAAATACCCTCGGGATAATGTATCGGGATGGCCGCGGGGTGCCCCAGGATTATCATGAGGCCGCCCAGTGGTATGCCAAAGCCGCCGGGCAGGGCTACGCCAATGCCCAATTCAGCCTGGGCCTATTGTATGCTGACGGCCTGGGTGTACCCCAGGACTATCAGCAGGCCGTTTCCTGGTACACCAAGGCGGCCGAGCTGGGGCATGCCAATGCCCAGTCCAACCTGGGCTTGCTGTATGCCAATGGCCAGGGCGTGGTGCAAGATTACCAGCAGGCCATCTTTTGGTACACCAAGGCCGTAGCGCAAGGAAATGCCTACGCCCAATCCAATCTGGGGTTGTTGTACGATAATGGCCGCGGGGTGCCCCAGGACTACAAGCAGGCGGTCTATTGGTATATCAAGGCGGCGGAACAGGGAGTTGCTGATGCCCAGACCAACCTGGGGTTGATGTATGCCGCCGGCCAGGGGGTGGCCCAGGACTACAAACAGGCCTACGTCTGGTTTTGCCTGGCGGCCGCAGCCGGGCGCGAAACCAGTGCGGAGTACCGCGACAAGGTCGCCGGAATGCTGACCCCCAGAGAGCGGGAAGAGGCCCAGGCCATGGTGACGAAACGGCAGCAGGAAATTGCCGAGCAGATCATGACGAAATAGCGTAATAAAGCATCAGGGGATGGATCTTTTAAGCCATCCCCTGATGCTGTCAAACAATTCTCCCGGAATCGTTCGCCGTTTTTGCCGATCAACCGGTGGCCTTTATTTTTTCCTGTTTTACCTTTGGGGGGGCAAAATCGGCGGGTGAGAGTTTGAAATTACGTCCCTCTTCGGCAATGACCAATTTGAAGAAATCGCAGTCAAGGCAGTTGAACAGCTTATGCGCGGCAGAACCTTGCGGCTCCCCACCACACAGGGTCCCGGCAATGCGCCAGCAAAAACGGCCGCCGTGCTTGCCGTGATTAACGCCCTCATAATGGCCCGGCATGGAGACGGGGCAGAGGCCGAATTCGTTGACTTTATCCCCGCCGGGATTACGACCGCACTTCTTGATTTCCCAGCAATTCTTTTTCCGGTGCATATTTGGTGAATCTCCTGAGGTTCTCTGGTGTCCAGCTTCAGTTGTGTAATTTAATACCGATTTATAAAAATGTCACATTGTCGTACTACTGTGACGGTAAGCTGTCAATAGAAACAGTAAGGTCCGGATGGAAGGGGCCAAAAAAGGGGGGAATATGGCTATTGTGATGGTTAGGCTGGGGCGTTTGGCGCTGATGCTGGCGGTAGTTGTCGGTCTTGCAGCCCCACCGGCCTATGCCAAGGACGGCGTCTGTCGCGAGGGCAACTGCGAAAATGGCACGGGTCGCTTTGAATACGAAAGCGGCATGGTGTACACGGGTGACTGGCAAAAAGGTAAAGAGTCCGGCCGGGGGGTAATGACCACAGCCAGTGGCACCAGGTATGAGGGGGAGTATCGCGACGGTCTGCCCCATGGCCGGGGTACCATTGCCTTTCCCGACGGCCGCAAATATGAAGGGGAATGGCAGGCTGGCCATCCGGAAGGCCGGGGCATCGAGACCCAGGCAGCAGGCGTCAGCTACGACGGCCAATGGCATGAAGGCGTCCCCCATGGCAAGGGAACGAAAAAGCGCAATGGCAAGATCGAGCAGGACGGCTATTGGCTGGAGGGAAAGTTTGTCGGGCCGGAGAAACCAAAGAAGCTTAAATAAGAAGATATGAACAAGTGGTTAGGGCGCCCCCTCGGCAATGTCCTGGATACCTGTATCATTCCCCCTGTGCTTGGTCTTGACTCCTGGGTTGCTCCTTGGAAGACGAAGGAAACCGGAGTAGTTCCACTGTGCAGATAATAAACCTAGCGATTTATTTGGCGACGAACTTCTCCAGGCACTGTTTAGCGGGATCGAAGCATACCGAGCCTTGCGCGTAGGCGGTCACCAGCTCGGCGGTCAGGCACTGTTCCGGGCATCTGGAGGCCTGGGGCTGGGAGCTGAAGGCGAGGGTCGTTTTGGCTTCCGTTACGCTCCTGGGCAGCGGTCCGTAGAGGTCGGTGCGGAAGAGGGCGCTTTTCCCGGCCAGGGCATTGAGTTGTTCGATTAGTTTCGCTTCCTCCCGGCTGCTCGCCTGCAGGTTCACCTGGAAAAAAGTCGGGCTCAGCCAGCCCAGGTGCAAGGTCTTGGGATCCTTGCCGTTGGCGATAAATTCGCTCTTTTTCAGGGCGTAGAACTTGTCGATCGAGAAGATGACTGCAACCGGTCGTTCCGTGTAGACAATATAGACCCCCGCGCTGAGACAACTCAACTGGATGGCCCCGATAATCGCCAGGTCTCGGTACAGCAGACGGCGCGGTTTATCAAGGTTATAGACGATCAAGGTGAGCAGCGGCCCGAGAACCAGATCGACTCCGACCACGATCTGGATCCCCTGCCAGCCACCGGCGGTGGCGAAGAGGGCGCCGGGATACCAGAACAAGAGGATAATTCCCAGCAGAGCAATGAAGATCAGCAGACTGAACCCGAAGTGGACGGCAAAGGCTGACCAGCGATTTTTTGGGATATTCATAGCGATATTCATGGTGTTTTGTTTCCCGAAACCTCAGCCAATTGCGGAAGTATTTTTTCTCATCTAGGCCGTTTAGTCAACCGGAAATCCTTTTGGCGGCCGAAACGAGCTCAAGGCGCGGCGGTTTTGAACTGGCGGATCTGGTCTAGTTGGTCGGGATCGTGGCCCTGATCATTGCTGCCTTCGGCCTCGACCAGCCAGTATCCGGTGGGCTGGGCTGTGATGGCCGCAGCCAGCCGGGCGCTGAGTCCATGGGAATCCTCCGCCAGGTTGTAGAACACCGTATCGACCCCGAAGAAGCCGTCCAGCAAGTGAGTTATGATATGCAGGAGTTTTGACTGGTAGCCTTGTGGCATGTCCCCAAGATCGGTCAATTGCTCGAAGCCACCTGCCTGCAGTTCCTGCAGCAGCTCTCTCACTAGCTGCCGGTTGGCCGTGGTCCCTTCCTCAAGCCGATCCCAAAAAATGGGGTCGGCGGCATTGATGGTCCGCGATTCCAGGATGGTCACCCGGTCGTACTTAACCAGAAAATTTTTGGCGAAGAAGTGGCGGACCCGGGCCTGGGCGTCATTCCGGTCCGTCCCGACGGTCAGCAGAAGATGGGTGGTGGAATCGGCCATGGGTGAGTTGTCTCGGTAGTTAAAACGTAAAGGTAGGGGGACGGACTTACTCTACCGTCCGCGCCAAGCCTGAGGTGGAGCGTGCATTTACCCTTCGCTCGGCCGCCTTTTTCCCGGCTGTAAAACAGGCCATGAGCGGCAGCCGGGTGATCTCCATGAAACTATTGACGTGGTAATCGGCCGGGAGCGTGGGGTTCTTGAAGGCGATCAGTCGCATGCCCACCGCCTGGGCATGGGCGGCGTCCACCAGCGAATCACCGATGAAGACACCCTCCCCCGGTTGCATGCCGAAGTGGGCGAGGATCTTGTGCAGCGCCTCCGGGTGCGGCTTGGGATTGGCCACATCCATGGCGGTCACCACCAGTTCAAAATATTTACGGAGATTGAAAAGGTCCAGGAGCAGCGCCATGGTGGTGGTGCGGTTGGTGCTGATCGCGGTTCGGCAGGTGGGGGTGATCAGTTCCAAAAACTCCACCAGATCCGGCTCGATGGTCATCTGGGGGATGAAGGCCTTGTAGTCCAGTGACTTCCGGTACTCGTGGGCGGCGGCCAGATCCGTCGGCCAGTGGCGCATGATGTGGTTGACCGAATCGACCACGTGGTGGATATGGACGTAGTCGAGTTCCTCTTCATCCATCACCGGGTGGCCGAAATGGGTACGGACCTGATTGTAGAAGTGGAGATTGGCCCCCCGGGAGTCAAACATCACCCCGTCGCAGTCGAAAACCACCAATTTGAGATCGGACATGGGACACTCGATTGAGAGGGGCGGTTGTGCGGCCGCTTTCGTTACGGCTGCTTGACCACCGCATAAACCGAAACAGGCCCAGGGCAACGGAACAACTACTGTTCCGTTTACCATGAGCCTGTCAAAGTGCAAAAGATTTTTGCGCCTCTTGCAAAAGTCTCGAAAACAGACTCCCCCTCCCTTCATGGGAGGGGGTTGGGGGGAGG
>Ga0334722_10006853_pt1 | contig 11165 bp, 8 predicted proteins | sample C3_bottom_MG_FD_207210 | JGI IMG/M metagenome (GOLD analysis project Ga0334722, IMG submission 207210) | Sediment microbial communities from Yellowstone Lake, YNP, Wyoming, USA - C3_bottom | ecosystem: Environmental > Aquatic > Freshwater > Lake > Sediment | place: USA: Wyoming | collected...
GCTTGCCGAGGTAGCTGTCCATGAACTTGACGGTCATCAAGTCGAGCAGGACCTTGAAGGTCCGGGTGATGCCGTACTTGGACACCCCGCGCGTGCGCGCGCGATGGTTGACGGGAACTTCGGCCACCCGCGCTCCCAAGAAGCCGGCCAGGGCGGGCACGAAGCGGTGCATCTCGCCGTAGAGCCTCAGGGGCTTTAAGTACTGAGCCTTGTAGAGCTTAAGCGTACAGCCGTAATCGTGGAGCCTGACGCCTGTCACCTTGGAGATAAATCCGTTGGCGATCATCGAGGGAAGCTTCCGGTCGAGGAAGCGGTCCTGCCGGTCCTTGCGCCAGCCGCTGACGCAGTCGTAGCCCTCGTCCATCTTGGCCAGCAGCTTGGGGATGTCGCGGGCGTCGTTCTGCATGTCGGCGTCAAGGCAGACGATGAGCTCGCCGCTTGAGTGCTGGATGCCCGCCAGCATCGCCGCCGTCTGTCCCGCGTTTCTGCCCAGGCGCACGGCCTTAAATCCCGGATATTTCTCGACGAGCTTCTTGAGCTCCTCGTAGGAACGGTCCCTGGAGCCGTCGTCGACGAGGATGACCTCGTAGGGCTTGCCCAAGGCGTTGAGGGCGGAGGAGACCTCCTCGCCCAGGGCGGGGAGGTTTTCTTCCTCGTTGTAGACCGGGATCAGCGCCGAGAGATAGGGACGGTCAGTCATGCCGTGGATTCTATCGTTTTGCAGGCGAAAACGAAAGGCCGGCGCCGCTTGCGCGACGCCGGCCTTTCTTTGTCTTGCGGCTAAGTCTTACGCGTGGACTGCAACACCGCCCATGTGCTTGACGATCTCTTTGCCGAATTCGGAGCACTTAATCTTTTTGGCTCCGGGCATCTGGCGCTCGAGGTCGTAGGTCACGGTCTTGGCGTTGATGGTGGCCTCCATGCCCTTGACGATGAGGTCGGCGGCCTCCTGCCAGCCCATGTACTCGAGCATCATCACGCCCGAGAGGATCAGCGAGCCGGGGTTGACCATGTCCTTGCCGCGGTACTTCGGGGCCGTGCCGTGCGTCGCTTCGAAGACGGCCACGCCGTCGCCGATGTTCGCACCCGGCGCGATGCCGAGCCCGCCGATCTGGGCGGCCGCGGCGTCTGAGAGATAGTCGCCGTTGAGGTTGGGCGTGGCGAGAACCGAGTACTCATCGGGCCTGAGCAGCAGCTGCTGGAAGGTCTGGTCGGCGATGCGGTCCTTGATGAGGAGCTTGCCGGCCGGCATCTTGCCGTCGTGCTTGTCCCAGAGCTCGGCTTCGGTGACGATCTGGTCGCGGAACTCCGCCTTCGCCACTTCATAGCCCCAATCACGGAAGGCTCCTTCGGTGAACTTCTGGATGTTGCCCTTGTGGACGAGGGTGACCGAGGGCTTCTTGTGCTCGATGGCGTACTTAATGGCCAGGCGCACCAGGCGCTTGGTGCCGGTCTTCGAGATGGGCTTGATGCCGATGCCGGAGTCGGGGAAAGGGATCTTGACCTTCATCTCATTGGTCAGGAAGTCGTAGACCTTCTTGCACTCCGGCGTGCCCTGCTGGAACTCGATGCCGGCGTAGATGTCCTCGGTGTTCTCGCGGAAGATCACGATGTCGAGCTTCTCGGGAGCCTTCACCGGCGACGGCACGCCCTTGTACCAGCGCACCGGGCGCACGCAGGCGTAGAGGTCGAGGGCCTGGCGGATGCCGACGTTGATGGACCGGAAGCGCGGGGTGATCCACTCGGACTTGCACTTCGGGCAGGCGGCGGGGCGGTCGTTGAGCTCGTGGGCGCAGTCGAGGCAGACGAACTTGTACTGGCCGGCGGGCGTGGTGAGGGGCCCCTTGATGCCGACATGGTACTCCCGGAAGAGGTCGATCGTCTCCTGAGGGAGGACGGTCTCCTTGTCATAGTGCTGCATGGCCGTCAGGCCGGCGTAGACTTCCATCCAGACGATCTTCTTCTTGCCGCCGTAGGCTTTCTCGACGGCCCCGTCGATGACGATCTTGGAGGCGTTCCAGATGTCCGGGCCCATGCCGTCGCCGGCGAAGAAAGGGATGATCGGGTCGTTGGGGACCTGGAGCTTGCCGTCTTTGTAGCTGATCTTGCTGCCGTTCTTGGGAATCTGCACCTTCGCCATGTCTGTTTCTCCTCCGTGGGAAATCTTGAGTGGATTCTAGCTAATCCCGGTGGCCGCCGTAAAGCGCCCGACGCTCGAAGAGGATGAGCTGGTCGGTCGTGGCGAAGTCCGCCGGCTGCCTTGCGCGGGCCGTCTCAAAGACGGGGAGGGCCGGGGCGTCGGAAATCCGGACGCGGCCGGCGTAATCGTAGCGGCCGTCGATGAACGCGCGCAAGCCGTCGCGGTATTGCAGGCCGAGGCTCGAGGAGATCATCGTCGAGAGAGGTTGAGTGGACCAGACGAGGAAGTGCGGGGGAGCGGCCTGGAGGAGGGAGAGCTCGGCGAAGACCTCGGCGCGGTTCCTCGGAAAGAGGGTCAAGCGGTAGCTGAGGGTGTGGGGCGTGGCGGAGCGCAGGCCGGAGTAGGAGAACAGAGCGCCTTCGGAGCCGAAGACATGCAGGAGGTCGGAGGGCTCGGCGCGGCGCTTGATCTCTTCGCCCAGGGCTCGGGTCTCGAAGAGAGGATTCGGATAAAGGAGGGTCAGCCCGCGCTCCCGCGCTCCGGCCAAAAAGAACAGGCGGGGTGCGATCAGGGCCGGCCAGGCGGCAAGGACCGCGACGGCGGCCGTCTTCAACTGTCGCCGCGGCAGGCGCTCGACTCCGCAGGCCGCCGCAAGCGCCAGCGGCGGGGCGAGGACGAGGAAGTAATGCGGGAAGAGGAACAGCCCCGTCATGGTCCCGACGGCGGAGCCGGCAAGCCAGAGAACCGCCAGCGTTTCGACCGGAGTTTTGCGCCCGGCCTGCAGGCCTTTAAAGGCGAAGGCGGCCGACGCCAAAGCCGGGATGCAAAAGAGCGTCAGACGGGGAAGGAGGACGCCCGCAAACCAGGCGAGCTGTCCGGTCAAGGAGCTCGTCATGGCCAGAACCGCGGCGTATTGCATGTTGCCCGCCCAGGCCGCCTGCCAGTAGTCGCCCAAGCCCCCGCGCGAGGCGAAGTAAACGGCCCAGGCCGCGGGAACGGCGAGGACCCCGAGGGTATATAAGGGAACGCAGCGGTCGTCATGACGTGGCTTCGTCATCAGCAGGAACGCCCCGAAGGCCGCCGCCGGGTAGAGGGCCGTCTGTTTCGTGCACAGGGCGGCTCCGGCCGCCAGGCCCGCGGCGAAGGGCTGAAATCTCAGCGCCGCGAGAACCGAGAGCGCGGAGAAGAGGCTGACGAAGACCTCCGTGTTGGCCCCGAAGGAGTAGTCGCCGACGGGTAGAGCCGCCAGGGAGGCGAAGGCGGCGGGTCCGGCCAGGCGGGCCTGCGCGCTCCAGGTTTTCGGCGCGGCGAAGAAGAGCGTAAGCAATGTCGCAAGAGCCGCGAGTGCCGCCAGCGCGCGGGGAAACTCGGGGACGTCCGAGAGGGCGGAGGCCGCGCGGTAGAAGAGGAAGACCATCGGGGGCTTCTGGCTGAAGGCGTCGCGGTAGGGCAGTCCGCCGTCTGACCAGGCGCGGGCGACGGCGGCGTATTCTCCCTCGTCGGTCATGAGAGGCAGGCCCCTGCCGTGGCCGCGCAGGAGCAGATGCCAGCCTGCGAGTGCGGCGAGGCAGGCGCCCAGCAGGACCGCCGCGACGGGTGAGCGCGTCATCGGACGCGGAAGTCCTCGGGCCGCGAGAGGAAGTCCCGGACGTCGGAGGCGCCGAGGTCGAACATCTCGCGCAGGCCCGCGCGACGGAAGTCGAGAATGACCGGCTCAAGCCTCCGTGACGGAGGCAGGCGAAGAACGCGGGGAGCTCTCTTGCCGCGCAGCAGCGGCGCGAGGCCCTCGTCGATAAGCCGTCGTCCCGCCTCGCGCCCCATCTGGTCGAGGAGCCTCCACGGCGCCCAGGCGCGCCGGGCGATCTCATCGGCGCGCACCATCTCAAGGACGAGGACGGTCGCGCAAGAGGCCAATGGAGAGAGGTCGAGGGGCCGCGCCATGGGCACGCCTCCGTCGATGAGGCGCAGGCGGCGGCCGCGATAGTCGAGGTCCACGGGCGGGAACACCCAGGGGATCGAGCAGCTGGCGACGGCGTGCTCAAAGAGCGGCCCGTCCCAGCCGGAGGCGGCGCGGGGGCTGAAGCTCGCGTTGATGGGCGCGTCCTCGGTCGGGCAGGAAGAAACGACGGTGTAGTCGCATCGCAGAGCCTTCAGGGCTTCGGCGTCGCCTTGCTCCGCGTCCAGGAAGGCGCGCAAAGGCGCCGTCGAGAAGAAGGACAAGGGCCGCAGTCTCAGGCGAGGTCTCATGGCCCAGGCGTCGAGCGCGCGCCAGCGCGACACGGCTTGCGCCAGTCTCCCGAAGGCGAGGGCCGCGCCATTGACGGCGCCGATGCTGTAACCCATCACCGAGTCGAACTTAAGCCCGGCCGCCTCGAGGGCCTGCAGGGCGCCCGCCTGCCAGGCCCCGAGAGAGCCCCCGCCCTGGAGGAAGATCCCGAGGGGGCGCTTGAAGTCCTCAGTCACGGCGCTCGGCGCAAAGCCGCTCGTAGAGCGACTCCTGGGAGCGGACCATCGCGTCGATGTCGAACTCGGGCCCGATGGAGCGCGACGCGACGCCGCCCAAGCGGCGGCGCAGCTCGGGGTCTTCAAGAAGACCGGCGAGGCGTTCGCAGAAGGCCTCGACGTCGCCCGGCGCGACGAGGAAGCCGTTGAGGCCGTCCTTGAGGACGTCGGTCACTCCATCGACGGCGTAGCACACCGAGGGCAGGCCCGTCTTCATGGCCTCCACGAGAGAGCGCGGCAGGCCCTCCCAGAGCGAGGTCAAGGCAAAAACGTCGGCGGCGGCCAGCCACTCGGCGGCGTCCTTGCGCCAGCCCAGGAAGGACAGCCGGCCCTCAAGTCCCAGGGCGCGGACTTGCTCTTCAAGGGCGGCTCGCTGGGGGCCGTCGCCGATGAAGACGAAGCGCGCCGCGGGCACGCGCGCGGAGGTTCGGGCGGCCGCGGCGACGAAATCCGCCGCGTTCTTCTGCGGCTTGAGATTTCCGATGGAGACGACGAGGAGGTCGCCGGCGCCGACGCCGGCGGAGGCCCGGAGTCGGGAGAAGTCCCCCCGGGCCGGGAAGTCGGCTAGGAGTATGCCGGAGCGCAGGAGCAGGCCGCCTTCGGCGCCGCGGAGGGCGTGACACTCGGCGTACTCGGCGTTGGCGCGGGAGACGAAGATCAACTGAGTCGTCAGGCGCGCGCAGAAGCGCTCGAGCAGGACGTAGACGCCCTTAAGAAGGGGAGGCTGACGGTCGTGGAAGCCGAAGCCGTGATAGGTGTGAACGATCACCGGCACGCCGGCCAAGGCCGCGGCCAATCGCCCGAGGATGCCGGCCTTGGAACTGTGGGTGTGGACGACGTCGGGCTTTTCAAGGACGAAGAGTCGTCTTAACTCCAGCAGGGCCTGAAGGTCTCTGAGGGGAGAGATGTCGCGGACCAGAGAGTCGAGAAAGATCGTCCGCGCCGGCTCGTCCTGCCGGATGTCCGCGTCGAGGTCTCCCCCCTCTCCGCAGATGAGCAGGACCTCGAAGCGCGCGCTGTCGAGATGGCGGGCGGTGTAGAGGGTATTTTGCTGGGCCCCGCCGAAATCGAGGCGCGTGAGGACGTGAGCGACCTTCAGACGCATGCCCCGATTCTACTTTTTCGGGCGCCTGAAGTTCAGCGTCTTGCGGTAGGGTCCCAGGCCCCCCTTGGCGGCCGTCGGCGCAGCCGCGGGATGGTCGAGGTCTTTGGCCTCGTAGCCGGGGAAGTAGGTCTTGAGGATCGTCCTCCAGGGACGTCCCTGGGCGGCCTGCCCGGCAGTTCCTGTGCGCGGAAGTCCCAGTCCCGAGCCGGTCCCGGCCCCCCAGATCAGCAGGCGCGAGAGGTCTTTGCCGTCGAAGAGCGGCTGAAGGACGAAGAGTGTCGAGCGCAGGCTGCCGGGCGACAAGACGGAGGCCATCTCCTGGCGGCCGACGTAGATCTGCGAGCCGCGGCTGCCGAGGATCTCGATGGCTTTGACCCGTCCGGTCGCGCTGCGTTCGACGACGCGCACGCGGCGCAGAGCCCCGATGTCCTTGCGCCGGGCGATGCGTTCTCGCAGGGCCTTGGCCGGGACGATGCGCAGCCAGCGGATGGAGGCGGGAGTCGGGACCGGGGCGGCCTCGCTGTAGAGGCCCTCGGGAGCCTCCCGGGCGAAGCGTTCCAAGTCGAGAGGAGAGTTCCAGATTTGGAGAGGCCTGGAGGAGTCGACGGCGCTGGCCAGGGCTTCCAGTCCCGCCTCGCCGGATTGCCGGCCGTCCTCGGTGAGGCCCCCGCTGTCTTCATGCGCAGGAGCGCGCGCGACCGCCCCTTTGTCCGTCAGGACGAAGGCTTCCGTCGCCGCCACGCCGTCGCCGGCCGCCCTCAGCTCGCCGCTGACGCCGATGGTCCTTTGCAGGCTGTCGTCGTCGAGCACGTCGAATCGCTCCAGGGTTTCGGGACGGTGCCCCATGGCCCAGGCCGCCGCCGTTCGGGCCGCCACCGCTTGGGCCTTGTAGGCTTCGGGCGGGCTGCCTTCGGGCAGGGCCAGCGAGACAACCCCATAGAGGTAAAGCTCAAGGGGAACTTCCTCGACTAGGCGAAATCCCCACGGGGTGGGGACCACCTCGAGAGCGCCGCGGACCTCGCGATCTCCGATGTCCACGCCCAGGGTCTCGGCGATTTTGGCGCTTTTGACGAGGATGGAGCCGCGGGCCGCGTCGGGGGAGAACTTGAAGGGCTGTTTGCTCACGAAGAGGATGTTTCTGGCCGCGTCGCGCACCTCCACGACGCCGGAGTCGGCGCCATACTCGATTTCCCACTGGTCGTAGGGCTCGCCGTTGTCGCGCAAGGTTCCGTAGGAGGCGGACGCCGCTTTGAAAGTGGAATTGACGATGATGTAGCAGCGCGTCATGACGGCCGGGCGCCCGTCGGGCGCGCCGTAGAGTCCGACGCGGATCGTCCTCTTGGAGGCGGGCAGGGGAGGCTCGGGAGATTGGGCGTTGAGCACGGGGCGGGAGAGCCTTCGAGCCCCGAAGGCCAAGTCGGGGTCGCCGATGATGTGGCGGCTGTTGCGGCCGAGGATCTTGCGCGCCGCCGCGTCGCCCGGGTCCAGGGAGAGAAGGCGGCGCGCGGTCCGCCAGGCCGCGCGGTTGTCGCCGATCTTGTCGAAGAGCGAGGCGATGCTTTGAAGGGCTTCGAGGTTTAAGGGATCGATGTCGAGCGCCTGGCGGAGGTAGGTCAGGGCCGCCTGCTTGTCACCGACTTCGAGGGCCGCCTCCGCGGTGAGCTGGGCCGCCGCCGAGATGGCGTAAGGGCCCGAGACGGAGGCTTTGCGCAGGGGCTCGAGTGCTGCCCGCGGTTTGTCGTCGATGAGGAATGCCAGCCCCAGCCCCAGCTGCGCTTCGGCCTGCATGGCCGTCGTCGAGGAACGGTCCACGGCCTTGGCGAAGGATTCGCTTGCTTGGCGCAGGCGCCCGAGGGCCAGGGAGGTCCAGGCGCGCTGGTTCCAGATGAGGCCGCCTGCGCCCTCCACGAGAGAGGCCTTGATCCAGAGGGGCAGGGCCGACTCGAGTAAGCCCGCCTCGCGCAGGGCCAGGGCCTCGTTGGCCTCGGGGTCGTGCGCCGAGATCGACAGCGCCGAGAGGTAGCGCCAGCCGCTGGCCGAGTCCTCGTAGCGGCCCTGCCGGTAGGCTCCGTAGGAGGTCCGGACTGTCTCCTCGATGTCTGCGGCAGCCCGCGCCCCGGCGGCGCAAAAGAGAGCGAGGAGGACCGCCGGCGTCTTGTTCATCGCGAGCGCTTCCGGGCGCGCCGCGCTTTCTTGGAGGCCGGGCGGGCGTCATCGTTTTCATCGTCGTTGTCGGGGGCGACGCGCAAGGGATCGGGTTTGCGGGGGATGGTCAACCGGAGTTTCTGCAGGCGCTCGACGGCGACGCGGCTTGGGACCAAGGGACTGCGGAGGAGGGCGGAGTCGGCGGCGCGCTGGAGGGCCGAAACGTTGAAGCCGGCCGAACGGGCCTGCGCGATTTCCTGGCTGACCTGGCGGTGGAGGGCTTTTAGGCTCAAATCCTCGCGCGCGGCCAAATCCCTCTCGATGTCGGAGGCCAGCGTCGATTTCTGCGTTTGGGGCGGGTAGCGCCAGTTCAGGTACTGGCGCGGCGGATGCGCGTAGAAGTCATAGGCGATAGAGGCGAAGACCGCCAGGAACGCGGCGGCGGCAAAAACTCGAAGGTTGAGCCATTTGAGGAGAGTTTCCATCAAGTCATCAGGTTTTCGGGGGCTGGGTGCTGCAGGCGATCACGATCTTGTTGGCCGAAGTGGGCAGGCCCTGCCCCTTCATGACGAGTTCCTCGATATCCTGGGCGACGTACCAGGCTTCGACCTTATGATCGGCCGAGCGGATGTGCTGATGGGCGAGGATGGCCGTGTCGTGGAGGGCGCGAAGGGACTGAGAGATTCGCATGGAGAGGCGCAGCACGGATTGGGCGAACTTGAGGGCGCGTTCGTCGTAGGTCGCGGAGCGCTCAAGAGAACCCAGCATCACGGGGAGACTGGTGATCTCGCTTGAGAAGGTCCGCAAGTCTCGGCGGAAATGCTGGAGATCGTAGCCGAACATGGTGTCGGGATTGGGCATGTTGGTCTTTTGGGCGTTGGCGATCCTCTGGGCCCGGAAGAGGAGGTCTTCGAGCTTTCCTTTAAGAGCGATGACCCGGTCCCCGACGAGGGAGAACTGCCCTTCTAATTGCTTGAGTCCGGGGAGGATGTCCATGTCACTCCTTCAACAAATCGTCGAGCAGGGAGGCGTCCTCGGCCTTCCCTTCCGGCTTCTTGCCGCCCTTGGCGGCTTTCGCCGCGCGCTTGGCGTGCGACGGGCGCGCCGTCGGCGGCTCGGCGGGGCTTAGAAGGGTCTCGAGGGTCGCGTTTTCCTCCGCCTTTTTGGCCTCCGGCGTGGGTTCTTTCTTCTCGGCAGGCGCGGCGGGCTTGTGGGGCTCGGGTTTGACGGCGGGCGCCGGGGGACCGTCCAAGAGGGAGTCGAGGCTTTCCTCGACCTTCGGTTTCTCCTGGACGGGCGGCTTGGCCTTGACCTTGACCGGCTTGGGCTTAGGGGGCGCGGGAGGAGTGAGGGTCTTGCCGGCGATGACGGCCTTGGCGGCGGCATTCCTGCCGATCAGGTTCTTATTGACGAGGTCCACTTCGAACTCATAGGCCACGGTCGGCGAGCCGGCCCCCGAGCCGCGCGCGAAGTAGTTGACCTGGACGCGTCCCGTTGAGAGGGGCTCCGCCATCCAGGGGGAAAGGTTTCCGTTGGAGGGAGACAGCGTCTGCAGGGTTTGTCCCAAAGAGACCCCGCTCTTAAGGGTCCACTCCTTGGCGAAATCGATCGATGCCGCGCGTTCATCGACGGCGGGCTCCGGCGGCGGCGTCGGCTCGGGAGTCGGCAGCGGAGCCGGCTCGGTCAAGTTGGCCGGGATTTTCGGCTTGGAGAGTCCGGGAAGACCCGGCACGCGGCCTGAAAAAACGGCCAGGCCGCCGAGGGCCGCCAGGCCGAAGAGGCTTCCGAGGAGGACGGCCCTCTTGCGCCCGGAGGCCGGCGGCGGGGGAACGGTCAGCGGAGGGGGTGCTGCGACGGCAGGGGCCTCTGCCGTCGAGAGGGGATTAAACGGGAGGGCTTCTGGAAGAGAGGACGCCGGGCTTGGAGCGGGTTCGGGCGTTTCGGCGGGCGAGAAGGACGGGACGGGCGCGGTTGCGTCGAAGGAAGGCAGGGTTTTCGCGGAGGAGAACGGCGCGATCTCCGGCAAGTCCTGCGTCGGCGCGGGCAAATCCTGCGCGGGGAAAGAAGGCTTCGGCGGCTCGGCGACCGGGGACGGCTCGACGGCAGGCGCCGGGGGCAGCTCGACGGCGAGCGTCGGGAGCGGCGCGATGGAAGGCGCGGGGGCCGGCTCGAGATTGGGGGCGATGGGCTTGAAATCGACCGGCACGGCGGGGGCCGCGGCTGCGCCCAGGCGTCCGTGGATCTGCTCGCGGAGGGCTTCGATTTCGTGGGTCAGCTCGGAGATGGTCGCGCCGTGAGCCTCGACGTCGTGCTCGACGTGCTTCTCCGCCTCGACGGCCTTGTCGATGGTCTCGCTGAGGCGGTTGACGGAGGAGACTCTTTCCTCCAGGTCGGAGATCTTGCGCTTGAACTCCTCGGCCTCGGACTTCAGGGCCTCGGCTTCCCTCCGGCGCAGGTCCGTCTCGCGGCGGAACTGCTCGGCGTCCTTGCGGATGTCGCTTGATTCCTGGGCCTTGCCGGCAAGCTCGGCGTGCAGTCCGGCGAGCTCGGCGTCCTTGACGCGCAAGCCCTCTTGGAGCTGGAGCACGACGTCTTCCAGCATGGACATTTTTTCCTGCAGGCTTCCGAGAACTGCGAGATCCTTCAGGGTCGGCTCGGGAGGAAACCCCCCCAAGGTCGCGACCGGAGTCCGCACGCTCTGCGCCTGGGACGCCTTGATGAGCGAGACGGAGAGGTCCGGCACCATCCCGGCCCTCTGCCAGTCGCCCATGCTGGTCCCCTTGCGCCCCTCGGGACAGACGAGGCTCTCGGGGCCGAAGGACGGCAGGCGTCCTAAATCCTCGGGCGCGTAGGGCCCGAGCACCTGATTATTCTGGAAGATCCAATATTTCATGGCAGAGCCAGTATAGTAGGAAAGGAGCCGCTTGCCGATGTCATAAATGTTAAGCGTCCCCCGGAAGAATAGCGGGACGGCCCATTTTCGTCAAGAGCGCGACCGCGCGAGAATCCTCGCGACGCCGAGGTGTTGCGCGAGGGGCGGAATTTTGGTATAAATGATGCACAACGGGCCATTAGCTCAATTGGTTAGAGCAGATCCCTCTTAAGGATAAGGTTCTCGGTTCGATTCCGAGATGGCCCACACGATTTAGGACGGGCAGAGGACCGAGGAAACCTCGGTCCTTTTTGATTTGGGGCGGGTGGCGGAACGGCAGACGCGCGCGGCTTAGGACCGCGTGCCGAAAGGCTTGGGGGTTCAAGTGGGGGGCCCCCCCC
>Ga0334722_10006854_pt1 | contig 11164 bp, 9 predicted proteins | sample C3_bottom_MG_FD_207210 | JGI IMG/M metagenome (GOLD analysis project Ga0334722, IMG submission 207210) | Sediment microbial communities from Yellowstone Lake, YNP, Wyoming, USA - C3_bottom | ecosystem: Environmental > Aquatic > Freshwater > Lake > Sediment | place: USA: Wyoming | collected...
TGGTAACGACGGGCAGAGCGGCCATCCGCACCAGCCGCTTGAGCTCTTTCGGCGAGATGGCTCCGTTCCCCGCCACGCTGGGACTGAGCAGCACCATATCGACGCCCGTATCGTTCTTGAGAAAGTCCTTCAACGACACCGTCGCATCGCGCATGGCCGAATACACGGCAGTGGCCATCCCTGAGGCGAGGCAACGCTCTTCGAGCATGCGGGCCACCTCATCCTTCTCATCCCGCTGGTTCATGATCTCCCTTGCGGTGTCATGTTCGCCCGCCTCGGCAAAGGTGACGGCGGTCATCATCTTTTCGAACTTGTCGGCCAGGTTTTTCCTCTTTACAAGAAGAATGGCCATGCCCCGGTCGGTCATCTTTGCCAGATCAAGGGCGTAGGAAAGGTCCTGATCGAAGTCGCCGTCGCGGGATGCTACAAAAAGCAGTTTTCGTTTCATTGATCGCGTCCTCCTTATTTGCTGAATTACCCATAGGAAGAGCATGATCAATGCCGTTCTACATCACACTGAATACATGGAGGATTTTTCTAGAGAACCAGGACGGCGTTTAGAATATGAACGGATTGAATTTCGATAGGATGCGAGAGAAAGCGAATCCGATGAATGGTAATCTGTTGTTCTGATGGAGTTTTTTTACTGCGAACGAACGAAAGGCGGGGTAAAAAGGGAACCGTTTAAAATATGAACAGTGGAAACGCTATTATTCGTATCATTCGTTATGTGGGGTTTACCAAAGCCTTTGACGTACCCAAGCGCCGGGTAGTCCGGTGCGAAGACTGTGCGTATGCATGGGATGATCAGGTCGCGCAGGATTGCTGAAAAGCTAAAGCAGACACGGCCGAGCCTGTCTTTATCGGGCGAGGGGAAGTGCTGCGATGTACCACACGGTTCCGATTGACTGGACAAGCCCCACATGCTTAGCACAGCGAGCCACCGGGCTGCCCAAAAAAAAACAAAACATCCTGCACTTCTGCGGAGAGTTTGATCCCCGAGCGTCACTCCTCTTTCATGATCTTCCAGAGGCTTGTCCTTGATATTCCCAGAAGCTCCGCCGCCTTGGTCCTGTTCCCTTCGGTCATTTTGACGACCTTCTCCGCATAGTCCCTGATGACCTCGTCAACGGACTTTATCTGGTTCGGATCGAAGGTCTCGATGTCCAATGTCCTGATGCCCTGGGGAAGGCTCTCTTTGGAGAGCTGTGCCCCCTTCTCAAGAATGATGGCACGTTCGATGATGTTCTCCAGTTCCCGCACATTGCCGGGAAAACTGTAGTTCATCAGGACCTCCAGCGCCTCATCGGCGAAGCCCGTGATCTTCTTACGGGACCGCGGAACATGTTTTTGAAGGAAATACGCGCTCAGCGGCCTGATATCTTCATGCCGTTCGCGCAAGGGGGGGATGAAGATATCCATGATGTTCAGACGGTAGTACAGGTCCTCGCGGAACCGCCCGTCGGAAATAAGGCCTTTCACATTCTGGTTCGTGGCGGCAATGAACCGTACGTCCACCTTTTGCGGTCTTGTCCCGCCCACGCGGTAGAACTCACCTTCCTCGACGACCTTGAGCAGCTTGGCCTGCAGGCTCGGCGAAAGCTCGGCGATCTCGTCGAGGAACAGCGTACCCGTGTCGGCGATCTCCACAAGCCCCTGTTTCATGGCCACGGCGCCGGTGAACGCGCCCTTCTCATGGCCAAAGAGCTCGCTGGCCAGAAGGTCTTCCGTCAGGGTCGCGCAGTTCAGGGAAAGGAAAGGCATGTTCTTCCGTGCGCTCGTAAAATGGATGATCTTGGCGATCAGGCTCTTCCCGACGCCCGTCTCGCCGGTCAGGAACATGTTCGCGTCTGACGCAGTCATCCCCTGGATCGTTTCGAGGATCTGCTTCATCTCCGGGCTCTTGGCGATGATCCGGACCTCCTTGTCCATCCCGTAGAACGTCTTGAGCGCGATGTTCTCCTTGCGCAGGACCTTCTGAGCGTGGAGCTTCTGCACGCGCAGAACGAGCTCATCGAGGTCGAAGGGCTTGGTGATATAGTCCATTGCCCCTTTTCGCATGGCATCAACGGCCGAGCCGATGCTGCCGAAACCGGTGATGACGATCACTTCTGTCGAGGGATACTTTTCCTTCACCCGGCCGAGCAGTTCAATGCCGGAGACGTCGGGCATTTTGATGTCAGTGATCAGCACATCATACTGCTCCCGCTCCAACTGCTGGATGGCGCCGATGCCGTCGCGCGCGCCGACAGCATCGTAACCTTCGTCACGAAGTGTCTCGACGAGGTTGTTCAAGGTGATCTCTTCATCCTCAGCTATCAGTATCTTGAACTTCATGGAATGCATCGTCCTCTCATCATGGCGTATCCGTTCCGGACCGGGCAGGAACACCGGCGTTCTTGGGGAGTGAAATATGGAACGTCGTTCCCCCGCCTTCTCCGCTCTCGATCGCTATCCTTCCGTGGTGTTTCTGAATGATATTGAACACGATGGCGAGACCCAGTCCGGTACCCCGGGGCTTCGTCGAATAGAACGGTTCAAATGCCTTATCTATCGTCTCCCGCGACATTCCCGGGCCGCTGTCGGACAGGCGAATGTTCACATCGTCGTACTCTTCCCGCGCCGTTACGGCCAGCTCGCCCTCTCCCTGGACCGCCTCCACCGCATTGGTGAAGAGGTTGATGAAGACCTGCTCAAGCTGTTCCTGGTCGGCGTAGAGAACGATCTCGTCGGGATGAAGGTTCATCTGGAACCGCACGTTGCTCGTGTCGATCGATCCGCTGAGATGCTTAAAGACCCCGGAGATGAGCCCCCGGAGTTCCACCGGCCGCAGGTGCGGCTCCCTCCCCCGGGCGAACTGCAAAAGATCGCCGACGATCCTCTTAAGCCGCATCGTCTGCCCGAAGATATCATCAAGCCCCTTTTTCACCAGGGGGGTCGTTTCATCATCGGTCTTCTTCATCAGCCGCTGGGCGGTCGTGTGGATGTTGTTCAGCGGATTATTGAGCTCATGGGCGACCCCTGCCGCCAGGGTCCCGATCGCCGCCAGCTTCTTGCTCTGCAGCAGTTCCTGCTCCCGCTGGGCAAGATGTTCCTCCATTATGTTGAACTTCCCGATGAGAATATCCACCTCGTCATGGGAGGCCCAGAGCCGGCCCGAGACCGGCAGGGGCGCAAAGAGGCCCTCGCCGGTCCGTTCCACGACGCCGGTCAGCAGCTGCAGACGCCGTACGATATTGCTGATGATGAACAGGAACGTTCCGATCCCGACGACAAGGAAGAGCGGGAAGAAGATCAGGATAGCGTTCCGCGACCGATGGTTGAAGCTGTCCACTTTTTCCCTGGCGTTCTTGTCGAGCTCCTTGGATACCACCAGGATACCCTCACCGGTCTTCCGAAGGGCCATGATCTCCCTGTCGAGATACCCCAGCCATACGATGAACCGGTGCCCGGACGGCAGGGCATGTTCCCGCTGCAGATAGGCGATGTCCTCGGTGGGCTTATCAAGAAAGTTGGATTCGACCAGACGGCTGACCCTGGCATAGGCGGGCGACGACCCTTTGAGGTCGCGCGACTCCTTCGTCACCGCCTTGAGCAGCGTCTCGATGGCGCTGAACTGCTGGCGGTATCCCTGGATCAGCGTCTTTAACGCCGCGGTCCGGTCGCCCCTTTCGTTCTTCATGCCGCCCAGGATCCCGTCAAGCTCATCGAGATAGGCGTAGATCGCTTTTTCCTCGTCATGGGCTTCCGCTGGGGCGTAGAGGAAGAAGTTCTTTTCATGCCGTCTGAGCTGCAGGGATTTGCTGCGAATGGTGTCGGTCAGTTCGAGGAACAGCGTCTCGTTCTTTATCTCGATGAAGTTCAGGTACAGGAAGACGGACAGAAACGCGATAATGAACGCGCTCAGGAGGAAACTGAGGATGATCTTTTTCTTAAGCGACATGATGGGTTTACCAAAGCCTTTGACGTACCCCTGCGCCGGGCGGCTCGGTCGCGACGACTGTGCGTAATGCATGGTAAATTCACGAAACATCGTGCAGCAACAAAGCTAAAGCAGACACGGCCGAGCCCTTCTTTTGGGCGAGGGGAAGTGCTGCGTTACGCCATGTGGTCCCGGAAGACAGAGCATATCAACATACTTAGCACAGCGTCGCACAGAGCTGCCAAAAAAACAAGCATCTTGGACTTCCGCGAGTCCTGGTCTTCATGTCGTTTTCTGACGGACTGACCGAAACAAATACCGAAGGATCACCCCTCCGGTTTGTTCGCTGTTCGTTACTGCTATGACTTCACCACCAGCACCGGGCAGGGCGCGTTGCCGATGACCTTCTCGGTGACACTGCCCATGAGCAGTCTTCGAAGCCCCGTTCTGCCGTGGGAGCCCACAACGATCATGTTGACGTTCTGGTCCCGGGCCAGTTTCACAACGGCCTCCCAGGCCTCTGCCTCACCTACATAACTTTCCGCCTTCACTCCTGCGTCCCCTGCCTTCTGCTTCACGGCGGAGGTATACTCTTTTGCCTTCCTGACCATGTCCTCGACCGCCTGCGGCGCTTCGGCGTAGAACTCCGCCGGAACGTCCACCACCGACAGGACCAGGAGCTCACTGCCGTAGGCTTTCGCGAAGTCTATCGCCTTGTCGATCGCTACCTTGCTGTACCTCGATCCATCGGTTCCGACCAGGATCTTGCCCCACCCAAGCGTTGCATCGCCGGGCACCACGAGCACATCCCGCTGGGTGTGGCCGATGACACGGGCCGTAACGTTCCCGATCAGCGCCCGTTCGAAGCGGTGGACGCCCCGCCGGCCCATGACGATCACGTCGGAGTTCGAACCGTCGGCGAGGTCCACGATGCGCTCGTAGGTCTCGCCCTCCTCGCACACGGTCTTGATGAGCATCCGCTCGTGCTCGGCCATCCTCTGCGCCTCGGCCAGGGCCTCCTCGCAGGGTTTCGCCAGCGAAGCGTGGATGTCCTTCACGCCCGTGAGGTCCAGGTCGCCGGTGAGCGGCTGGATCACCGACGTTACGGTGATCCAGCACTTCTCATCAACAGCAAGCCGGAACGCCTGGCGAAGCGCGTTCCGGCTCGATTCAGATCCATCTACTGCAACAAGTATCTTCCTATACTTCCCCATGCTCCAATGCTCCCGCTGCGTGCTGCAGTCTCTCGGCCTGGCGTCCCTGCCACATGGCGCGCAGGACGATAAAGGCACCCAACAGCAACGCGAAGATCATTATAGCAAAGCTGGAGGTCTTTAGCAATTTTACCGTGGTGTCCCCGAGCGCGTCGATGATCCCAAGCTTGGCAAGATAGACCGGCACCATTAGACCGCGGCTGAAGAGCACGATCACCATGATGACGCCCATGACGACCTTGATCATGAAGGGCTTCACATAGGTCGTGCCTATGGCGCCGAGCTGAATGCCGAAGAGCGAACCGGCCAGGATGATCATGGCAAGACGGATATCGACCATGCCGTGCATGGCGTACTTGAGCGAACCGCCGAGGCCCATGACAAATGCGATCACGAGCTCCGTTGCCGACGCCATCAGGCTCGGCGCGCCGAGGACATAGATCATCGCAGGAACACCCACGAAGCCGCCGACGGCGATCGTAGCCGCCATCATGCCCGTGGCAAAACCGAGGGGAATGGTGAAGAGGACCGAAACGCGCGCATTAATGGCCTTGAAGTAGACCATGGTGCCGGGGATGTTGATGGACTGGACCCACTTGGCAAGCTTGCCGGCCTTCTCTTCCGTGTTGGAATTGCCCGATTTATAGGTCTTCCAGGCATCATAGAGAACAAATCCGCCAACCGTCGCGAGGATGATGACAAAGGCCACGCTCACATAGAGGTTGGAGCCCGCGTCGCCGTAGGCTGCCTTGATCTTTTCCTGGATACCCGCGCCGTAGAGGACGCCCGCTTCAGCCGAAATGCCGAGAACGACGCCGAGCTTCACGTCGACCTGGCCGTACTTGAAGCGCTTCATGGAACCCACGAGGGCCTTGGGGAACTTGTGGCACATATTGCTCGCCACGGCCATGAGGCCCGGGACACCGAGGCTCATCATGCCGGGCGTCAGCACGAACGCTCCGCCGGAACCGATAAATCCGCTTACCAGACCGCCAACGAATCCAACGCCGAACAGATAGATGATGGTGATCGCATCGAGATTGATGAAACTGGGTACGAGGTCTTGCATGTTACTTTACCTCCTTTTTCTTCCGTGCCGCTTCGACGCCGAGGACGGTCCAGAAATCGCCGGTGAACGATCCATGGATGAACGAAAACACGAACGCCGTGATGATGGGCAGGAGCGCGTACCAGCCGCCCTGGGCGAACGTGCTGTTCACCAGGTCCTGCTTGGTCAGCAGAAGCGTGTAAAGGGCCAGGGAAATAAGGCCCATCACGATCATCTTGCCGTAGGGCTTCTTCTTTATACTGCTTTGTGCCATGATGATTCCTCCTATAATAATATTATTCCAGGTGCTTTCTGGATACGGTCACTATGCTGTGCAGCAGGCCTGCCGGGTCATGGTCACGATCGGACGGGACGCGGTCCGGACCAGCCGGTTCAGGTCCTTGGCAGAGATATTGTTGTCGCTCGTCACCGCGGGACTCAGGACCACCTTGTCGATGCCGCTATGGTCCTTGAGGAACGAATTGACGCCGGCAACTGCTTCCTGTTTCGAATCTTCGACCTTCACCGCGATCCCTTCCTTCTTGCAGAGCGCGGTCAGATGAGCGAGCTTCTCTTCAAAGCTTTTCTGGAGGTCCTCGGTGCTTTCCGCCTCGAACCGCCGTGCCGTTTCGTGGTCACCCGCCTCAGCAAAGGCCACCGCCGTCATCAGGTTGGAGACCCTGTCAACGGGGTGCTTTTCACGCACAGCGCCCTGCACGTAGATCTCCCGTGCCGTCTCCTGCTCTCCCGCCTCGGCGAAGCTTGCGGCGGTCATCATGTTCCCCAGCTTGCTGATCAGGCCGGCTTTCTTCTCGACCAGCAGAAGCGTGATGTCTTCATACATCGCCTTTGCCAGCTCGATGGCATACATGCCGCCCTCTTCGATATTTTCGTCCCGGTAGGTGACGAACAGCAGTTGTCTTTTTCCCATTTTCATATCCTCCTTGAAGGTTTCTTTGTTTGCTGTTTCACTGATGTATAGAGCAATGCTGGTGCCAAAGTGCAACGCACTGTTTTTATGAAGAAATGACTGAGCGCTGCCATTTAATTGTGTTTCAGATATGAACAGCTATGAACAGTAGGCAGGGCGGGGCCTTGGTGCAGAGGCTGGTATTCCGCGAGAAATGTGCAGATCGTCCTTTGTTTACAGGCCTACAATGAGATCATTGAGTGAGCCTGCTGATGATGAACAGCGAAGAATGTAGTACAGGGCGGTGGAAAAAGTGTTCCATATTGGAACTACACATCAATTCCCTCGACCGCTCGAAGAGAGGCGTAAAGCTATGAGGACCGCCCCCCCTCACCCCGTCCCTCTACCGCAAGGGTAGAGGGACGGGGTGCTTTTGACGTACCCCTGCGCCGGGCGGCTCGGTCGCGACGACTGTGCGTATTGCATTCCCCGCTCCAGCTGGGGACAAGAACAGACCAGAAGCAGCGCGTCCGCAGGGGAAGCACTGCCCAATAGCCAATGATGACGATAACAACGACAATGGACAGGCATTAGCACAGCGTCGCACTGAGCTGCCAAAAAAAACAAGGGTCTTGGACATCCGCGGAGAGTCAGATCTTTTATTTTGTCACCGTTCCTGAGGGTTGTTATTTATCTGAATCGCTCGCTCCTGGATTTAAGCTCCCTACTGATAACTGCTTGGAGCTTCGATCCTCAGGGTTCTGTGTTTATCCTAATCGCTCGCTATGCGCTCGCTCCTGGATTTATTTCTGCTGCGCCTGGCTTCTGACCACAGGTGCCATCGATTTTTTTTAAGTTCTGTCGAATTTGCTCTTGACAGGCAATAGGTCTTTGTCTATATTCTCCCCATGAAGTTCGCGAAAGCCCTTAAAACCCGTCGTATGCATGTTGCAGCATGGCTGATCGAAGCCGTGGCTGAAGGGGGATCGTCTTAGCTTTTTACTGACAAAAGACGCATATCATCTCAACGGCCGCGGAAATCAACTGATTCCGCGGCCTTTTTGTTTTAATTCCATCGGAAGTGCAAAGAAGCACAGAATGCGGAGAGGTACATATCATGTTCAGCATTGACAGAGCGAGTTCAGGGGACCCCCGGCGTACCCGGGTGATCGTTGCCCTGCTCGCCCTTTACACGACCTGGAGCACGACCTATCTGGCGATCAAGTTCGCCCTCGAAAGCTTCCCGCCCTTCTTCCTGGCAGGGTTCCGGTACTTCCTCGTGGGCATCGTCCTGTTCGTCTATCTCCGGTTCCGGGGCCATCCCTCGCCCGACCGCAGGCAGTGGCTCGGCACAACCGCCGTCGGCGGCCTGCTGCTGCTCGTCGGCAATGGCGGCGTGACCTATTCCCAGCAATGGGTCTCGACAGGCATCGCGGCCATGGTGGTGGGCTCAACGCCCATATGGACGGTGCTGTTCTCGGGCATCTGGAGCGAATGGCCGCGCCGTCTCGAATGGGCGGGCCTGGCGGTCGCCTTCAGCGGCCTGCTGGTCCTGAACCTCGGCGGAGAACTGAGCGCCTATCCCGTTGCTGCAGCGTCACTGGTCGTTGCCGTCGCGGCCTGGTCCTTCGGGTCCGCCTGGAGCAAAAAGCTCTCCCTGCCGCAGGGTCTGATGGCGGGAGCGACGCAGATGCTCATAGGCGGTGTGCTCCTGCTTCTTGCAAGCCTTGTCGTCGGCGAGTCCATGCCAGCAGCCCCCTCGGGCCGTTCGATCGCCGCGCTGCTCTATCTGTCGGTCTTCGGCTCGCTGGTCGGCTACAGTGCATATATTTATCTCCTGAAGAATGTGCGTGCATCCCTCGCCACGAGCTACGCCTATGTGAACCCGGTCATCGCCGTGCTGCTCGGCATTTGGCTGGCCGGAGAGCGGCTCAGCGGTTCCGAGGTCACCGCAATGGCCGCTATCCTTTCGGGCGTGGTGCTGGTGGTGATGGCGCAGAGGAGGACATGAACAGGGGGAGCAGGCAAAGGAACAGCAGAAGGAGATGAATATGGATATCCAAATATGTACGGAAAAATATAGACCAGCTCGACAGCATGATCATCTCGCTTCTGGCGAAACGGGCGGACCTGGTTGCCGTCGCCGCGAGATTGAAGAAGAGCGAGCAGGACGTCAGGGACACCCGGCGGGTCGAACAGGTGATCAACAACGTCAGGACGAAAGCGCAGAGGTCGGGGCTCGATCCTGATATCGCCGAGAAGACCTACCGGACCTTGATAGACTGTTTTGTCCGGAAAGAAATGTCACTATACAAAAGGAGCGGATAGCACATGGACGATCAGCATGAGAAGATAAAGGCCATGGTGAAGGAGACCTTTGACGCCGTGTCCGGTGGTTATGACGGCAGCAGCCTCAGGTTCTTTCCCCGAAGCGCCGAGAACATGGCGGAACTTCTTGGCCTGAAGGGCGACGAGCAGGTCCTCGACGTCGCCTGCGGGACCGGGCACGCGTCGCTGGCCGTAGCGCGCAAACTGCCGAAGGGCCAGGTGACTGCCGTGGACTTCTCCACGGGCATGCTCGGCCAGGCGCGGAGCAAGGCGGAGTCCCTCGGGATCGGGAACATCCGGTTCGCCGAAGGCGACATGCAGGACCTCCCCTTCCCCGCGGGCTCCTTCGACGCGGCGATCTGCTCGTTCGGCATCTTCTTCGTCATGGATATGGAAACGCAGCTGGCCCATATCGCGTCGCGGGTGAAGCCGGGCGGCAGGGTGATGATCTCGAATTTCAAGGAGGACTATTTCCATCCGCTCAAGGACCGGTTCCTGGGCAGGCTGTCCGCTTACGGCGTGCAGCAACCGCCGCAGGCCTGGAAGCGCATCGCCCACACCGCAGGCTGCAGGCAGCTCTTTGCAGCAGCGGGATTGACCGGGATCCGGACCGAGCAGAGGAACGTGGGCTATCATCTTGCCGGTGCCGACGAATGGTGGGACATCGTCTGGAACGCCGGATACCGCAGGCTGGTGGCGCAGCTGCCCGCGGACAAGCAGGAGCAGTTCAGGCGCGAGCATCTCGAGGAGGTCGACGCACTCAAAGGCAAGGACGGCATCTGGCTCGACGTGGGTGTGCTGTACACGGTAGGTGAAAATCCGGTGTGAAGAAGCAAGGGTGCGCGCAGGCCGGGTTTAATGGGGACTGCCCCCCTCACCCCGTCCCTCTCCCGCAAGGGTAGAGGGAGAATTGCTTTTGACGTACCCCAGCGCCGGGCGGCTCGGTCGCGACGACTGAGCGTATTGCATTCCCCGCCCTGGCGGGGGAGGTGAACAGACCCAAAGCAGCGCGTCCGCAGGGGAAGCGCTGCCCAGAAGCCAATGATGACGATAACAACAACGATAGATAAGCATTAGCACAGCGTCGCACTGAGTTGCCCAAAAAAATCCAAGCATCCTGACCATCAGAGAAGATTCAGATCTATTTCTTTGTCACCTTTCTTGTTTGCCCGAAGAAAGGTGACGCAATCCCTGGCGACAAATGATGATAGCAAAGGTAAGTCGCCGGAATCCAAAAAGCATTACTTAAAGAAAGCGTGAATGAAAATAGGAAAGCCGAAAGGGATACACCTTCCGGCTTTAATGCGTCGATAATCAACTACAGCTTTAAGCCTTACCCCCGCCCGCCCCTGCAGTGGAATGGCTTTCCCTTTCATAGGCCATGACCCGCTCGCGCTCCTCGGCGACCGACAGCGACTCGAGGAACTTCTGCATTCCAGCCTCGTCCAGAAAGGCCGCAGGGACCTGGACATCGGGAACGCAGACAATGAGGACGGTCCTCACCAGGTCCATCACGCTGAATTCGAGCAGTTCGCCGATCTGTTCCGGCGTTGCCCCTGCGATCCGGAGCGGACTCTCATTCCACCATCCGTCTCCGCTCGGGGCCGCGGCGAAGATGTCGACGCCTTCCCCATTGTCGGCGATCATGCCCTGTTCGGCAGCGAACCGGGACACGTGCGTGCGCATGAGCTGTATCCCTCTGACCGCCGGATTGGAGCAGATGCCGGCCTTTTTCCAGGCGA
>Ga0334722_10006856_pt1 | contig 11162 bp, 11 predicted proteins | sample C3_bottom_MG_FD_207210 | JGI IMG/M metagenome (GOLD analysis project Ga0334722, IMG submission 207210) | Sediment microbial communities from Yellowstone Lake, YNP, Wyoming, USA - C3_bottom | ecosystem: Environmental > Aquatic > Freshwater > Lake > Sediment | place: USA: Wyoming | collected...
GGCCGCCCTGCTTTTCCTTGGCCAGGGACGGGCTTATTGGAATTTGATTGTCGTCAGACGTCTGGCAGGTTATCCGCGATCAACGTCGAACTCTCTTCGTAAAGAAACGGGATCATGGGCGAACCCGATCATTCGGTTGAAGGATGACCGCATTCGGGCGAAATGAGGGAGAACCGATCTTGGTACCTTTGGAAACGGCGGACCTGATCGTCGAACACGGTGAGATCATCACCCTCGAGGCGCGAGACAGCCGGATTTCGGATGGAACAATCGTCGTCCGTGGCGGTCGAATTATCGCCATTGGGCCGACGGCTGAGGTGCGGCCAGGTTTTTCCGCCGAGCAGGTCATCGATGCCTCTGGCAAGCTGGTCTTTCCCGGACTGATCAACACTCACACCCACAGCTTTCAGACCCTCCTCAAGGGGCTCGGCCGGGACAGACCGCTCCTCGATTGGCTGGCGACCTCGATCCGCCCGGTCGCTCCCTTGCTCGACGAGGAAGCCGCTTATCTGGGCGCGGCCGTGGCCTGCATCGAGAGCATCCGCTCGGGAACGACGACCGTCCTCGACTATAACTACGCCCATCCCCGACCGGGCCTGACCGACGCGGTCATCCGAGCCTTCGCCGACGTCGGGGTGCGGGGGGTCCACGCCCGCAGCTTCTCCGACCGGGCCTTCGGGGAAGGCGCCGGGCCCCTGGTCGAGCGGCCGGAGGTCTTTCTGGCCGACATCGAGGGCCTGGTCGCCAGGTACTCCGGCGACGGGATGGTCGATATCTGGATGGGCCCCTCGGCGATGTGGAACATGACCGAGGTGGGCCTCAGGGAGACGGCCGAGTTCGCTGCCGAGCTCGACCTTCCGGTGACCATGCACGTCAACGAGACGGGCCTCGACGATGAGGACAGTCTGGCCCGCTTCGGCCGCAAGGCCCTGTCCCACCTCGAGGATATCGGCCTGGTCAACGAGCGTTTTCTGGCCGTCCACTGCGTCCACCTGGATTCTGAAGGCATCGATGTCCTGCGCCGGAACGGGGCCAAGGTCAGTCACAACCCGGTCGCCAACATGATCCTGGGTTCAGGCATATCCCCCGTCGATCGACTCCTCAAGGCCGGGGTCACCGTGTCCCTGGGGACCGACGGGGCGGCCTCCAACGATACTCAGGACCTGCTGGAAACGATGAAGCTGGCGGCCTTGCTGCAGAAGGTGGCCCGGCGCGACCCCGCCGTCGTCGGCGCGGAGGAGGTCCTCCGCCTCGCAACCCTGGGCGGGGCCCGGGCCCTTGGGAAGGAGGCCCTGATCGGTTCCCTGGAGGTCGGCAAGGCGGCGGACCTCTTCCTGTACGACCCCTTCCGGGCGAAGTCGAGCCCACTGCACGACCCTGTCGCCGCCCTCGTTTACGCTTCGGGGGAGGGCAACGTTTGCACGACCGTGATCGCCGGGAGGGTGGTCCTGGAGGACGGGGTGGTGAGGGGTGTCGACGAGGCCGACATCCTGCGAAGGGCCCAAGCAAAGGCCACTGAATTGGTCCGTCGTTCCCGAGATCGACCGATCGGGGCGGCCTGACCGATCAACGGCCTCGCCGAAAGGCCGACCGGGGTTAAGAAAAAAGGGGAGGTAAGCGCCAATGGTCAAAGGAAACGAGCCTGGTCCTTACAATCAGCCCAAGCGGGTCCGGATCGTCGTCGAGAAAGTTACGGTGAACCCCGAGACCGGCCCATGTCACATGCACACGGTGGGGCAGGAGTTCAGCTTTGATTTTGAACGGTGCCCGAGTGACTTCTGCGCCGCTGCCTTCCACAGCCTGTGGCCCCACCTCCGCGTGCTCGAGCTGGGAGGCCGTCATCCGTGGGACGCCGAGCCCGGCGTGACCAGGGTCGCCTGCCCGGATCCGACCAAGCCGGTGGTCTTCAAGATCATCGCCGAGTGAGGCGCGGCGGCCATGACCACGATCAATCCAGAAACGGCCATCGGCCTCGCCGGGGGCGTCGCCGGGGGTACCGCCGAGGGTGCCGCCGAGGCTCGGGCGACGAGGTCGGACGGGCGCGGGGTTTGGTTCAGGACCATCAGGTGCCCGGAAGACCTGGCCGCCCTCCTGGCCGAAGCCGGGGTGAACGGCGACCACTTCCTCGTCAAACCGAACTGGTTTGATCCCCGGCCGGGCAGCTATACCGACGCCCGCCTGCTCGATCTGGTGCTGTCGGCCCTGCCGGGGAAGAAGACGATCATCGAGGGGCACTCCCACGCCCGCAATGACCTCTCGATGAAGATCACCCCGGAGAACCAGGATGTCCAGCGCGAGTGGATCCGTCGACAGGAGCGCGATTACCTGTCGCGCCTCGGTCTTTACGAGGTCATGGCCCGGCATGGGGTTGATTATGTCAACGTCACCGAAGAGGTCTGGGCCGGGCGGACGGCGCCGGCCGAGGTCGTCCGGGGGCTGGTCGAAGAGAGGTACGGCCCGGTCGGGCACCCGGAGCTTTATGGCTCAGTTCCGCAGAAACTCTTTGATCTTCGCGGTCGCACCCTCATTGACCTGGCCAGGGTGAAGATGACCTCCCCGTCCACCCGGGACTTCAGCCTAACGATGAAAAACCTCTTCGGGTTGGTTCCCCCGCCCTCGCGGATGAACTACCACGATGACCTGCCGCGAAGCATCGTCGACATTGACATGATCTACGGCTCCCTGTTCGATGTCGTCGGCCTGTGTGAGGGCATTTACCACAGCGTGATCTTCTGGTCTGGGGGCCGCTTCTCCACCCCCTGGAGCCGCTTCGATGTCATCAAGGACCTTGGTCTGGCCGTCTGCGGTCGACACCTGCCGACGGTGGACGTCTTCGTCGGTCGCCTGTTCGGCCAGAACCTCGAGCAGCGGGCCGTCGTCAAGTTGGGGATGGAGGTTTTCGGCCGGGTTCGGCCCGGGGACGTCGCGGCGGCGCCCCTCCTCGTCGATGTCTCGACCGACTTCGCCCCGGCCCTAGCCGCCGCCGGGAGGATGGTCACCGACTGGCCATCGAACGGTCCGCGCCCGGTCCCATTCACCCGCGAAAGGTGTGATTGAGCTTTGGCGGCCAAGAAAGTTCTCATCGTGGTCGGTGATTTCGTCGAGGACTACGAGGTCTTCTTTGCCTTCAAGGTCCTGGAGATGGTCGGCCATACGGTGCACGCGGTCAGCCCTGGGAAGCGGTCGGGGGACAGGATCAAGACAGTCGTCCACGATTCGGAAGGTGATCAATCCTTCACCGAGAAGCCCGGCCACTATTTCGAACTCAACGCCACCTTCGCCGAGGTCGATCCGGGAGACTACGACGGGCTGGTCCTGCCCGGCGGGCGAAGCCCCGAGTACCTGCGCCTCAATGAGGCCGTCCTGCAGATCGTCCGCCATTTCGCCGAGACCGGGAAGCCCATTGCCGCCATCTGTCATGCCGGACAGATCCTGGCCACGGCCGGCGTCCTGGCCGGACGGAGCTTGACCGGTTACCCGACCATCGGACCGGACTTGAAACTGGCCGGGGCGAATTTCATCGAGATACCGTGGGACCGGGCGATGATCGACGGCAACCTGATCAGCGCGCCGGGATGGGGGGCCGTCGGGGAGTGGATGGCGAAGTTCCTGACCGGGCTCGGGACCGGGCGGTGGTTCGGCACCGGGACCCCGGACCCAGGGGCCAAGGGGTGAACCCCCGGAAGACCGCAGGCGACGAAGGGATTCTTCGCCGCAGAGATTCTCGGCCGCAAAGATTTTCCGCCAAAGGGTTGTCAACCTGGGCCTTCACACAATATAATGGAACTCGTAAGACGTCTGACGGGCATCCACAGAAGGCGATGTGAAAGATCGGGAAGGGGACGACCGGCGTGTCCGAGCCAGCCCACCTGACGTTGAAGTACTATAACCTGGTGCGGGAGAAGACCCACCGGGCTTCCGAGGTCCTCACGATCGAAGCCGGAAGCACCTGGCTTGATGTCATCGAAAGCCTGTGCCGGAAGTACGGGCCCGACTTTCGGCTCCTCGTGATGCCCGCGCCCGGGCGCTTGAACCCACAGCTCCGCGTCTTCAGCGGGGGACGGATTCTCCTTGATGACCGGCTCAGAGAACCCGTCACCGAAGGTGCGGAGCTCAGCTTTTTTTCGGCAATCTCGGGGGGTTGAGGGACGATCGCGAGAGCCCTGCCGGACAGGTCGGCAAGTCAGCAGTGGGAGGAACAGACGGACGATGAGGATTCAGTTGAACCCGGAGAAGTGCACCGGCTGTCAGATCTGCGAGAACTTCTGCTCCTTCAAGCACGAGGGGGCGGTCTGGCCGGCCAGATCGAGGATCTCCGTCTTGAAGTGGGAGGAGGAGGGTGTTTTCATCCCCTTCGTCTGCCAGCAATGCGAGCGGGCGGCCTGCGCGGAGGTGTGCCCGGTGGGGGCCATCTCGCGCGACGGGAAGACCGGGGCCCTTGAGATCGACGGGTCGCGTTGCCTGGGCTGCAAGATGTGCGTGACGGCGTGCCCCTTCGGCGGGGTGGCCTTCGACCCCGACCGGGGCCGGGCCTACAAGTGCGACCTCTGCGGGGGCGACCCGGAGTGCGTGAAGATGTGCCCGACGGGGGCCCTGACCTTCGACCGGGAGGAAAAAAGCGCCCTGGCCCGGAAGCGGCAGGGGGCCGAGAAGCTGGCCAGGTACATCGAGGCCATCGGGAGGTGAGGGGAATGCGCTACAAGGGTTATATCGGCAAGTACCTGGAGGTCGACCTGACGACCGGCGACATCGAGATGAAGCCGCTCGACGAGGGGCTGGTCGAGGGCTACCTGGGCGGAAACGGGATCGGGGCGAGGTTCCTCTGGGACCGGGTCCCCGAGGGCGTCGATCCCCTCTCCCCGGACAACCTGCTCATCTTCTCCACCGGCCCGCTCAACGGGACCCTCATGCCCAACAGCGGGCGGATGGAGCTGATCTTCAAGTCGCCGCTGACCGGGATCTACGGGGATTCCAACACCGGCGGCTTCCTCGGGCCGGAGCTGAAGTTTGCCGGGTTCGACCTGGTCGTCTTCAGGGGCCGCTCGCCGAGCCCGGTCTACCTCTGGATCGAGGACGGGCGGGCCGAGTTGCGGGACGCCCGCCACCTGTGGGGGAAGGACACCTTCGAGACCGAGGAGCTGCTTCAGAAGGAGCTCAGGGACCCGGGGATCAAGGTTGCCTGCATCGGCCCGGCGGGGGAGAACCTCGTCCGATATGCCAGCGTGCAGGCGACGACGACGCGGTCCTTCGGCCGGTCCGGCGGCGGCGCGGTGATGGGTTCGAAGAACCTCAAGGCCATGGCCGTGCGGGGGTTCGGGCCGGTCCGCATCGCCGACCCCGAGCGGTTCTACGAGGTGGCGAAAAGGTCGCACTTCGGCATCCGCGGTAACGACATCTATCCGGCGGTCAGCCGCTACGGCACGCCGGGGATCGTCTCCATCATGAACAACATCGGCCGCTTCCCGACGAAGAACTTCCAGCTCGGAGGGTATGACGAGGTCGAGAAGATCAACGCCGAGACCCTTCGCGCGAACCACTTCGTCAAGGACATCGCCTGCTTCGGGTGCCCGGTCGGCTGCGACAAGATCTACCGGGTTGACGAGGGCCCATTCGCCGGGCTGACCGTCCGCAGTTTCGAGTACGAAAGCATCGGTGGATTCGGGGCCTCTCTCCTCAACCCGCGCCTCGACGCGATCATGAAGGCCAACGACATCTGCGACCGTCTGGGTCTCGATGTCATCTCCGCGGGCCGGTCCATCTCCTTCGCCATGGAGCTGTATCAGCGCGGCATCCTCAGGAAGAAGGACTTCGACGGGCTCGATCCGGCCTGGGGCAACATGGATGCCGTCTTCGAATTGCTCCATCGGATCACCTATAAGCAGGGCATCGGGGCGCTGCTGGCCGAGGGGACGCGACGGGCGGCGGCGGAGATCGGCCAGGGGGCCGACTACTACGCGATGGAGGTCAAGGGGCAGGAGATCGCTGCCCAGGACGGCCGGGCCCAGCAGTCGATGGGCCTCGCCCACGCCACCTCGAACCGCGGTGCCGACCACCTGAAGGGCTTCCCGACCATCGACGAGACCGGGTACCCGGCCGAGGCCGAGCGCCGGTACGGCAGGCAGTACCTGCCGGAGATGGCCGACCCCCGGTCGACCAAGTACAAGGGCTACCTGATCAAGGACGGCGAGGACTTCGCGGCCGTCGTCGACTCCGTCGGCACCTGCAAGTCGGGCGGCAACTTCGTCCTGGCCCAGATCTACTGGCCGGACGTGGCCGAGGCGGTCCGGTACGCGACCGGGATGGAGATCGACGAGGCCGGCCTGAAGCGGATCGGCGAGCGCATCTACAACCTCCAGCGGGCCTACAATGCCCTTCACGGGATCACCCGGAAGGACGACCGCCTGCCGAGGCGGTTCATGGAGGAGCCGAACTACCAGTCGACGCCGGAGGGAAGCGTCTGCCGGCTCGACGAGATGCTGCCGGAGTACTACCGCCTGCGCGGCTGGGACGAGGAGAACGGCCTGCCGACCCAGGGCCGCCTGCGCCAGCTGGGCCTGGACGACGTCATTGCCCGCCTCGGCCCCAGGCTGAAGGCGTGAGAGAGCGTCCGCCGATAGCCGGTCACCCGTAGGGAAAGCGTTTAGCCTCAATCCCTTCCAGAGGTGATGGACCTCACTGGGGAGAAGTAGAAGCCCACATGGCCGTCTTCACCGAGCAATGGTTGATTTCAAACGGATAGGCCAGCGGCCCGAAACTTCCTGAGGCCGAGCGGACCTGAGACTGAGGAAGGGCGCAACGGCGCCCTTGCCCCTGGGGGTGGCCGAACTGGATCCGACCATGACTTACGCAGGGCTGGGAATCATCCTCATCCTGGTCTTCGTTCTGCCTTTCGTGTCCAAGAAGGTCGAACACGAACTCGAGATTTTCCTCTTCCTTATGGGGCTTGCCGCTGCTCTCTTCTCCCGCGTTCTCGATCTGAACCTGGCGCTGAAGGCCCTCAGAGAGCCATTTCTCATCAGCGCCTTCGTCTTTGGTTTCGGGATCCTGTTCAAGATCTTCAAGCACCGTGTCCGTGCGGTCGTCGCCCGCCTCGTCAAATTCATGTCCATCAGGGTCTTCGCGTTCCTCCTGGTCGTCCTCCTCGGCCTGCTTTCGAGCGTGATAACGGCGATCATCGCTGCGCTGGTTCTCGTCGAGGTGATCAGTGCCCTGAGGCTGGACCGCGCTTCGGAAGTGCGACTCGTCGTCGTGGCCTGCTTCTCCATCGGCCTGGGGGCCGCCCTGACCCCGGCGGGTGAGCCGTTAGCCACGATTGCCGTCTCGAAGCTGGGCAAGGACTTTTGGTATCTCATGACCGCCCTCGGCCCCTACATCATCCCCGGAATCGTATCCTTGGCCGCCTTCGCGGCCGTCCTGATCAAACCCGTCGCGGCCCTGGGCAGGGCGATTGTCGAGACCGCTCCAGGCCCCGCGGCTAAAGGTCACACGGCGGAAGCCCGGGAAGTCGAGGAGGCCGTCTCGGCCGGCTGGGTTCCCGAGGGAGCCAGGCTTTCGAAGGACCCCACGGCCACATCCGCCCAGGCCACGCTGGAGGCCGCCGAGGTCTCGGAGAGCTACGTCGAGGTCGTCGTCAGGGCGCTCAAAGTCTACCTGTTTGTCATGGCCCTGGTCCTCCTGGGCGAGGGTTTCAAGCCCATCATCGATGCCTTTGTCGTTGGTCTGCCCGGTCCCGCGCTCTATTGGATGAATACGGTCTCGGCCGTCCTCGACAACGCCACCCTGACCGCCGCCGAGATCAGCCTGAAGATGAGCCCGCTGCAGGTCGAGGGCCTTCTGATGGGCCTCCTGGTCGCGGGCGGGATGCTCATCCCGGGAAATATCCCCAACATCATCGCTGCCGGTAAGCTGAGGATCCGCAGCAAGGAATGGGCTGCCGTTGGCCTGCCGCTGGGTTTCGCGGTCATGATCTTCTACTTTATCATCCTGTTCGTCATCTGACCCAACGGATGCGCAGCGCAAGCGGAGTGGGGGTTTGTCTACGTCCGGCCGATCCTCGAGCAGTTCCAGGCGGGTCGACCTGATTGAGAAGGTGACCTTGTTCATTGACCCAGCTGATCGATGATTGTCCGGAAATCGCGAAATAACCGGGGCCTTTGGCTTCTAATCCCGAATGTCACGGACAAAAACGGCGACGGCTTGAGATATTTCTTTTTCTCTGCTGGAGTTGTTGACTTCTGAAGGGAATTTGCTAAAATGGACATTGATTGTTGAACATGCCCCCACTAAGTGCTGGGCAAGCACGGGGCAAGAAGGCAGGTTCAAATCGGGCAAAAGGGGGTTAGACTTGAATGAATGCACTTGGGCGTCACATCCTTGCGGAGCTTTATGGATGCAATCCCGAGTCGCTGAACGACCTAAAGAAGGTCGAGAAGGCCATGGTCTCTGCCGCCCTGAAAGCGGGCGCCGAAGTCAGAGAGGTGGCCTTCCATAAGTTCAGTCCGCAGGGCGTGAGTGGGGTAGTGGTTATCTCCGAGTCCCATTTGGCCGTCCACACCTGGCCCGAGTACGGCTACGCGGCCGTCGACGTCTTCACCTGCGGTGATCAAGTCGACCCCTGGATCGCCTGCGATTCCATCAGCGAGGCCTTTGGGGCAACCCACGTCACCGCCAATGAGGTGAAGCGGGGCGTGTTCGAGGAGCAGGAAAAGAAGATTGCCGGGTGACCGAAAGGAACTGAGAGGGGGCCGGGGAAAATACATTCCCGGCGCCCTTTCTTTGTCGGCGCCTGGTTCGGCGCCGATGCTGAAGAGGGCGGCAGACGAGAGGAGGGCATGAGCAAGATCATGGATCAAACGCTGGAAATGCTTCGCGAGCTGACCGATGCCCCGGGTGTCTCTGGGTATGAGGGTGAGGTCCGCGCCGTTGTTCGGAGATACCTGGAACAGGTGGCCACCATCGAGCATGACAACCTCGGGAGCATCATTGGGAAAAAGGCCGGCACGTCTGAACGCCCACGAATCATGATCGCCGGTCACATGGATGAAATTGGTTTCATGGTCACCGGAATCACGAAGGAAGGCTTCCTGCGCTTCCAAACCCTTGGCGGCTGGTGGGAGCAGGTCATGCTCGCCCAGCGGGTGGTGGTCAAGGCTCAGCGGGGCGACGTCATCGGGATTATCGGCTCAAAACCGCCGCACATTCTGTCTCAGGACGAGCGCAAGAAGGTCGTCGAGAAAAAGGATATGTTCATCGATGTGGGAGCTGCGAGTGAGGACGAGGCTCGCAAGGTCCTTGGGATCAAACCCGGCGATCCGGTCATTCCCTGGAGTCCGTTCGCGGTCATGGCCAACGGGCAGGCCGTCATGGCCAAGGCCTGGGACGATCGCATCGGCTGCGCTGTCTTCATCGATGTCCTTCGCAACCTGAGGAATGAGGCTCACCCGAACACGGTCTACGGGGTCGGCACGGTCCAGGAGGAGGTCGGCCTGCGAGGAGCCACCACCAGCGCTGAAGCCGTCGATCCGGACGTCGGGTTCGCGCTGGAGGTTTCGATCGCCGGCGACATGCCCGGGGTCAAAGAGCATGAGGCCACCGATAAGCTCGGGGCCGGGCCATCGATTCTGATCTATGACGGGTCCATGATTCCGAGCATCAGGCTGCGAGACCTGGTTGTCGAGACGGCTGAGGCGGAGAAGATCCCCTATCAATTCTCGGCCATGCCCGGGGGTGGCACCGACGCCGGACGCATTCACATCCACGGGCGGGGAGTGCCGAGCTTGGTCCTGGGCGTGCCCTGCCGTTACATTCACAGCCACGCCGGGATCATTCGGCGCGACGACTATGATCACACGGTTAAGCTCATCACCGCGGTCATCAAGCGGCTCGACGTCAAAACCGTTCGGTCTCTGGTCGCTTGAGCCAAACGAAGCGGTAAACCAGAACCCCAAGTTGGTCCCCCCAAAAACCCGAAGAAGGTGATATCGTTGAAGCTGCCTCTAGAGAAAACGCTCATTCTGGTCAAGCCGGACGGGGTTCAGCGTGGCCTGGTCGGCGCCATTCTCGGTCGTTTCGAACAGGCGGGGTTGAAGATTGTCGCCCTCCGCGTCGTTCATCCCTCCCGCGAACAGGCTGAAAAACACTATCCCAATACCGCCGAGTGGATCGAGGGGATGGGGCAGAAGACCTTACAAAGTTACAAGGAGAACGGGGTCGATCCGATCGCCGAAGTCGGGACCGACGATCCGCGGAGTATCGGCGAGTTGGTCAAACAGTGGAACATCGATTATCTATCGTCCGGCCCGGTGGTGGCCTGCGTCCTCGAGGGCTATCACGCCATCCAGGTTGTCCGCAAGATGTGCGGCCACACCTTGCCCCTGGTCGCCGGGCCCGGGACGATCCGCGGCGACTACTCGACGGCGTCGCCGATCATCGCAAATGCCCTCCGCCACGCTATCCATAACCTCATCCACGCGTCGAGTACGCCCGAAGAGGCTGAGCACGAGATCGCCCATTGGTTCCCGGAAGGCGGTCTAGTGAGCTACAAGCGCCCCGACGAGGCGGCCATGTTCTGATCCAGCCAGGGCCCGGCGCTGCCGGGTCTTTTCGCTGATGCCGGGTCTTCTCGCTGGTGGGGAGGTGGCTTACTTGGTCAGCCTGCTGGCCTGGACGATCGTTGCGGCGATGGTGGCCTTCCTTATCTGGGCGAGGTTCGTCGAACCCGAACGGCTCAGGGTGACCACGGTCGACGTACCGCTGGCCGACCTCGCGCCGGTCCTTGACGGCTTTCGCATCGTCCAGCTCTCCGACGTCCACGGAAAGATAAGGATCGGCGGTCGATCGTTGACCGAGATCGTCGCCGACCAAACCCCCGATATCATCGTCGTCACCGGCGACCTGATCAATTCTCGCGGCCCAGATGATCAAGCCATCGGGGCGTTGGCCAACCTCAAGGCCAAGGAAGGGGTATTCTTCGTCCCGGGGAATAACGAGAGGCGCGGGATCCGCCCGGGGCTGACCGAGGGTCTGTTGCCGAGGCTGGAGAAGGCCGGGGTGGTGCCACTGATCAATCGGGCCGTCCGGGTGGAGCGCGGGTCAGGCTGGTTCTGGCTGGTCGGGGTCGACGATCCGACGCGCCGCCGGCTGGATGATCTGTCGGTGGCCGT
>Ga0334722_10006857_pt1 | contig 11162 bp, 7 predicted proteins | sample C3_bottom_MG_FD_207210 | JGI IMG/M metagenome (GOLD analysis project Ga0334722, IMG submission 207210) | Sediment microbial communities from Yellowstone Lake, YNP, Wyoming, USA - C3_bottom | ecosystem: Environmental > Aquatic > Freshwater > Lake > Sediment | place: USA: Wyoming | collected...
ATTTCAGGATCACCGTGTCCGAGAGGATGCCGGCCATCAGCAGCGCCGCCATGTCCGGGTCAGGCTCGATGCCGGTCTCCCGGTAGCGGTGCGTCACCAGGGTGCAGGTGCTCCCCACCGGCGAGGTCATGAACAGCGTCGGCGTAGCCGTATGCGGGTTGCCCAGTTTATGGTGGTCGATCACTTCGAGGATCTCCACCTCTTCCGCCCCCTGCACCGCCTGCCCCAGCTCGTTGTGGTCAACGAGGATCAGTCCGTAGGGAATGGGGGACAACAGGGACGATTTGGTGGCCACCCCGGCCAGGGTGCCGTCATCCTCAAGGGCGAGAATCGCCGGTTCGCCCGAGGCAATGAGCTTCTGACGCAAACGGGAACGGGGCTCGGCCACGCCGATGGAGGCGAAGCTCCGCTCCATCAACAGGGAGACCGGGGTGGAAAGGCGGGCCATCCAGGCGGCGGTGGCGGTGTCATGCGGGGTCTGCAGTACGCTCACCCCGGCCCGGCCGGCCTGTGCCAGCAAGTCGGAATCCATGGGGTGGTTGCCGGTCACCACCAGCAACCGTACCCCCCGCTCGATGGCGGCCTGCTGAATGGTGCGCCGGTTGCCGGTCATGATGAGCAGCTGCTCCGGGTCGTGGGACTCAATCCGCTCGGAAAACGACTCTTCCCGCATGGCGCCGATAAAGAGCCTGAGCGTGAGGGGCCGGTCGTCCCCTCCGCCGCTCACGAAACTGCCGGACAGGGTACGAGCCAGCGCCGGCAGGGTTGTGGTGATCTTGCGTTGATGCTCCCCTTCCGGCAGCAGATAGCTTTCGGAAAGCTTCAGCATGGACAGGGTGCCGAGCGGCCTGCCGTCCGCATCCACAACTGGCAGCAGGCGGACGCCGCTTCGGTGGAAGATGCCGATGGCCTCGTAGGCCGAGGCATCCGCTTCGACCTTCACGGGGTGGCGATTGAGGACGTCACGCACCTTGGGGAGCACATCCGCCAGGTAGATGGGGGCAGCCAGCCCCAAGCTCTCAAGAATATAACGGGTCTGGGGATTGGGCTCCCCTGCCATGGCGGCAACGACATGCTGTTCGCCCATTTTCTGCTTCAGGGCGGCATAGGCAATGGCTGCCGCGATGGAATCGGTGTCCGGGTTGCGGTGACCGATGACATACTGGATTTTTACCATTGTGACATTCCTCTCTGGAAAACGTGGTTACTCTAGCACAACTGCCTCCGGATGTCCCCTCCATGTTGCACAAACATGCCAATAGCCGGGGCCGAACGCAGCAATTCCACGCTATTTAACTGTAGATTCCTGCAACCCCCGGACTCCTCCAGACAGAGCATCTGCCTACCTTGCTGTTATAACTGACTTTTTATAACACAACAGTCGCAACATTTTTGGTCTTTAATTTGCATATAACAAAAATATATAATTAATGATTTGGAATGAACAAATTTATATGTCCTTTTTCTCGCATTTCATACCAGCGCACACACATACCATTCTACATTATTTTCTCAGGGGGTTGACTCTATGACGTGCAAGCGTTTCAGAGACTGGAGCATCTTTGCCAAGATCATGAGCATTGCGGTAGTTTCGGCGGTATTGATGGTAATGGCAACCGGCATCCTGGTGCCGTTTATGCGGGATCTGATCATGAAGGAAAAACGGCATGCCCTGACCAGCGTTCTGCAGCAGGCAACAAGCCTGATCGGCTCCTATCAGAAACAGGTTGAGTCGGGCAATCTACCGCTGGAAGAGGCGAAGAAACTTGCTGCCGCGCAGATCGCCACCATGCGCTATGACGGCTCCAACTATCTCTGGATCAACGATCTGGAATCACGCATGATCATGCACCCCATCAAGCCGGAATTGAACGGCAAGGACATGAGCCAGGAAAAAGATGTCAACGGCACCTACTTCTTTCAGGAGATGAGCAAGGCCTGCAAAGACAAGGGAGAGGGGTGCGTCAAATATTCCTGGCCCAAACCGGGGAGCACCCAACAGGTGCCGAAAGTTTCATGTGTCGAGCTTTTCAAACCGTGGGGCTGGGTTGTAGGGACCGGTATCTATATTGATGACGTCAATGAGCAGATCCACCGGATTCAGCTGGGCATCGGCTCGGCGCTTGCCGTGCTCCTGACGATAACCATCCTGATGGCATTGGGAATTTCTCGCTCCATCACATCACCGGTGGCCCGACTGGCCAAGCAGACCGAGGAGGTTGCCAGAGGCAATCTGAACGTGGCGATCGCCGCCTGCAGCACCGACGAGATCGGCCAACTGACCGCCTCGTTCATGTCCATGACCGAAAAGCTCCGTACGATCATCAAACAGGTGAACGACACCTCGTCCAGCGTCGCTTCGGCTGCCGCCCAACTCCATTCAACCTCAGAACAGATCGCAACCGGGGCCGAACAGGTAGCGGTTCAGTCCGGCAGCGTCGCAACCGCCGGAGAACAGATGGCGGCCACCTCCGGAAACATCGCTCAAAGCTGCCTGATGGCGGCGGAGGGCTCCCAGCTTGCCACCAGCGCCGCCGGCAACGGCGAAAAAGTCGTGGAAAAAACCGTGATGGTCATGAACCAGATTGCCGAGAAGGTGCTGGAATCAGCCAAAACGGTCGAAACTCTGGGCACGCGCAGTGACCAGATCGGCACCATCATCGGCACCATTGAGGATATCGCCGACCAGACCAACCTGTTGGCGCTGAACGCCGCCATCGAAGCGGCCCGGGCCGGCGAGCAGGGGCGCGGCTTTGCGGTGGTCGCCGACGAGGTGCGCGCCCTGGCCGAGCGGACGACCAAGGCCACCAAGGAGATCGGCGGCATGATCAAGGCCATCCAGTCGGAGACGAAGGGTGCCGTGAGCGTCATGGAGCAGGGCGTTCGCCAGGTTGAGGCGGGCACGGAGGAGGCGGCTCGCTCCGGCGCAGCGCTGCGCGAGATTCTGTCGCAGGTCCACAACGTCGCCCAGCAGGTCAACCAGATTGCCACGGCTGCTGAGCAGCAGACGGCAACGACCAACGAAATTTCCAGCAACATGCTGCAAATTACCGAAGTCGTCCAGAATACGGCCCGGGGGGCGGAGGAATCAGCCGTAGCCGCAAGCGTGCTGAACAATAATGCCGAGGAGTTGCGGCGGCTGGTGGGACAATTCCAGTTCTGATTGATCACAAGCCATTTCTGTGGAGCAAGAGGGAGAGCGTGATGCTCTCCCTCTTGCTTTCTAACCCCTGGACGCCCCATGCCGTTTCAGGTATCGTACCCGCCATTCGCTCTGACATTTCATCGGGAGGCCTCATGGATACCTATTACAACCCCAAAGACCTGGACCGTTTCGGCGAGATTGGCAAGGATGCACCTGAACTGGCGAGAAAATTCTTCGATTATTACGGTGCGGTCTTTGCTGAAGGGGCGCTCTCCGAACGGGAAAAAGCCCTGATCGCCCTGGCGGTCGCCCATGCAGCCCAGTGCCCTTACTGCATCGACGCCTACACCACCGCCTGCCTGGAGAAGGGCTCCAACCTGGAGGAAATGACCGAGGCCGTTCATGTGGCGACCGCCATCCGTGGCGGGGCGGCGCTGGTCCATGGCGTGCAGATGAGGAAGATCGCGGAAAAACTGTCGCTGTAGCCTGCCGTTCTTCACCACGTTCAGCTGATGCGGTGCGCGGCATGTTTCCGAGTCGCCGTATTCCGTACTCTCTTAAAAGCTTAGGGTTCACTTGACGCACACCATACCTGCTGGTACGGTAGTAATGAATCATGCCGCGCGCACTAAACCGTATACTCAATCATGTTATCCGGGGACTGCAATGATGAAACGCATCTGCCGTGTAATAACTCTGGCTGCGTTTGCGGCGATACCGGCTGTGGCGAGCGCTCAGCCGCCTTTGGTCATGGTCTTCCGCGAAAAGCCCCCCTACTCCTATGTGGAACAGGGCCGACAGAAGGGCTTTCTGCTGGAGCGCACCCGACATATCGTCGAAAAGGCGGGCTTGACCGCCACCTTTGAAGTGCTGCCCACCAAACGCATTTTTGCCGAACTGGAAGCCAATCAGCGCCCCATTTGCACCTTCGGCTGGTACAAGAATCGCGATCGGGAGCGCTACGCCAAATTCACCCAGCCGATCCACCTTGACCGACCCCACATCCTGCTGGCCAGTTCCCGCTCCCTGCCCGCCATCAAACCCCACAAATCGCTGAAGTCGCTGCTCTCTGACCCGTCGCTGACCCTGGCAGTGGTCGACGGCACCTCGTACGGCCCCGAACTCGATGCCATGATCGGCCGCTTTGCCGGCAGAGTCGAAAAAGGGCTGGTGTCCCCCCAACTCGTTGCCCGCAAGGTAGCCGGCAACCGGGCCGATTTCATGTTCATGGACCAGGACGATTACGAATACCTGCTGGCAACCAACTCCGAGTTCGCCAATGAGGGCCTGGTCCGCGTTGAGTTTCCCGACCTGCCTCCTGGGCTTCGCCGCTACATCCTGTGCAGCAAGAGCGTCGACAACGACGTGATCGCCCGGCTGAATGGCGCCATCGCCAGGCTCCCGCTTGTCGACAAAACCCGATAAGCCTCACCACCACGATGCTGAGACCACGCCATGAGTGATCGACCCGCCGCTTCGGACATATCCCCCACGCCCCATCATTCGGTGCGCCGCCGGTTGATTCTGTTTCTGCTCGCGGCCGTGGCCCTGGTCATGCTGTTCGATCTGGCAATCTCCCAACTCATTCAGAAACGCGCCTTAACGGAGGAACAGCGTCTACGAGCCGTCAATATCGTCGAGCGCCTCGCCTTTACCATGAGCCAGCCCATGTGGGACTACGACGAAGAGCATCTCAAGGAGTTGGCGCTACAGGAACTGAAAGACCGTGAGGTGATGGCCGTGCTGTTGACCCTGGATAACGGCAGGCCGTATGTGGGGAAAAGCCGTTCTCAACGGGGTGATGACGCGGTGATCGATGCCCCGCCGGGCACAGGCAACCAACGGGAACCGGGACAATTTTCCATAAGCAGGGACATTCTGCGCCATGGCCAGACCATTGCCAAGGTCACCGTCATCCTGGGGGACGCCCCGATTCGCCAGCGCCTGCAACAGCAGCTGATCCAGGATCTGCTGCAGATGCTTTTTGTGCTGGGAGCCATCAGCGCCCTTACCTACCTGGGGCTGTCGCGCCTGATCCTCAGACCGCTGAGCGAACTGTACCAGACTACCCGGGCATTCGGCCAGGGAGACCTTTCCATGCGGGCTCGCATCTCTTCGGATGACGAAATCGCCGCCCTGGGAGAAACCCTGAATCTGATGGCCGAGCGCCTGTCTGCAACCATTGCCGCCACCAGAGCCGCAGCCAATGAAGTCACCGAGCTCAACTCGCGGCTCAACAACATCATCGAGTTCGTTCCCGACGCCATGTTCGTCGTTGATCACGAGGGCCGGGTCATTGCCTGGAACCACGCCATCGAGGAGATGACCGGCGTACGGAAAGAGCAGATGCTCGGCCAGGGGAATATGGCCTATGCCATCCCGTTCTTCGGGGAGCGTCGACCGATCCTGATCGATCTGCTCGACCTGACGGGGTCGGAAATCGAGCAATACTATACCCATGTGCAACGCATCGGCGACAAGATCATTGCTGAGACCTATGTGGGCTCCCTGCATGGTGAGCGGGAGGCATACCTGTGGGGCATCGCCGCTCCGCTCTACGATCAGGCGGGGCAACGTTCCGGCGCAATCGAAGTGATCCGGGACATCACCGAACGCCGGCAGGCGGAAAAGGCGCTCTCGGAAAGCGAGGAGCGCTACAGCCTGATCACCCGCAACGTGACCGACGTCATCTGGACCATGGACCCCGCCTATCGCTTCACCTATGTCAATCCAGCGGTAGAGCGGATACATGGCTGGTCGGTGGAGGAATTCCTGCAGCTCTCCCTGCAGGACATCATGCCGCCTCACTCGCTGGCCAAAACCGTGGCTGTGATCCAGGAAGAACAAAAATGGCATGAATCACCGTACGCCGAACGGAATCGGACCAGAACCCTCGAGCTGGAGGAACGGCGCAAGGACGGCAGCAGTTTCTGGGCTGAAGTGTCCGCGACCTTCCTCTGGACCGACGACGGCGCCCTTTCCGGGTTCATAGGCGTCACCCGCGACATCACCGAACGGCGCCAACTTGAGCAGCAGGTTATTCAGCAGCAGAAGCTGGAAGGGATCGGCATGCTCGCCGGAGGGATCGCCCACGACATCAACAACCTCCTTACGCCGATCTTCATCTCAACCGAAATGGCGCTGCGCAAAATCGAGCCCGAGCATCCCGCCCACGCCAGAATCACGGCCATCAGCCAAGCGGCCACGCGGGTGAAGGATCTGGTGGCCCAGCTGCTGGTCTTCGGCAGAAAGCAGAAAGCGGTCCTCCAACCGCTGGACCTGAACGCCGTTGTGACTGAATTCATGGGCATCCTGCGCCGCACCATCCGCGAAAACATCGACATCGTGCTCATGCCGGGCAGCGAGTCCTGCATGGTCCAGGCCGACCGCAACCAACTGGAACAGGTGATCATGAACCTGGCGGTCAATGCCCAGGACGCCATCGACGGCGTCGGCACCATTACCGTCGAGACCGGGCATCTGACCCTCGACGGCGAATACTGCGCCTACCATCCCGAAACGACTCCGGGACGTTATGTCATGCTGGCCTTTGCCGACACCGGCTGCGGCATGGACGATCAGACCCGCAGCAAGGCCTTCGAGCCGTTTTTCACCACCAAGCCCGCGGGCAAGGGCACCGGCCTGGGACTGTCGACGGTCTACGGCATAATCCGCCAGCATGGGGGGCATGTGGATGTCCTCAGCCGTACGGGACACGGCAGCACCTTCCGGGTGTTCCTCCCCATCGCCGAATCAGCCGCACACGGGAACCACGCCTCTCTTGCTTTAGCCGAGCCGGTGACATCCTTCAGCGGCACCCTGCTGGTGGTCGAGGACAATGACATGTTGCGGGACAGCCTGGTGGAGGCGCTGAGGGAATCGGGCATTACCACCCGTGCGGCGGCTTCCGCCCGGGAAGCGCTCGATGTGATCACGTCCCGCGGGAGTGACATCACGCTGCTGCTTACGGATGTTGTCATGCCGGTGATGAACGGTCCCGAACTGTACCATGCCATCCGCGACATCAAACCAGAGCTGCCGGCGCTGTTCATGAGCGGTTATGCCAGCGATATCTCGCAGTATCACGAGATTGCCGACAATCCGGAAATTTTCCTGTCGAAACCGTTTACCATCCAGACACTCCTGAGAAAAATCCAGCAGCTGCAGCAGCCGAACCTCTGATCTCGTCTCCATGAATCCGGGCACCGATCAGCCGCCCTTATCCGTTGCGCTGCTCCCCTCACCCATGCCGTTTTTTTTTGCCGCACTGGCGACGATGTGCTACCACCTCACGGAGATCTGTCGTATAATCCCCGCAAGATGACGACTCGTGCGGATGGGCTGCGACAACGATCATGACCGACAAACAACCGTCGAATTTCCAAAAGACCCTTGACCGGCACAACCTGACCCTGACCCGCGATGCCACCACGATGCTGCAGGTCAATGTCGGCTTGGCGTGCGATCTGCTCTGCCGTCATTGTCATCTGGAGGCCGGCCCCGGCCGAACCGAAATGATGAATAGCGCCGTTATGACAGAGATCGTTGCCTGTGCCCGGCGCCTCCCCTTCACCGACATCGATCTCACCGGCGGCGCGCCGGAACTGCTGCCCGGCCTGGCAGACCTGGTCGTGTCCCTGGCAGCGCTGACTCCTCGGCTGAGCGTGCGCACCAATCTGCTGGCCCTGTCACGCCCTGAATCAGCCGAACTTCCGGGCATCTACCGGGATCATCGTGTAACGATTGTAGCCTCCCTGCCGACCACCAACCCCGGGCAGACCGAGGCCCAACGCGGCAGCGGCGTCTGGGCACGGAGCCTTGCCATGCTCAAGTTCCTGAACAGCCTGGGCTACGGCATGGAGGGAAGCGGCCTGGAGCTGAATCTGGTGTCCAATCCCAGCGGCGCGTTCCTCCCCCCCCCTCAGGCGCAGGCCGAAAAGAAATTCCGCCACGACCTGGAGCGGCAGCACGGCATTCGCTTCAACCGCCTGTTCACCTTTGCCAATGTTCCGCTCGGCCGCTTCCGCAACTGGTTGGAGCGTTCGGGGAACCTGGAAACCTACCAGCACAAACTGGAGAGGAGCTTCAACCCTTGCACCCTGCCGGGGTTGATGTGCCGCTCGCTGATCTCGGTGAACTGGGACGGCTACCTCTATGACTGCGACTTCAACCTCGCCGCCGGCCTGTTCCATGGCGAGCAGCGCCGGCACATTTCCCAGTTCACTGCGTTTCCCCGCGAAGGAACTCCGATTCCGGTGGGCGACCACTGTTTCGCCTGCACTGCCGGGTCGGGCTTCACCTGAGGCGGGAGCATCGAGCCCCCGGCGGGGGCATGGCCCACCATGTCGAAATGCAGCGGCACGGCACTGACTTAGCCCGATGACGCAGGGGATGGCGCACCGTTGGAAACCCTGGAACACAGCGATTGGTGGCATGACATGCCTTTTCCTTTGCTTTCGTCGTAAAAATCTATATAATTCTATAGTTTTTACCTGACTTTTACCACGTCTCACCAGATGCCGAGAGGCTGCTTGAACGGCCCGGCATGAAAAGGATATGGAACTATGAGCACAAACATCAGCAAGAAGATGCTGATCAATGTCATGCATCCCGAGGAGGCCCGCTTTGCCATTGTGCACGACGGCCGCCTCATGGAGCTGAACATCGAGATCAGCGGCCAGGAACAGACCAAGGGGAACATCTACAAGGGGGTCGTGCTGCGGGTCGAGCCGGGCCTGCAGGCAGCCTTCGTGGACATCGGCCAGAGCAAGCCGGGATTTCTGCAGATGGGGGAGCTCCACCCCGACTTCTGGCAGTGGCGCGACGATGTGCCCGAGGAGGAGCGCAAGCGGCGGCCGCGCATCCAGCAGGTGCTGCGCCGCGGCCAGGAGCTGATCGTCCAGGTGGAGAAGGACGGACGCGACCACAAGGGGGCGGCGCTCACCAGCTACCTGTCGCTGCCGGGCCGCTACATGGTGATCATGCCGGGCAGCGACTCCACCGGCATCTCCCGCAAGATCGAGCGGGAAGGGGAGCGGAAGCGTCTCAAGGAGCAGATTGCCGAGATGACCATCCCCGAGGGAATCGGGTACATCATCCGCACCGAAGCGGTCGGCCGCACCACCGAAGAACTGCAGAAGGACCTGGATTCACTGGTGGAGCGCTACCACGAGATCAAGGCGCGGGCGGAGGAGATCAAGGGTGCCGGTGAAATCTACCAGGATTCGGGCCTGATCCTGCGCACCATCCGCGACTATTTCTCCGATGATATCGACGAAATCCTGGTGGACAACAAGGATGCCTTCAAACAGGCCCAGGATGCGCTGGAAGAGATCCAGCAGGGATTCGGCCACCGGGTCAAGCTGCACAAGGAAAAACGGCCCATCTTTTCCAAATACCAGCTGGAGGAGCAGATCGACCAGATCTACGAAAAGCGGGTGACGCTGCCATCGGGCGGCTACCTGATCATCGAGCCGACCGAAGCGCTGGTGAGCATCGATGTCAACTCGGGCAAGTCCAGCGGCGAGCGCGGCGTGGAGGATACCGCCTTCAAGACCAATCTGGAGGCGGTGGAAGAGGCGGCCCGCCAGCTGCGGCTGCGCGACCTGGGCGGCCTGATCGTGATCGACTGCATCGACATGCGCGAAACCAAGCACAACAAAGAGGTCGAAAAAACACTCAAGAGCGCGCTCAAGGCCGACAAGGCCCGAGTCAACGTGGGCAGGATCTCCGAGTTCGGCCTGCTGGAGATGTCGCGCCAGCGCATCGCCAAAACCATCAACGACGCCATTCACCTCGAATGCCCCCACTGCGAGGGGCGGGGCAAAGTCAAGTCCGTGGAGGCCATGGCGCTGTCATTCCTGCGCAAGGTGCATGCCGCCGCGGCCAAGGGGAACCTGGCCGAGGTGCGGGGCGAACTGCCGCTGGAAGTGGCCTACTACCTGCTCAACCGCAAGAAGCGCGAATTGACTCAGATTGAAAATGACTACGACATCGAGGTGACCGTCAAAGGTAAACCGTCGTTCACCATGAACCAGCTGGACCTTGCGGTGTTCCGGCGCGAGAAATCCGCGGAAGACCAGGGGCAGGAGCGTGACGTCGATGCGCCGAAGCATGTCCCAGCTGCCGCCGCATCACCCGCCGAAGAGGCCGAATCGGCCGCCGAAGGGGGCAAGAAACGGAAACGGCGGCGCAAGAAAAAGAAGCATGGCGCCGAAACCGCCGTCGAAGAGCAGGCCATCGACACATCGGTCGGAGCCGAACCGGCCGAGGCGGAGCCCCACGCCGAGCATGGGGCCGAGGCCGGCGCACACCCTCACGAGCATGAGCCGCACGAAGGAGATGCCGTGGCCAAGCATAAGAAGCGGAAACGGCGCCGCAGCCGCAAGGGCGGCAAAGGCCCGGATACCGCTGCAGCCACCGGAGAAGCAGCTGAAACGGAACAGGCCACGACGCCGGCGGCACCCGCACCCAGCCAGGAAATTCCGCCTGCTGAGGAGGCCGCCGAGCCCAAGCCAAAACGGCCGCGAGCGCCGCGGGCCAAGAAGAAACCGGCAGCAGCGCCGACCGAGGAGTCACCGACAAAACCGGCACCGGCAACCGCTGCGCCGGAAGCGGAACCGGCAGCTGCCACCCCCAAGAAGCCGCGCCGAGCTGCAGCTAAAAAGGCCAAGGCGCCAGCCGAACCGGTGCCGGAAGTCATGGAGCCTGTCGTCGAGAAACCGAAAAAAGCGACGCGCCCCCGCCGTAAAAAGCCGGTGGAGCCGTCGGGCGAATAAAGCCCCCCTTGAACGGGCCGGATAACGAATTGACCAGGTATCGAATTGAAACATAGGAGGAAGATGCAATGCAGAAGTTTGTGATGATGGTATGCGCCATGTTCCTGGTGGCCTTGTGTGCCGGTTGCGGCAATAAAAGCGGTGCGGCGGCACCAACGACGACCCTGCCGACCAAAATCTCCCTGGTAGCCGCGGACGTCACCGGTAAGACGTTTTACAGCGCCTCCAACATCGTCTCC
>Ga0334722_10006858_pt1 | contig 11161 bp, 7 predicted proteins | sample C3_bottom_MG_FD_207210 | JGI IMG/M metagenome (GOLD analysis project Ga0334722, IMG submission 207210) | Sediment microbial communities from Yellowstone Lake, YNP, Wyoming, USA - C3_bottom | ecosystem: Environmental > Aquatic > Freshwater > Lake > Sediment | place: USA: Wyoming | collected...
TTTCCAACCAGGGAACCGAGCAACGCGCCCAAAGTTAAAAGGGGCAAAAAAATGCCGCCGGGAACCCCCACGCTGTAACTGGCCATGGTTAAGAAGAACTTGGCCACAAAGAGAATGGGGATAGCGGCCAGGAGAATACGCTGGCTCAAGATATCTTCGACCAGGGTATGTCCTCCTCCCAGGACGTGGGGTAGATAATACCCGAGAACCCCGGCCGCGAAGGTAGTTCCTGCGGCCAGCCACCAGCGCGGGATGGACTTAGCGCGGTCACTGAGTTGCAGCGCACTGAGGAGGGTCTGGTTGAAAAGCGTCCCCATTACCCCGGTGAGGATCCCGAGGACCAGCAGGGCGGCGAATGACTCCTGGGGTAGCGGCGCCATTGGCGCCACCTTGAAAGTGGGTAGCGGCCCGAGCATTCGTTGCGAGATGAAGTCGGCCGCAATGCTGGCCACCAGAGCTCCTCCCAAAACGTAAGGCGAGAAATTACGGCGTAATTCTTCCAGGACAAAGATCGTACCGGCCAGCGGGGCGTTAAAGGCGGCCGCCAGGCCGGCTCCAGCCCCACAAGCCATCAACTGGAGCTCTTCCGTCTTGGACAAAGAGAGGCTCTTGCTGACGGCCTGGGCCGCCGCCGCACCCATTTGCACCGTCGGACCTTCCCGCCCCAGGGAAAGTCCCGCCCCTATCGCCAGGGCACCGCCAATAAACTTGGTCGGTAAGACCCGCCACCAGTACATCTTGCGCTGCCGGACCAGCACCGCCTCGATATGCGGGATGCCGCTACCCGAAGCCTCGGGCGCGAAAACGCCCGTCAGCCAACCGGCCAGACCGCCGGCAAAGGCACCAGCTACAGGCAGAATCAGCCGTCCCCAGCGGGGCAGATTATGGGCCCAGGCGAGAAGATCGTTCCGCCACAGTTCGGCGTTAGTTAAGGTCAGGCGAAAGGCCACCGCGACCAAACCGGCCATCAGGCCGGCTAAAGAAGCTCGTAAAAGAAAGAGGAGGAAAAAATCGTACCGGTTGATTAAAAGACCGCTTGACAGCGATTGATTCTTAGCTAACGCGGCTTGAGGATCTTTCATCTCAAGGTTTCCTCCACCCTTGGCGACCCCAGCTCACCCCATTTTCGTTATCCGTCGGTTCCCCCCAGGCGGCATAGTGATCTACCCTTTTAGTGGGCCGAGCTGATCGTTTTGCCGGGAGTGACAGAACCACCGGGGACGGCGTCCTCGTCGCCTCCGTAGTGGAGATGGGCTGGATCTTAGTTACTTTACTTCCCATTATACTATTTTCCGTTGTGATTGCCGCAACTCCTTTCGCCCCCCGCGGTGGATAAAAACAATTTTCAGGGAGGAGTTTTTGCCCTGACCGCGAATCTCCTTCAAAAAGTGCTTCTTTCCGTGAATTATGGCCATTAAAGGCCAATTTCACATTTTAACTACAGTTTAATTTGACTCACTAAATAATACTAGAGACTAGACCTAGATGGGAAATAATTTCAAGAAAGGAGAGGGAAGAATGTTGCGCAAGGTGTTTTTGGCCGCCTTTTTGGTGGCGCTGTTGTTGGTGGAGGCGGGATGCGGCGGCTCTGGCAATGAGATCAAGATCGGTCTCAACGCCGAGCTCACCGGAAGCATCCCGGTAGTGGGGCAGTCGTGCAAGAATGCGGCGACCATGGCGGTGGATGAAGTGAACCAGGCTGGCGGACTTGAGGTTGGCGGCAAAAAGTATAAGGTGGTCCTGGTAGTCGAGGACAACGAGGACAAGGCCGAATCGGCCGCGGCTGCCGCCCAAAAACTGATCAACCAAAACCAGGTTCTGGCCATGATCGGCCCCAACGCCAGCCGGAACGCCATCCCGGCGGCCGCCATCGCCGAGAGCGCCAAGGTCCCCATGATCAGCCCCTGGTCAACCAACCCCAAAACGACGGAAAACAAGAAGTACATCTTCCGGGCCTGCTTTATCGACGATTTCCAGGGGGTGGTCATGGCCAAGTTCGCCAAGGAGAAGTTGGGCGCCAAGACTGCCGGTATCCTTTATGACGTCGCCAGCGAGTATAACAAGGGGATTGCCGAGATCTTCAAGAAAACCTTTGAAGCCGCCGGGGGTCAAGTCTTTGCTCAGACTTACACTACCGGTGATAAAGACTTCAGCGCCCAGCTGACCAAACTTAAAGAAGCCAACCCGGACGTTCTTTTCCTGCCCAATTATTACAGTGAGGTGCCGCTGCAGGTCGAACAGGCCCGGAAATTGGGCTATACCGGCAAGATCATCGGCAGCGATAGCTGGGGTAGCCCAGAGCTCATCAAGCTGGGCGGTTCCAACATGGAGGGCCTTTTCTTCAGCACCCACTATGCTCCGGATATCGCCACGCCGGTGGCCCAAAAGTTCATCAAGGCTTACCAGGAGAAATACAAGTCCACGCCCGACGACGTGGCCGCCCTCACCTACGATTCCTTCGGGATGCTTTTCCAGGCTATAAAGAGCGCTGGGAAGATCGACCGCCAGGCGGTGCGGGATGCTCTGGCCAGCATCACCAAATATGAGGGCGTGACCGGGACCATGCAGTTTAAGGGCACTGGCGATCCCATCAAGAGCGCCGTCATATTGAAGATCGAGGGCGGCCAGTTTAAGTACTTTGACTCGGCCAAACCTTAAGCCGGCTGTCGGTCCAGCACCGCGCCGGGCCCCAGAGGGTGCTGGACCTGCCTGCGCGGTGCCGGACGAAAGGCCGCCGTCGAGCGGTCAAGGGCGGCCGGCGCAGGTGAACGCGGCCAGCGGCACCAGCGCAGGCCGCACACCTGGCAGAAAGTGGTCATTTTCAGGATAGACCTCCATGCCGCAAGCGGCACCAGCAGGGGATGAAAACGGTTGGGGCAGGGTGATTGTCCCGGGCGAGCGACTTGCGCAGCGCCGGTAACGGCACCCGGCGAAGCGAGGAGGCGAAACCGGGGGCGCGGACAGGGAGGTCCGCGCCAGCCCTCACTGAGCCAGGACGGCGAGTTGAAGGCGGTCCGGTTTCGCCCGCAGCGAGCCGTGGTGCGGTCGACGCGGAGCACCGGAGTGAGCCGGGACAACACCCGGCCAGGACAACCTTATTTTCAGGATAGTGGATGTGGATAGTGGATAATGGATCATGGATGATGGACGGTAGATAGTAGATGGTGCCGGCTCAGCCCGGGTGACTGGGCCGGCCATTGATCTTCTCCTTTGGGAGTGCGATAGCATGACTCAGTTTCTACAGCAGGTGCTGAATGCTCTGCAATTGGGGAGCGTTTACGCCCTCATCTCGCTGGGTTACACCATGGTCTACGGTATTTTGCGGCTGATCAATTTTGCCCACGGCGATATATTTATGATCAGCACATATATCGCCTTTTTTACCGGGACCTACCTTCTTACCCGCGGTTTTTTCCCCGTCCTGGCCGCCTTTTTGCTGACGATGCTCGTTTCCATGATTCTGACGGCTACCCTGGCCGTCTTAATTGAGCGGGTAGCCTATAAACCCTTGCGCCAGGCCCCCCGGGTGTCGGCAGTCATCACCGCTTTAGGGGTGGGCCTCTTTCTGGAAAACTTTACCCTGGCCACTCTCGGTGCAGAACCCAGGAAGATGCCGAGTTTTCTCAGTCTCAGCAATTACCAGCTGGGCGGGGTTACTGCCTCCAACGTTCAGCTCATCATCATCGGGGTGGCCCTGCTCTTAATGCTGGCCCTGGACACGGTTGTGATGAAAACCATGACCGGGATGGCCATGCGGGCCATTTCATTTGACAAGACCATCGCGCCGCTGATGGGGGTCCCGGTGGACCGGATCATCTCCATCACCTTCGCCATCGGTTCCTCGGTGGCGGCAGCCGGAGGGATGCTTTACGGCATGGCCTACCCGATCATCGACCCGTATATGGGGATTCGCATCGGCTGGTGGGCTTTTATCGCCGCCGTCATCGGGGGGATCGGCAACATCCGCGGGGCCATGGTGGGGAGTTTCATTCTGGGCTTCGTCGAGATCTTCACCCCGGTGGTCCTGCCTTCTTCCACTTACCGGGATTTCGTTGCCTTTAGCCTCCTCCTGCTGTTCCTCGTCTTCAAACCCACCGGGATTTTGGGGCGGGCCGAGGTACAGAAGGTATAAAGACCATTCTGAGCGCAAACGGTCAAGAAGACCAGCTTGACTTGGGTTTGGGGCTGTTGGCCACCTTGTCCTGCAGAGAGGGGCAGACTATAGAAGAGCATGGCTGGGGACGGCGCAGGATCAGCGCGGCCGGCCCGTCCCCTCTGATAAACGCCGCTGCGTTGCCTGAAGCTGATGCGACCTCGGATGACCCCTGGTTGGGAAGGCCATGATCGTATGGCTTTCGTTCCTTAGCTCTTTCGTTCCTTAGCTACAGTAGAACGTGCATTGGGTAAAGGAGTCGCTGGTATGGGTCTGATCAAAAAATGGGGGCCTGGCCTCCTTCTCTTTCTAGGATTTTTGCTAAGTCTCGTTTTTTCCCAGGGTTGGCTCATCAACCCCTATCAGGCGCAGGTCCTGATGTACCTCGGGGTGAACATCATCTTGACCCTTAGTCTCAACCTCATCAACGGGTACATGGGCGAATTCTCGGTGGGGCATGCCGGTTTTATGGCCATCGGGGCTTATGTCTCGGCCTGGTTGACCGTGAAGGTGATCCCGCCAGCCTTCGGGACCTGGCTATTCCCCCTGGCCACCATTTTGGGGGGACTGGGAGCGGCCCTGGCCGGTCTGATCGTGGCCATCCCTTCTTTTAAGACGCGAGGGGACTACCTGGCCATCGTCACCCTGGCCTTTAACATGATCATCAAAAGCGCCCTGGAGAATATTGAGGCGGTGGGCGGACCGCGTGGCTTTTTGGGAATCCCCAAACTGACCAATGTGGCCTGGGTGTATGTCTGGACCGTCTTTGCCCTCTTGGGCATTCGGAATTTCGTCTATTCCAGTTTCGGCCGTGGGGTCCTGGCCATCCGCGAAGACGAGACGGCGGCTGAATTAACCTCCGTCAATACCCGCCAGGTCAAGGTCCTGGCCTTTGTCTTTTCCTCTTTTCTGGCCGGTGTGGCCGGAGCTCTTTTTGCCCATCTTTTGATGTTCATCAACCCCCGCAGCTTCACCATCCTCAAATCCACCGACATCCTGGTAATGGTGTACCTGGGAGGCATTGGGAGCATGGCCGGATCCATTCTGGGGGCCGCCAGCTACACCCTGCTTTTGGAGCTTTTGCGCCCACTCGAGGTGTGGCGCTGGGTAGCCGGCCCGCTCCTGTTGATCTTGCTCATGATCTTCCGACCGCGGGGGATCATGGGGCTGCGGGAGTACAAGCTCTTTATCCCCAGGGAAGAGGAGGTGCCGGGACTTGTCCGAGGCAAAGGTTCTGCCAATATTGCGGGTTGAAGGCTTGACCCACTTTTTCGGTGGTTTGAAGGCGGTGAGCGATTTCAATCTCACCCTCCAGGGCGGCGAAATTTATGGCTTGATCGGACCCAACGGGGCCGGCAAGACCACCGTCTTCAACCTCATCACCGGTGTTTACCGCCCCACGGCTGGTCAAATCCTTTTTCGCGGCCAATCTCTGGTAGGGTTACCGCCCCACGAAATCATCAGCCGGGGGATTGCCCGCACCTTTCAGAATATCCGGCTGTTTAAAGAACTGTCGGTTCTCGATAACCTGCGCATCGCGGCGTATGCCGAAGCCGGTTACAGTCCCTGGGCGGCTCTGCTGCGGAACTCCCGCTTTTTAAAGGAAGAGGCCAGGATCAAAGAGCGCAGTTTCGAGCTCCTTGAGCTCTTCGGCTTACAGAATTTGGCGGGGGCTCCGGCCCGGAGCCTTCCTTATGGCGAGCAGCGGCGGCTGGAGATAGCCCGCGCTCTCATGGGCCGCCCGTCGCTTCTCTTGTTAGATGAACCGGCGGCCGGGATGAACCCCGGTGAGATCCAGCGGCTCATGGAGACCATCCGCTGGTTAAGGGAGCATTTTTCCTTGACCATCCTCCTCATTGAACACCAAATGCGGGTGGTGATGGGAATCTGCGAGCGGATCACCGTTTTGGACTTCGGGGTGACCATCGCCCAAGGCCCGCCGGCCGAGATTCGCCAGAATCCGCGGGTCCTGGAGGCCTATCTCGGGAAGGAGGCGGTCTTATGAGCGTCCGGGAACCGGCGACCGGGTCGGTCCGCCCCGTTTCGGCTCAAGGCGCGGGAAGAATCGCCGCGGCGGGGGCTGCTGGGCCACTTCTTTCCGTCCGCAACCTGGTGGTCTCCTACGGCAAGATTCGCGCTTTGCGCGGGATATCCTTTGACGTTTACCCCGGCCAAATCGTCACCCTCATTGGGGCCAACGGCGCCGGCAAGTCGACCACCCTGCGGGCGATTTCCGGAATGGTGCCGGCGGAGGAGGGCGAGATAGTCTTCGCCGGGGAAAGTATCGCCCGGCTGACCCCCGATGTTATCGTCCGCAAGGGTTTGGCCCATGTCCCAGAAGGGCGGGGGATTTTCGCCAATCTGACCGTCCTGGAAAACCTGAAGCTGGCTACTTTCACCCGGCGGGACCGCCAGGAGGTGGAAAAAGACCTCGAACGCGTCTTTTCTCTTTTCCCCCGTCTCTGGGAAAGGCAAAATCAGCTCGGCGGAACCCTTTCCGGCGGTGAACAACAGATGCTGGCGGTGGGACGGGCCCTCATGGTGCGGGCGCAGCTCATCTTGATGGACGAACCTTCCATGGGTCTATCACCGGTGCTGGTGCAGGAGATCTTCCGCATCATCCGCGAGATCAACCAGGCTGGAGCGACCATTCTCCTGGTGGAGCAAAACGCGCAAATGGCCCTGCGCCTGGCCAACTACGGCCATGTGCTCGAGACGGGGGCCATCACCTTGTCCGGGACGCCGGAAGAGCTCCTCAACGATCCCCGGGTGAAAGAAGCTTACTTGGGCGGGGCGTGACCACCCCCGCCCTGAGCTGACTGGCCCCGTCGCGGGAATAACTGGCCCTATACCCCGCCTCCCAGCAAAGTATACGGCGGTCCCGGCGTTTCTGAGGCTCTGCTCCCCAGGTCGCCGGGCCAGCCAGCCAGCACCCTCCTCGGCATCGTATTCGGGCCGAGCCCTAACCTGGATCCGTCCCGAGAATAACCGGGCTCACCCTAAGGATGGATGACCGGCCCCGTCCCGGGGCGTAAGCCAGTCAGCCTCGCGGGAAATATGGCAGGAATGAGAGTACGCCAGCCGCTGGAACACACGGCCCTGAATCGGCCCCGCGCTGAGGTCAGCGGCACCGCCTCAGGAATAATTGCCCCCGCTCGGAGGATGACCGGCCCCGTCCTGGCGTGACCACCCCCGCCCTGAGCTGACTGGCCCCTTTCCCAAGTTGGACGGATTTTAGCGCAGCGAGCCATCCCTGGACAATTCCGCTGGCCGCCCTGAGGGTGACCGGGCTCGGCCCGCCGCGGCCTTTTCAAGTCGCAAGGGCAAGTGTGGCATCGCGGCCAAGCTGCCGGTATGGCCTCGTCCGCTCCGGTGCACTCTTCGCTGGTGGAGCTGCGGGTCGGGGGTCTTCGCTTTGCCCTTCTTTTCACTAGTCAAAATTTGATATTGACAAGTTTTAGCAGGCCATCTTATAATTTTTTTAGAATCTTTTTTCTTGGGGGAGGGGAAGATGTGGCGCGTTTTTTTGACATAGAGAAAGAGAATCAATTGGCCATCATCACCATCAACCGGCCGCCGGTCAATGCCTTGAGCCTGGAGGTGGTCGAGGAACTGAGCGGGATCCTGGCTGACCTCCGTTCCGATGCGGGGGTGAAGGCCCTCATCATCACCGGGGCTGGGCCCAAAGCTTTCATCGCCGGGGCGGACATCACCCAGTTTCAACAAGGCGATCTGGCCACGGTGGAAAAGTTCATCCGGCGGGGTCAGGAGGTTTTTGAGGAACTGGAAACCTACCCCAAGCCCGTCGTGGCCGCCATCAATGGTGTCTGCCTGGGGGGCGGGAACGAACTGGCCATGGCCTGTGACCTGCGTTTAGCGGCCGAGAGTGCCCGTTTCGGCCAGCCTGAGGTTAACCTCGGGATCATTCCAGGTTGGGGCGGGACCCAGCGCTTGCCGCGTTTGGTGGGGAAGACGGTGGCTATGGAAATCCTCTTTTTGGGCCAGATGATCGATGCCCGGGAGGCCTGGCGCATTGGTTTGGTCAATCAGGTCGTACCCGACGCCGAGCTTTTGGCTAAAGCCAAGGAATTGGGGCAGCGTTTGGCGGCGCAACCACCGCTGGCCCTGGCGGCCATGAAGAAAGCGGTGCGCGACGGCCTGGATACCACCCTTGACCAGGGGCTGGAACTGGAAGTCAAAGCCTTCCTCCAAGTGTACCAGACCGAGGACGCCAAAGAAGGGGTCAACGCTTTTTTGAGCAAACGGAAGCCGGAATTCAAGGGTAAATGAGGTTTTGGGTGAAATGGGATGGATTATGGCGTGGGCGTGGCTGGACAACGCGCTGCTTGACCAGTTGAAGTCAGACCGTTCCAAATTCCCTTCTAAATTCCAAAGGGGGTAAAGCCCATGAGCGAGCCTTGGTTCCAATTCTATGACCCCTACGTGCCCAGGTCCGTCGACTTTCCCGTTACCCCTCTTTTCCCCCTGCTGGAGAAAACCGCTCAGGAATTTCCCGATCGCAAGGCCACCATCTTTTTTGGACAGGGTTTGACTTACCGCGACCTTCATCTCAAAGCCAAGGCCTTTGCGCAGGCCCTGCAAAGCTTGGGCCTCAAAAAGGGCGACCGGGTGGGGATCTTACTTCCCAACTCGCCGCAATTTATCATCGGTTATTACGGGGCCATGCGGGCCGGAACAATTGTCGTCCCCATGAATCCCCTCTACGTCGAGCGAGAACTGGAATTCATGATTAACGACGCCGGAGTCACCACCATCCTGACCCTGGACATTTTGGTTCCTCGCCTCAAAAACGTCCAACCGCGGACGCCCCTTAAAAATATCATCGTCACCCGGATCAAGGACTACTTACCGCTTCTTCTGAAAATCCTCTATCCCATCAAAGAGTGGAAAGAAAAGACTAAGGTGACGGTGAAACGGGAGCCGGGGATCTATTTCCTCGAGGAACTGCTGGCGCAAAGTCACGGCGAACCGGAGCCCGTCGACATCAACCCCCTGGAGGATGTGGCCATTTTGCAGTATACCGGTGGAACCACCGGTTTTCCCAAAGGAGCCATGTTGACCCACTGGAACCTGGTCCATAATGCCATCTCCTCAAAGTACTGGCTTTTGGGCGAAAACCCGGGCTATGAAGTGGTTTTAGGGGTTTTACCCTTTTTCCACGTCTTTGGGATGACCGTCGTCATGAATCTGGCGGTCCTCTTTGGGGCAACGATCATCCTGCACCCGCGCTTTATCCTAAAAGATGTCTTGAAATCCATCGATCGCTATCATCCCACGGTCTTCCCCGGTGCACCGGCCATGTTTGCCGCCATCAACAACTTTCCCGAGATCAAAAAATACAACCTCTCTTCCATCAAGGCTTGCATTAGCGGTTCGGCCCCCTTGCCCCTGGAGGTACAGCAAACCTTTGAACGCATTACCGGTGGCAAACTGGTGGAAGGCTATGGCTTGACGGAGGCTTCTCCCGTCACTCACTGCAATCCCCTTTATGGGAAGCGTAAGCTGGGCAGCATTGGTTTGCCTTTCCCCGATACCCAGTGCCGCATTATGGATCTAGAAAATGGCGACCAAGAGATGCCCATCGGGGAAGTGGGAGAGTTGGTGGTAAAGGGGCCCCAGGTGATGAAGGGCTACTGGAACCGGCCCGATGAAACGGCCAAGACCTTACGCGATGGTTGGCTTTATACCGGTGACATCGCCAAACGCGACGAAGAGGGCTATTTTTACATCGTCGACCGCAAGAAGGACATGATCATCACCGGCGGATATAACGTCTACCCGCGGGAGGTAGAAGAAATCCTTTACAGCCATCCCAAGATCCTGGAGGCGGCTGTGGCCGGGGTCCCCGATCCGTATCGGGGTGAAATGGTCAAGGCTTACGTCGTCCTGCGCCCGGGCGCGGAGGCGACGGCGGACGAGATCATCGCCTATTGCCGGGAGAAACTGGCCCGTTACAAGGTGCCGCGGGAAGTGGAGTTCCGGAAGGAGCTGCCCAAAACCTTTATCGGGAAGGTTTTGCGGCGAACGCTGCGGGAAGAGGAGGCTCAGAAGGCACAGGCGGCAGGAGCGAAAAAGGAATGATGGTTGGACGGCGGAGATAGAGGTAGAGATAGCGAGAGATAGCGGCAGAGGTAAACGCCCAGATAGGGAAGAAATAAAAGCGATAAAGCAATCTGTCTCTGATGGGGTACGGTGTTTCCGGTTAAGCCCAGCCCCCACGGGGAAGGAGGTCTCGCGGCCTGCCCGCTGCCCGTACTGCCTGCCCGTCAGGGACGGTGAAAGACCGCCAGGTGGCGGCCAGACCCGCTGGCCGCCCCTATTTTGTGGGAGGGAGGGAGCAAGATGGAGGAAATCGTTTTGGCCGGGGCCACTCGAACTCCCATCGGTCGCCTCGGCGGAGCCCTCAAGGACGTGCCTCCAGAAAAGCTTGGGGTCGTGGTCATTCAGGAAGTCCTGCGACGGACGGGGCTTCAGCCATCTATGCTTGACGATGTCATCCTGGGTTGCGTGTTGCAGAGCAATGAGGCCCCCAACGTCGCCCGGATCGCCGCCCTCTTGGCCGGGCTGCCGGTTGAGGTCACGGCTTACACCGTCCACCGCCAGTGCGGTTCAGGGCTGCAGGCCGTAGTCAGTGCCGCTCAGGCCATCAAAAGCGGGGAGGCGGAAGTGGTTTTGGCCGGTGGCGTGGAGAGCATGACCCAGGCCCCGTATTATCTAACGGGAGGACGTTTTGGCTACCGCACCGGGCATGCCTTCCTTTATGATCCCTTTTTCCGCAACTCGGAGATGACCTCCGCCCCCGAACGCTTTGGCCCCATCAACATGGGTTTGACGGCGGAAAAACTGGCGACCCTGTACTCCATCAGCCGGGAGGAACAGGATCTTTTTGCCTTGCAGAGTCAGGAGAAGGCGGCGCGGGCTTTAAAGAACGGCGTCTTTCAAGAAGAGATCGTCCCCGTTCCGGCGCCGGCCAAAGGGAAGGAACCG
>Ga0334722_10006859_pt1 | contig 11160 bp, 7 predicted proteins | sample C3_bottom_MG_FD_207210 | JGI IMG/M metagenome (GOLD analysis project Ga0334722, IMG submission 207210) | Sediment microbial communities from Yellowstone Lake, YNP, Wyoming, USA - C3_bottom | ecosystem: Environmental > Aquatic > Freshwater > Lake > Sediment | place: USA: Wyoming | collected...
GCCGCGGGCGTCGCCGGGACCACCTCGCCCGGCTGGCCGATCCAGCCGCAGACGCCGTTGACGGGCACGGTCTCGCCCTCGGCGGCGACCTGCGCAAGGAGGACCCCCTCCTCGAAGGTCTCGACCTCCATCGTGCTCTTGTCGGTCTCGATCTCGAACAGGACATCGCCCCGGTGGACGGGATCGCCCACCTGCTTGCGCCAGAGGAGGAGCGTGCACTCCTCGGTCATCTGGCCGGGCTTGGGCATCAGGATCGGGTGTGCCATCAGTCGGCTCCTTCCGGCGCGGCCAGCGCTTCAGACGATGGCGGTGACGGCGGCGACGATGTCGTCCGGCGTCGGCAGGAACACCCGCTCGAGCGTCTCCGCCTGGGGGCTGATTCCCGGCGCGGCGCCGACCCGGCCGACCGGGCCGTCGAGGTCGTCGAACGCCTCCGCCTGGATCCGGGCGACGACCTCGTTGACGAAGCTCCCCGTCAGGACCGCCTGGGCGGCGACCACGGCGCGGCCCGTCTTGCGCACCGACGCGAGCACCGTCGCCATGTCCAGCGGCACGAGGCTCCGGAGGTCGACCACCTCGGCGGCCAGGCCGTGCTCCGCGGCCAGCGTGTCCGCGGCCCTGAGCGCGTCCGGCACGGCGGGGCCCCAGGCCACGATCGTGGCGTCCGTCCCCTCCCGGGCGACGCGCGCCTTCCCAATCGGGGTGGTGTACTCGCCCTCGGGCACGACGCCCTTGGTGGAGTACAGCCCCTGGCTCTCGACGAAGACGACCGGGTTGTTCGTGCGGATGGCGCTCTTGAGCAGGCCCTTGGCGTCCTCCGCCGTGGCCGGGTAGAGGACGTAGAGCCCGGGGATGTGCGTGAACAGGCTCTCGAGGCTCTGGCTGTGCTGGCCGCCGTAGCCCTTGCCGGCCCCCACCGAGCACCGGTAGACCACCGGCACCTCGACCTGGCCGCCGGACATGTAGTGCCACTTGGCGGCCTGGTTGGCGATCTGGTCCGAGCTCATCAGCGCGAAGTCCATGTACATCAGCTCGACCACCGGCCGCAGGCCCACGATCCCGGCGCCGACGGCCGTCCCGCAGATGCACGCCTCGGAGATCGGGGTGTTGAAGACGCGGTTGCGCCCGAAGGCCTCCAGGAGGCCCTTGGTCAGCTTGAACGCGCCGCCGTAGTCGGCCACGTCCTCGCCGTAGAAGATCACGCGGTTGTCGCGCTCCATCTCCTCGACCAGCGCCTCGCGCAGCGCGTCGCGGTAGAGGATGCGGCCCTCCGCGTCGCGCTTGGCGACCGGCGGCTCGGCGGCCAGGACCACCGGCGCGGCGTCGGCGGGCAGCGTGTCGGACGTGCCCTCGGTGTAGAGCAGGTCGAGCAGCGACTCGGGCGCGGGGTCCGCGGCCGCGGCGGCACGCCTGGCCGCGCGGGCATTCCGGTCCGCCGCCTCGGCGGCGACCGCGGCGACCTCCTCGGGCGTCGCCAGGCCGGAGCCCACGAGCTGCGCCTTGAACGTCTCGATCGGGTCGACGGCCCGCCAGGCCGCCTCCTCGTCTCGGGTGCGGTACTCGTTGCGCGGGTCGGACAGCGAGTGGCCGTAGTAGCGGTAGGTCGACGCCTCGATCAGGACCGGGCCCTCGCCGCGCCGGCAGGTCTCGGCGGCGCGCGTCACGGCGTCGCGGACCGCCAGCACGTCCATGCCGTTGACGACCTCGGCGTGCATGTTGTCGTCGGCGAAGCCCGCCGCCCGCCGGGCGAGGTGGCGGACGCCCGTGACCTCGTCGTCGGTGCGGTGCGTCATGCCGTAGTGGTTGTTCTGGATGAAGAAGATCACCGGCAGCCCGTACGGCCGGTCGCCTGCGTAGTGGTTGGTCCACTGCGCCTGCGAGGCCCAGTTGAGCGCCTCGAGCACGACGCCGTTGGCGTAGGCGCCGTCGCCCGCGAAGCAGCAGACCACGGTGTCGCTGCCCTGATAGCGGCGGGCCATCGCCGCGCCCGTGGCGATCGGGACGGACCCGCCGACGATGGCGTTCGCGCCCAGGTTGCCGGTGCTGAAGTCGCCGATGTGCATGCCGCCGCCGCGGCCTCGGCCGTAGCCCTCGTCCTTGCCGAACAGCTCGGCGATCACGCGGTAGAGGTGATCCTCGAGGGCGGCAGGGAGGAGCTCCGCGCGCGAGCCGGTGCGGCCCGTGCGCGCCCCCAGCTGCTCGTCGCTCATCTGGCGGATGGCGGAGAAGCCCTTGGCGATCGCGTCGCCGTGGCCGCGGTGGCTCGACGTCACGTTGTCGGTGATCCGGAGCGCAGAGCTCGCGCCGACGGCCGACGCCTCCTGGCCGATCGACACGTGCGTGGGCCCGCGGTAGTCGTAGCCCGGCAGGGCCTCGTAGCCGCCGCCGCCCCGCAGGCGGACGATCATCTCCTCCATCTCGCGGATCGCGAGCATGTCGTCGAGGAGGGCCAGGGCGCCCGCCTTGTCGAGCGACCCGGAGGCCGCCTCGGAGGCCAGGTCGCCCGTGTAGCTGAACCCGCGGATGGAGCCGAGGGGCTCCTCGAACGGCGCGAAGTCCGGGCGGGCGTCACTGTGGAAGACGATGGAGGGGTCGGGCCGGACTTCGAGGGTCACTGGGTTCTCCTGGGTGGATGGCGCTGGCAGGGGGTCACGCGCCGGGGGGCGGGGCGGCCACGCCGTCGTGGGCTGGACGGACCATGATCTTGTGCCCGAGGCGTCGCGCGGCCCGGGCCATCGCGGCGTCGGCAGACGCGAGCGGGAACATCGCCGAGACCAGCTCGGCCGGCCGGATGCGCGGCGCGAGCGCGATGGCCTCGGGGTACACGCGGTTCATGCGGCGCGAGAAGCGCAGGTCGAGGCCCTTCCGCCGCGCCGTCGCCGCCGGGAGGGCCGCGAGATCGCCGGCCGAGATCCCGGCGATGACCACCCGCGATGCCGGCTTGACGAGCTGGACCGCAGTCCGGATCGCGTCGTCGTCGCCGGCGATCTCGATGGCGGTGTCGAGGGGCCGGCCGCCGAGGGCGTCCCGGAGGGCGTCGAGCTCCGTGCCGCCGGCGACGAGGGCGGCGGTCGCGCCGTCGGCTCGGGCCGCCTCGACGCGATGGGCGAGCCGGTCGGTGGCCACGACCATCGAAGCGCCGGACGCGAGGGCGAGCCGGATCAGCAGCCGCCCGATCGGGCCGGCGCCGAACACGCCGACCGAGTCGCCGGGCCGGAGCCCCGCGAGCCGCAGCGCGTGGATGGCGACGCCCAGCGGCTCGAGCATCGCCCCGGTCGTGTCATCAAGGGTCTCGGGCAGCGCCACCAGGTGCGATTCCGGCCAGGCGATCCACTCGCGCATCGCGCCGTCGGTCGTGCTGTGGCCCAGGAATCGGACATCCGGGCAGAGGTGGGGCAGGCCACGGGCGCACGTGTCACAGCGGCCGCAGGCGACGCTCGGGTCGATCGCGACGCGCTGGCCCGCCAGGCGGCCGCTGTCCACGACCCCGGCCGCCTCGTGGCCGAGCACGAGCGGTCGCACCAGGCCCGCATCGCCGATGGCCGAGTCCTCGAACCAGTGGAGGTCGGAGCCGCAGATGCCGACGGCCGTGACCCGCACCAGGGCCTCGCCCGGTCCCGGGTCCGGCGCCGGCTCGTCGGAGAGGCGGACGTCGCCCGGGCCGTGGAGGCGGGCCACCCTCACGGTCGCCCCGCTGCGGCCGCCAGCAGGGCCGCTTCCGCTCGGGCGTTCCAGGTGCCATGGTCGAGCTCCGCGGCGACCGACGGCAGGGACGCGGCCAGGTCGCCGAGCCGGACCATGCCCAGGTCGTGGAGCGCCGGATAGACCACGATCTTGCCGCCGGACGTGCGCGCCTCGACCGCCGCCAGTGCCGCCGCGACGCCCTCCATCCCGCTGATGGCGTCCACCGAGACGTTGGTGTCCAGGCGGCCGGCCTCCAGGCGGCCGAGCACGGCCCGCATGTCCCGGATCTCCGACCCGCTCGTGCCGAAGAGGTAGAGGGACTTGCCGATGACGGCATTGAGGTCGAGATTCGCGCGCGTGCCCACGGCGAAGCCCGCGAACAGGTTCAGCCGCGCGCCGGGCGCGGCCATCGCGACCGCCTGGGCCACGAGGGCGGGGGCCGGCACCATGACGCCGATGTAGGTGTACGAGCCCTCCTCGGGGGGCGTGACGCGGCTGTTCGCGAACGTGACGCCGACCCGGTTCTCCGCCGCGAGGGGCGCCGCGACCTCGGCCAGATGTGCGAGCCGCGCGTCGTCGATGTCGATCGCCGTGAGCTCGAGGTCGGTCAGCCCGAGCGTCGCGGCGCGGATGACGTGCATGAATCCCATCGGGCCGGCCGCGCCCACGATCGCCACGCGGTCGCCGTCGCGGAGCTCGCCGTCCGCGGGGATGCTCGCGTAGCCGTCCGCCGCCGAGCTGCCGGACGTTCCGGCGAAGCGGATCGGGTCGTAGTGGATCCGGCCGACGTCGATCGCGACCGGGCGCGCGACGGTCGCGCCGCCGAGCACGATGTCGAGCACGCCGCTGGGGGCGAGCAGGTCCTGGAGGGCCTCGATGACCGTCGCGTCGGCGCCCGCGTAGACGATGTCGTCGAAGCGCTGGCCGGCGAGCGGCGCCACCGCGGCCGTGCCGCCGCTGTCGATCGTGACCGTCTCGCCCGGCAGGGACGCCGCGACGAGGTCCTCGACGCCCTGGAGGCGCGCGCCGGGCTCCCGCACGACGAGCAGGCGTCCGCCCGTGCGCAGGGTGCGTCGGTCCGGCGTGGCGTAGGACTTCTCGACGCAGGCCCACGGCTCGAGCAGGGCCACGGCCGAGCCCGACGGGCCCTCCCCGACCGGGATGAGGAAGCGCTCCCCGGTCGCGGGGTCGAGGATCATCCGCTCGTCGACGAGGACGTACTCCTGGAGGCCGCCCTCGAAGTTGTACCCGAAGGCCGCGTTCGAGCCGGCGGTCGGCAGGTGGCGGTAGTCGGTCTGGACGAGGACCCGCTCGCCGACGGCATGGTGGCGGACGTCGGCGCCCGCGGCGACGATCCGGGCGCAGCACTCGTGGCCGGGGACGCCCGGCGCCGCGCCCGGGACGTAGGACGGGATCTCGGCGAGGATCCCGGGCGCGATTCCGCCCAGAACCGGGCCCTTGCGGGGATGGCCGGCGAACGCGTGGAGCAGCTTGGTGTCCGAGAAGCAGATGCCGACGGCCTCCACCTTGAGCACCAGCTGGCTGGGCCCCGGGACCGGCACCGGCTTCGCGCGGTTGTGGACGATCTCGCCCGGACCGGTGAACTGGATCGCGTGCTGGGTGGCGGGCGGTTGGGTCACGGGAGGATCCTTCGCTGGCTCACGAGAGCATCACCTGGCCGCCCGTCACGGGCAGGGCCTGGCCGGTCTCGTACTGCTGGGCGACGAGGTAGAGGACGGCCTCGAGCACGTCGGCTGGCGTGCAGCCCCGGCCCATCGGCACCCGGGCCTCGTAGCTGGCGCGCACGTCGTCGACCGTGGTGGCGCCGGGCACCTTGCCCTCGCGGAGGTACTGCACGAACAGGCCGTTCTGCGGATCGCTCCACAGCGGCCCGTCGAGGTAGTTGCCGGGGCACACCGCGTTGACCTTGATCCCGTCGCCCACGAGCTCGAGGGCGAACGACTGGGTGAGGCCGATGCCGCCGAACTTGGACCCCGCGTAGGCCGAGTTGCGCGACGACCCCACCAGCCCGGACTTGGAGTTGACCTCGATGATGTCCGAGCGCCACGCGGGGTTGGCCGCATGCTGGCGCGCCATGACGGGCGCGGCGTGCTTCACGACCAGGAAATAGCCCCGGTAGTTCACGCGGGTCACGAGGTCGAAGTCCTCGACGGGCTGGGTGGTCACGCCGCCAGCGCGGAGGACGCCCGCGTTGGACACCACGATGTCGAGGCCGCCGTAGCGCTCGACCACTGCGGCGATGCCGGCGGCCACGCTGGCCTCGTCGGTGACGTCCATGGCGACCGCCAGAGCGCGGCCGGGTCCGAACTCGGCCTCCAGGCGCGCCGCGTTGGCCTGGGCGAGCGGCACGTTGAGGTCGGCGATGACGACGCTGGCGCCCTCGGCGACGAGGCCCTCGGCGATGCCGAGCCCGAAGCCCTGCGCGGCGCCCGTCACCAGTGCGACGCGGCCCGCCACGCGGCCGCCCGCCTCGGAGCCGGCGGCGATCGCCTTGCGGTAGGACTCCGCCTCCCAGTCCTCGATGAATGTGCGCTCGGCGTCGGAGAGGTGGCGCACGCCGCCGAGCCGCAAGGCGCCGGCCCCGACCCGCAGCATGTCGAGGTAGACGTGGCGCGCGGTGTCCGCCTCGGCCCATGTCTGGCCCGTCGCGAACAGGCCGATGCCGGGCGAGACGACCACGATCGGCGGCTGTCCCGTGGTTCGCCGGTGGTCGGCCAGCCGGTCCCCCACGACGGCGAGCACGGATTCCGGGCGCACGCCGTCGAGGTCGAGCAGCAGCGGCCACGATCCCGTGTACACGATCTGGTCGGGGATCAGGGGACCGCCGGTCACGAACGCCCGGCCCTCGGCCGTCGCTGTGAACGAGGCCGCGAAGGGATCGGCGTCGTGGATCACGACACCTCGGCGCGGCCCCGAGAGGAGCGCGCGCAGCACGGGCGCCACCGCGCTCACCACCGGGCCGACCTCCGCCGCGTCCGCCGACGCGGTCCAGGCGGCCGGCGCGGGGGCGGCTGCGAGCGCCGCCTCGATCGTGCCCGTCAGCCACGTCATCGACCGGTCGATGGCGGCCGCGCTGTCGCCGCCGACGATCACGCCGTGATTGGCCAGGACGGTGACTGCGGGAGCCGGCCGCCCGGTCCGGGCCTCGTGCGCCCGCCGCGCCTCCACGACGGCTCGGGCGAGCGGCAGGCCGGGGTCCGTGTAGGGGACCCAGACGGCGCCGTCGCCGAGGATGCGGGCCGCGATGGCCGCGCCGTCGGCGCTGCAGGTCAGGGCGTTGACGACGATCGGGTGCGTGTGGAGCACGAAGGGCTCGGGCAGCAGTGCGTGGAACAGCAGCTCCACGCTCGGGCGTCGGCCCCCGGCGTGACCCAGCCGCGCCTCGGCCGCGGTCGCCATGACGGGGTCCTCGCCACCCCCCGACGTCGCGGGCTCCTGCTCGAGGAGCGCCACGAGGAGCGCGCGGTCCAGCGGCACCAGGTCCTCCCTGGCCAGGGTCGCGAGCGGCACGCCCGACGGCTTGATCCACAGGACGCGGCCGTCCTTGAGCGACGAATTGCCGCCCCCAGCGCGCGAGAAGGCGGGGTCCGCGCCGAACCGGCGGGAGAGGGCGATCAGCTCGGACAGCCGCGCCTCATCCGGCTCGAGTGCGGGGTAGGAGGCGCCGGATGGGCTCACAGGACCAGGCTCCTTGTCTCGATGGCGGCCGCGCCGATGTCAGCGTACCGGCGAATCCGAGCGGCGAGGTCGTCGGACCCGAGGCGCCCGTCGGCGTCCACGAACCCGTCCCGGCCGCGGGCACGCTCGAGCTGGTGGCCCGCCACGACGCACGCCCCCTCGTAGAACGCCGCGCGGGCGGCGTCGGAGATCGGGGCACCGCCCCTCGCGCGTGGCTCGAGCGGGATCCGGTCGGGTGTGTTGTGCTCCGTCCCCGCCGTGACGATGATCCCGGCCGCGCCGAATGCCCGGACGTAGGCGTCGACGGTCTGTGGGGCGTTTCGCGCCGGGATGAGCTCCGCGGCGTGGAGGCCCAGTTCGAGCAGGCGGGCCGCGAGCTCGTCGGGGCCGTCCTCGAACGGGCAGACGGGCGAGGCGCCGTCGGCCAGCGTCGGGTACGAGGGGATGCCGTCCCAGGCGAGGACGAGGTCCACGCCGTCCCGGAGCGACATGGCCGACTCCTCGACGAACGCCGGGCCGCCGGCCTTCATCAGCCTCGAGCGGATCTCGCCCTGCACCGCGATCGCGTCGTCTGGTGCGGCCGTCAACGGCGCCCCGAAGACAGCCTCGAGGCGCGAGGCGCGGTCTACGACACCGAAAGACGCGAACAGCGCCTGCTGGAAGGCTCGGGCCAGGTGGCGCTCCTGGAGCACGACCCAGTCGGCGGGAACGCCGGCGCGCGCCGCCACGTCGGCAGCGATGGCGGAATCGTCGAGCTCCGTCGGCACGCCTCCCGCGGCGAAGTGCTCGCGGAGCAGGTCGGCCATCCGGGCGGCGCGGGCGCGGTTCGCCGCACGCGCCTCCGCGTCGATGCGGGCCGCCGCCCCGCTCAACCTCCGGAACGGGTCGACGCCCTTGCCGCACAGGTACAGGCGACCCGGGTTCGCCGGGTCGTTGACACGCGTCCCGGCTGCCCGGAGGGGCTCCACGACGGTGATGTACTCGACGCCGAAGAGGGGCATGACGCCCGCCGCGCCCGCCGCCTGGGCGAACCGTCCGTAGACCCGCACGTCGTGGAAGTTCGATGCTCCGACGACGCGCACGCCCTCGTTGGCGGCCGTCGCCACCACGTCCTCGGCGTCGTCGAAGGCCGAGAAGTTGGGCGGCACGTGGACGTGCAGGTTGACCACCGGACGCGAGATGCCCTCGCGCGTGCCCTCCGCCACCATCATGCGAGGTCCGTGTCGATCCCGAACGCCTCGACCACCGCGCGGAGCTGGGCGTCGGTCAGGCGCTCGCCGCGGCCGCCGGCCACCAGGTCCATGTACTCGTAGCGGGCGCCCGCCTCCGCGTACTCGATCCGGTCGACTGCTCGGGTGACCGAGATGTCGGAGCGCGCCATGACGCCGTGCTTGGCCCACACGTCGATCCGGTGCCTCCGCAGGCTCTCCACGTTGGCTGCCATGAGCTCGGACGAGCCCGGGATCATGAACCCGAGCACGCCGATGCCCCGTGGCAGCTGGACGATGGTCTCCGGCTCCCAGCGCATCACCCGGGCGTTGAAGTAGACCTCGTCCTGGTAGGCAGGCACGTGCGAGAGGTACGTGATGTGGGGCGGCTGGGCGTGGACGACAGCGTGGTAGTTGGTGCCGGTCCGCTCGACCACGTCCTCGTGGACCGCGAGGTGGCTGTTCCACTCGGAGGTCAGCCGCTCGAACAGGTGGCCCGGCGCCGTCCACAGCGTGGCGGTCGCGGCGTCGTCGCCGATGACGACGGCGCCCAGGCTGGCCGCCGGATTGGCCGCCAGGTCCCGCAGCCGCCGGCCCGAGCCCGTGACGATCACCGTGTGGCCCGCGAGGTGCGGCACCGGCACCGGCAGCTCGATGGGCGCCGCCAGCGGGAACCGCCGGCGGACCTCGATCGGCCACCCGATGCAGACCGAGATGTTGCCGGCAGCGCCCTCGCCGGCGTCCATGGCGGCGATGCGTCGGCCGCCCTCGCCGATGGAGTCGAGGATCTCGCCGAGTCCGGGGAGGGGCGGGGTCAGGGGCATCTCGTCACCAGCTCGCGGCGGTTCCGCCGACCCGGGCCGCGTACTTCGCCTCCTCCTCGCCCGAGGCGAGGTAGGCGCGGTACGGGTCCGCCGGCAGGCCCCGGGCCGTGCGGAGCTCGGCGAGCAGCGGGCGGACGTCCGTCTGGAAGGCGTCCCACAGGCAGCCGTTCGCCTCGAGGACGTCGCCGGCCGCCTGCGCGGCCAGGAGCCGCTCGCGGTCCACGAGCAGCGCCTTCGCGATCGTCTCCTGGAGGTTCATCACGCTGCGGATCATGGCCGGGACCTTGGGCTCGATGTTGTGGCACTGGTCGAGCATGTAGGTGGTGCGGTTCGCGCAGCCCTGGGCCACCGGGTCCGCGTCGTCGCGCATCGCGTTCACGAGCTCGTGCGCGATCCGGAACAGCTGGTACGGGTCGATCGAGCCCACCATCAGGTCGTCGTCGCCGTACTTCTTGTCGTTGAGGTCGAACGCGAACAGCCTGCCCTCGGCCAGCAGCAGCGCCACGATCTGCTCGATGTTGACGCCCATGGCGTGGTGGCCGGTGTCCACGCAGACGCCGGCGCGGTCGCCGAGCTGGCGGACCACGTTGAGGCTCTGGCCCCAGTCGGCGACGTCGGTGCTGTAGAGGGCCGGCTCGTACAGCTTGTACTCCAGGAACATGCGCGCGTCCGCAGGCAGGTGCGCGTAGGCCTCCCGGAGGCCGGCGACCAGGCGCCGGTGCCGGCCGCGGAGGTCGTCCTGGCCCGGGTAGTTGGTGCCGTCGCCGAGCCAGACCTTGACGGCCTGGGCGTCCAGCGCCGTGGCGATGGCGCAGCACTCGACGATCGCGGCCACCGCCTTGGCCCGCACCGCAGCGTCCGGATGGCAGACCGACCCGAGCTTGTAGTCGAGGTCCTGGAACGTGTTGCTGTTGATGCCGCCGAAGACGAGGCCGCGCTCCTTCGCGAAGGCCGCCAGGGCCGCCCAGTCGTCCACGCGGTCCCACGGGATGTGCAGCGACACGGAGCGGGCGATGCCCGTGTACCGGTTCACGGTGGCGGCGTCGTCGACCTTCTCGAACACCGTCCGCGGCACGCCCTGCTGGGGGAAGACGCGGAAGCGGGTGCCGGTGTTGACGAACCCCCACGACGGGATCTCGATGTTGAGCCCGTCCACGGCCCAGGCGATGCGCTCGATCGCGGGGGCGGAGGCTGGCTTGGCGACGGCGGCGATAGCGGCCACGGGGTTCTCCTCAGCGGGCGGTGACGGCGGCGAAGCGGGCACGCGCCTCGGTCCAGTCGCCTTGCGGTTCGTAGGTGGGCATCGGGAATGAGCGGGCGACGAGGGCGCGGCCCTCGGCGATCGACGCGAGACGGCCCATGGCGACGGCCTGGACGAGCAGGTTGCCCACGGCGGTCGCCTCGACGGGCCCGGCCGTGACCGGGAGGCCGGTTGCGCCGGCCGTGAGGCGGTTGAGCAGCGTGTTGTTCGAGCCGCCGCCGACGATGTGCACCCCCTCGGGGGTCACGCCCGACGCGGCCGCCAGCAGGTCGAGCACCGCGGCATAGCGCAGGGCGAGGCTCTCGAGGATCACCCGGAACAGGCCGCCGGGATCCTGGGGCACGGGCTGGCCGGTCTCGGCACAGTAGGCGCGCACGCGGGCCGGCAGGTCGCCGGGATGCAGGAAGCGCTCGTCGTCCGGGTCGATGAACGCGGTGAAGGCCGGGGCCGCGTCCGCCATGGCCATGACGTCCGCGTAGGACGG
>Ga0334722_10006860_pt1 | contig 11158 bp, 14 predicted proteins | sample C3_bottom_MG_FD_207210 | JGI IMG/M metagenome (GOLD analysis project Ga0334722, IMG submission 207210) | Sediment microbial communities from Yellowstone Lake, YNP, Wyoming, USA - C3_bottom | ecosystem: Environmental > Aquatic > Freshwater > Lake > Sediment | place: USA: Wyoming | collected...
GGGAAAGCCGTAAATAACAAACTGCTGGCGCGGAAAGCTCTTGAGCGCGTTCAGCAGCCGCTGATTGCTTGATGATGTCTGGTAAACAAGCACGTGCGCGCCACTTGTCGGCGTGCGCGACGCGAGCTCTGCGCGGATGACTGGCTTTACGGGCTGCACGCGCGCATCCATTCCCGCAGGAACAAAGAACGACGGCATCACGACCGCATCTGCGCGCGGAATAAAGGCGCGGGCGACCGCATGCATCTTCCGATGGCTTCCACGATGGCGCTGCGGAAACGTCGATGCCTCGCGCGACTCGCACGCAGGCAGCGCGATGCTGACCACGGGAACGCCTGTGAGCATCGCGGCCCACGCGCTCCACGGCTCAAAATCAGTAATGAGAACGTCCGGGCGCCGAAAGAGCATGACACACAGCAGACTGATGAACGAAACCGCGTACAGCGGCGAGCGAACGATGTTCAAAAGAACAGAACGTACATCATGCACTGCGTTATCGCGATACACCAAGTGCGTGCTCGCAAGCCAGTGCACAGAGAAATACCTGCGCAAGTACGGCAACGCCTTGCCGCCTGCGAAAATCCTGACCTTGTGGCGCTTCTTCAGATGCTCAATGATGGGCTGGCTGCGCGTCGCGTGCCCCATACCTTCTCCTGCAACCGCGTAGACGATGTTCACAACAGCACCCGCAGGTTTGCGGCCCACAGCATCGCTTCGTCGGCCATATACCATACGCTCCGGTACGGCTTGCCCTGCGGCGTGAACAGCTCAAACAGCGTCCTGTCGCGCTGCACAATGCGCTTGTACGCGGCAAGGCGCTTCTTGTATCGCGCAGGAGACGCTTTGCGAAGCACCTGTAGGTAGAGCAGGCCGATATGCGACCAAATCGTGTCGTGCTCCCACCGCGGAACCAATGCAGAAAGCCAAATCATCCGCTCCTTGGCGTCCTCATGCACGTAGCGCAGCGGGAACGGGCTCGCGAGCCCTGCGCGCTCAAGCTCGGTGATGACCGAGGCAAGCATTTTTTTGTCCGTGATAACGCCCGTCCAGAACGGAAGCAGGTTTGCGTCGCTCGTGACGTGCGTTGCTCCACTGCAGTCATCGAGGAAATACCTGCCGTTCCAGAACGTTTCCTTGATTTTCTGCGAGAGATTGAGCTTCCTGAGCGGATTGTCGAGCTTCAACGCGTCAAGCTCGTTGCTCAGGAAGGCCGCCATCGCGTTGTCATAGCAGGAACTGTCACGAACTGCGTAATCGCGCATGCCTGAGAACTGCGTTTTCCGTTTGATAAGCCCTGTTTGCGCGTCAATGGCTTCAGAAACAAAGCGTTTGACCTCGCGTTGCAGGAATTGCCGGTATTGCGCGATTAATTGCTGCGCTTTTGCGGCGCGCAACGCGTGAAACAGATAGGCAACGCTGTCCGGCGAGCACACATTCGGAAAACTGAACGGCACGCCGCTCGGACTGATAGTCGTCTCGATCTTTCCGTGCGCGGAAAACGTCTCCAGCGCGTACGCGAGCGTCTTGAGCACGCGCTCGCGCTGGCCCAGCTTCAGCAAAGCATCCACCGAGAATCCGAAGTCGCGGCACCAGAACTCGCGATAGTGGCCTGCAGAATTCCTGAAGTACGTGCCGTTCCAGCAGCGCTCGATAATCTGGTCGCAGATGCTTCTTGCGCTTCCCGAGAACCGGTGCGCGCCCAGCAGCTTGCGCTTCGCGCCGTAGCCGAGATACCGCAAGCCCTCCCGCACGTGCGTCGCAGTGAGCATACGCGCCCGGGAGGCAGCGCCGACTGCGGTCGGCTGGTCTCCCGGTCGCACCGTCTGCTTCGCCATATACGCGCCCGGGAGGATTTGAACCCCCGATCTTCCGGTTAGGAACCGACTGCTCTATCCAAGCTGAGCTACGGGCGCATGTCTATTTCTCCCCTCGGTAGCTATATAAAGATTACCCTGCCTCTCCACTGCATGAAGCTGAAACAAGTTCCCGAAGACTTCATCGTCCGGGAGCAGAGCACCATCACGCCCGGCGAAGACGGCGAATACACCTATTTCACGCTCCGCAAACGCAATTACACGACCCTGCGCGCATTGCAGCAGCTGTCTGCGGCCCTGAACACGCCATTATCCTGGTTTGGCTGCGCCGGCAACAAGGACAAAGTCGCAATCACCGAGCAAGTCTGCTCGGCCGCAACCATCTCTCCCGATTCCTTCCGCTCGCTCGTGCTCACCGACCTTGTGCTCACGCCGCTCGGCAAAGGAAACAAGCCCGTCAGCCTCGGCGACCTCACCGGAAACGCGTTCGAGATCGTCGCGCGCGACATTGACGCGCTGCCGCAGAAAAAGACACGGTTCGTCAACCTCTTCGGCGAGCAGCGCTTCAGCACCAACAACGCCGCCATCGGCAAAGCAATTGTCAAACGTGACTTCGGGCAGGCCATCGCGCTGATTCTCGAAACCAAAAGCGATGCGGCCCAGCAGATTCACGCAGTTCTTGCCGCCCAGCCCAAGAATTATCTCGGCGCGCTCAAAGTGCTTCCGCTCAAGCTGCTCCGGCTGTACATCCACGCATTCCAGTCGTTGCTGTGGAACGAGCAGGCGAAAGCGTACGCCGCGGCGCACCAGGAAAACGCAGAACTGCCCATTGTCGGCTTCGGCACGGCACCGAACAATGAGCTTTCCGATGTCCTGAAGCGCGAAGGCGTCACGACGCGCGACTTTGTCATCAAAGAATTCCCCGAGCTCAGCTCGGAAGGAACCGAACGCAAGGTTTTTTCTGAAGCAAAAGACTTTCAGATGGGCGCACTCGAGAACGACGAGCTCAATCCGGGCAAAAAGAAAGTGAAATTGACCTTCACGCTGCCTCCGGGCAGCTACGCGACAGAATTCGTACGGCAATTGTTCAGCTGAGCGCAGTCATAATCCTGCGGAACACTTCTTCAATCGTGCCTTGGCCGTCAACCACGTGCACGATGTGGCGCGGCCGGTAGTATTCGACGAGCGGTTCGGTTTCTTCGTGATACACTTCGAGCCGCTTCTTGACGACGTCCGGCTTGTCGTCTTCGCGCTGCGCCAGCTTGCCATTGCACGACGCGCACTCCTTGCCGATATCCTTCGGCAAGCCGTACAGCGGAGCAATGCAGCCGATGCAGACGCGCCTTGCGGAAAGGCGCTTCACGGCAACTTCGTCAGGAATATCCAGCATCACGACCGCGTCGATGTCCGTCAGCTCGTCCAGGAACTCTGCCTCGTTCAGCTCGCGCGGATAGCCGTCCAGCACAAAGCCGTCCGTGCAGTCTTCCTGCTCCAAGCGCGTCTCAACAACCTTGTTGACGACGTCCGAAGGAAGCAGCTCGCCTTTCTTCATCGCCGCCTCGATCTTTTTGCCGATGGGCGTCTTGTTCGCGATGTGCTCGCGGAGAATCTGGCCGATGTCCAGGTGCGGGATGCCGAAGCGCGTGGCAAGCAGGTCTGCCTGCGTGCCCTTGCCCGAGCCCTGCGGCCCCAGAATGATGAACTTCATGTCGCCAAACCCCTAGACTTGATACTCGCTTTGCTCGCAGGGTTTGGCGAGCATGCTGAAAATCCGCTGATTTTCATCATCCAAAGTACTCCACGTCGTGCTTGTGCTCGACCGTGTTGGTCCACGCCGCGGCGATCTTCTTCACGTGGGGCCGCAGCGCCTCGCGGAGCACGGGCCATTCCTTGGCGGCACGCGCGATAATCAGCGCATCCTGCGCATCGTCCGCGCTTAATTCCGCGTCGATGCACGCGAGCGCGAGCGACTGGACATCCTGAAAATGCTTCACCAGGCCCCTGCGGTCGCTCTCGCTCAGCGCGCGGTATTCGGTAAGATGGACAAACGTGCCCGCATCGGGCTGGATGAGCGGGTCAATCAGCTGCGTGATGTGGTCCAGACGCTCAGCAATCTTGCGGCGGACGTTCCGGAGCAGAAAGTCGGGCTTTTCAATCGTGGAAATCTCGAATTCCTTGTCCACAAGCGCGAAATCAGGGAGCTGGTGCTTCTTCTGCAATTCTTTGTAGTGCTGTTCAATGGGATTTGCCATAGACGACGGGAGCACCGAAGGCTATTTATGGATTGCGGTGCAAACGTTTTAATAGCCTTCTTCATCACTCACGCGCATGGCAGGAACCACCGTCAGGATCGCGCCCAAGGAGAAAGAGCGCAAGCTGATCCAGGCAAACATCGACATCCTCCGCGGCTACGCGTCCAAGGGATTTGAAAGCAAGGAAGACCTGCAAAAAGTGCTGCCGTTCATCACGAGCACAGACTTGAAGACAAAATTTATCGCGCACATCGACGTTCCGTTTGAGAAAGTGAAAGTTCCCAAAGTGCTCCAACTCATTCTTCAGCAAATCTCCATTCTCGAGGACGAACTGGAAGAGGCGGGCGAATAACCATGGCCTACCAGCAGCGCTGCATCGTGTGCAAGAAGAATATGGTCCTCATCACGTTCTACAAGCAGCGCCCGGTCTGCATGGAATGCGAGATGAAAGACATCAGCGACCCGATTGAGAACCCGAAATGGAAGAAGTTCTTCGACATCGACCCTGAACTGTACAAGAGAAGCTCGTTCCTGCGCAGCATCAAGCGCAATTACCTCCGCCAGGAGACGCTCACGGCAAAACAAAAGGAAATGTTCCTCAAGGTCGTCAAGGAAGGCGCGCAGGGGCCGCCCAAGAAAGCCAAAAAGAAGAAAAATGAAGACACTGATTCTCCCAGCCAGCCCGCAAGCGATTGAGCGCGCGGCAAAGCTGCTGAAGCGCGGCGACGTCGTCGCGTTCCCGACCGAGACCGTGTACGGGCTTGGCGCTGACGCGTTCAATGCCGCTGCCGTGCGCAAGATCTTTGCGGCAAAAGGACGGCCGGCAGACGACCCGTTGATCGTGCACGTCGCGCGCATTGCCGATGTCGAGCTGCTTGCGGCGAGTATTCCGCCGGTTGCAAAGAAATTAATGGACGCGTTCTGGCCAGGGCCGCTCACGATCGTGCTGCCGGCCAAGAAAAGCGTGCCCGAAGCCGTCACCGCAGGGCTTCAGACCATTGCCGTACGCATGCCCGCGCACCCTGTCGCCGCGGCGCTGTGCGGATTGGTCGGGCCCATCGCCGCGCCGAGCGCGAACACGTTCAGCAAGCCCTCTCCGACGACTGCAGCACACGTGTTGCACGACCTGCAGGGCAAGATTCCGCTCATTATCGACGGCGGAAACACCGCTATCGGCGTCGAGTCAACCATCGTGAGCCTCGCCGGCGCGCCAACCTTGCTGCGACCGGGCAAAATCACGGTCGAACAGCTCAAAAAGTTCCTGCCCGCGCTCAAAATCGTCACGCAAGTCAAAGAATCGCAGAAGCCGCTCGCGCCCGGAATGAAATACAAGCATTATGCGCCGCGCACGCCGGTTGTTTTGGTGCTGAAGCCTACGCCGGAGCGCGTGCAAACGCTCATCGCCGCAGAACAAAAGCGCAAAAAACACGTCGGACTGCTCTGCAGCGGCATCTACCACACGACCGCAGACCGCGTGATGCTGCTCGGACCGACCGCGGACGCGGCGGCAAAGAACCTGTTCGCCGCGCTGCGCTGGCTGGACACGCAAAAGCTCGACATCATCATCGCGGAAGGCCTGCCCGAGAAAGGATTCGGCCTCGCAGTCATGAATCGTTTACGCAGGGCCGCAGGAAAGATCATCTGACGGACTGATAACCGCCCACGACGCCGTTCTTCGAGAGCACGATCTGCCACAATTGGTTATAGCGCGAGCGGAACCCGCCTGCGCACGAGAGCAAGTAGTATTTCCACATCCGGTAGAATCGCTCATCATAGTTTTTCTTGAGCTCAGGCCAGTGCTTGTTAAAATTGCTGAACCACGCCAGGAGCGTCTTGTCATAATACGCGCCGAAATTGTGCCAGTCCTCGATCGTGAACAGCCATTCGACCGCGCGCGAAATCTCCCCTGGCGACGGAAGCACGCCGCCCGGGAAGATATACTTGTCCATCCAAGGCTCCGACTTCGGCGCAGGCGTGCTGCTGCCGATGGTGTGCAACAGGAACAGCCCGTCGTCCTTCAGGCAGCGGTGCGCGACTTCCATATACGTCCGGTAATTCTTGGGGCCCACGTGCTCAAACATGCCGAGCGAGACAATGTGGTCGAACTCGCCCTGCACGTCGCGATAATCCTGCAGAATAATGTCAACCGGCAGGCCTACGCAGAGCTTCCGGGCAAGCTTCATCTGCTCTTTTGAAATCGTGATGCCCGTGACGTGCACTTTATACTTTTCCGCGGCGTATTTCGCGAAGCTTCCCCAACCGCAGCCGATGTCCAGCACGCGCTGGCCCGGCTTCAGCCGAAGCTTTCTGCAAACCAGATCAAGCTTTGCTTCCTGCGCAGCATCGAGCGTTTTCGCGTTCTTCCAATAACCGCACGTATACGTGAGGCGCTTGTCCAGCATCGCCGCATAGAGGTCGTTGCCGATATCGTAATGCTTTTCCCCGACAATGAACGCGCGCGACTTGCTCTGCAAGTTCAGCACTTTTGCTTTCAGCACTTCCAGCGCGAGCTTCACGCTCGGCGTGACGTGCGCGCCGAGGTTCACGCGAGTAATATGGAAAAAGAACTGGTCCAATGCCTTGCAGTCCCACCAGCCGTCCATGTACGCTTCGCCAAGCCCCAATGAGCTCGCGGCGAGCACACGCGAATAGAGCGCAGGATTGTGCACTTGAATATCCCACGGCCGCGTGCCGTTGATTTTGATGTCTGCGCGCGCGAACAATTCCTTGACCTTGCGTTCGGCCAGCGCCATCATTTCTCCACCTTCTTGAATCCCAATGCGCACGAATTGATGCAGAAACGCTTGCCCGTGGTCTTGGGGCCGTCCTCAAAGACGTGGCCGAGGTGGCCGTCGCACTTCTTGCAGTAGACTTCGATGCGCTGCATGCCGTGGCTGGTGTCCGGGCGCTTGCCGACGTTTTCCGTGGCGTTGTCAAAGCTCGGCCAGCCGGTGCCGGAGTCGAACTTCGCGTCAGAACTGAACAATTCCGCGCCGCAGCCGCCGCACGTGTACATTCCTTTGTCCTTGTTGTGCAGCAGCTTGCCGGTTCCTGCGGGCTCTGTGCCTTTTTCTCTAAGAATGGCGTATTGTTCCGGCGTGAGCTTCTTTTTCCAGTCAGCGTCCTTCATATCGCGCACGTATTTCGTCCCCGCTTCATCAAATATTTCTGGTGATAGTCCTCGGCGCGATAAAACGTTTTCGCAGGAACGATTTCCGTTGCTATCTGCGCCTTGTGCTTCTTCTGTTCGTCCTTCTTCGACTGCTCCGCGAGCTTCTTTTGCTCGTCAGAATGGTAGAAAATCGCGGAACGGTACTGCGTTCCCTCATCCGGACCCTGCCGGTTCTTCTGCGTCGGGTCGTGCATGCTCCAGAACGCCTTGAGCAGGCCTGTATAGTGGACGACTTGCGGGTCGAACTCAACCTGCACGACTTCCGCGTGGCCGGTCTCATCCGTGCAGACCGCTTCGTAGCTCGGATTCTTCATCGTGCCGCCCATGTAGCCCGCCTCGGTCTTGGTCACGCCCTTGATGACGCGGAACGCCTCTTCGACGTGCCAGAAGCAGCCGGCGGCGAATGTCGCCTGTTCGGTCATTTCTTGGTCACCTGTTTCTCGCGCAGCACCAGCTTGGACACGGAAAAGACCACCCACGCGATGATGAGGAAGTTAATCAATGCCGCGAGGAACGGCCCCCAGCCGAGCACGACCGGCCCGAGCCTGAATGTCGCAGTCTGCCAGCCGCCGCCCGGAATGAACGGCGTGATGACCGGCATGATGACGTTGTTCACCAGCGACTTGACCAAATCGGTGGCCGCAGCGCCCATGATGAAACCGACCGCGAGCCCGACAACCTTGTATTCCCACAGAAATGCCCTGAACTCGTGCAACAATTCTTTCATCTGTTCACCCCGCGGCGCTTACCGCACCGATTCGTACCCGCCCACGATTCCGTCCTTGGACAGCACGATCTGCCAGAGCTGCATCTGCCGCGCCTTGACGACGCCCGAGCCCATCAGCAGATAGAACCGCCACATGCGGTAGAAGCGCTCGCCGTACTTCGCCCTGATCTTTGACCAGTGCTTGCTGAAATTGTTCCACCAAGCGACGGTCGTGAGCGCGTAATACTGGCCGAAATTATGCCAGTCCTCCATGACAAACAATTTCTCGATTGCGGCGCCGACCTGCTTGATCGAGGGCACCACCGCGCCAGGAAAGATGTACTTGTCCACCCACGGCGATGCGGCCTCGATGGAGACATTGCTGCCGAGCGTGTGCAACAGGAACAATCCGCCGTCCTTGAGGCAGCGGCGCGCCATCTTGAAATAGTCGCGGTGGTTCTTCGGACCCACCGCCTCGAACATGCCGATGGACACGATGCGGTCGAATTTTTCTTGGACATCACGGTAATCCTGGAACCTGATTTCGATGGGCAGGCCTTTGCACAGCTCTCTCGCAAGCGTCAGCTGCTCTTTCGCGATTGTGATGCCGACGACTTTTGCGCCGTACTTTTCCGCGGCGAACTTCGCGAAGCTGCCCCAGCCGCAGCCGATGTCCAGCACGCTCATTCCTTTCTTCAAACCGATCTTTTTGCAGACCAAATCAAGCTTGGCTTCCTGCGCTTCATCGAGCGTCTTGGCGTTCTTCCAATAGGCGCACGTGTAGACCATGCGCTTGTCCAGCATCAGCTTGTACAAGTCGTTGCCGATATCGTAATGATGGTGCATGTCGCGCTTTGCGCGCGCCCTGTTCTGCATGTTGAAGAGCTTGGCCTGAAGAAGGGCGAACACGAAACCCGCGCCGGGCTTCATCTTGTTCTCCAAATCCGCGCGCTGGGTGCGGAACGACATTTCCGCCATGTCCTCGCAGTCCCACCAGCCATCCATATAGGACTCGCCGACGCCCATGGCGCCGTCCGCGAGCACGCGCGAATAGAACTGGTTATTGTGGACCTTGATATCCCACGGCCGCGTGCCGTTTATTTTGACATCTGCGAGCGCGAATAAGTTCTCCACCTGCCGCTTCATCTGGGCGAACTTCATAGCGATATGCCATGAACCGCTCGCTATAAACTTTTCGGTCGGAAACGGGTGCGCGAACTCAGAACAACGAATCGCGGTAGCGCTTCGCGCAGTTCGCCAGGAACGGCTCAAGCTGCACGGGCGGCACCGGCAGATAATTGCGCATGGCGGGCTTGTTGCGTATTTCGACCGTCACCGGCGTCTGCTCGAAGATGTTCGCGATGCGCTCGGCAATGTATTCGTGCGACGTTCCGGTCACGTCGTAGCGCGGGCTGTCCAAAGGCTCTTCCGCGAGCGGCTGGAGCTTCTGGAGCCTGATGCCTGCGGCCTCTTGCGACGAAACGCACAGCTCGAGCGTCGGGCTAGGGTAGCTGTTAACCCAGTCGGTCAGCCCGAGCAGCTGCTCGATCCGCCAGATACGCGCCGTGTTGGTCATCTCGATATCGAGCGTCTTCTGCTTCCGGTGATCCGCAAACCCGACAAGCTTGACCAGTAACTCATTCATGCTGAGCGGGTCGATGGGCTTCAGCTCCATCGCGCGGTTGGCATACGCCTCCACGCGCACGTTCCGCTCATCAAACAAACGCGCGAGATTGTACATGAAAGGAAGCTCTGCGGGAAACGCCTCGGACTTAATGCGCAGCACCTCATACGGGCTGTCGCCCACATAGGCATCGCCCGGCGCAAAGCTCGGCTTCCGCAGCTCCATCCAGAAATCGCGCGGAAACGACAGCAGCATCCGCTCATCGCGGTAGGAATCAAGCTTCTTGAAGAACGGCTTGAGCTGCTCTACCCTGAACAGGGTCGCTTCGATCACCGGTTGCTGTGCAGTCGTCACTGCCCGTGCTGAGAAATATGGGTTTAAAAACGTATTGACTGAAAATCAGGTCACGTCAATGAAGCCGATTCCGCCATTGATCGGAATAGAGCGCGCCTTTGCCTTCGGGGTGAAGTCGATTTTCTTCAAGTCCAGGGCGCGCAGCACCAAATTGTCATACGAACGGAAATAGAGCATCTTGTTCTTCAGGTCCTTCACGATAATCCACTGCGTGTAGTCGCCGGTGCCCTTGTCCTTCTGGCTCGCCCGCGTCGTTCCCTTGGGGATGTCGACCGCGTTCAGGACGTGCTGCGCAAGATTCACACCCTGCAGCGCGGTTCCCGCAGGCATGGCAAAGTCAAGCATGGTCGACGCGCGGACAAAACGAGAGGGAGGCGTCCAATCGCCCGGAATACCCAGCAGGCCCGTGCCCTGCCCGGTTGGCTGGAGCACGAAGCCGCGGACGTCCACCGGACCGCTGCCGAACGCACGCAAGTTGATGTAGTTACGCAGATTGATGATCTGCCAGTCAAACGTCGGCTCATTGGTCAGCACGCTATTGGGATTGTCATAGATTTTCTGCTGGCCGTCGACGAATTCTATTACCGCGTTGTTTCCCGCGGCGTCGTGCACCGCGATGTGCAGGGTCGGAATGCCCTGAATCTGCGGCATGGATTTTCCCCAGACCAGGACGTCCTTCATCGCGGCCTTGACCTCGGCAACCGTGCTCAATGTGCCCAGCATCCATGCGCCCGTATCGAGAATATCAATCGCCCTGTTTTCCTGACCTGCGGACACGTTCTGATATTTCGTGCTGTCCGGCAGCCACAAGAACTCGACCGCAAGCCCACGTTCGTTCATTCCGTCGATGACAATATCGAGACCGACCGCATTCGCGCTGACAAAGCCGTACTTCGACGTCCAGCGCACGCCAGGCTTGCCGCTTGGCGCAGCCGAGCTTCGCGCTTCGCCGCGCGGATGCACCGACAATCTCGACTGCAAGTCGAGCCCGAACTCCATCGAACGGGCGATAATCACCGCGCCGTCATTCGCCTTGACCTGGAAGTCCGTGCATGCTGCAGCGGAAGCGATTGCGAACAAGAATAGCATAATTGCCAGAAGCACACGCGCCGTTTTCATGACCCACATCTGCCCGACCGACTTTAAAAATGTATATGATTGAAGAAAGCCCCCGGAGGGCAGCGCCGACTGCGGTCGGCTGGTCCTCCGCGTGCTGAAGCCTCACGCGGGAAGCAG
>Ga0334722_10006861_pt1 | contig 11158 bp, 9 predicted proteins | sample C3_bottom_MG_FD_207210 | JGI IMG/M metagenome (GOLD analysis project Ga0334722, IMG submission 207210) | Sediment microbial communities from Yellowstone Lake, YNP, Wyoming, USA - C3_bottom | ecosystem: Environmental > Aquatic > Freshwater > Lake > Sediment | place: USA: Wyoming | collected...
ATCCAGCCCCCTCCCCGCGTTCCCCATTACTCTTAACGGGCAGTTCGACCGGATTCCCCGTAACTCGCGCGCGCCATGCACCAGCAGTCGGCCACCGGGCTCGTCTTCAACATCCAGAAGTACTCGCTCCACGACGGGCCGGGCATCCGCACCACGGTCTTCCTCAAGGGCTGCCCGCTGGCGTGCGCCTGGTGCCACAACCCGGAGAGCATCTCGGCGGGGCGCGAGCTCCTCGTCTCGGAGAATCGCTGCATCGCGTGCGGCGAGTGCCGCGAGGCGTGCCCGTTTGGTGCGACGATTGCCGGCACGGGGGTGCTCCCCACCCGCAATGACGAGTGCGACTACTGCGGCGCCTGCGTCGACGCGTGCCCTACCGGCGCGCGCCAGATGGTGGGGCGGCGCATGACCGTCGCCGAGGTCCTCGCCGAGGTGCTCAAGGACCGGATTTTCCACGAGGAGTCGGGCGGTGGCGTGACGATCTCTGGCGGCGAGCCGCTGCTGCAACTGCAGTTTCTCCGCACGCTGCTGCCGGCGCTGCGCGGGCAGGGCATTCACGTGGCGCTCGACACCTCGGGGTTCGGGCACACCAGGCACCTGCTCGAGGTGGCGCGCCTCTGCGACCTGGTGCTCTACGACCTCAAGGCGTTCGACGAGCAGCGTCATCGCGAACTCACGGGCGTGTCGAACCAGAACATCCTGGAGAACCTGAAGGCCCTCGACGCCGTCCATCGCAATATCTGGATTCGCGTGCCCATCGTGCCCGGCCTCACGGATGACCCGGAGGAGTTGCGGGAGCTCGCGGCGCTGGTGGCCACCCTCCACCACGTCACGCGCGTGAACCTGCTGCCGTACCATCGCACGGCCGAGCAGAAGTACGAGCGGCTGGGCCGTGAGAACTCGGCGAGCACGGTGGCCACGCCGTCCAGTGAGCAGATGGGGCGCGCCGCGTCGAGCTTCGGTGCGCTGACCTGCCCGGTGCAACTGGGCGGGTGAATGCAGGCGACGCTAGATTTCCACGCATGACCGACCGCACCAACCGCCTCCGTCGCCTCAGCCTCGACACGCCGCCGAGCATTTCGGCCGAACGCGCGGTGCTGATGACCGAGTTCCACGAGGAGCACGCCGGGCGGCACTCGGTGCCGGTGCTGCGCGCGCTGTCGTTCCTGCACCTGTGCGCGCAGAAGACGCTGTACCACGGCGAGGGCGAACTCATCGTCGGCGAGCGCGGGCCGGCGCCCAAGGTGGTGCCCACCTACCCGGAACTGAACTGTCACAGCGTGGAGGACCTGCGGATCCTCGACTCGCGGCCCAAGACGTGGTACCGCGTGGATGGCGAGTGCATCCGGCTGTACGCCGAGCGCGTGATCCCGTACTGGACGGGGCGCTCGATGCGCGACCGGATCTTCGCGGAACTGCCGGCGGAGTGGCATGACGCGTACGCCGCAGGGCTCTTCACCGAGTTCATGGAGCAGCGCGCCCCCGGCCACACGGTGCTCGACGACAAGATCTACGGCAAGGGCATGCTCGACTTCAAGCGCGACATCGCGCAGTCCGCGGCGCGGCTGGATTTTCTTGCCGACCCCGACGCGCTGAGCAAGCGCGAGGCGCTGCAGTCGTTCGACATCGCGTGCGACGCGGTGATGCTCTTTGCGCAGCGGCATGCGGTGCTGGCGCACGAACGGGCCGCCGCGGCGACCGACGAGGGGGTGCGCGCCGAGTGCGAGCGCATTGCCGCGGTGTGCGAGCGCGTGCCGGCGCATGCGCCGCGCGACTTTCACGAGGCGCTGCAGTACTACTGGTTCTGTCACCTCGCGGTGATCACCGAACTCAACGGCTGGGATGCCTTCAATCCCGGCCACCTCGACCAGCACCTGCTGCCGTTCTACGAGCGCGGCCTCGCCGACGGCACGCTCACGCGCGAGTCGGCGCGCGAACTGCTGGAGTGCTTCTTCATCAAGTTCAACAATCACCCGGCGCCGCCCAAGGTGGGCGTGACGGCGGCCGAGAGCGGCACGTACACCGACTTCGCCAACATCAACATCGGCGGGCTGCTGCGCGACGGGTCGAGCGGCGCCAACGCGGTGTCGCACATCCTGCTCGACATCGTCGATGAGATGCACCTGCTGCAGCCGAGCACCAACATCCAGCTGTCGCGCAAGAGCCCGGACGTCTTTCTCAAGCACACGCTGCGCGTGCTGAGCAAGGGGTACGGCTTTCCGAGCATCTTCAACGCCGACGCCGTGGTGGAGGAGCAGCTGCGCCAGGGGAAGACGCTGGAGGACGCGCGCGCCGGCGGGTGCAGCGGCTGCGTCGAAGTGGGCGCGTTCGGCAAGGAAGCGTACATCCTCACGGGCTACTTCAACATGCCCAAGGTGTTCGAGCTCGCGCTGCACGACGGCGTCGACCCGAACACCGGCAAGCAGCTGGGGCCGCGCACCGGCGCGGCGCATGCCTTGCGCACGTGGGACGATGCGTTTGCCGCGTATCGCGCGCAGTTCACGCATGTGCTCGACATCAAGCTGCGAGGCAACCACGTCATCGAGCGGCTGTACGCCACGCTCATGCCGGCGCCGTTCCTGAGCGTGCTCACCGACGACTGCGTGCTGCGGGGGCGCGACTACAACGCCGGCGGGGCGCGCTACAACAGCAGCTACGTGCAGTTCGTGGGGCTGGGCAGCCTCACCGACAGCCTGAGCGCGGTGCGGCAGCTCTGCTTTGGCGACGGCAGCCATCACGTGCCGCTCGGCGATCTCGTGGCGGCGCTGGACGCCGACTTCGCGGGTCAGGAACCGCTGCGCCAGCGGCTCGTCAACAAGGTGCCCAAGTACGGCAACGACGATGACGCGGCCGACGACATCATGGTGCGCATCTTCGACACGTGCGTCGAGGCGCTCGACGGGCGGCCGAACCTGAAGGGCGGCCAGTACCGGGTGGAGATGCTGCCCACCACGAGTCATGTCTACTTTGGCAGCGTCACGGGCGCGCTGCCCGACGGCCGCAAGGCGCGGCAGCCGCTGAGCGAGGGCATTTCGCCGGTGCAGGGCGCCGATCGCCAGGGCCCGACGAGCGTGATCAAGAGCGCGAGCAAGCTCGACCACCTCAAGACGGGCGGAACGCTGCTCAACATGAAATTCACGCCGGCGCTGGTGGCGAGCGACGACGGCGTGGACAAGTGGGCGCATCTCGTGCGGAGCTACTTCAAGCTGGACGGGCACCACATCCAGTTCAACGTGGTGTCGGCCGCCGCCCTGCGCGAAGCGCAGGCACACCCCGAGGCGCACCGCGACCTCATAGTGCGCGTGGCGGGGTACAGCGACTATTTCTGCGACCTGTCCGTGGCGCTGCAGGACGAGATCATCGGCCGCACGGAGCACGAGGGGTTCTGAGCGCCGGCGGTGTATGCACGGGGCGAGCGAACCCCGCTTGCTCGCAGGCACGTTGCCGGGCTCCCTAGGACTTCCGCTCCAGCGGCGTGAGTGTTCTGCCGATACTCGGAGCACAGTCTCGCGCGTATTATCAACGTGAGAGGCTGCATGTCCGGGCGTGGTTGCCGGACAGCACCCTACGGCAGGCCCCCCGGGACTGACCGTCCCGGGGGAAGGAGCGGCACCGTGATCGCGCCGGACCAGTCGGCAACTGCGCAGGTGGACGTGGCACCCGAGCCCGTGCGTCCTCCCGCGCGCGTGGCGGGGCGCATTCCCGTGCGCCGGCTGCCGGGCGAGCGTCGCCACGCGCGCCGCGCCATCGTGCATCTCTCCGCCGAGTATCATGGCTACGCGCGCACCGGCGGCCTCGCCGAGGCGGTGGCCGGGCTGGCCTCCTCGCAGGTGCGCGCCGGTGAGCGTGTGTATGTCTTCGTGCCGCTGTACGCCTCGGCCCGCGAGGCGGCTGGTGCGCTCGAGCCGCTCGCGCCGGCGCAGCGCATCACGGTGGGCGCGTTTGCCGAGAACGTGCGCTTCTTCCGCGATGCGTCGCGCACGAGTGGGCCGCAGGTGATTTTCGTCGACGCGCCCGGGTGTTTTGACCGTCCGGGCCTCTACGGGGATGGCGGGGGCGACTACGCCGACAACCACGCGCGCTTTGCCCTGTTCGCGCGCGCGGCGCTGCAGGGCATCGCGCAGTTGGTGAGCGGCCCCATCCTGCTGCACGCGCATGACTGGCATGCCGCGCTCGCGCCCGTGTACATGCGGACGCACCCGGACGTCGCGCCGCGGTTTGCCGACACGCCGACGGTGCTGTCGGTGCACAACGCCGGCTACCAGGGCCACTTCGGCGCCGACGTGATGGACGACCTCGCGCTCGGGCCGGAGCTGTGGCACATGGACCGCCTCGAGTGGTACGGGCGCCTCAACCTGCTCAAGGGCGGGCTCGTCTTCTGCGACGCGGCGGTCACGGTGAGTCCGGCGCACGCGCTGGAACTGCGCACCGCCGAGGGCGGATTTGGCCTGCACGACACCTTCCGGCAGCTGGGCAAGCGGCTGGTCGGCATCTGCAATGGCATCGAGCTGCGGCACTGGGATCCCGCGGCCGACCCGCTCATCGCCGCGCCGTACACGGCCGACGCGCTGGGCGGCAAGGCCGTGTGCAAGGACGCGCTGCAGCGCGCGTTCGGCCTGCCGTGCCGCCCCGAGGTGCCGGTCATCGGCATGTCGTCGCGGCTCGCGGCGCAGAAGGGCTTTGACATCGTGCTGCGGAGCGAGCGTCTGCGCGACCGCGAGGTGCAGCTCATCGTGATTGGCGAGGGCGATTGCGGCATCCGCGACGCCGTGGCGCAGATGGCGGCGGACCGCCCATCGCGCATGGCGACGAACTTCGTCTTCACCGACGCGCTCGAACACCAGCTGATGGCGGGCGCCGACATGGTGCTGTTGCCGTCGCTGTACGAGCCGTGCGGCCTCACGCAGATGCACGCGCAGCGCTACGGCGCGCCGGTGATCGGGCGCCGCGTGGGTGGCATTGGCGACACGGTCACGGATGGCGACACGGGGTTCCTGTTCGACGCCTTCGATGCCGCGTCGCTGGACGGGGCGATAGACCGCGCGCTCGCCCTCTTTGGCCGGCCCGGCAAGTGGAAGGCGATGATGCGTCGCGCCATGACGCGCGATTTCGGCTGGGATCACGCGATGGCCGACTACGCCGACGTCTATCGCTCGGCCGCGCGTCGTGCGCCGGCGCAGGGCTGACGGCGGCCGAAAACCATCAGGGTTTCGTGCGATGAAGCCCTACGCGTCACCAACCAAGGCCCTACTGCGCCAGCCCGCGCGCCAGCGCATCTATTAAGGACAGCGCGACGCCTGCGCACAGCGCGGGCCCCCCGGGCGAACGCGAGCTTCTGCTGGAGCTTGCCCCATGTTGACCTTTGATGAACTCGTGGCCTTGGACGGCGAACTGCGCGACACGCCAACCTTGACCTTGTACCTTGATGGCCGCAGTGACAATCCGGCATGGCGCACGGCCTGGCGCCGTTCGCTGAAGCAGGAAGAAAACCGGTTGAGGCGGCAGCTCGCCGACGCGCCGCACGACGAGCGGGAGGCATTTGCCCGCAACGTCGCGGCACTCGAGGCACACCTCGCCCACCGTCGCGGAGCCCTCGACGCGCCCGGCTGGCTGGGCGTGGTGGCCGCCGGCACGGTGCGGCTCGATGCCGCGCTGCGCGGCGTCACCCCGACCATCGGTGCCTGGCGCCCCGGCGTGGCGCTTGCGCCATTCCTCTGCGCGCCCGCGGCCAACGAGGGCGCGTGGGTGGCGGTGGTGGACTCGCGGGCCGCGCGGATCTTCCGCTGCGATGATGACGGCGTGCGCCGCCTCGACACGGTGCGCACCCTCACGCACCCGGAGCCCGACGAGCCCGTCGTCCCCGGCCGTCGCGCGACGCCGCACCATGGCACGCGTGGCGGCGTGGGGCGCGAAGCGGCGGAGCGCGAGCGGCGCGAGGCGCGCAGCCGCATGCTGCGGACGCTCGCCTCGCACGTCCGGGGTCTCTCGCCATTGCTCCCGGTCTTCGTCGGCGGTACGCCGCAGCTCATCGGCGAGGCGATGGCGGCGATGGAGCACGAGGGCGTCGAGCGGGTCATCGAGGCGCCGGCGCTCGGCGCGCGCGCGCGGGTGAGCGAGATTGCGCACGCCGTGCACGACGGACTGGTGGTCATGCGTCGCGTCGCGGACCAGGCGCTGGTGGGTGAGCTGCTGCGCCGGCAGGCCAATGACGACCTGGCCGTCGCCGGGGCCGCGATCACCGGCCGTGCGCTGGACGACCGGTCGGTGCACACGCTCGTGCTCAGCACGTCGTTCGTCGCGCTGCAGCCCGAGGTGGCCGAGGTGTTCATTCGATCGGCGCTGGCGCAGGACGCCCGGGTGGAGGTGGTGTCGGACGACGCGGCGCGCACGCTCGAGGAAGCCGGGAGCGCCGGCGTGCTGCTGCGGTTTTCGCCGTTCCGCACCGCGCTGGTGAACGAGGGAGAACTCGCGGGCGTCTAGCCGGCGGCCACGCGGTGTGTCGGCGGGCGGGCTCCCACGGGAGCCCGCCCGTCAGTGCGTGCGGGCGGCCATGAGGTGCCGTGCACCGGCCACGCCGGCGAAGGCGGCCAGCACCGAGAGCGAGACGCTCAGCACGATGTAGGCAGCGGCGCGGCCCCATGCGCCCTCTTCGGCCAGCGCGACGGTCTCGAGACTGAAGGTCGAGAAGGTGGTATATCCGCCGCACAGTCCGGTGGTGAGCAGCGCGCGCAACTCGGCCGACACGCCCGCCGTCTCAAACGACCACGTGGCGAGCATGCCCAGCAGCAGGCTGCCGGAGACGTTGACGAGCAGCGTGGCGAACGGGAACGACGCGGCCGCGCGCTGCTGGATCCAGGCGCTGAGCAGAAAGCGGACGACGCCGCCGACGGCGCTTCCAAGGGCGACGGCGAGGATGAGGCGCATGAATCGAAAGATGGTGGACGGTAGACGGTGGACGGTAGACGGTGGACGGTAGACGGTAGAGGCTCAAGTACATCGGCTGACGTGCCGATACTCATCGGAAGAGGGTGTGCCTTCGGACCTCGGCATAAACCGCACTGGCCGCGTGGCGGCGTTTCATCAACTCCTGCAGAACCGGGCCGATACTGACGCCATGGGCTTCCCCTTCCGCCGACCCGCATGAGCCAGGACCTTGCCACGCGCAAGCCGACGATCGTCGTCGTCGACGACGAGCCGGCGATTCGCAACGCCATGACGCGCTTCTTCGAGCGCCGGGGCTGGCGGTGCATCCAGGTGGCTGACGGCGAGGCGGCCGAGGTCGTGCTGTTCGCCACCGGCAGCGCCATCGATTTCGACGTGGTGCTGTGCGACGTGCAGCTTCCTCTCAAGTCGGGGCTCGAGCTGTTCCATCGGGCAGAGTGCGAGCGGCCCGACGTCGCCGGGCGGTTCGTGCTGTCGTCAGGCGACATCGAGGGTGTCGTGGCCAGCTGTCCCGTCCTTGCCAAGCCGTTCCCGCTGGCGGAAGTTGCCAGCATGGCCGACGCGATCCTGCTCAGCCACAAGGCGGCGTAGACCGGCGCCGCTGGGCGGATGACCCGCCCGCCCGAAGGCCACGGCTGGCGAGCGAGGGCACTGCACCATGGACATCCGTTCGGCGTCTTTTGCGCACGGCGCGCCCATTCCCGCGCGGCACACGTGCGATGGCGGCAATACCTCTCCGCCGCTGTCGTGGTCGGGCCTCCCCGACGGCACGCGCAGCCTCGCGCTGATTGTCGATGACCCCGACGCGCCCGATCCGTCGGCGCCCACGCGCATCTGGGTGCACTGGGTGCTCTACAACATTCCCCCGCGCGTCGACGCGCTGCCCGAGGGCGGCTCGCGATCGCCCGTGCCCGATGGCGCGCGCGAGGGGCTGCACGACGGCGACGCCCCGGGCTACGACGGGCCGTGTCCGCCGATCGGAAGGCACCGGTATTTCCATACGCTTTATGCGCTGGATACGGTGCTGCCGGATTTGGGGAAGGGAGCGCGGCGTGGGGATCTCGATGGGGCGATGAGTGGGCATGTACTGGCGACGGCGCAGATCATGGGGACGTATTGCAGGGGGTGAGTGCGGGGTGCGGGGGTTTGGTGCGGGGGAACGAGTGGAGTGCGGGGGGCGGGGGATTGGAGTGAATCATGCGGGCGCTGCTTCCCGTAGGGTCAGCATCCCTTTACCGGACCTGACCGTGGGCGCGCTCGTGAAATCGTTCCTGCTGGGCCTCGTGGCCCTGGTGCTGCTCATCCCGATCGGTTTCGGGCTGCTCACCATCGGCTTGCCGGTGATGGCGGCGCTGCTGGCGCTCACCGTGCCGGTGGTGGCGGTGCTGGCGCTGGTGGGAATTCCGGTCTTCCTCGTCGCGGTGCTGGCGGCGATCGTGCTCGCGGTGGTATTTGGCGTGCTGGGCGCGGTGATGGCCATCGGCTTCGTCGTGGTCAAGCTGCTGCTGCTCGTGGTGCTGCCCATCGCGCTGGTGGGGTGGATGGTGAGCACGTTCCTCGCGGCGCGCGGCCGGCGGGGGGAGTCACCGTAGGGGGTTGGCGGGGCGGGGTGGCGAGAACGAAATGACCGGACGTGGCGTATCATTAGGCCGTCCCGGTTTCTTCAGGTTCACGCGGCTGGCGGGCGTCCTCTCGGCGCCCGGGCCCTCCACTCGCTGCAATGCCTGCGTTGCGCTCCACTCACGCCCCTCTCTGCGCGGTGCTGCTGGCCGCGCTCGCCTGTTCGCCGCCGCATCGTGTGGGCGGGTACGCGGCCACGGCGCCTTCGCCCAGTGAGCCGTGGCCGGTGTCGCCGCGGCAGCGCGCGCAGGCCGACTCGACCACGGCGCGGATGGCGCGCCGCATGGCACCGGCGCCCAATGACGTGAAGGCGCGCGCCGGGGCCCTCACGCTGGCCGACGTGATTGACCTAGCGCTGGGCAACAACCCGCAGACCCGCGTGTCGTGGGCGCAGTCGCGCGCGGCGGCCGCGGCGTATGCCAGCGCCCGGGGGCGCTGGATGCCGACGCTGCAGGCCGATGCCACCGGCGGGCCGGCGCGGGCCATCTCGTCGAACCCGGCACGCGTGCCCAGCGACCGCACCACCGTCACGGCCACGTTGTCGCTGCAATACCTGCTGTTCGACTTTGGCGCCCGCGGCGGCGCGATGGGGGCGGCGCGCGAGGCGCTGCTGGCGGCCGACCTCACGCACAACAGCACCGTGCAGGGCGTGGTGCTGCAGGCCGAGGCGGCGTACTTCGGTTATCAGGCGTCGCACGGGCTGCGCGACGCATCGCGCCAGTCGGTGGCCACGGCGCAGGCCAACCTCGCGGCGGCCGAACGCCGGCACGACGTGGGACTCGCCACCATTGCCGACGTGCTGCAGGCGCGCACCGCGCTGGCACAGTCGCAGCTGGCCTCGCAGTCGGCGGAAGGGAACCTGCAGGTGGCGCGCGCGCAGCTGGCGCTGGCGCTGGGCGTGCCGGCCAACGCGCCGTTTGACGTGGTGGCCGATTCGGGCGCGACGCCGGTGGCGGTGCTCGCCGAAAACGTCGATTCGCTCATTGCCCGCTCCGCGCGGGAGCGTCCCGACGTGATGGCGGCGCGTGCGGTGGCGCGTCAGGGTGCGCAGCAGGCGCGGGTGGCGCAGTCGGCGCTGCTGCCGAGCGTGACGATGGGCGCCAACCGCGGGCAGGCTTTCTCCAACAACAGCGCCCTCGAGGGCGGCACGTACGCGCTGACCTTCGGCCTGACGATGCCGCTGTTCAGCGGACTCTCGCGCGAATCGGACGTGGCGGCGGCCCGCGAAAATGCCGCGGCCGCCGCGGCGCGCGCCGACCAGTCGACGCTGACGGCCGCGGCGCAGGTGTGGACGTCGTACTGGCTGCTGCAGACGGCGACGCAGCGCGTGACGACGTCGGCCGAACTGCTGGCCAGCGCCACGCGCTCCGAGGAAGTGGCGCGCGGCCGGTACGCCGAGGGCGTCGGGAGCATTCTCGACCTGCTCACGGCGCAGAGCGCACTGGCCGACGCGCGTGCGCAGGCCATCCTGAGCCGCTGGACGTGGTATGCCGCGCTCGCGCAGCTCGCGCGCGACGCCGGCGTGCTGGGCACGCACGGCGAACCCAATCTGACCCTTACGCCCGGTGCGCCGGGGAAGCCCCGATGACGAACGCGCGTCTCATCTCAGTGCTCGTGCCCGCGGTGCTGGCCGTCGCGTGCGGCCAGCCCAAGGCGCCGCCCAAGCCGCCGGTGCCGGTGACGGTGGCCGTGGCCACGCGCGGCGACGCGCCGTACGTGGTGAACGCCAATGGACTCGTGGAGCCGGTGCAGGCCGTGTCGGTACAGTCGCAGGTGGGCGGCGTGTTGACGGCGGTGCGGTTTCGCGAGGGCGACGACGTGGTGGAAGGGCAGGTGCTGTTTGAAATCGATCCCGTGCCGTATCGCACCGCCGCGCAGCAGGCGCGCGCGGTGCTGGCGCGCGACAAGGCGCAGTTTGACGCGGCCACGCGCGACGCCGAGCGATACGAGGCGCTCGCGCAGCGCGACTTCGTGACGCGATCGCAGGCCGACCAGTCGGCGGCCAACGCGGCGGCGCTCAAGGCCGTGGTGGACGCCGACAAGGCGAACCTGGAGAACGCGCAGTTCAACCTGGACAACGCGAGCATCAAGGCGCCGGTGAGCGGCAAGACGGGCAGCGTGCTGGTGCGCCAGGGAAACCTCGTGCGTCCCAACGCGGCGACGCCGCTGGTGGTGATCAACCAGATTCACCCCATCCTCGTACGCTTTGCCGTGCCGCAGCGCGAACTGGCGCTGGTGATGCGCCACGCGAGCAAGGACGCGCTGAAGGCGATGGCGCTCCCGGGGCAGGGCACGGGTGCGCCCGTGCCCGGGACGCTGAGTTTCGTGGACAACGGCGTCGACACCACCACGGGCACGGTGATGCTGAAGGCCCGCTTTGCCAACGAGGCCAACCAGCTGTGGCCCGGGCAGTACGTGGCGGTGCAACTCGAGTTGTACCGACAGTCTGACGCCGTGCTCGTGCCGACGCCGGCGGTGCAGACGGGGCAGGACGGGCTGTTTGTGTTCGTCATCGACGCGGCCGGCACGGCGCAGGTGCAGGTGGTGACGGCGGGCAGGTCGGTGGGCCTGCTGACGGTGATTGAAACGGGACTGAAAG
>Ga0334722_10006862_pt1 | contig 11156 bp, 10 predicted proteins | sample C3_bottom_MG_FD_207210 | JGI IMG/M metagenome (GOLD analysis project Ga0334722, IMG submission 207210) | Sediment microbial communities from Yellowstone Lake, YNP, Wyoming, USA - C3_bottom | ecosystem: Environmental > Aquatic > Freshwater > Lake > Sediment | place: USA: Wyoming | collected...
AGAGGGTAACGACCCACATGGAAAAGAGTGGTACTGGGGAAGGAGGGACGAGGATGTATTTTACCGATCAGGCTGACGAGAAAGTCCTGATTAAGACCGAGCAAGTCGTCGGACACGGGACCAAACAAAAGCTAATCGAAGAGACGAAGACCATCGAAGCCACAAAAATTGTCGACATTGTGGCCAGCCTAACCAACGTTCGTTCCATCGTCAAAGAAGGAAAGGTCATCGTTCAAGGTACCCTCCACAAACAGATCTTTTACATCGGCCTCGACGGGTTGGAACACCACCTGGCGGAAGATATCGAGTGGAGTGACCTGGTTGACATCATCCCGATCAACCCGGCGAATCCCGTTCGACCGGGAATGAACCAACAAGATCACTCCATTATCGAAAACTTGATCTTCGAGTTCGACCCGGCCACCGGCCAACTGACGGAAAAGGTCATCATCCTCCTTGATGTCAAAGTCACGGAAACCGTGGAGCTGAATATCTTGCTGGGAACAACCGGACCGTACATCAAGACGGAGAAGATCATTGGCCGTGGTACCAAGCAGAAGTTCATCCGGGAAGAGAAGACCATCCCTGGGGTCAAAATTGTGGAGATTATCCCATCTTTGACCAACGTCCGGTCTCATGTTAAAAATGGCAAGGTCATCCTGCAGGGGAATCTTCACAAGCAGATCTTCTACGTGGGAACCGATAACATTGTTCACCACTTGGCCGAAGATATCCCCTGGAGCGACCTGGTTGAGATCACGCCCCTGGATCCAGCCTATCCTGTCCGGGAGGGTATGAACGAGCAAGATCATTCCCTGGTCGAGAACTTAATCTATGAATTCGATCCGGCCACCGGGCGCCTCATCCAAAAAGTGATTCTGAAGCTGGATGTGGTGGTCACCGAGACCACGCAAATCCCAGTAGTCATCGACCCTTACGGGACCCTGATCAAGACGCCAGTGGTCATCGGTCGCGGTCAGAAACAAAAGCTCATTGAGGAAACCAAGACCCTGGAAGCCGTAAAGATCGTCGAGATCGTGCCGTCTCTGGTCGGGATTACCTCGGTGGTGAAAGACGGTAAGGTCATCGTTCAGGGGACGCTGCACAAGCAAATCTTTTACGTCGGCACTGATGGCCTGGTTCATCATCTCGCTGAGGACATCGACTGGAGCGAACTGGTGGAGGTACCACCCCTCGATCCAACGCGACCTGTCACCGAGGGCATGGATCAACAGGATCACTCCACCATCGAGAACCTGGTCTTTGAGTTTGATCCGGCCACCGGCACTTTGACGGAAAAGGTCATCATCGGCATTGACGTCGTGGTCACCTCCACGGAACAGATCTATGTGGCTGATCCGTGATGCTGGCGGCCAAACCAGATCACTGCTCAAAGGGGCGGGTATCCTTGGGATGCCCGCTCTTCGTTCTGAAGAAAAATGGTCAGTGGTGTTCAGGCCGGACATATAAATGAAAGGGTGGGGAAAGAGGCTAGGCTGGGGGGGAGTTTGTTCTGCCCGATGTGGCCCTATAGTATCCGGCGCAAGGACCTCTCTCCAGAATAGAGACCGTCTGAAGTGGGAGATAGGAGGAGTTTTGTGCGCGTTCTTTTAATGGCGAGGAAGGATCTTTTCCTCTTTCCGGCCGGTGACACCATCCAGATCCAACAAACGGCGATTGCCCTCAACCAGTTGGGAGTAACGGCGGAGATTGCTCTCGGTCCAAAAGACGACCTGGGGTCTTGGGACGTCCTGCATTTTTTTAATCTCATGCGCTTTGGAGATGTGCGGCACTGGGTCGCTGTTACCGAACAACGGAATTGTCCTCCTGTGGTCATCACTCCTTTTTACTGGAGACGGCAGTCCGTCACCGCCGGGGAGGTGTCCTGGGTTGATTTTGACCGGTGGCGGACGGTGCTGTTGGGGCGGGCCCACGCCGTTCTGGTCTCGGGGGCGGCAGAAAAGGAGGTTTTATGTGCCGATTTCAACCTGCCTCCGGCTAAGGTCCAGGTGGTCCCGGTTGGGGTGGAGGAACGTTTTTTCCGTCCGGACCCGTCCCCCTTTATAAAGGCCACGGGGCTCAGGGATTTTGTCTTTATGGCGGCCCGGATTAGCCGGGAAAAGAATCAGTTGTCCTTGCTCAAGGCGTTACGGGGTTTGAAGGTGCCTCTGGTGCTGGCCGGGATGATTAACGACCCGGTTTATTTTGCGCTTTGCCGGCAAGAGGGACAGGGCCAGTTGGTCTATCTTGGCCATTGGCCCCTGGCTCACCTGCCACCGGTCTACGCGGCGGCCCGGGTACATGTCTTGCCATCACGCTACGAAATTCCTGGCTTAGCCAGCCTGGAGGCGGCTGTTGCCGGTTGCCAGGTGATCTCCACCCGGGTCGGTACCGCCCGGGAGTATCTAGGGGAGGATGCCTGGTACTGTGAACCCGGCGACATCGCCGGCCTGCGCCGGGCTCTGGAAGAGGCCCTGGTCGCACCGGCGCGCGCCGCTTTGGCGGAGAGGATTCAACGGGAGTATAGCTGGCACAAAACGGGCCAAAAAACCCTGGCCGTCTATGAAAAGGTCTGCGGCGAAAGTCCGGGGTAAAGCCGGTGGAGGTTTGCGATGAAGCCGGCCTCATGACCGTAAGTCAACCCGCCCACCCTTGGCCGCTTTAAAAGTAGCCCTCCTTCCGGTCAGAGGACGGTTCTTTGGACGGCCGGGGCGAGAGGGGGTGTTCAAATTCGATGCGACCAGGGCTGGTTGCTCAGCGTAAAGAAGGGAAACTCCATTTGGCCGCCGAGGTGGAGCTGGCCCACCCCTATGCGGTGGCCATCAAAAAGATTCACCCGTTGGTGGAGATTCACGAAGCCGTCTGGGAAGAAGGTCGCTGGTCCCTCCGCGGTGAAATCAGGTGGGAAATCCTTTACGTCGGCATCGACGGGCGGATCTACCAAAAGGAGCTCACCAGTCTTTTTCGGCGTTATTTGATAGAAATTGGAAGTCGGAAGTTGGAAATCAGAAAAAATCAGAAATCAGAGATTGGCAGTCGGAAATACAGCGAGGGCGCGCCTCTTTTCCGGATCGAACCGGGGCCGGCAGCCGTGGCCTATCATTTGGAATACTTTCTCGGCCTCCATTATGGCCGGCGGCTTTCTTTGGAGGCGGTAGTTCCGCTCCAGTTTACCCTCTTTGAGCCCAGCCGCGGACCGCGGTTTTCCGTCAGCGGCGTCCAGCAGGAGACCTTACGTTTGGAGGAGCTGGTTCTGGACCTCCGGCAAGAGATCATGGTCGAGAAGTCTTTGGAGCTGGAGCACCCGGCGGTGGCCGTCATCCAGGTACAGTCGCGGCCGCCGCTTTTGCGCGGGCTCTGGGCGGCGGAAAGGATCTTAGTGGAAGGCACTTTACCCCAGGAGGTCTACTTTACCGATGGCGGCGTAGTTTACAGCCAGCCCTTTGCGATCCCTTTTGACGCCGTGCTCGATGCTCCTGGGAGTAACGACCAGGTGGATATCAGCCTCTCCGGCCTGGTGCGAACATTAGAAACAGAATTGAAGGCCGACGGCAAAACGCTGGTGGAGAGGGCCATCGTCGCCGTTCGGGCGAAGGTTACCTGCCCCCGGACGGTGGCGGTGGTGACGGAACTGGAAGCCAGGGAGCCGGGGATCAGCCTGCAGCGGACGCCCCTGAAGGCGGAGGTCTTGGTGGGGGAGGGACAAACCGAGCTCATGCTGACCTGGCCACATCAGCTCCTGGTTCCGGCTCAGGCGGTGCCCAAGATCACCTGGCGGCCTCCCCAGATTACCCACACCGATCTCATTGCCGGGCAGGTCATTTTGGAGGGTAATGTACCAGGGGAGCTGACGATAATTGGTCAAGACGGGGTAGAATACCAGGAATCGATAGAACTTCCTTTTTCCGCGCTCATCAGCGTGCCGGGGACCGAACGGGGAACTAAAAGTGCCTCGCAAGGACGGGTGACGGCCACCCATTGGGAGCTGGAGGCAGGCGGGCGCCGAATTGACTTGCGCCTTACCCTGCAGCTGAGCGCCGTCGTCTTGTCCGAGGTTACCCTGACGGTGCTCACCGAGGTGCGGGGTGAAGGGCTGCAGGTGGAAAAGAGTCACCTTTTGGTCGAGAAGATCGTCGCGGAAAAGCGGGAACAAATCCTCGAGGAGAGGCAATTCGAGTTACCCCCAGACGCGCGGGAGCTGGCCAGGATCTTGGGCGAGGTCGTCGAATGCCGGGGGGAGATCTTTCCCGGAGGGATCCTGGTGCAAGGACAGGTCGAGGAACAACTGGTCTATTTTGACGCCCGCCGTACCGTCCGTTTCTTGGCGCAAAGATATCCCTTCACCCACCTTCTCCCCATTCCCGGCCTCGACCCGGGCTTTTCGGCGCAAATAACGGCTCAGGTCGACCATATCAGCTATTCGGCAGGGGGAGGAGGGCTGATCCAGGAACGGGTGGTCATCGGTTTATCCGCCCAGGTCACCGAGAGGGTTGAACTGGACCTGGTCACCGGCATCGGTGGTTCAACGCCGGCCGTGACGGCTGCTGGCGGGCGCGGCAGTCCGGTTTGGGCTGGGGAAAAGAGGGTTACTCGGTCGGCCCGCGTGGACCTCACTCGCCAACCAGCCCGTCAGATCCTCGAAGCCAGAGCGCTGGTACACCGTCTGGACCTTTGGCCCCAGGGGGAGGATTATCAGGTCGGGGGCGAGATAATCTTCCAGTTCTCCTACGTCGGCCGGGATTTTTCCCTGCGTTTCCAGGAAGAAAGAGTCACCTTTGTACAAGATATCTCCTTTCCCGGAGCTCCCCCCTTGTCGGCCGTAGTCCTGCGCGGATCGCCCAAAGATATCCGGGTGGGACATTTGCTGGCGCTTCCACCCGGAGAAGCATTGGCCACGCAGGTTGTGCTTGAGGCGGAGTTTGGCCTGGTCTTTCTGGCTGCATCTCGCTAGAGCTTTATCTTGTTCGAAAGGAGGCTTAAAAATGGGTCAGCCACCCTGGCGGATCGCCCTGGATCAAACCAGATTGGAGGAACAGTTGACCGGGATAGGCTATTATGCTCAAAACCTGCTGGCGGCCCTGGCCCGGCAGGACCAGGAAAACTCCTATTTTATCTTTGGACGCTCTCCAGGGGCTGATCTGGCGGAATACGAAAATTTCCAGGTAGTGCCCTTTGAGGCGTTAAAGCTCATCCACCTCCTGCATTTCCCCACTTTTTACTCCAGCTACCTCAAGTTCTTGGCCCGCGAAGGTGCGGGTTACCGTCAGTCCGTCTTCCCCGCGACCAGGATTGTGGTGACCATCCACGATTGCATTTATGAACTCAGGCCGGAAGATTATACTCCCGGAAGCATCAAAAACTTTCGGGAGATGATGTCCTATGCCCTGGCTTTGGCCCACCGGGTGATCGTACCTTCCCAGGCCACGGCCAGGGATCTCCACTCCCTCTTTTCCTACCCGGCGGAAAAAATCAGGATCATTCCTCTGGCGCCCAGCGACCTTTTCCGGCAACCCCGTGATCCAGTGCGCCAGGCGATCCTGGCCAAGAAGTTCGGGTTGCCGCCTCAATACTTTTTATTTGTCGGTTCGTCGTTTGGAAGGAAAAATCTGAGCGGGATTCTACGGGCTCTCACCATCCTCAAAGGACGCGGGCTGGCTATTCCTCTTCTTTTGGTGGGTGCCCATTATTCCAAAGGACGTTTGGACCAGTTCCTCCGGGAATTTCCGGCTCTGGACAAGGCAGAGGTTATTCTCTTGGGTTACGTAACGGAAGGGGACTTGCCGTATCTTTACGCGGGAGCCCAGGCGCTCCTTTATCCTTCTTATTATGAAGGTTTCGGCCTGCCGCCTCTGGAGGCGATGGCGGTGGGTACACCGGTTGTCGCTTCTTTTACCTCTTCCTTGCCCGAAGTGGTGGGCCCGGCTGCCCTGTTGGTTGACCCCGCCGAACCGGAGGAAATTGCCGAAGCGATGGCAACCCTTTTGACCGATCGCCAGCTCCGCCAGAGCTTGATCCAGCGCGGCAAAAAATGGGTGGCGCGTTTTTCGTGGGCGGAAACGGCGCGAAAAACATTGGCGGTCTACCGGGAACTTTTGCGTGATTAAAAAGGAGCCTGAGATTTTCCTGTTATTTTTGGCTCCCGGCGAGCGCAGAAAATGTTATAATAGGCACAAGGTGAACCAGTGGGTGATCGTAATGATGAACGAACTGGAGATATTAGAAAAATTACTTAATCCATATAAAGCCGTCCTGGACGAGCCCCGTTGCTTGAAAAGCCGCCATAAAGCCATGACGTGCGACCGCTGTGTAACTGTTTGCCCGCGGCAGGCCATAACTCCCGGCAAACCCCTCCGGATCGTGAGCGAGGCCTGTACGGGTTGTGGCCTTTGTGTTCCGGTCTGCCCCACCGGAGCCCTGTCTCTGCGGGGCTTGGCCTACAGCCGCTTTCTCGGGCGGGTGAAAACGGAAGGCACCGTGGTTTTGGGTTGCGGCGAGTCGGGCGGGGGAGCGGATGCCCTGCTGGTGCCCTGTTTGGCTTTTTTGAGCCCAGAGGTTTTAGCGGCGGCTACTTTAAAAAATGCGGATTTGACCGTTGATTTTGACGAGAAACGCTGCCAGAATTGCGAACTGGGAGCAAAAGACAAGGTTATGGCCACCTTAGAAGGGGCCCGTTCCTGGTTAGAATCGCTGGGGGTCAACGGTCCACGGATCTTGCCGGGAGCGACCAACCGGCAGAAGACCATTTCCCGACGGGAGTTCTTTGGCTTTTTTAAGAAGCGGGCAGCGGAAAAGGCCGTGGAGATTCTGGCGGAGGAGGAGACACCGCGCCACCCTCTTCGGGAGAAGTTTCTGCATGAAGGACGGGCTTTGTTCTTCCGGCGGGTGCGACAGGCCTGGGAAAAAGGGCGGGCGGGAAGCAGCCAGAGGCGGCCGGTGCTCCCCAAGGTTGAGATTACCAGCAATTGCCACCTCTGCCGGGATTGCAGTCTTTTTTGCCCCACCGGAGCCTTGGAACGACGGGAGTCGGAAACGACCTTCCAGTTGCGGTTTGATCCGGAGCTTTGTTTGGCGTGCGGCCTTTGTGCCCTGGTTTGCCGGCAAAAGGCCCTGAACGTTACCCGGGAGGAGGTGAGCTGGGAGGCGCTTCTCGCCGGGGAAAAACGGCTTTTGATCGAGAAGGAGCACCGCCAGTGCCAAAGTTGCGGCCGCAACTTTGTGGCGGTGGAGGAGGAGACCATCTGCCCTGATTGCCAGTGGAAGCTTTCCCGGGAAAGCCTCTGGCAGGAACTTTTGCCGGTGAGTGAACCTGAAGAACCGGTCGCCGCTCCAGAAGATAAGGTTGAACCGAACGAACAGGAACAGAGAAAGGAGTGAAATCCCGCGCAGCGGGGAAGGAGATGCCACATTTAGGAGTTCCCGAGCTGATTCTAATTCTGGTCATCGCTTTGCTCATATTTGGGCCGAGCAAGCTCCCCGACATCGGCCGCGCCGTCGGCCGTGGGATCAAGGAATTCCGTTCAGCGACCCGCGAGGTCACCAACGAGGTGGAAAAAGTAAAGGAGGACGCTGGCCTCAGCCCAACTAAGGAAAAGAACGAAAAGGGGTCAGGCTGACCGCCAGATGCGCCTCCCAAGCTTTGGAGAAAAGGAGCCGGGTTCCCGGCTCCTTTTTGGTCTAAAGGACCCTGGCCCCTCGTAAGCTTTAAACGAGGCTACCGCGTGCCCGCCCGTCCCGGGCGCCCGCCCCAGCCGGTTTTCCTTCCCTCCTTTTCCTGGGAAAAATCTTGGACGAAGGGGGCGACCAAAGATGGAGCGCCGCTGGAAATTCCTGGCCTGGGGAACGTTGGCTCTGGCCTTTGGACCGGCCCTGGGTACGGTCGCTCTAGCCGGGTTGCTCAATCCCAACCCATCTTGGCCGCATATCTTCTGGGGATTGGGTGGGTGGGGCTTGGGTCTTCTCACTGGCTTGGTGACCGGTCTCTCCCATTACCAGGGCATCTCCCGCGAATTTCTGGGCTTTCTGAGCGGCGCCCTGGTGGGCCCTCTTTTGGCCGTCATCAGTACATTTGCCAACTTGCTCGGACGCAACAATTACGCCGCCCCGGCGGTGGAGACGACCACAGAAAAGACCACCATTGACGGGAACACGACCTATCACTTTTTCGAGCGGAAAACAACGCTGGCCGACCAGACCCTTCCGACGGACTTAACCCCCTTCGTCTTCGCGGGACTTTTCCTTTTAGCCTATACCTCCGGCGCCATGGTCGGCCTGGTTTTAGGGGCGTCGTTGCGCAACCTTTATCCGGGCGGTGGAATCAATATCGAAGAAGATCCACTGCCCCCTGGCCGGGACCAGGCTGGTTCCCCGAGTTAAGCGCAACGCCGGCTCACGCGACCAGCGGCAGCGTGGTTTCCGTGATGCCCCGGTAATGGTAGCCGTGATCAGACTACCGTCAGCGATATTCTCTTCAAAATGACCACCTGAAAAGGACCAGTTTCTGCCAGAGGGGTGGCCGGCGCTGGTGCCGGTTAGCCACCTTCGCCTGCGCCGACCGCCCTGGACCGCTCGACGGCGACCTTGCGTCCGGCACCGCGCGGACTCTCCTTCCCTGGGGGTCGAGCGCCGTCTTTCCTATTCCCTTAGTCGCGTCTTCATAAAAGTGTGGCGCTCGACCCTCCATTAGGGGGCTCTGCCCCCTTTGGCGCCACCGTTGGTGGCTGAACACCCCCAAAGACGTGGGGGAATTCTTCCCCCACCCCCCCTGAGCGCGGCTTCAAGAAACCTCCCTTGGCGCCAAAGGTAACTGAACGCCGCGCAGCCGCGCTCGGCGACATCCTGTCGCCGGCCGGACTTCAGGCCTGGTCTCGCGGAGGGCGGTGCCGGCTCGGCTCAACGCAGCCACAACCGGCACCAGCATCAGCTACCCGCAGAAAGAGCTTATTCCTCGTCACCGTTATTCTTTCAAAATGACCACCTGAAAAGGACCAGTTTCTGCCAGAGGCGTGGCCGGCGCTGGTGCCGGCTGGCCACCTTCACCTGCGCCGACCGCCCTGGGCCGCTCGACGGCGACCTTGCGTCCGGCACCGCGCGGACTCTCCTTCCCTAGCGAGCACGTCCACTGGGACAGCGGGCCTGGACCCGAAGCCGGCAACAGCGGCCTATTCCTCGTTCGCCGGCCCGTTTTCCTCCTCCTTCTTCCCCCGGTCGAGAAAACGAATCTTGTCGGCTTTAACCCAGGGGAAGGTTTTATAGCCGTCGTCGCCGTTCCAGGAATCGATATGAATGGAACCGGAAACAGCCAGAAGGCGTCCTTTGGAGAGGTAGGGGACCAATTTTTCGGCACCGGGACCAAAAAGGGTGACGGGAAAGAAATCGGCGGCCGTATCACCGGAACCGTTCTGATAATCGCGGTCCACCGCCAGGCGAAAGGAGCCTTTTTTTGTTTGGCGTTCGTTGGGAAGAGTCTCCAGGGTGGCATCGCGAACGATACGACCAATGAGCAAGATCTGGTTCATGCCAGCAACCTCCTTTAATGGATAACTTAAGGAGATTATTCGACAGCGCTGCGCCAATTCCTCCCAGTAATGAGAAATTTTATTTAGACAATCGACCGATGCCCTATCGAGGGTATCCGCTGGGAAGGTGAGGGCAGGGCGCTAACCATACTTACAGGTATGGGGCGCAGTTGTTCAAGGCAGAATCGGTTTACCGGGCAAAACCGGGGAGACGCAGCTGGATCGTGCCGCGCCAGCAGGAGGAAGGAAGACCGGTGTCGAATTAAATCCAGGAAAGGGGTGTCCGGATGAATCCGTACGACCGAGCTTATGAATTAGCGCGGGCAATTAAAGCCAGCCCCGAGTACCAGCGGCTAACGGAGACCCTGGCTCGGGTAAAAAGCAATGAGTCGGCCTGGCGGATGGTCCAAGATTTTCGCCAGCGGCAGGCAGCTTTGGAGATGGACCAACTGCTAGGGAAGGAGGTCCCACCGGAAGAGGAGAAAAAGTTACATGACCTTTACGAGCTCATCAGCGGCTATCCCGATATCAGGGCTTACCTGGAGGCCGAGGCCATTTTTGGTCGCCTGATGGCCGATCTCCAAAAGATCATTGCCGAACCCCTGGCGGCTTTGGAAGTGGAACCGGGGCCGGCCGGCGAATAAAATGTTGAGAAAGCGTTTCTGGAGAGGAGAAGAGCTTATGGCCTTGAGAAAGAGCCGCCTGATTAAAGAACCAGAACCGTCGGCCGAGATCAAGGAGGCGGCCATTGGCTTATTGAAAAAGCGAGGGGTGGAGCTTCCTGAGATCGCTCAGCTGGTTTACGAGATCCAAAAGGATTACATCCCCGACCTGCAACTGGAGGATTGCCTGACCAGCGTGGAGCGGGTCCTGGAGAAACGGGAGGTCCAGTATGCCGTTCTCACCGGTGTGGCCCTCGATACACTGGCCGAAAAGGGTCTGTTGGACGAACCACTTTTGAGCACCCTCTGGCGGGACGATGGCCTTTTTGGCATCGACGAGATCCTGGCCTTGAGCGTCGTCAATGTTTACGGTTCCATCGGTTTGACCAATTTTGGTTATCTGGATAAATTAAAGCCGGGCATTATCGGGGAATTGAACCGGCGGAAAAGCGAACGTGTCAATACCTTTCTTGACGATCTGGTGGCGGCCATTGCGGCGGCGGCGGCCGGCCGCATTGCCCACCGGCACCGGGATGGAACGTTAAGGCAGGTTCCCTGCTAGGTTTGGCGAGATGCTGGTTGCGGCGCAGGGTAAGCCAGCCCAACGTAGGCCGGAATAGCACCAGTGCAGGGATGCCGGCGGCCAAGAAAAAGACATTTTGGCGGCCGGGTCTGATGGTGCGGCCCTGGGGTTTTCGACGTGCCCTTGTTCGCTGAGGGCACCTGGGGCCCAAGATAGGAGCAGGTCCGGGGCAGGCGGGAGAAAACGGCCCTTCCTCTGGAAGTCCTCATATTCCGGGGGAAGGGCTAATATATTTTGTCTAGGATGTTCTGTCCCGACAAGGGGGAAGGAAAATGGACTGGCGGAGATGGGTGCAACGGGGACTTACCCAGGATTGGTGGGGATTAAGGGAGCGCTGGCGTGAGCTGGAGTATCAGCTACGGTACATCGGTTCATCGCGGGTCTTTCGCCAGACCA
>Ga0334722_10006864_pt1 | contig 11154 bp, 8 predicted proteins | sample C3_bottom_MG_FD_207210 | JGI IMG/M metagenome (GOLD analysis project Ga0334722, IMG submission 207210) | Sediment microbial communities from Yellowstone Lake, YNP, Wyoming, USA - C3_bottom | ecosystem: Environmental > Aquatic > Freshwater > Lake > Sediment | place: USA: Wyoming | collected...
TGGAGCAGCATCGCGATCACCAGCGTGCCGGTGGCGCGCCGGCACGCGTACAGCACGCTCCCGAGGGCGAACGTGAACACGATCTGAGCGGCCGTGGCGCCGATGCCCTGGCCCGCGACGAGGTTCCAGGCGTGCAGTAGCACGAACAGCAACGTCGAGAACAGCCAGACGCGAACCTCGGAGTACCCGCCGCGGAATCCCACCACCGCGAGGCCGCGGTACACCGTCTCCTCGCAGAAGCCGACCATGAGGGTCCCGACCGCCGCCCAGGCGAGGAAGGAGGTCCGGAGGTCCGCGACCCGCCCGTAGTCGATCCCGGCGACGATGGCCACGGCGAACAGGATCGGGATCGAGATCATCCATCGCGGCGCGGGCCGGTCGTCGCGCAGCACCGGCCGCCACCACCCGAGCCAGGTCGTCAGGACGGCGACCGCCACTGTCAGGATCGCCATCGGGACAACGACGGCCTTCAACAGGTTGTCGGTGGACGCCGCGATGTCGTCGTAGTCGACGCCAGAGGCGATCAGGAGTGTGATGAAGACCGGCCCGTAGACCAGCCCGATGACCCAGGCGAGCCAGGGCGCTGGAGTGATTCTCGTGCGCGCAGTCATCGGCGCCGGTCCTTTCAGTCCGGGTGCAAGCGGCGGTAGCGTAAAGCAGAGGAGCGGCACTTCGCCGCCGGCAGGCCACAGGACCGCAGGTAGGATCTTCTGCGCGGCATTTCCATCATCCGAGCACCAGGAGCGACTCACGCATGATCCTCATCACCGGGCCAAGCATCGAGAGGCGGGCGGTCGGCGAGTACCTCGGGATCGTCTCCGCGCAGGCGATCATGGGCGTGAACATCGGCAAGGACATCAAGGCGGGCTTCCGCAACATCGTCGGAGGCCGGTCCAAGTCGTACGAGGGTGAGATCTCCAAGGCCGTCTCGGAGGTCATGGAAGAGCTCGAGAAGGGCGCCGAGGCGCTCGGCGCGGACGCGGTCGTCAGCATCGACATCGACTACGAGAGCCTCGGAACCGGGATGCTCATCGTGGCGGCCAGCGGCACCGCGGTGAAGCTCGCCTGAACTCGCGGCCGGCGCCGAAAGCCGGCGATCAGCGGGATTGCCCTGGATAGGGGCGGTGGGAATCGAACCCACACGAGGTTGCCCTCAACGGTGTTTGAGACCGCATGCACCCTGCCGGAAACCCCTGTCGCCATAGGGGTTCTCGGGATGCGTGCGCCAGCTGTGAGCCAGTAATTGCGCCAGTCAGCCGTCGAGTTGTGCCAGGCGCGCGAACGTGTCAGCCCTCGCGAGGTAGGCGTCGAGCAGGTTCGCGGCCTCGTCCTCGTTGCCGGGCATCAGGTGCCCGTACAGGTCGAACGTGATCTGGATCGACGAGTGACCGAGGTACGTCGCGAGAGCCTTCGCGTTCACCCCTGCGGCGATCATGAGGCTGGCGAACGTGTGCCGTGCCTCGTGCAGGCCGATCCGCTCAAGGTTGGCCTTCTCCCATGCGGCCTTCGCTCGGCGTAGGAGCGCCTCGTACGCGAACGGCTCCTCGCCGTCACCGAACACGAGCCCACTCGAGCGCCCCGTCTCGAGCTTGTGGTCGACGAGCACCTCGCGCAACACGGCGGGGATCGGTACACGCCGCCGGCCGGCGCGGGTCTTGACCTCGACGAACACCCTGGCGGGCGGATCCCAAGCACGCTCGACGCGGATCACGCCCCCGCCGAGGTCGACATCGTCCCACCGCAGCGCCATCAGCTCGCCACGGCGCAGCCCTCCGTAGAGGGCCGTTGCCCAGACCGGCCGATCGGCGGGTGAGAGCGCCGCAAGCAGCGCGGCGGCCTCATCGGGAGAGGCGATCCGTTCTCGGCGTCCGCCCACGGCGGGGACCTCGACGCCGCTCGTCGGGTTGACTGCGACCTCGCCGCGCGCCAATGCACGGCGATAGATCACCCGCAGCGGCATGAGAGCGTTTCGAATCGTCGACCCGTCGAGGCCTTTCGCGAGCAGCCGGTCGACGAAGGCCTGCACGTCGGGGCGGGTGACGTCGGCGAGTCGCGCACCGCCCAGCTCCGGGAGGATGCGCGTCTTGAGCGCGGCCTCGTAGCCACGGATCGCCGAGGGCTTGTATTCGGTGCCCGAGCGTGTGCGGATCGACCCGTCGCGAGCCCCCTCCAGCCACATGTCGGCGGCCTGTCGGATCGTCGTCGGCGCGACGACACGCAGCGCACCGCGCTTGACCTGCCCGGCGGCGTCGGCCCGCCATGCCTTCGCGGCGGCCAGCGTCGGGAACGTACGGCGGATCTTCCGTCCCGCGCGTGTGTCAAAGACCGACGCCTGATAGGCGGGCTTGCAACGGCATTTCCCGTCTTCGCGTGCGGGGCACCCGCGCCGGTGGCGTACGTCGATACCTTCAGCCATCGTTTCCCCTCGTTCGGTGCAGATCGAGGGTAGCCGTCGCCGACTCGTCGAGCCACCTGTTGAGCTCGCGTACGGGGATGAGCTTGCGGCGTCCCCTGCGCACGATGCGCAACTCGGGTGCGACGTGTTCATCGAAGAAGTCCCGGCTCACGCCTACGGCTGCGGCGGCCTCATCCGGGCTGAGCGCGAGCCGTATCGACTCGCTTACGTGCACCCCCGTCCTTGCCGACGTCTCCCCGCCGCTCGGCGGACTCGGCTGGGACGGCGTGGGCGCCTTTCTGCGGCGTCCGGCCTGCGGGCTGGCCCGATGACCCCGGCTTTCGTGCGCGGGCGTCTCAGAGGCCCGCGTAGATGCGTGGGGCAGCAGATCGCACGTGTCTTGCGGTTGACCAGCCTCGGGAGCGCGAACTGACTGGCTCAGCGCTGCCGGCGGGGTGCGCTTCGCGGCCGCGGCGGGACCCAGCCGAGCGGTCTCAGGGAAGGTGAGCTGCCCTGCCGTCGTCTCTCGCCGTGACGCCACTGCCTCCCTCCCCGTGTCCGTTCGATGCCTCTACCTATAAGAAGGGCAACTTGAGGGGGCGCGGCGGAATGGATTTCGCCGAGCGCGGGCCTTCCAGCCCTGGCACGAGGCGGGCGAAAGCCGATTCGGGCAGCCGCGGGGGAGATTCGTGGCGGCATCCCAGCCGGCCCCTTAGCAGCGGATGAGCCCCGCCAGCGCATTGCCACTGGCGCGTGTCGTCGACGATCTCCCAATGAGCGAGACTGCGGCAGTCGAGAACGAACGTCCGTGTCCTCCACGTGATTCTTACCGGTTCCCGCCCTGCCCCATGGAACCCGCCGAATCGCTGCACACACTATCACCAGGAGGTGAATCGGTGATCTACGATCCTTCGGGTCAACTCCAAGCGGCACGTCCGGGTTCGGAGGCGTATACGCCATTCCGGCGCTGGCGCCTCGCTCGACCAGCTTGGCGCAGTCAGCCTGCCCGGTGGATCGGCAGCCAGCCTGCCCCGGCGCTCGAAGTGGGCGGCTCCAAACGCCCGCACACCAGGTCGACCCTGGCGCCTTTCCGAATCGGTGGTGTGGGCGAGCTGCGCATCGGAAAACCCGCTCGGTTCTCCCAGGATTTGGTTCGCCCGCTCAAGCAGGGCGGCGCACCTACGAAGCTCCCGAAGCTCTTTCCCCACTTTCTCTCCGCGTTGATAGCGTCTTCGGGTAGATCCTCGATTTTTGACGATCTCCCGAATCGGCACCGTGGCGGCGAGCGCCGCTTGCGGCAAGTGAAGGACGCCGTGAGCCGTGTGCGGCAGAAGCGACTACTGGTTCGATGGGCGGCCCGAGACTCCACGGCCCCGGTCCGACGGTGCACCGCGCGCTACCCGCCGATCCAGCCGCAACTGGTCAGATGCTCGTTCCTTGACATCGTATGCGAGCGAAGGCAGGATGAAGAGGTGATTGTAATGTCGCTTCGCAACTGATGCGACAAGGGGTGGTCGGATGAGTCGGTCTCACAGGCGACCCTTGGTACTGAGTCTCGCAGGTCTCACCGCCGCCGCGGTCTTCGCGCTCTTGATACCGGCGAGCGCTCGTAGCGCGTCATGCACTTCGTTCCAGGAATTCGCGGGTCCAGCCAATTCCATATCGGCGCAAGCAAGCCAAGGCGTTCAGGCTTCGATTCAGATGAACACGCCCTCTTATGCGACGGGTTCGTGCGTTCCAAAGTTCGTCGTCGGCACCGCTCATCTGCTTCTGAACGGCGGCCCACAGCCATCGGCTCTTGAGATAGGTTGGATTCATGGTCAGTCTGACGGCTATCACACGTTTTATGAGATTGAGGTCAATGGCGGTTTTTCGCTTTCATGCGGGAGTATTTGTACGCTTGTGACAGGCTGCCTTGGTAATGGCGTAACGAACAATTACTCAGTCAACCTGTCCGGAACAACCTATCAGCTCAGGTACAACTGCACAGGTTATGTCAACGCAGCCACCGCGAGCGTCGCCCAGATGGGCGGCGATACGACGGGTATTGCACTCATCGAGTCAGAGCGCGATGGAGCGTTCAATAAGGATCAACGATTCACCGGTACACTCTACAAGTCTGCTAGTGGAACATGGGCCGGTTTCAGCGCGGGCGGCGGCCTTAGCTGCTGGTATGACAGTGACGCTGGCTACCGATTCCGTTACAACGGACCCAACGACTGGAGTTCGACCACCGCTGCAGGGTCTGGAGCGTGCTGACCGAGATGAGGCAACTGTGCCAAGACAAGTTGGCTTGAAGAATCGAAAGCACATACTGGCTGCTGCGGCAGCGATCGTTGCGTTGAGTATCGGCGGCGTTGCGGCACTGATCGCTGCGAGCAGCAGTGATCCGCCACTTCCAGCCGGAGTGGCGCGCGGACCACAGTTGCCGCCGCCGCAACCGCCTGGTGGCTCTGCCGTTTGGGAGTCTGGCGCCAATCCACCTGGATTGCGTGTTCGCGACATTCGCTCGCCGACTTTTCGCTCTGAGGCCGCGGGACAGTCAGGCCTCGCGGGCCCGGATCTACCTGATGTCGCGAAGCTCGGGCGAGGACTTCCTGAACTTGCAGGGATAAACGAAGGTTCGGACCTCGACGGTCGCCGCAGCGTCTTCGCTCGTTTTCGCGAGCCCGCCGGCGAAATCTGGTTTCTCTATGCGAATCCAGTGTATTCGAAGGTTTCGCGTGGTGAGTTGGAGGCGGCGATGGCTGCGTGGCCGACCCAATGCGCGGGATGCGGCGGAGTCGAAACCATCGCGGGGGTTCAGGTAGTCTTGCTCGACGGCAGCACTCAAGGTGCCCCGCGATCGATGACTTGGGTCGACACGGCAATGTACCGATGGTCAGTTGGCCTTCCTACCACATCATCTCTCTCAACTGAGAAGCTGCGCGAGATCACCACGAGCGTACTGGCGGCACAGCAGTAGCCAATTGATCCTGGGCAGAATCCGTGAGCGGTGATTTAGGCACCGTCGCGCCGCTCGGTGGCGATCCTGTCAGCGGGCTCGTCCAGTGCGCCGATGCCGCTGTGGCCGGTCAGATCGCTTGTCGCAATTAGGGCTCTTCGTGTATTTCAAGTGGAGCTGTTAGGGCCCATCCGAGCGTGTGAGGTCGAGGATCTGCGGTGGACGATTGCCCGCGACCATAGGGGATTGCAGGCGAGAACGTATTTGGACGGTTCTCGCGCCACTCGCGCTGGGTTCGCTCGCTCGCCACGGCGGCCCGTGCGCGCCGGGGGTGGCCTAACATCCACGGAAGCTTAGTCACTGCAGGCGTTCTCGTTTGGTGCGCGGGCGCCGTCTCCAAAAAGCCAAGTCAAGTGGTGCGGGGTGTAAACGCGGATCGTCCGACGATCGGGTCGGCAGGTCGTGGTGAGCGCGTCCTTCCTCGTGCTACGACGGCCAGCTCCCATCAAGCTGGCGGGCCGGCCCGCAGGGCCGGCCCGCGTCGTCGTGGATCGCCTGGATCGAGTCCTCTGCGAGGCATCCCCGGGGTGGCACTCTCCGCACTCCCTGCGCGCGCGGCAGGGCTCGGCGAGCCCAGCAGCTCGGAATCGCGGACACGGCCCGGGCCGCCGCCACCGTCATCGCGCTGTGAGATGTCGCGGGGCGTACGAGGAGGAAGGGGTGAGACCAGCCTGGAACGCTTCGGGGTCGTCGGAAGTCACAACGCGAATCAGCGACCCCCCGCGGACGATGGGCGCGAGGCCGGCGAGTCACGGACCTGGAGAACCTGATCGCGTGGAGGTCGTCACTCGTGTGCGCCAGTTGTGCGCCAGTGAACCCACCTTTCGGGCGGACTTGAGCGGTCTTGAGCGGTGGTCGTGACCGCCTCACGCGACTTGAAAAGCACCTGCATGCGACGGGGAATTCGCTAGTGGGGGCGGTGGGAGTCGAACCCACACGAGGTTGCCCTCAACGGTGTTTGAGACCGTCGCGTCTACCGTTCCGCCACACCCCCGCGCGGGCCGAGTCTACCGTCGCGGCGGGCGCCGCCGGTCAGTAGCGCACGGCGGGCTCGTTGCCCGAGGTCTGCGTCGTCGCGGGCGCTGTCGTCGCGGGCACGCCGGTTGTTCCGTCCGGCTGCGGCGACCCGGGGTACTTCGATCCACACCCCGCGAGCACCGGCAGGGCGGCCGCCGCGACCACCGCGACCACCCCCCACCGGCACACCCACGGATGCGCCACGATCCCTATCCGGCGTCCGGGTCGATGCGGGCGAGGCCCTCCTTCTGGGCCTGCGCGATCACCGCGTCGCGCACCAGCGGCGCGACCTGGCGGTTGAAGACGCTCGGGATGATGTAGTCCTCGTGAAGCTCGTCCTCGGAGATGACGCTCGCGATCGCCTCCGCCGCCGCGACCTTCATCCCCTCGCTGATCTGCCGGGCCCGGCAGTCCAGGGCGCCCCGGAACACGCCGGGGAACGCGAGCACGTTGTTGATCTGGTTCGGGTAGTCGGAACGGCCCGTCGCCATGATCCGCACGTACGGGGCGGCGACCTCCGGCATGATCTCCGGCGTCGGGTTCGCCATCGCGAACACCACCGGGTCCTTCGCCATACGCTTCAGCTGGTCCACCTTGAACGTGTCCGGGCCGGACAACCCCAGGAACAGCGTGGCGTCCTCGATCACGTCGTCCAGCGTCCCCTGGATGCGCTGCGGGTTCGTGTTCTCCGCGTACCACTCCTTCATGGCGTTCATGTTCTCCGTGCGGCCCTTGTAGATCGCGCCGCGGGTGTCGCACCCGATGATGTTCGTGACGCCCGCGTTCATCAGGATCTTCGAGCACGCCACGCCCGACGCGCCGACGCCGGACACCACCACCTTCTGCTCCGCCATCGTCCCGCCCGTCAGCTTCAGGGCGTTGATCAGCGCGGCGAGCACAACGATCGCCGTGCCGTGCTGGTCGTCGTGGAACACCGGGATGTCGAGCGTCTCCTTCAGGCGGTCCTCCACCTCGAAGCACACCGGCGCGGCGATGTCCTCCAGGTTGATGCCGCCGAACGCCGGGGCCACCGCCGTGCAGATGTCGATCAGCTCCTGCGGGTCCTTGGAGTCGACGCACAGCGCGTAGCTGTCCACGTTGCCGAACTCCTTGAACAGCATCGCCTTGCCCTCCATTACGGGCATGCCGGCGGCGGCGCCGATGTCCCCCAGGCCGAGCACCGCGGTGCCGTTCGTGATGACGACCACCATGTTCCGCTTCAGCGTCAGGTCGAACGCGCGGGACGGGTCGTCCGCGATCGCCCGGCAGACCTGCGCGACACCCGGCATGTACGCGATCGACAGGTCCTCCCGCGTCTTCAGCGGGATGCGGGTCGCCATCTCGATTTTGCCGCCGTGGTGCAGGCGGAACGTCCGGTCGTACGAGCTGACCACCGTCACGCCGTCCACGCCGGACGCGGCCGCGACGACCTGGTCGGCGTGCTCCAGGTCCGATGCGTTCACCACGAGCTCACGGACGATCACCCGGTCGTCCGCCGAGAGGATGTCCACGGCGCCGATGTCCCCGCCGACGGCGTTGATCGCGGTCGCGAGCCGGCCGAACAGGCCGGGCCGGCCGGCTTCGAGCTCGACGCGGATCGTGACGCTGTACTGGGCGCTCGGGGTGGTTCTCGTGGACAAGGCCGCTCCTTGCTGGAGAAATTGGAAAGACGAAAGCATATCTACGCCGCAGGGCGCGGGTATCCTCGACGGGTGTCAGATGCGCCCGAAGCGGCACCGCCGCCGCCGCCCGCCGCCCCGGGCGGGGAGCTGATGCTCGTGGACGGAAACAGCCTCGCCTACCGGGCGTTCTTCGCGCTGCCGGACACGATCTCCACCGCCGACGGGTTCCCCACGAACGCACTGTACGGGCTGGCGGCGATGATGATGAAGGTCCTCACCGAGGAGCGGCCCGGGCGCGTGGTGGTCTGCTGGGACGCGCCGGGGAAGACGTTCCGCCACGACGCGTACCCCGAGTACAAGGCCGGGCGCGCACAGACGCCTGACCTCTTCCGCGAGCAGTCCGTGCACTTCCGCCCGCTGATGGAGGCGTTCGGGTTCGTCAACACGGAGCTGCCCGGCTTCGAGGCGGACGACGTCATCGGGACGCTCGCCCGCCGCGGCGAGGAGGCGGGTGATCGGGTCACGATCCTCACCAGCGACCGCGACACGTTCCAGCTCGTGACCGACCAGGTGAGCGTGCTCGCCACCGGACGCGGCGTGACCGACACCACCCGGTACTCGCCGGAGAAGGTCGTGGAGCGCTACGGCCTCGGCCCGGAGCTGATGGTCGACTTCCGCGGGCTGGTGGGCGACAACTCCGACAACCTCAAGGGCGTTCCCGGCATCGGCGAGAAGACCGCGACGCAGCTCATCCAGAAGTACGGCGACCTGGAGGGCGTGCTCGCCCACGCGGGCGAGCAGTCGCCGAAGCGCAAGGAGAACCTCATCGCCGCCGCGGACGACGCCCGCCGCTCGCGCGACCTGTCGGTCATCGAGACCGCCGCGCCCGTCGAGCTCGACCTCGGCGACGTGCCGCCCCTCGACCTCGGCCCCGAGCGGCGCGCCGCGCTGGAGGAGCTGTTCCGCCGCTTCGAGTTCGGAAGCCTCGCGCGGCGGCTTGACGAGCTCACGTCCGGCCCCGCCCCGGTGGCCCCCGTCGCGGTCGCCGTGCCGGTCGAGGCCGTGCAGTGCGGACCGGAGGAGCTCACGCTGCGGCTGGCCGGCGTCGCCGAGCCCGTCACGCTCGCCGTCGTGGACGGCCGGTGGGCGGCGACCCTCGCCGGCCCCGAGGTGCTGTGGGGCGAGCTCGACCCGCCTGAGGGCGTCGCGGCGGCCCTGCGGGGGGCGGCGCTCGTCTGCCACGACTTCAAGGGCCTCCCGTGCGCGCTCACGGAGGGCCTCGCGCCCGCCCACGACACCATGGTCGCCGGGTACCTGTTGGAGCCGCGCCGCCGCGGCTACGACCTGGAGGAGCTGGCCGCCCAGGCCGGCGTCGGCGTCACCGGAAGCGACGAGCCCGCCGTGCGCGCGGCCGTCATGACCCGAGAGGTCGCCGACCGCCAGCGCGAGGCGATGCGCCGCGAGGGGCTGGAGCCGCTCTTCCGCGACGTCGAGCTGCCGCTGGTGTCGGTGCTCGCCGACATGGAGCGCGTCGGCGTGCTGCTCGACACCCACCGCCTCGGCGAGATCGCCCATCGCGTGCGCGACCGCGCCGACGAGCTGCGCGACCAGATCTGGGAGCAGGCCGGCGGCGAGTTCGTGATCGAGTCCCCGAGGCAGCTCGGCGTCGTGCTGTTCGAGAAGCTGGAGCTGCCGACGTTCCGCAAGGGCAAGACCGGCTGGTCCACCGACCGGCGCGTGTTGCGCCTGCTGGAGGGCCGCCACCCGATCATCGGGCTCATCGGCGAGTACCGCGAGCTGACGAAGCTCGACAGCACCTACCTGGCGGCGCTGCCGGAACTGGTGGACGACGAGGGTCGGCTCCACACCACGTTCAACCAGACGGTGGCCGAGACCGGCCGGCTGTCGTCGGTGAACCCCAACCTGCAGAACATCCCGGTGCGCACCGCGATCGGCCGGGAGATCCGCGGCGCGTTCGTCGCGCCCGACGGGTGGCGCCTCGCGAGCTTCGACTACAGCCAGGTGGAGCTTCGGATCCTCGCCCACTGCTCCGGGGAGCCGAGCCTTGCCGACGCGTTCCGCGCGGGGGAGGACGTGCACCGCGCGACCGCCGCCGAGGTGTTCGGCATGGACCCCGCCGACGTGGACCGCACCACCCGCGACCGCGCGAAGGCCGTGAACTTCGGGATCGTCTACGGCATCAGCGCGTTCGGCCTGTCCGAGCAGCTCGGCATCGACCGCGACGAGGCGCAGGCCTACATCGACACGTACCTCGCCCGGTACCCGCGGGTGCGGAGCTTCATCGACTCCACGATCGCCGCCGCCGCGCAGGACGGGTACGTCACCACGCTGCTCGGCCGCCGCAGGCCCATCCCGGAGCTGCTCGGCCGCACCGTGCAGCAGCGCAACCTCGGGGAGCGCCTCGCGGTCAACACCGTCATCCAAGGGTCGGCCGCCGACATCATCAAGGTCGCGATGGTGCGCGCGCACGCCGCGATCCACGACGCCGGCCTGCGCTCCCGGATCGTCCTGCAGATCCACGACGAGCTGCTGGTCGAGACCCCGTCGGACGAGGTGCGCCACGTGTCGCAGATCGTGCGCGACGCGATGGTCGGCGCGTACGACCTGGACCCGCCGCTCGTGGTCGACACCGGCGTCGGCGAGACGTGGCTCGAGGCGAAGTCCTGACGCTGCCGAGCGCCGTGAGCCTCGTCACCCTCGGCGTGCGCGACGTGCAGGCGAGCGCCGCGTTCTACGAGCGCCTCGGGTTCGAGCGCTCGCCGAACGCGGAGCCGGCCATCGCGTTCTTCCGAACCGCGGGCACGGTGCTCGCGCTGTTCGGCGAGGACGCCCTCGCCGACGACGCCGGGGTGCCGTCCGACCGCGCCGGGTCGTTCCGCGGCGTCACCCTGGCGATCAACCTGCCCTCACGGGAGGCCGTCGACGACGCCTACGCCCACGCCCTCGGCGCGGGCGCGGCGCCGCTCGTGGCGCCGGAGGAGGTGTTCTGGGGCGGCTACCGCGGCTACGTCGCCGACCCCGACGGCCACGCGTGGGAGCTGTGCCACAACCCGTTCTTCCCGGTCGACGAGCGCGGGGTCGTCACGCTGCCCTGA
>Ga0334722_10006865_pt1 | contig 11153 bp, 10 predicted proteins | sample C3_bottom_MG_FD_207210 | JGI IMG/M metagenome (GOLD analysis project Ga0334722, IMG submission 207210) | Sediment microbial communities from Yellowstone Lake, YNP, Wyoming, USA - C3_bottom | ecosystem: Environmental > Aquatic > Freshwater > Lake > Sediment | place: USA: Wyoming | collected...
CCCAGCATCATCTGCACGGAGCGGAGATCCGCGCCATGTTCCAGCAGGTGGGTGGCAAAGGAGTGGCGGAGCACGTGGGGGCTGATTTTCTTGGTGATTCCGGCCAGACGTGCGCTTTGCTGGATGATCTGCCAGAAACGCAGGCGGGTCATGGCCTTGCCATGGCCGGTGACAAAGAGAAAATCGCTGGTTCGTTTTTTGAGGATCCGGGGGCGGGCGTCGCGGGTGTAGACCTTGAGGTACTCTCGGGCTGCTTCGCCAAAGGGGATGAGGCGTTCCTTGGAGCCTTTGCCGAAAACCCGGACATAGCCGCCCATGAGATTGACCCCGGCCAGGGGCAGGTTGACTAACTCCGAAACCCGCATGCCGGTGGCGTAGAGCAGATGCAGCATGGCGTTATTGCGCAGGGCCAGGGAATTATCATTGGCCGGGGGGGCAAGAAGCCGGTTCACCTCGGTGATGGTGAGCACCTTGGGGAGCGGGCGACCCGGCTTGGGCAGATCCAGAATGGCGCAGGGATCAATGGCGATGCATTTTTCCGCCAGGAGAAATTTGAAAAAACTGCGCAACGAGGAGATCCGCCGGGCATTGCTTCGGTTGGAAATACCCTGGCCATGGCAATGGTCGAGATAGGCGCGGAGGTGGTTGGCGTTGATATCGGTCAGTTGGCTGAGGCGTTTCGGGCGGAGAAAATCAAGAAAGGAGGAAAGATCAGCCTGGTAGGCCAGGATGGTGTTGGCGGCCAGGCGGCGTTCCAGGGTGAGATATTGGAGGAACTGGTCGAGGAAAGGCTCGGAAAAAAAAGACGCTCCGCCGGGGGAAGAAGACAGCGGTTGAGGCCGGTCCCGGTCGGAGCGTGGGTATTTATCAGCAGATTTTCCTCGTTTGTTGTTCATTTATTCAATGAGCCAACGAGGGAAAGAGCGGCAAGTTAGTCGCGCTCGCCGCGCATCATGAGCTTGCGGATTTTCCGTTTGGATTCTGCTTGCTTGCGACGGCGTTTGGCACTGGGCTTTTCGTAGTACTCGCGGCGTTTGAGCTCTTTTTTCATCCCATCAAGCTGCATCTTTTTCTTGAGCAGCCGAATCGCCTGTTCGATATCCCCTCTCACTTCTATTTCGATCATGATCTCTCCAGTATGCGGGTTGCAACGTCACGGTTCAGAATTTTTAGCCAACGCCTGTTCACAAGAAGCTGAAGTGGCGCAGATTTTTAAAAAGAAACCGTTTATATAGCCGATCATTGCGCTGATTGTCAAATATTTTTTTCCGGCGAGGCCAGGGGAGGGAAGATCTTGCCTGGATTGAGGATGTTGCGTGGGTCAAAGAGTTTTTTGATCTCTTGCATGAGCGCCATGGTCGGCTGGTCAAGCTCCATGTCCAGATACGGTGCCTTAGTCAGGCCGATGCCGTGTTCGCCGGACAGGGTGCCGCCCAGGCGCAGGACCTCTTCAAAAAGAAGCTGCTTGGCGGTATGGGCTTGGCGCACTTCTTGGGGATCATTTTTGTCCAGCATGATGTTGACGTGGATGTTGCCGTCTCCGGCATGGCCGAAGGTGAAGATGACCACCCCGAGGTCCCGGCTCAAGGCCTCGGTGCAGGAGACCAGTTGTGGCAACCGACTGCGGGGAACCACCACGTCTTCGCTCATTTTGTGGGGCTTGAGGCTGAAGGCCGAAGGAGAGATGGCGCGGCGGGCGGCCCAGAGCTGATCGGCTTCCGCTTCGCTTTCGGCGGTGCGGCTCTGGATGATCCCCGGCTGGGTCTGCAAAAATTCCGTCAGCTGGCGGGTGGCAAGGGGCACGGTGTCCCTTTGGCCGTCAAGCTCGATCAGGAGCAGGGCCCCGGTTTCTTCCGGGAAGGGGAACGGCAGTTTGTCCCGGACAATGCTCAGGGCGGTGCGGTCCATGTATTCCAGGGTGCAGGGGGTATGGTGGGCGAGGATGCCTGCCACCAGGCTGGTTGCCTCGACCATGCCTGCGCAGAGAACCAGCAGCGTGCTGCGGGACTCCGGGGCGGGGAGGAGCTTTACTGTGATCTTGGTGATGATGGCCAGGGTTCCTTCGGAGCCCACCAGCAGGCGGGTAAGATCGTAGCCCACCACCCCCTTGGCGGTCCTGACCCCGGTATGGATGAGGCGGCCATCGGGCAGCACCGCTTCCAGGCCAAGGACATAATCGCGGGTAACCCCATACTTTACCGCACTTGGGCCGCCGGCGCATTCGGCGACATTGCCGCCCATGGTGCAGAATTTCAGGCTGGCCGGGTCCGGTGGGTAATAGAGACCGAGCCGTGCCGCTTCGGTGCGCAGATCTCCGGTGATGACCCCCGGTTCGACCACGGCGATTTGGTTGTCTTGGTCGATTTCCAGGATGCGGTTCAGGCGGCTCATGACCATGACCAGCCCGCCCGCCACCGGCAAGGCGCCGCCGGTCATGCCGGTGCCTGCCCCCCGTGGCACCACGGGAAACGGAGTAGTGGAGGCCAGCGCCATGATGCGACAGATTTCCTCCGTGGAGCCGGGAAAGACCACGGCGGCGGGAGGATATTCCTGGCCGGTGCCGTCGTAGGAGTAACAGGCCAGCTCTTCCGGGACCGTGGTGACCTGGTCCTGGCCGACAATTTCCCGCAGTCTGTGTATGGTGTCGTGGTTCATTGGCTGTTTTTCCGATGAGCGGTAGAAATCCCTACAAAATAAACAGGGAAGTTATTATAAGGATACGTGTTTGGCACAAGTATGGGTTGGCGTCAGAAGTGCTGTTCCTTCAGTGTTGCCAAATGTGGCAGCATGATTCCTTACAATTCAGTACGCAACTATTCGGAAAAAAGCTATGGAAAATAAAGCTGAGTTGAGCAGCTTGTCTGCTCAAACGAAACTTATGCCCGGTGGGTGTAAGATTCGTCTGGCCCTTATTGCTGGGGGTAAATCCGGCGAGCGCGAGGTTTCTTTGGCCGGGGCCAAAGGGGTGGAGCAGGCGCTCAATCGGGAAAAATATGAGGTTCGCCGCTATGATCCGGCCACGGATCTGGCCCAGTTGGCTGCGGATGCTCCAAAGATTGACGTGGCCTTTATCTTGCTGCATGGTCTTTTTGGCGAGGACGGCACCATGCAGGGTTTTCTCGACCTGCTGGGCATACCCTATCAGGGGGCCGGGGTGCTGGGTTCCGCCTTGGCCATGGACAAGAATCTGGCCAAGGTTCTCTACAAACAGGCCGGGCTCACCGTGGCGGCCTGGGAGATGGCGCAGCCGGAAGATCAAAAAAATCCCCACCGGTTGCTTTCGCGAATTTCCTTGCCAGTGGTTATCAAGCCCATCCGCCAGGGCTCAAGCCTTGGGATGAGCCTGGCCCGGAATGAAGAGGAACTGGTCCAGGGGTTGGCCAAGGCGTTTACCTTTGACAGCGAGGTCATGGTTGAACAGTACGTGCGGGGGAGGGAGATCACCGGCGGGGTGCTGGGAAACAATGAGCTCACCGCTCTGCCCCTGGTCGAGATCATCCCCGGCGAGGAATACGCCTTTTTTGATTATCAGGCCAAATATCAGGTGGGCGCTTCCCGGGAGGTGTGTCCGGCGCAGTTGCCGCCCGAGGTAACCGCCAGGGCGCAGGCGATCGCCCTTACCGCGCACCGGGCCTTGCATCTCAAGGGCTACAGCCGGACAGACATGATTGTTGCCGATGATGGCATCTATGTGCTTGAGACCAACACCATTCCTGGCATGACCCCGACCAGCCTGTTGCCCCAGGCCGCAGCCGCCCATGGCTTGCCGTTTCCGGCCCTGCTTGACCGCCTGATCGAGCTGGCCTTGGCCCAGAGTTGAGCCGGACAACAGATTTTTTGAAATAAACCGGACAGGTTTGCTATACTTTGTAAAAAGGCACGACAATCCTCGGCGAGGCAGGGCCGGAAAAATCCAGCGGAGTAGCTGTCTTGACAGAATGTGCGCCGGGAAAAACAGGGTTCACCGCCCTGATTGTCGAGGATGACCAGGCCGTCTGCGATGTTTTGCAAATGTTCGTGGAAGGTCTTGGTTACGCTGTTGTTGTCTGCAACACCGGTGCCTCTGCCAGGGAAGCTTTCGCCGCGAAGACCCCCCATCTTATCCTCATGGACTGGTTGTTGCCGGACCAGGACGGCGTGGAGCTCTCCAAGGCCTTTCGCGCCTCCGTTCGGGGGAAATACCTCACCATCCTGATGATTTCCAGTAAAGACAGCCCGGAGGATATTGCCACGGCCATTTCCGCCGGGGTAGACTACTTCATGCCCAAGCCCTTTGAAAAGAAGGTGCTGGACATCTGGTTGTCCGCGGCTTCCAGGCATGTGCAGGATTGCCTGGTGCGAGAGGAGGCTGATCTGGCCCTGGCAAAAATCAAGGAAGATCTGGAAGACAACAACCTCCAGTTGGAGGAGGCCCTAAGCCGGGCAAACGCCCTGGCCATGGAGGCGGAGCAGGCCTACATCGAGATCAATCAGATCTTCAAAACCGTTGCCGGTGGTATTATCCTGGTGGATAAGCACTGCAATCTTCTGCGCTGCAACGATTCATTTCTCCAGATGGCCGGGGTGAAGCGGGAGAAGGTGCATGACCACAAGTGCTATGAAATTTTTCACTCGTGTCTGTGCAACACCGAGGACTGCCCCTTGCAGCGGATCAAGAAAGGGGAAAAACGCATTGAAAGCGAGATAGAAAAAGAAGGGTTGGACGGGAAGACAGCCTATTACAGCATCATCTCCACGCCTTTCAAGGGCCCGTCCGGCGATCTCATCGGGGTTGTCGAGCATATCACCGATATCACCGAACGGGTCAAGGCGGAAAAGGCTCTGGCGGAAAGCGAACGCCGCTACAAGGAACTCAGTCTGGTTGATGAGTTGACCAGGCTTTTTAACAAGCGCTACTTCAATACCCACCTACAGCTTGAGGTGGAGCGGGCCAATCGGCATGGCCATCCGTTATCCCTGCTGCTGCTGGATATCGACAATTTCAAGCATCATAATGATACTTACGGGCATGCGGATGGCGATCGGGTCCTGGCCCGACTGGGGCAGGTGATCGCTGAGTCGCTTCGGACAAATGACGTTCCCTGTAGGTACGGCGGGGAGGAATTCACCATCATCCTGCCGGTGACCAGCGGCGAACAGGCAACCGTGGTGGCAGAGCGAATCAGAGCCCGTTTTGCCGGGGAGGTCTTTCAACCGAACCCCCAGGAAACGGTGCGAAAAACCATAAGCATTGGCGTAACCCAATACCTTGCAGGCGAAAGCGGGCAGAGCCTGTTGGAGCGGGCCGATCAGAACATGTATGAAGCCAAGCAGAGCGGCAAGAACCGGTATGTCTTGAAGTAACGTCCCTTAAGGCGGTGAAGGTTCAGCCGCTCTCCTCTTCCCATCAGAATCTTTTTTCAAAATAGGGTGCCAGCACCTTGGGAATGGCGATACTGCCATCTGCCTGCTGGTAATTTTCAAAGATGGCGGCCAGGGTCCTGCCCACGGCCAGGCCGCTGCCGTTCAAGGTGTGGACTAGAGCGCTTTTGTTCTGGCCCTTGGGCCGATACCTGATTCCCCCCCGTCGGGCTTGAAACTCCCCGAAATTACTGCATGAGGATATCTCTCGGTAGGTATCTTGAGCGGGCATCCACACCTCGATGTCGTAGGTCTTGTTGGCGGAAAAGCCAAGATCGCCGCTGCAAAGCTGCACCACCCGGTAGGGCAGCTCCAGCAGTTGCAGCACCTCTTCCGCGTCGGCCAACAGGCTTTCCAGCTCACCGCTGGAGGTTTCCGGGGTGGTGAATTTCACCAGCTCCACCTTGTCGAACTGGTGCTGGCGGATCAGCCCCTTGGTATCCCTGCCGTAGGAGCCGGCCTCGGAACGGAAGCAGGGGGTGTAGGCCGTGTACTTGATGGGCAGCTCATGCTCGGCCAGGGTTTCGTCCCGGTGCAGGTTAGTCACCGGCACCTCAGCAGTGGGAATCAGCCAGAGATCCCAATCCTTGATGCCAAAGAGATCTGCTGCGAATTTCGGCAACTGGCCGGTGGCGGTCATGGTTTGAGAATTGACGAGAAACGGGGGGAGGATCTCGGTGTAGCCGTGCCTCTGGGTGTGAAGATCGAGCATGAAGTTGATCAGCGCCCGCTCCAGACGGGAGGCAAACCCCTTGAGCACGGCAAAGCGGGCCCCGGAAAGCTTGGCGGCCCGTTCAAAATCGATGGTCCCGGCTGCCTCGCCCAGTTCATGGTGGGGTTTGGCTGTAAAACCGAATTGCGGCACCGTGCCCCAGCGTTTGATTTCCAGATTGTCGGCGTCGGTTGTGCCCCGAGGCACGGAATCGTCGCAGAGGTTGGGCAGGGTCATGACGATGTTCTGGAGGTCCTCCTCCAGACTGACCAGATCGGTTTCGATTTCCTTGATCCGCTCTCCCACCTGACGCATCTCGGCCATGGGCCCTTCGGCGTCAACCCCCGCCTTTTTCAGCACGCCGATTTCCTGGGAAGCGGTTTTGCGTTTGTTGCGCAGCGACTCCACCTCGGAGAGCATGGCGCGGCGTTTCTGGTCGATGGCGGCAAAATCGTCGATGCGGGAATCGGTGATCCCCCGGAAGGCGAGTTTCTCTTTGACGAGATCCAGATTTTCCCTGATAAAACGCAATTCAAGCATGGATATCCCCTTCAGTCAGACATTGTCTCTAGAATTTCTCTCAAGGCGGGTTGTATCATGGCGTAGGGCAGAAATCAAGAGGGTGGCCGTCGGCTCAAGTTTACAAAAAATCCGGGGCGCAGAGGCGCAGGGAGACATCCTCCCCGGCCAGGAGATGCTTGCGGTTTGCGGGCAGATGGATGATGGCGTTGGCCGGTTCGTTTTTGCGGGTGGGGCGGGCGGTGAGGGTTTTGCCATGCAGGCGGGCCACCGCGCCTTTCAGGTTGAGCAGCCCGGTTTTTTTTATGAGTATTGGGGCGGTGAGGGCGGCGTGCAGGAGCGGGGGCAAGGGGCGTCGTTGCCCCTGCATTGTGCGCAAGGCCGGCACGATAAGCTCATGAAAGAGCAGGAAAACCGCAGGCGGCGGGCCGGGCAGGGCGAAAATCGGCTTGCCGTTGTAAAGGCCGAACATGGTTGACCGACCAGGCCGCACTGCCAAGGCGGTGTACACCGGCTGAATCCCGAGTTTGGCAAAGGCCTGGGGCAGGAGATCGTAGTTGCCCGGGCCCATGCCGCCGGTGGTGATCACCCCCTGGGACGGACCGTGCAGGGCATCTTTTAAGGTGGCGACAATGCGGTCGCAGTCATCGGCCACCAGGCCAAGATCGCGGGATGTTGCGCCCGCCGCCCTGATGAGAGAAGCGAGGAGGAAACGGTTGCCGCCGACGATCTGACCGGCCTCCGGGGTATCCGCGGTATTCAGTAATTCGCTGCCCGTGCAGATGATGGCCAGCTCCGGGCGGGCAACAACGGAAACCTGGGCCAGGCCGCTTTCGGCAAGGAGCGGCAGGTGCTGGGCTTCGATTCTGGCTCCACCCCGGATAATGGTCTGCCCGGCCGCGAGGTCCGTGCCTCTGGCGCGGATGAAACCGCCTGGGTGGGGCGGGCTGTTTACCAGCACCATGGCTTCTTTTCTCTGGCAGCGCTCAAAGGGGACAACCTGATTTGCCCCGGGCGGCAGGGCACCGCCGGTCATGATCGCAATGGCGGTTTTTCTGGCAAGCCTTGGCAGCTCGGTGGTGCCGGCAGCAATCTCTCCGGTTACCCGTAGTGTTACTGGCTCTGTGCCCGCAGTTAGGTCGCGGCTGTTGACGGCATAGCCGTCCATGGATGAGCGGGCAAAATCCGGTACTGCACGGGTGGCCGTGATGGCAAGGGCTGCGATGCGGTCGCTGGCCTCCGGCAGGGGGACGGTCTCCGCCGCCAGGACGTGGCTATGGCTGACAATCAGCCGTTGGGCTTCCTTGAGGGAAAGAATCGGCATGGCTCACGGCCCCATGGAGGCAAGACGGGCAAGGTCGTGCTGGTGGTTGATGTTCTGGAAGGTGGTGAAGTCCGGCAGAATCTGCAAGATCTCTTCGGCGGTGACCTTGCGGATGCGCAGCTTCTCGTACAACAGGCCGATTTTGCAATGGTTTTTGGCGAGATGCTCCTCGATGACGGGCAGGGCCTTTTTGCTGTAGACCGCGTATAACGGTTCCGGCCCCTCGGGCAGCCAGGGCAGGACCACCTCGTGGTCGCCTGGCAGTGCGCAGAGGAAACGGATCAGCTCCGGGTTGAGCAGCGGCATATCGCAGCCGCAGACAAAGGCGCGGGGCTGGGAGATGGTTTGCAGGGCGGCATGGATTCCTGCCAGGGGTCCGCAATTGTGGTACTGATCACCAGCCATGGGCCAGCCGAGAAAAGCGTAATCCTCGGGGGTGTTGGTGATGAGTATGGTTTCGGGAAAAAGCCCGGCAAGCCTGCGGGTGATGCCCTCGATCAGAGCGGCGCCTTGATGGAGGGCCAGGGCTTTATTGCTCCCGAAGCGAGAGCTTTTGCCGCCCGCTAGGATCACTCCGGCAACCTGAGCAATCTGAGCCGTCATTCCGGCGGGGCCTGGCGGATGGTGATGATGATTTCTTCGGGGTTCTGGCACCCCTTGAGCGAACAGGTCATGCCGGTGATGGCCTGGCGGAGAAAGCTCTCCACAAAGGTGTTGAGGTAGACCGGCTGGCCGTTGACCAGCAGACTGGTTTTTTGCCGGGGAAAGGGCTTGATGAAGCGCTCTTCCAGAAAGTCGGCCAGGCCGACGATATCGTCCAGTCCAAAGCAGGGGAGATCGGTGGCCCCAGCGGTATCGCTGACCATGGCGACCCAGGTATCATCGCGATCCGGCAAGGGCTCGGCATGCAAGGCCTGGCGAAAGACCTCGATCTTTGGCAGAGCCAGGCGTTTGTAGCCCTCGGCGATCACCAGATCGATATCGCCGTAATAGCGGCCCACCAGCTCCTCAATGCTCAGATCCTCGTCCACATCGCGGATAATGCCCAGCCCGGTTGGGGAAGAGAGGGCCACGGTGCTGGCTCCGGCCTGTTTGTGGCGCCAGGTGTCCTTGCCGGGTTTGTCCATTTCAAAGGCATGGACATGGTGCTTGATGGTGCCGATGCGGTAGCCGCGCCCCCGTAATTCCGGGATAAGCTTTTCAAGCAGCATGGTTTTTCCGGAGTCGGGCTTGCCGACGAATGCGATGACAGGGGGCATGGTTGATGGTTGCCGTGGGGGTTTGGTTCAGCCCGGCGGCCAGGACAGAGCCCGGCCGCCGAGAACATGGAGGTGCAGGTGGAAGACGGTCTGCCCGGCCTCGGCCCCGTTATTCATGACCAGGCGGCATTGCTCCACGCCGTTTTCCCTGGCCAGTTGCGCGCCGATGCGGATAACCTTGCCGATGAGCGCCTCGTCTTCGCTGGATATCTCGCCCGGGCCGCTGAGATGTTTTTTGGGAATGACCAAAAAATGCTTGGGCGCCTGGGGGGAGATATCCCAGAAGGCAAAAACCTCGTCGTCCTCATACAGTTTTTTGGCAGGGATTTCACCGTTGATGATCCTACAGAAAAGACAGGGGCTGCTCATCCGCTTCTCCTTATTTTGAAGGTAATAACCAGTCGCAGGATACTGTCCGGGCCGGATTCTGTCAAATGTAAAGCAGGGCGGCGGGCGGTGGGGAGGCCAGTCTCCCTGATGACAGTTTGCGGCTATTCTGGTACTGTTACGGTGTGCTGTATTGCATGGGAAGAGTCGTGGCACATAAAACGAATTCATTGGAAAATCGATAGAGGGTAGGCTATGCGTCAGTTTGTTGTTGATGAGTTGAGCAAAGAGGAACAGGATAATCTGGAGTCATATTTGAAGCGGACCTTGAAAGCAGCCGGAATGGAAGGGATGTTCTGGCTACCGGTCCCGGATGATCTGCTGGCCGAAGCCCAGCAGGGGCACGAGCAATGCGGTCCGTTTTTTTTCGGGATCGAGTTGGGGCGCAACCGGCTGATCGCCGAATTTTTGGTCCGCAGCCAGAGCAATCTGCATTGCTCATGCATCAGCTATTCCACCCCGGCCCAGCGCCAGTTTCTCCTTGGTTTTCTTGACCGGATGCTTGCGGATGAACATATCAAGGCATAGGGACTGATCGTGCGGAACGCCGTTTTTCTCTGTCTGCTCATGGCGTGTGTTGTCGGCTTTCAGGCGGAGTTGTGCCGGGCGGGAGCCGGAGCGGATCTTACGGAAAAACAGTTTGTCTGTCCGTTTCCGGATATGACAACCGATGTTTTGCCCCTGACCTATGCCCAGATCAGGGAGGATTTTGTCCCCGTCTATGCCCAACCGCAGGACGAGGCAGCCGGGCTTTCCCCTGTCCGCTTTACCAAGAAGGGCTTCATGTGGGTCAGCCTCAGTGAGCCTATTCCGGTTATAGTGGACGGGCAGCGATGGTACAAGATCAACGAGCGGGAATACATGCGGGCGGACAAGCTCCGGCTGGCCAAGCCTTCCGGTTTTCAGGGGGTCATGGTGCCCCGGGAGTTTGACAAGAAATTTGCCTGGATGATCTTCCATACCCGTGTTTCTCCCGGCCCAGGGGTGCCTCCTGTGGAAGAGGAGGACCCGGCCGTGGTGCCAGCAAGATCCCTGGTCATTGTCCATGAGATACAGGAAGCCGAACAGCGCAAGTGGTGCAGGATCGGCACCGGCGTTTGGGTGCCTCATTCTCGTCTTGCCATGGTGATCCCCAGCAACCGCCCGGAGGGAGTGGGGGGGACAGAACGCTGGATAGAGGTGAATCTTACCGAGCAGACCTTATCCGCGTACGAGGGCGATCAGTTGATTTTCGCCACCATGATCTCTTCCGGGGATGAGCGTTATCCAACGATCAAAGGGCTGTTCCGGATCTGGGCCAAGGTCAGGATCGGCAAGATGAGCGGCGGGGAAGATGATTCGGACCGCTATTTTGTGGAAGATGTGCCCTGGCACATGTATTTTTATAAGTCATACGGGTTGCACGCCTCTTACTGGCACGATTTTTTCGGACTGCCAAACTCGCATGGCTGCGTGAACCTGGCGCCCAAGGATGCTCGCTGGCTATTTGAATGGACGAGTCCGAAGGCAGGCAAAGGCAATTGGCAGGAGGCGACCCAGGCCGATCCGGGAA
>Ga0334722_10006866_pt1 | contig 11153 bp, 10 predicted proteins | sample C3_bottom_MG_FD_207210 | JGI IMG/M metagenome (GOLD analysis project Ga0334722, IMG submission 207210) | Sediment microbial communities from Yellowstone Lake, YNP, Wyoming, USA - C3_bottom | ecosystem: Environmental > Aquatic > Freshwater > Lake > Sediment | place: USA: Wyoming | collected...
GTTTCTCAGGAAAACGCGCCTTAACGTCGCCACCTAACAACTGACTCGATCCAATGGCAAACGCTTGCACATCTTCTGGACGTAGGGGAAGGCCCAACGCCTGCCTGCGCGTGAAGTTCAAACCATAATAGCGCTGACAAATCCAATCGAATTTTTTCTGCCCAATTGTGGAGACAAGAGTCTCTTGAAAAACCTTCCAAGTCTTTTTATTTTGTATCACCATTTCCTGGGAAGAGGAACCTTTTGGGTCTACAAGATGCACAGAAAGCGATTGATCATCCACGCTCAAACATTTCGCGACAGGCGCTCTAAACGCTTGATTGGCAGACTCAGCAAAATGGTGAATACGCAACAGGGCAGTCATGAATTAACTCCACAATTAAAGGGCCACATTATAACATGTCTACTGTTAAAATCAACGCAAACAATCGCATATTATTTATTAAATCTTCATGTTATGATAAACTGCGTCAACATCCTCCAGAGCCTCAAGGTAATCAATTAATTCAAGATTATTTTTCTCTGCCTCCGCGTCACACTCCACGTAGAGCTTAGGAATCATTTGAAGCTCAGCCTCTTCCATTTTGACGCCCAAGGATTCAATTTTTTCCTTAACACTTGCCAGCTGATCGGGAGGTGTTGTGATAAAAAAGGCATCTTCAGAGGATTCAAAATCTTCTGCACCCGCCTCTGTCACTGCTAAAAAAAGTGTATCCTCAACTGCATTTTTTTTAAGGACCTGAATCACTCCCTTGCGTTCAAAATTAAAGCTAACAGATCCTGGAGTGGCAACGGTCCCCCCCTTTTTATTGGTGGCAATCCGCATATCGGAGGAGATTCTATTCTTATTGTCCGTCATCACCTCTGCCAGAATGCCCACACCTGCGTACCCATAGAGTTCGTAGGTCATTTCGGTAAAGTCCGCCTGATCTGCGCTCGCCCCTTTTTTGATGTTCCGCTCAATCGTGTCGTTGGGGAGGTTGGCAGCTTTGGCCTTCTGAATCACTAGGCGCAGCCTGGAGTTGGATTTGGGATCTGATCCCCCCTGCCGCACAGCGCTAAGAATCTCTTTCACTAAACGGGAAAAGATTTTCCCTTTGATCACATCTGCTTTCCCTTTGCGCCGCTTAATATTGGCCCACTTACTATGCCCTGCCATAACTCATCCAAGTAGATATTTTTGCATCAAAAATTTAGCCTTATATCTCCCTTCTTCCTTAATGAATTTAGTTTGGCAACCAAACTCTTTAAATCCCAGACGCTCATAGAGCCTCTTGGCTGGATTGCCCTCATAAACTTCTAAGTGAAGGATCTCGATATGAAACTTCTCTTTCGCATACTGCATGAGATACTCAAGCAGCTGCGCTCCAATCCCTCTGCCGCGCAACTCCTCTTTGACGATGATAGAAAAGAGGCACGTATGCGCCTGCTTTTTGTAGGGTTGAATGTAGAGATTGGCCATCCCGCAGGGCTCTCCCTGCATGAGCGCTGTGATCGCTGACCCAATTTTGCAATACCCCACCCAAATGCGCACTGCATCCTCGATCTCGCGCGCGTCACACATGGGAAACCACTGCAAAATCTTGGGGTCGGTCAACCAGTTAGAAAGCAGAGGGGCATCCTCTGGCTGGGTTATGCGATAGGTGAGGGAAGAAGCACTCTCTTGCATACTGCGATCCTATAAAAAACTCTCATAAAGAATGCGCGCGCGGTAGCCGCTTTGATCCTTGACAAAACGCTCCTGCCTGGCAAACTCATGAAAATCGTGTTTTAATAACAGGTGAACTACAGGGTTTCCCTCGTAGACCTCGATATGCATCAGATCGAGGTGGAAATAATTCTTAGCTAAATGCTTCAGATTTTTTAGCAGAGCAGACCCGATCCCCTTTCTCTGATGCTTTGGATTGACAACAAGTTTAAAGAGGCAGTGGTGGGCCACCTTGCGGTAGGGCATTAAAAACAGTGTGGCAACTCCACAAGGCTCTGCGTCCAATGTCGCTGTGATGCTAGAGCTATAGCGGCTAAAACCGATCCAACACTGCACCGCATCCTCAATCTCCTTCTCCTCAGAGACAGGAAACCATTTTTGCACCTCAGGCTGAAGCAGCCACTGGCGCAGATAGGGAGTATCTGTGACATAAGTATAACGAATATCTAATCCTGCAGGCTCTTGCACCACTTATCCAAACTCCTTAAGATAGGCGTTGACAAACCCATCTAATTCTCCATCCATCACAGCTTCAATGTCCCCCACTTCATACTTTGTCCGCGTATCTTTGACCAGCCTGTAAGGTTGAAAGACATAATTGCGGATTTGACTGCCCCAAGCAATCTCTTTTTTCACACCTGCCAGCTCCTTTAGCCGGCTCTCCCGCTGCGTGAGCTCTTTTTCATAGAGCTTAGCGCGCAACATCTTCAAGCATGTCTCGCGGTTTTGAATTTGGCTGCGCTCACTTTGGCACGAAACAACGATTCCACTGGGCGTGTGTGTCATGCGCACGGCAGAATCTGTCTTGTTGACGTGCTGTCCCCCAGCGCCCGATGCGCGGTAGGTATCCACTCTCACATCTTCTGGTCTAATCTCCACCTGTATGTCGTCGCTGATCTCAGGGGTCACATCGACAGAGGCAAAACTTGTGTGCCGGCGGGCATTGCTATCAAACGGGGAGATCCTAACCAAGCGGTGCACTCCATGCTCTGCTTTGCAGTATCCGTAAGCAAATGCCCCGCTAAATTTCAACGTGATACTCTTAATCCCCGCAACATCCCCCTCCACCCTATCTAAAGAGTCGATCTTCCACCCGCGCTTAGCAGCCCAGCGCTGATACATTCTAGAGAGCATCTCTGCCCAATCGCAAGCCTCTGTCCCGCCAGCACCTGAGTTGATGCTGAAAAAACAACTTTTATTGTCGAGCTCTCCAGACAGCATCCGACGCACCTCTAACTCAGAGAGGGTCTTATCCACTGCATTCAACTCAGCAGTAAGTTGGAAAAAGAACTCACTGTCGGAGGATTCATCCACCTCACCTAGCAACTCCTTGACATTGTCAAAGCGCTGCTTGAGCTCCTGATAGGGAAGAGTCCATGCCTTCAGATCGTTGCACTGATTGATCACCTTCTGCGCCGCCTGATTATCGTCCCAAAACCCAGGCGCCTGCATTTGCGCTTCTAACTGACTGACTTGCCTTTGCTTTTGGCCTAAGTCAAAGATACCTCATCATGTGAAGCAACCGGCTATCGCAACTTTTGATCTGCTCTTGAATCTGTTCGTTCATAAATGCTCCTTAAGACTTTCTAGTGTATATATCGCATATTCCCAAAATATAGATCCAGCCTTTTGCTGTCGCCCCTTAACATGAATTTATACAACCTTAACCTGCTCTTTACATTAATTCTGTGCGGGGATAACCTGATGCGGTTTCAAGAAACTCTTCCATTTTGGGAGGTTCTAAGTGGGGTAGAGGGCAAAAAATAACAGGGGCGTTGGAAAAACATTTTCCCACAAACCTCGATTTTTAGTACGATGCCCTTAAAGCTAGCCAATTTCTCTTTGAGAAATTTAACTCTAAACTGATACCAGGAGGTCATTATGTCAATGGAAGTTCACAGTCAAGGTCCAGGTACGCTCACTCGTTGCTACGAAGCAGTAAAAGGTTTCGCTGCTGCCGCTTTTAATTCAATTGCTTCAGCTGCTTCATGGGCCGGCAGACACGTCGTGGCTGCAGGATCTGCTGCAGGTGTATTTATCTCTGAGACTGCATCTAAAATAGCAGAATATGTTAGACCTTTCTTCAAAGAACTGAGCACAACTGTCAGCAAACACCCAGGCCTGTTTGCCACAATCACTGTTGCTGCTATGGGAGTTGGAGCCGCACTCTACGCTCTTCTCTGCAAAGCAACAGGCACAACTCCGCCACAAGCACAACAACAACAACCTGCACCTGCACCCGCCGCCACTGTCTAGACTCACAACGTTAAAACGTCAATTGCAGCAGGTTGATACACCTGCTGCATTATTCTAAAACGATCGACCCGTCCTCTGCAAGGTGGTAGATCCACCCCTCTGAGTGATCCAGCAGAGGTTCTGTTTTGAATTTCAACTGACCCGCCTCTTCAAATGCTGTCACCCTCGTTCCTGTTTCAACACGCAGAGAGATTCCTCCCGTGAGAGTCACCCCTGTAGCGACGAATTCCCCATCGCCACAGATGTGGATCTCACACACCTCTAAGCGCTCGATTGCATCCATCCAATAACTATTTTGGGCGCTCCAATCGACGCCTCGATTGCGCACAGTCACATCGATCAGGCGGCATTTGCCACTGCGCTCTGAATAGCGCAAAATCCCCTCCGCATCGCTCTCTCCCATCACCTGCTCAGCGATCACATGAAGGGAGCCTGTGAGGGTTAAATTGACCATCTCTAGTTCAGCGATCTCTAGCCGCATCTCGCTGCGCTCGCTGAATGCTCCCCCGCGCAGTTTTTGCCCAATAATAGAAAAGAGGGGGCCAATCGCGGGATGGTAGGAAAAGAGGAAGGGGGGCCCTTGCTCAATGTACCCTTGCGCATCGGGGACCTGCGGCACATCGAAATGGCAATAATTTGTGAGCAGATCGTAAGCGTTCACGAGTAGATCGTAATGGCACCCCTCAGGGGTTTCCAAAAGACCAGCACCTGGGAGGAGCATCTTTTTTGCCGTGGAGATCGTTTTGCGCCGGTGGTTGTAAGTTAAGTATGTTTGCAACTTCACATCCTGGGTGGGCATGTGCCCTGCCACCTCTTGCTGAAAACAATCGGCAATGTTCTGCATGGTCGACTCCAATCTGGCAACCTCCTGCTCCCTGGGGTTTCCTGCTGCGTCCACAAAGCTGAGCGGTTTCAGGTTGACGAGCATCCCCGGGATCGGACACTCCTGCACCGCCTCTTTAACGGAGGCAATGTCAGCAAACAAGATATTGGTGTTAGAGGGGAATCGGGAATAGGAGCTCCCCAGATGCTCTGCCCTATCTTGAATAGAGAATTTGGAAAAATCGCAATACTCAATGCTTGTTAAGCAGTACTCTTTCCGATCTTCCAAGACCCTCTCAAACAAAACGTTAATGCCCTCAGCCGCTCGCACTTGTCTAGGGCAAGAGGCAAAGCCAAAGGTCTTATCCTCGCAAAAGCCAAGTCCACAAAACGCAAGGAGCCCATAGTCGACAGCAGCAATGGGGTTGTTGATCTGACGCACCAGCATCTTCGTTCTTCCCAAATCCTGCAGCCAATCTAAAACCCCCTCATCCTTGGCCACTTTCCAGATGACCCCATGCCCCCCCGGCTTCATCAAGAATTTCATCGGCCCACTCAAACACCACTCCCCCCTTCTGTCCATCGTCGGAACAAGGGGCTGACAAAAGAAACGAAAGAGCTCTTTAGGCCGGCCAAACCAGTGCTGCTCTTCACAAAGATCCACAATGCGGGAGTGGTTATCTTTATCAACAGAGGTCATCATCGCAATCGGTGTGAGGGTCTGCTCGCCAAACAACTTATAATAGAGGTATTCCCTCGCCTGAAGATCGCAGACCAACCCCTCAAGCAACGTTTTTCCACAAAAATACAACTTGGCAGCTGGCAGCGGCTGCCCACACTGCGGATCACAAAATCTCAGCCTGTCCGCAGCTCCACCGACAGGATAGATCTCAGCAAGGGAGGGCAAGAAGATAATCCCATCGAGGATAAACTGACGCACCTGCGCAGTTTCTGAAGAGATATCGACACCAGGAGGGGAAGAGACCAAGCGGGATTCCACCATCGACTCCCCCCCACCACCGCCTGAAGCTTGGGAAAGAAGGGAGAGCATGGTCCAGTGGTACCCCACAATCCCCCCCATCTCTTTATAAAACATTTCAACAGGCAGCAACTCCTCAATCAGACCCCTGAGTTTTTCTGCCCTCTCATCCCCCGAACAAAACAACTCCTCATGCTGCCCAATTGCCACCAAAGACTTGACCACAAGCTCACACTCGAAATTCAAAAGCGTAGAAAAAGTGCGCAACCAGCTTGTGCTCTGCAGCCAAGTTTGAACGCGCGGCTGTCTATCGAGAACCTCAATCCGTTCCCTGTCGCTGCAGCACCTCTTCAGCGCCTCTGCAAGCGCACTAAGCTCAAGTTTGTCCATATTTCCCTCAGGAAGAGTCCAAGTGAGAAAAATTGCCAGGAACGGCATCTAAAAGCAACGCTTTTTTTAAGGGGCAGATATTTTTTATACCCTGCTTAAAATAAGGGGCTTAAATAGTTTTTATAAGGGCAGCGGACAGGAAGATCTGCAAGGCTTACAACGAATGTTTTTGACTATAAAATCGCTGGAAGGATACAACTGGTCATTCGAGGAATAAAAGATTCTACCTCGAGCAGTCTGTCCGAATAATTTGAGAGGATAGGCCTAGAACCAGTATGCAAGCTAAATAGCCTTAACTTATTTTAAGGGAAAACGCTTATTCTGACACATCAAGGAGATAGAAAATGGCCAAAAAAGAAAAAGAGAAAGCATCTAAATTCATGCAACCGATGCAACTGAGCGAAGCACTTGCTGCTGTCGTCGGCAAAGGACCCCTACCACGCACTGAAGTGACGAAGCAACTGTGGGCCTATATCAAAGCAAATAAATGCCAGGACACAAAAAACAAGCGCAACATCAATCCAGATGAGAAACTTGCAAAAGTTTTCGGTGCTAAGAAAACAATTAACATGTTTGAAATGACGAAAATCGTCAGCAAGCATCTCACTTAAATTCTCTTGGCCTGCAGGATGATGTCTCACAAAGGCACATCCTGCTCCTCTGTCGATGACTCAATCCCATTCAGAACACTTTCGCTACAAAATGGTAGTTGCCTATGACGGCACGCAGTATGGCGGCTGGCAGGTGCAGCAGAGCCGCGTCTCTATCCAATCTCTGATTGAGCAGACACTCTTCACAATCTTACAAACCCCCACTTCCCTCTCTGGATCAGGACGCACAGACGCTGGCGTCCATGCGCTGGCTCAAGTGGCCCACTTTACAACACAGCAGCCCATCAACCCCGCCAAAACACTCCTCTCCCTCAACGCACTGCTTCCAGGCGACATCCGGATCATGCACTTAGAGAGCACCTCCCCCACCTTCCACGCGCGCTTTAGCGCCCTTGCAAAGACCTACCATTACCGCCTGCATCTAGATCCCATTCCCGACCCCTTCAAAAGGCACTACGCCTACCATGTGCAACACCCCGTCGATCTGACTCAGCTCCAAGACGCCGCCTCCCATTTTGTCGGCACACACGACTTCAGCTCTTTTGCCAACAGCGCCAGCCGCGGCTCTGCTGCAAATGATGCCGTCAGAACGCTCCACCGCCTCGACGTCATTCTAGAACCTGGCGGCGCACGATTAGAGTTCGAAGGCAATGGATTTTTGTACAAGATGGTGCGCAACATCGTCGGCACCCTCCTTGACATCTGCGCAAACAAAATCGCACGCGATGCCCTACCCCACATCCTCAAGGCCAAAGACCGCAGGCTAGCAGGAAGGGCCGCCCCTCCCCACGGGCTGCATCTTATCGCTGTGCGTTATGACAAGTGAGCAAGGGTGAGGACGTGTTTAGCGCCGAGCGCAAGAGCCTCGCTGACACGCTCTGGACCTACTACAGGACCCACCAAAAACGCCTCCACGCCGGCAGCCAATAGCGCCTTTAGACCCTTGATGCTATCCTCGAATCCCACGATCCTATCTCCAGGCCTGCCAAGCAGCGCAATGGCTTGAAGGTACCCCTCTGGAGAGGGCTTTGGGGCGGTGTAATCCTCGCGCGTGATCCACAGGGGGATCTTGTGCAGATCGGGTAGAGCTGCCTTAATGAGGTCGATCTGCGCTTTGGGAGAGTTAGTCACAACAGCGCATCTCACGTTCAATCGATGCAGCGCATTGATTAAAGGCAACACACCCTCCATCAGCTCTAGACGGGTGCTGCGGAGCAGGGAGATGTAAAGTCTTTTTTTCTCTTCGTAGAGCTCTTTTTGCGACGGCCCTTCATTGAATACATTGGGATACTCCCTTTGCAGCCCCTCAAAAAAACCCATCGACTTGCTATGGGCCTCCAGGCAAAAACGCTCAAAGTCCCAATCCAATGGGCACCCTCTCAAGCGAGCCAGCTCCATATAAGCGCTATAGTGTAGCCGCTCTGTATCAACGAGAAGCCCATCAAAATCAAAAAGAAAAAGCTGATATTTCTGAATCCAATCCATACCCGGCAATTGTACCCCTTGCCACCCCCTTTTGTCGAGGGTTCAAAATATATTTTACATATTTACTTAAATCTATGATTCACTTACAATTTAGTAACAAAAAATCTAAATTAGCGTTTTTATGTCTCTAGTCCTTTTTACAGTCGACGGACACATCACATCCAAACTCATGTCTCTAGAAGAAGAGGACGCTTTCTTTGCAAACATCCATCAACGGGCGACAACAAACCATGAATTTGTCTGGTGTCAATGCTTTGACCCTCTGCATGAACGCATCCAGGCGTTATTTACAGTGACTACTAATAGTAACAAACACTGCACATATAGTAGCAAAAACTACGAATATTATTTAGGGCCAAAAATCACCGCCTCTCTAAAAGAAGGAAACGTCACGCGGCGCACCTATGAAAACGGTGTGGTGGAAGAACTCTATATCATAGAAGAGAGTGGTAGCGGGAGGCATGGAGTCCAGCGACTGACAGATGGCAGAGTGCGCATAGGCCACTTTACCGATGCAAGCAGTTTTGCAGGTACAGAGATCAACCAGGGAATACAAACCCTTCATTCTCCAAGACCGCGCCCAGAGCACTGCTTAGACATTCAAGGCCGCAACATCATCATCGCCCCAACCCACAATGAGCGCTTTCAAAGAAGATGGTGCCTGGCTGAGAAAGTCGATGCTGAGCACTACCAAATCAGAGAAGAGCTCTCTTTAATCGATGCGCTTTTCAGTCAGCAAAAGTTACCCCTGCATTTACGTTACGACCTTGTCAACGACCCTTCCCTAGAAGAAGTTATCAGACAATTATTTAACCCTAACAACCGTGCCTTCCTGGGTGCTTTATCAGTTAACGAACTGCTCTTTGCCCTTTCACGTGCAACGACGCTGCTCCCCCCCGGAAGTATCGATCTACACACCCCACTACCCGATAAAAAAGTGCTCATGCAGCACTTCTTAGCCGAAGTCTCTCCAGAGGACACAGAAGGGATGTTGCGCGCTGATCCAACTCTCGTTTATCATTCAGGTTCAGAGCCATTTTCATTGTTTGTCCAGGCGCTGCTCATTGGAAAAAAAGAGATTGCTCTAAAGCTCCTAGAAGGGATGAAAAAGCAGGGCATGCCCGAGGCCCCTACCGATCTTTGGTGCCAGATCATCCTTTCAGGAGCTGCTAACTTTAGCGATGAAGAGTTCCTCGCCCTCCCCCCTGAATGCAAACCAGCTCTCTATCGGATAGGCAACATACTAGATGCCACCTTGTTCGTAGAGCGGCTCAATGCGCTGGGAATGCAACATCCGCCGCTCCCTGACCCAGGCTCTTATTTCGGCCCTGGCATGGATAGTGTTACCCTAAGTAGATGCGCGCATGCCCTTTTTATGAAGCTGCGCCAGCGAGGAGATCTCTTGACTCTTGCAGAATACCAGGCGCGCTATCCATGCACAAGAGAGGGGCGTGTTCGCAAAGGACGGGATGAGGGGAATGGATTTACTGACAAGGGAGACTGCATCTCCCGATTGTTTGGAGCCCTCTATTTTAATAAACGCGCCAAAGAGGTGGGATCAACGTTTACACGCGCTGTCCGCAAGATTCTCGTCATCCAGGATAGAGTAGACCCACTTAGCATTGTGGGTCGCCACACTTTCTTCACATTACAAGGTGGCTCTCCTGGATTGAGAGTGAAAGCGGAGTATATTCCCCCATGTGACGACTACAGGCCAACTGCTGCTGAATCGATGGATCTTGTCCGCGCCGTAGAGAGTGCCGGATACATCGATCTGCATCCAAATGCCAACGTCCGCATCACATCCAAAGGCGCCTTTATCATTGACAATGAGCTGCGCAACCTAGCCTCCCTTGACAAGGCTGCATACAAAAAATTACTCCGATTCCCTCTTGATGCCGCCGCCCTAGAGTACGTACAAACCAAGTTGGATAATTGGGACTGCATTGCAGAAGAGCGTGCAGCGTTGCCGCAGCAAGCTGAGCGCAATGCGCTAGTGCATTCTGTAGGCCTAGATATCCACAACAAACCTCTCTTCATTGATTTCCCTGCCATCCTAGCCACCCCCCTTAAACCGCTACTGCTATGAATGAATCTCCCCTCTTCCTGCCCAACATCGCAGATGGCGAGGACAAAAGTTCTGCGTTTAAGAACTGCATCAGAAAAAATTACCGCCACATCCGCAAATTTGCAAGGCGCACCCAGACAAACTGCTTTCGCATTTACGACAGGCACATCTCTACCCATCCCGTGGCAATCGACTTCTACGCAAACACCTTTTGCGTGCATTATTTTTCAAAAATACAAGATGTCGAGCAGCCACCCGACGCCCTAGTGAGTGAAATCACCCAAGCACTGTGCGATCTGTTTGAAACACACCCCGAAGCAATCTTCTGGCGCACGCGCAAAAAGCGGGAGCGCTTAGAACAGTATGAAAAAATCAGCGCGAGCAAAGAATTTTTTACCGTTCAAGAATATGGTGTCAAGTTCCGAGTCAATCTACTCGACTACCTCGACACAGGGCTATTCCTAGATCATCGGGAGACGCGCAGGATGGTAGCCTCATTCTGCAAAGGAAAGCGGCTTCTCAACCTCTTTGCCTACACCTGCTCTTTCAGTGTGCACGCAGCTGTCAGCGGCGCTCTCTTTACCAAGAGCGTCGATATGTCCAACACCTACACCCTGTGGGGAAGAAACAACTTTTCCCTCAACGCACTCTCCTTGAAAAACAATCCGATTGTGCGCGCAGACTGCCTCAAATTTCTAGATGAGGAGGTGGCGTCAGCACAGAAATATGATGTCATCATCATCGATCCCCCAACCCTCTCGCGCTCCAAGAAAATGGACCAGATGTTCGACATCCAGATCGACTACATCCCCCTCCTCACCAAAGCCCTCCAAT
>Ga0334722_10006869_pt1 | contig 11151 bp, 10 predicted proteins | sample C3_bottom_MG_FD_207210 | JGI IMG/M metagenome (GOLD analysis project Ga0334722, IMG submission 207210) | Sediment microbial communities from Yellowstone Lake, YNP, Wyoming, USA - C3_bottom | ecosystem: Environmental > Aquatic > Freshwater > Lake > Sediment | place: USA: Wyoming | collected...
GTTCCTCCGCCCACCGGCGAGCTTCTCCAGGTTCCCCTGGGGGCGCTGACCGACATCCAGATCGTCAAGGGGCCGCCCATGATCAAGAGCGAGGCCGGGCTTCTGGCCTCCTATGTCTATATTGATTTTTCCGGTCGGGACGTGGGCGGCTTCGTGGATGAGGCCAAACAGCGGGTTGCCTCGCTGAAGATCCCCGAGGGCTACCGGCTGGAGTGGAGCGGAGAATACGAGCATCTGGTCAAGACCCACGAACGGTTGAAGCTCGTTATCCCGCTCACCCTGCTGGTCATCTTCGTGCTCATTTTTTTAAACACCAAGTCGGTGGTCAAGACGGCGATTGTCTTGCTTGCCGTGCCCTTCTCGTTGGTCGGCTCCTTTTGGCTATTGTATGTGCTCGGCTACAACATGAGCATCGCGGTCTGGGTGGGGATCATCGCCCTGGCCGGGATTGACGCGGAAACCGGGGTGGTCATGCTCCTCTATCTCGACCTGGCCTGTGACAAATGGCAGAAGGCGGGGAAATTGCAGACCATCGAAGGTCTGAAAGAGGCGATCATGTACGGGGCGGTAAAAAGAATTCGGCCCAAGCTCATGCTGGTGGGCGCCACGCTGCTTGGTCTGGTGCCCATCATGTTCAGCACCGGCACCGGCGCCGATGTGATGAAAAGGATCGCCGCGCCCATGGTGGGAGGGATCGGCACCTCGGCCATGCTTGAGCTGCTCATCTATCCTGCCATCTATCTGCTTTGGAAACAGCGTGATTTTAAGAAGACGGATGGTGTTGCCCGGTAAGGGGTACCTGTTGTCACACTGGGCGGCGTTCTTTTTTTGATGGAAAACTTGCCGGTTCTGCTTTAGGGTAGCTCGGAGAAGATTCCCCCTAACCCTTACCTCTTTGGCTCGGCACCTTCATGGCAGGCTCTCTGATCCCGCAAACGATTCTTGACGCAAACGCGTTTTTGGAAACCAGGCCGGAAGGCATGGCCTTGGTTGACACCGAGGCGCGTTTTGTCTATGTAAATTCCGCCTATGTTTGTCTGCTGAAAGAGGTGTTTAACCTCACGGTGGGGCCCGGTTCGCGGCACCAGTACGTTTTGCCCAACAGCCAGCGGGCCTGGGCCAGCGACCTCTACCAGCGGGCGCTTTCCGGCAAGAAGTTTAGCGTGGATTTCAGCCGGACCTGCCCGGAGGGCGGGGTGTGCACCTTCGAGCGTTCGTTTGCCCCGGTGCATCATAATGGCAGGCTGGTCGGTTTTTCCGAGGTGATCCGGGATGTGACCGTGGAGCGAAGACGGGAGGCAGAATTGCGCCGGGCCTACGACGCTTTGGAGAAGCAGCTTGCCACCCGGACCCGCAGCTATCAGGAATACAACGCGATTCTGGCCCAGGAGATCATCGAACGGCAGCAGGCCGAGGAGGATCTCCTGGAAAGCGGGGAACGTCTGTCGCAGATCTTGCAGGGCAGCTCCATTCCCGCCTTTGTTATCGACGAAAATCATACCCTCACCCACTGGAACAAGGCCTGCGCCGTGATGACCGGACTTCCGGCCAGCGAGATGGTGGGCACCCAGAACCAGTGGAAGGCATTTTACCTCTATCAGCGGCCAGTCATGGCCGATCTGGTTCTGGATGTCGCCAAGGAGGCGCGGATCGCCAAGTTTTACTCCGGCAAGTACCGGCCCTCCTCTCTGCTAAAGGGGGCCTATGAGGCAGAGGATTTTTTTGACTTCGGCCAGAAGAGCAAATGGCTTTTCTTTACCGCCGCGCCGATCAGGAATCTGGCCGGGGATATCATCGGCGCCATTGAAACCTTGCAGGACATCACGGACCGCAAGCGGATGGAGGCGGAGGTCCGGCGGATGAACGACGCCCTGGAGGCCCGGGTCGAGGAGCGGACGAATCAGCTGACCCGCACCTACGAGCAGCTGCTCCATGCCGAGAAATTCAGCGCGGTGGGCAAGCTGGCCGCCTCCATCGCCCATGAATTCGGCAATCCGATCATCGGCATCCGCAATTTTTTGCAGGGGTTGCGCAAGTACGTGAAACTTGAGAAGGGCGATGCCGAGATGCTCGATGTTGCCATTGGCGAATGCGCGCGGGTCAAGGATCTGATCAGCACCCTGCAGGACTTCAACCGGCCCACCACCGGCAAGGTCGCCTCGGTTGACCTGCACCGGATCATCGAGGAGCTGTTGCTGCTTGGCAAAAAGAAGCTCAGCGACAGGCGGATCACGGTGGAACGGCATTTTGCCCAGGAGCTGCCCATGATCCAGGCGGTGCCGGACCAGATCAAGCAGGTGCTCCTCAACGTGATCGGCAACGCCGAGGAGGCCATCCCTGAAACCGGCGGCGTCATCACCATAACCACCGAGATGGTCGGGGAGAATGTTCGGATTTGCATCCAGGATACGGGCAAGGGCATCCGGCCCAAGGACATGGGCTCGATCTTTGAGCCGTTCTTTTCAACCAAGCCAGCGGTGGAGGGCACCGGCCTGGGGCTGTCCGTGAGCTACGGCATTGTCAAGCGGCACGGCGGCGATATCACGGCCAAGAGCGCCCGGGGCAAGGGGGCGCTGTTCACCATCACCCTGCCCATTGACGGGGTTCCAGGGGAAGCGAATTCGTTGCCGATTTTTAAGTGATTTTTTGTGATAGGCCCATGATTCAGCAAAATTCCTCGCACTGATTTCCGGGAGGAACTTTCTTGTTTTGTGATAAAGTCCCCCTCCCCGTTTCATCCCTGATTTTTCTTGTTGTTCATCTCGGCCTTGCTCGCGCAACCTCCGTCACAGCCGCAACTCTTGTTCCCGTTATCACCTTTCCCTAGCCAGCTTCGGATTATCTTTGATATCGGCTTGACTGACAGGGCCAGAATCAGCAGAGCTGCGGCTAGCTGGACCGGATAGGGCGCAAGCTCCCCGGCCTGCCCGACCACTGCCTTGGCCGAGATGCCTAGCATCGCATAGGTTGAGTCAAGGGCCAGGCCGAAGAGTACGGCGGTTACGGCGATGCAGACCAGATAGACCCCTGTGGCGCGACGGCCCAGCAGGCCGACCAGCACCGAAATGGTGGCCATGTTGGTGGCCGGGCCAGCGAGCATGAAAACCAGGGCCGCGCCGGGGCTGACGCCCTTGAGGATCATGGCGGCGGCAATGGGGGTGGAGGCGGTGGCGCAGATATAGAGCGGGATGCCGAAGGCCAGCATCAGGAGCATGGCCACAAAGCCCCCGCCAAGATAGGCGGTGATCAGGTTGTCCGGCACCAGGACGGAGATCAGCCCGGCCAGCAGCAGACCGACGAAAAACCAGCCAGCCAGGTCTCCCCAGAGTTCGCCAAAGGCATAGCCCATTCCGGCCCGGATTTTTTCGAAAAAGGTGTGGTGATGGGCGTGTGTCTCGGGCGGGCAGTCTATCCCGTTGCAACAGCCATCCACCGCGCAGGAAAGATCGGCAGCCATGGCCAGTTGGGGCCGTGGTGGGTTGAAGGTGTTTTCGATGCCCCCGGCAATCATGGCGGTGACAAAGGCGGCCAGGGGCCGGGCCACGGTCATGATCGGGTCGAGCAGGGCATAGCTGACGCTGATGGAATCAATGCCCGACTCCGGGGTGGAGATGAGAAAGGCGGTGGTGGCGCCGTTGTTGGCTCCCTGCCGTTTCAGGGCCGCCGCCGCGGGCAGCACCCCGCAGGAACACAAAGGTAGGGGAACCCCGAACAGGGCCGCCTTGAACACCGAACTGTAACGGCCCTGGCCCAGATGGTGGGCCACATAGCTAGGCGAGAGAAAGACCTTGAGCAGGCCGCCGACTAGGATGCCGAAGAGGATATAGACGGCGGCGTCCAGAAGGAGCTGCCAGGATTGGCTGAGGACGCTGAAAATGAGGTGCATGGTTTACTCCCTGATATGTTCCAACGCCAAAAGGACGAGTTGGCTGACATGGGCATCGGTGAGCCGGTAATAGAGCACCGGACCCTCGCGGCGGTTGGCCACCAGGGTCATTTGCCTGAGCAGCCGCAATTGATGGCTCACCGCTGATTCGCTTACCCCGAGAAAGGCGGCGAGATCGCAGACACACATCTCTCCCTGTTCTAGGGCCATGAGTATTTTTAGGCGGCTCTGATCTGCCAGCGCCTTGAAAAGCAAAGTGAGCGGGTCTATCTCCCGGTCGGGTGGCATAGACTGGCGGGCTTTTTCCACTCGAACCGGGTGGATGATCCGGCAAAGGCATTGATCTGTGGGCATGGCCTCTCCTTGCAAGCAATATGAGCATTTGATCATATGTTATTTTTGTAATGCTGTCAATGGAGCTGGGAAAAGCCAAGGCAATTGAGGTAAAAAATATTGGGCGTGACACAGAAAAAACTTGTCAGGGATACCATGTTTGCATAGACTATGATACCATATAGGATGTTGAGGCCGGGTGATAAGGTAAAGCAGGCCCCCTGCGTCTTCAATCACAGCTGGACGGTGCTGCCCGCTTTTTTCTCCGTGCGCGGGAATTTGTCCACGATCACTGCACCACCATGCATTGCGGTCCGATACACGGTGGCGGGCGTCTTTTGACCCAGCGCCGATTCTGCCCATCGTGCAAAAAAATGGTGGGGAGCAAGGGACTTTTTCTTAGGAAAGGCTGATCATCAACGGAATAACATGCAGCTTCTTGGAGACGGTCTGGGTGGCGCCGAGTTTCCAGTCGGTGCAGGCGCCCTTGTCGTCCAGGAGCGCGACGATTTTCGAAATCAACCCCTTGATGTTGATGATTGGGTGGTGGCTGAAGACCTCGGGTAGGCCGTAGGTCAGGTTGCAGGCCAGGCATTTGCCGGGGCGCTCGTGGAGTTCGAGTCCGAAGGTGAGGGTGTTTGCCGCCTGCCCCTTGAAGACGAGGCGGATGTCGTAGGCCCCGTCTTCGGCGTCGCCGAACAGGGCGTCGAAGAAGGCGTTCGCCCTTTCGGGCGGAAAGAGGTTCTGTAGGGCTTCCTTAGTAAAAATATCCTGTGGGTTGTTCATCTCTATTTCCTTGAAATTATTTTGTAAATTGTTCGGTTGATGTTTGATTATCGTGTTTCGCACTCTATCAGAGCCGCTTGCAAAATGAAATGGGGGCAACCACCCCCCCCAAAAAACTGGACTGTCACTGGATTTTGCCGAGGTAATACTTTTTGCCGCCAAATCAGCTTCAGAAGCCAGTGGCTGCCCATGTTTTTGGGCAGACGGCCCGGCAAAATGGTGACAGCCCCGAAACTGCTGGGGACAGTTCCCATTTTGCCTTCCTGCTTTTATTTTGCAAGAGACTCTACCAGTCAGGCATTAAAATTCAACTTTTTTTGTCGATTGCCTCTGGGCTGGTGTGTTAGAGTTGCCGCCATGCAAGCCACCCTTTTTCCCATGACGCCCAAGCCCCGGCCGCCCGACCGTTCCGCTAGTCAGATCAGCCGCAAGGCCTTGAACGAGGCGCAATACGAGGCGGTGACCACCGTGAGCGGCCCGGTGCTGGTCATTGCCGGGGCAGGCAGCGGCAAAACCCGCACCCTGGTCTATCGTCTGGCCCATCTTGTCGAGCAGGGCGTGCCCCCGGAGCAGATCCTGCTGCTGACCTTTACCCGCAAGGCGGCCCAGGAGATGCTGCACCGGGCCAGCCTGCTGCTGGACGATTCCTGTCGCCGGGTGATGGGCGGCACCTTCCATGCCACGGCCAATCTGCTGCTGCGCCGTTATTGCCGCCATCTCGGCTATGCGGCCAATTTCACCATTCTTGATCAGTCCGACGCCGAGGGCATCGTCAATCTGCTCAAATCCTCCCTGAACCTGGGCGGCGAGAACAAGCGCTTTCCCTCCAAGCGGGTGGTGGTCAGCATCCTCAGCAAGTCGGTGAACAAGGGTTTGGGCATCGAGGCGCTGGTCGAGGCCGAATACGGCCATTTTCATGATTTTGTCGGCGACTTGCAGACCATTGCCCACCATTATCAGCGGTTCAAGCTTGAGCACAGCCTCATGGATTACGACGACCTGCTGGTGAACTGGCGCCGGATTCTGGAGGAGTTTCCCGAGGTGCATGCCGAACTGGCCAACCGTTTCAGCCACATCATGGTGGATGAGTACCAGGACACCAATCCCATCCAGGCCGCCATCGTCCGGCTGATGGCGGCGCGGCATAACAATGTCATGGTGGTTGGCGATGATTCCCAGTCCATCTACAGCTTCCGGGGCGCTGATTTTCGCAACATCATGGATTTCCCCAAGCTTTTCCCGGAAACCCGGCTCATCCGCCTGGAAGAGAATTACCGGAGCACCCAGAAGATCCTCGACCTGACCAATGCCATCATCGAAAAGGCCCAGGAAAAATACACCAAGACCCTGTTCACCAACATCACGGGCGGGGAAAAGCCCGTGGTTTATGGGGCCAGGGATGAGGCTACCCAGGCCCGCTACGTGGCGGAAAAGATCGTGGCCCTGTGCAAAGCGGGCGAGCCCCTGGATGAGATGGCGGTGTTGTTCCGTTCCGGCTTCCATTCGTACAAGCTGGAACTGGAGCTGGCCCACCGGCAGATCGAGTTTGAAAAGCGTGGCGGGCTCAAGCTCAACGAATTGGCTCACAACAAGGATGTTATCTCCTACCTGCGGGTGGTGGCCAATCCCCATGACCACCTCTCCTGGAATCGGCTCCTGCTGCAGCTCGACAAGGTGGGGCCCAAGACGGCCCAGAACATCTTGAGCCGGGTCAAGAGCGCGGACGACCCCCTGACGGCCCTTAAGGAATATCCGGCCGGTAAAACCTGGCGGGATGGTTTGGGGGAACTGCTTGCGATGCTTGAGGCGTTGGGGCAGCCTGGCCTAGGCTTGGCCCAGATGTTTGAGCGGATCATGGACTACTATGAGCCGATCTTCGAGCGGCTTTACCACGACGATTATCCTCGCCGCCGCCGGGATCTGGACGAGTTGGGCCGGGTGATGGGGGGGTATGCCGAATTGCAGGCTTTTCTCGACGACGCCTCCCTTGACCCGCCCCAGGCCGGGGCGGTTGCGGAGGATGGCGGCAAGCGGCTGGTGCTCTCCACCGTCCATTCGGCCAAGGGTCTTGAGTGGGACACGGTTTTTATCATCAACCTTGCCGAGGGCCGTTTTCCCTCGGCCCAGGCTGTGCTCCCAGCGCATCGGGAAGAGGAACGCCGTCTGCTCTATGTGGCCGCGACCCGAGCCCGCAAGCAGCTGTATCTGGTCTATCCCCAGGAGGTCATGTCCTACGATTCTTCCTCGGCTGCGGGCGGGCCTTCCCCGTTTTTGCAGGAATTGCCCCATGCCCTGACCCAGTCGCCTGCCCCCGCTGCCTGGCAGCACCAATCCTCGGGCTATGCGATGGAGCAGGAGGATCGGCCTGATTACAGCATCCCGCCGCTCAGGTCCGCATATCCGCCTGGCCTCTCCACCCCGGCTGCGGCTGCTCCGGCCCAGAACATCAAGCTCGGCAGCCGAGTGCACCATCCGTTTTTCGGGGAGGGCGTGGTGGAAAAGATCGTCAGCCCCAAATCGGTTGAGGTCTTCTTTGCCCGGCATGGCCGCAAGACCCTCCATCTTGACTATGCCAAGCTGGAGTTAGTGTCATGATGACGTATCAGGAGGCCTGGGCCTTTCTCGATAATCTGCAATTTTTCAAGATCAAGCTGGGCCTTGAGAGCATGAGTCAGTTCCTCGATTCGGTGGGCAATCCGCACCGGGGGTTGCGTTTTGTGCATGTGGCCGGCACCAACGGCAAGGGCTCTGTCTCCACCACCCTGCGGACCATCTTGACCAGGGCGGGCTATAAAGTGGGGATCTACACCTCGCCGCATTTAAGCTGCGTCCGGGAGCGGTTTCGGATCGATGAACGTTTCATCTCCGAGGAGGCGTTCGCCCGCCAGGCAAGTGCGATCCGTGAGGCATTGGGGGAGGGGCAGATCACCTATTTCGAGTTTGCCACCGCCCTGGCCCTGCTCTGGTTTGCCGAGGAGCAGGTGGACGTGGCCATCCTGGAAGTCGGCATGGGCGGACGGCTTGACGCCACCAACGTTATCACCCCCCTGGTCAGCGTGATCACCAATGTGAGCATGGACCATGAACAGTACTTGGGCAACACCCTGGCTGCGGTGGCCTTTGAAAAGGCCGGGGTTGTCAAGCCCGGTGTGCCCGTGGTTGCGGGACTGTCGGCGGACGAAAGTCTGGAGATGGTGGCGCAGGTATGCCGGGAGCGCCGGGCACCTCTGTTGCTGTTGGGCCGGGAGTTTGCCGCGGTGCGTGGCCCGGAAGGAAGCTGGGAATATCGAGGCATGGAGGAGAGTCGGTCTTTGGCGGGGTTACAGTGTCGCCTGAAAGGCGGGTACCAGATCGGCAATGCTGCCCTGGCCTTGGCCGCTCTGGAAACCATCTCTGGAACCTTGCCGGTGAGCGGCGAGGCGATCCGGCAGGGGCTGCTCTCCGTAACCTGGCCGGGCCGCCTTGAATATTTCTGTCTGGCGGACGGCAAGCCGGTGGAGTGTTTGGCCGAGAAATCTGCCTCGCTGCGCCGCTATCTGCTGGATGGGGCGCATAACCCTGCCGGGGTCGAAAGCCTGCGGGATGCCCTGGTCAGCGAGTTTAGCTATGACCGACTCATCTTGGTCTGGGCCTGCATGGCGGACAAGGATATCGGCACGACTCTTAACACCATCGCCCCCTTGGCTGAGCGAATTATCTTCACTAGACCGGAAAGCGAGCGCTCGGCAACGCCGGAGCAGTTGGCCGCTATTCTGTCCGAGGAGGAACGCCCCAAGGCGCAGGGCGCGGCAACGGTTGCCGAGGCCCTGGCCCTGGCCGCCGCGCTGGCGCAAAGCGGGGATCTGATCTGCGTGGCCGGTTCTCTCTATCTGGTGGGGGCGGCGCGGAAGATTCTCCTGGGGGAGGTGGCGCCATGATTGCGGATCAGGGCTACGGCGAGGGGGTGGACGAGGAGGAAATCCGCCGCGAACGCGCCAAGGCAAGGGAGATACGGAAAAGCCGATGGTGGCAGACCAAGCTCTCCTTGGGCATCTGCTACTATTGCGGTAAAAAGACCCCGGCCAAGGAACTCACCATGGACCACATCGTCCCCCTGGCCAGGGGCGGGACAAGCACCAAGGGGAATCTTGCCGCCTGCTGCAAGGAATGCAACAATCTGAAGCGAAGCCTGCTGCCCATGGAGTGGGACGAATATATGAAAAGGTGAAAGGTGCAAGGCTAAAGGAGAAAATCCTTCTTACCTTGAACCTTTAACCTTGCGCCTATCTTTTAATCCCCCAGACAGATGCCGATTTCCCTGGCGGTCAGAACCTTGTCGCTGTTCAACGGCACCTTTTTTCGGGCTTTGATCGCATCGGCCAGGGGCACGGCTATAATATCCGTGGCGGACAGCGCCACCATGTGGTCGAAGACCTCCTGCTCGGCAAGGCGCACTGCCGCGCCGCCAAAACGCAGGGCCAGCATCCGATCGAAGGTGGTGGGTGAGCCGCCGCGTTGCAGGTGTCCCAGCACCAGGGAACGGGTGTCCTTGCCGGTTTTTTCCCGGATCTGCTGCGCCACCCATTCGCCCACCCCGCCCAAGAGAACTTCTTGGCGTCCGACTTCATGGGCATCCGTGGTCTTGTGGATAACCTCAGCGTCTTTGGCCCTTGCCCCCTCGGCCACCACGACAATGGCGTAATGCTTGTGGTGCAGCTCGTTGTCGTTGATCTTGTCGCAGACCGCGTCCATGTTGAAGGGGATCTCCGGGATGAGGATAACGTCGGCGCAGCCGGAAATCCCGGAGTTGATGGCGATCCAGCCGGAATCCCTGCCCATGACCTCAACCACCATGACCCGGTCATGGGATTTGGCCGTGGAATGCAGCTTGTCAAGGGCCTCGGTTGCCGTGGCCACGGCGGTGTCGCAGCCAAAGGTTCTTTGGGTGGCCTGGAGGTCGTTGTCAATGGTCTTGGGCACCCCGATCACCGGCATCCCTTTTTCCGCGGCGAAACGGTGGGCGATCTCCAGGCTGCCGTCGCCGCCCACGGCAATATGGCAGAAAAAACCCATTCTGGTAAAGGTTTGCATGACCCGGTCGGAAACATCGCGGAGCTGCATCTCGCCGGCCATGTTTTCCACGGGCATGGCAAAGGGGTTGCCCTTGTTGGTCGAGCCGAGAATCGTGCCGCCGGTGGGGGTGATGTCCTCAACGACCTCCGGGGTGAGGCGGATAAGTTCGTCCGGGTCAAGCAACCCCTTGTAGCCGCTGTGACTGCCATAGACCTCCCAGCCTCGGTAATGGGCGGATTTGGTCACCGCGTAGATAACGGCGTTCAGGCCAGGGGCGTCGCCGCCACCGGTGGATATGACGATTTTTTTCATCTGTTGGCCCCAGGTGAGTGAAGGGGGAAAGGCGTCCGTTTCAAAGAAAAATTCTTTTTTTTAGTTATAGCGTGAATCAGGCGGAGATCAAAACAAAAAACCAGCCTTGACTTATGCGGGTATATTTCTTAATTTGCTAAATAAGAAAAAGCTGAAATCATTTTTTTCTTGCCGACACCTCAGTGGCGGATATTTTTTATGAACTTTTTGATGAGGAGATCATAGGATGCTTGAAGTAACAGAGCAGGCGGTTGTCAAACTGAAAGCGTACCTGGCCGATAATAATATCGATTCTGCCGTACGTGTTGCCCTGATGCAGGGTGGCTGAGCAGGCCCCTCTTTGGGATTGGCTCTGGATGAGCCAAAAGAAAATGATGTGACGTATGAGCATGGCGGGATTAAATTCCTGCTGGATAATAATCTCAGCAACCAGTGTGGCGTAATCAAGGTAGATTTCATCGAGGCCGGACCCCGTTCCGGTTTCGGCATCTCCTCGGCCAAGCCCCTTGGCGGCGGGGGCGGGGGATCCTGCGGCAGTTCCTGCGGCAGCGGGGGTTCCTGCGGTTGCTGATTGTCTCTTCTGGAATTTGTTGTAAAAAAAACCCTGGCCTTGGCCGGGGTTTTTTGTTGGGCCTCCTCCCCTTAGTTCCTCGAACATCCTTTCGCGGAAAAGTGCTATGCTTTTTTTATGATTCTCAAGATACTGTACAAGGAAAGGGGCCAGGAAAAAAAGAAGAAACAAAGGAGCTGACCATGGCAAAGCAGGAAGGCAAACATCCGGC
>Ga0334722_10006870_pt1 | contig 11150 bp, 9 predicted proteins | sample C3_bottom_MG_FD_207210 | JGI IMG/M metagenome (GOLD analysis project Ga0334722, IMG submission 207210) | Sediment microbial communities from Yellowstone Lake, YNP, Wyoming, USA - C3_bottom | ecosystem: Environmental > Aquatic > Freshwater > Lake > Sediment | place: USA: Wyoming | collected...
TATCTTGTGCTGTCAAAGATCAATTGCAGCGTGTTGCAACGGCCATACGATGTTGGAGCAATCTCCCATGGCCGAATATGCGGTTTGCAGCGTTTTATGCTGCGTGACTTCTTACGAGACCATCATACATATATGTCATCGAAAAAGCTAAGGGGTGTTGGCGCAATACCCCTGCGAGACATGACAACCGAAGGCGCAATACCTAAACTAATGTGGTGTCTAGGCCAGAAGCTGGAGAAAGAAGAAATTATAAAATTAATGCTTACAGACATTGCGGGGGAGATACTCGATGACAAAAGATAAATTTCTTCGGTTTATTGCTCGCTTAGATTCTTCAAGTAAGCTGAATAGAATATCTATGTTAATTAATTCGGCTTTGGGCATATTTGCAGTGTTAATAAAAATGGATGTTATTTTCGATCAAGCCGATCCGATAAACAAGGCAATAACTACTTTTGTCGTATATGGATTTTTAATGCTCACCTCATTAATTCTTTTACTCAACCTACTGTTGTTGTTTGGTTCAAGCTTATATAAAACCATTAAATTTAGATGGAATTCAGAAACAGGCGCCTTGTATGATGATGATTTGTTTCGTTGCGAGCCGCATCGCTGAATATTATTCTACGTGCTATTGAGCCCGATAAGCTTTACGATGTTGGTTTGGAAGTTGGGAAGAGCTTTTATGAGAGGTTCATAAATCATGAAATGCAAAAGGGTGGCATAGGAAAATTAGATAAACTTTTGGTAAAATGGCAAGAATATGATTCAAGTTCTGGGATGGGGATATTTCGCATTAACGAGGCAGGCCGCTATATAACAGTTTCTAATCCATTTATAGGAGAGTGTAGTAAAAGCAAGAATAATGCAAGGTGTAAATTTTTACGAGGATACTTGGAAGGTTTTTTGAGTAGCCTTTTTAAGAAGACAACGAGCTTAAACTGTTTAACAAATGACTTTGCGAAGCAGGAGTGTAACTGTAGCTATGAAACAAAAGAATAATATAAATATTTTGTTTGCAAATTACTTAAGAGCCGTAGGTTGAGTTTCACTTTGTTCGACCTCGCCTACCTACTGATATCATGATTGCGGAGTTGAATGCTTACTGCTAAAGAAATAGAGGATGAGGGTGAAATTTCGAAATGGTTGAAGTGGATATTTGAACTCCCACAGGGTTCTAAAAAAGAAGTGGAATTTAGAGCTAAGGCGATAGCGGATTTTGACGAAGCACTTCCGCCCGACTATAAGGCAGCAACAGGAAAGACCTATTATCTCATTTACAAGGGTACCTTAGAACAGTTGCTGGTGAAGTTAAATTGGGGAGCACAGGTTGTTACTACGATTGTCATCGCAGGTATGGTTCGCATCAATAAAGGGCAGAATGCAGATATCTGTTTAAAAAGTCTCTTAGATGTAATCCGCCCAGTATGTAAGATAAAAGGGAAGCAGGAAGTTTGGGCAAGATCCAGCAGTGAAGAGGGGCAATACGTACTAGAAAATTTAAGTTTGCTTATTACTACTCGATATAGTGAAGATGGCCGGATATTTCGGTATCAAATTCTCGAATAAACCAGATTGCTGATATTACTAAGCATGAAGTAAAGGAGCAATAAACTATGATCGTAGGATCGCAAAAACCAATCGATGAAATTTGGAACATGGTGAAGGACTTCAAAAAGGTCCTCGTGTTCGGGTGCAACACCTGCGTGGCAATCTGCCATGCCGGCGGCGAAAAAGAGGCCGAGACCATTGCATCGCTCATTAAAATGAAAGCGTCACAGGAAGGCAAGTCCATGATAGTGAACCACATGGGCGTCATGCGCCACTGTGAACCGGAGTATTTCGAGCCCGTGATCGACGAGGTGAAGAAATACGACCTCGTGCTCTCGACCGCCTGCGGCGTGGGCGTGAACTTCCTGTCCGATAGGACCGGAACGGTGCCGGTCTACCCGGGGATCAACACCTCGTTCTACGGCGCCGTGGAAGCACCGGGCGATTTCAAGGAGCTCTGCGCCGGCTGCGGAGACTGCATCGTGCATATGACCGGCGGCATCTGCCCTGTTGCGCGCTGCGCCAAGACGCTCATGAACGGTCCCTGCGGCGGAACGAACAAGGGTAAGTGCGAGATCAGCAAAGACGTGGACTGCGCCTGGTACCTCATCGTTGAACGCATGACGAAGCTCGGCACGCTCGAAAAACTCTCTGCAGTCATACCTCCGCGCAACTGGTCGACCTCGCGCGACGGCGGACCGCGGCGCATATCGGTCGAGCATATCCGGGAGTATGAGGCTAAGGAAGAGGCGAAGGCGGGGAAATAACTAAAACCATCTGGACGCGGATAAACGCAGAGCGCTTCGCGCTACGCGGATACGGCAGAAATCCATAACAGCTTTAATCTGCGTTCATCTGCGAAAATCTGCGGCCGAAGATTATAGCTTGGAGGAATAGAATGAAAAGCGGAAGCACTCTCGAAAAAGTACTGGCCAGCGGCAAGCCCGCGGTCACGGCGGAGCTCGGCCCTCCCATGAGCGCCGATCCCCATGAGGTCATCAAAAAAGCAAACCAGCTGAAAGGCTTCTGCGATGCAGCGAACATCACCGATTGCCAGACCGCGGTGGTGCGCATCTCGAGCATTGCAGCAGCGGCCATTGCCTTGCAGCAGGGCCTGGAGCCGGTCATGCAGATGACCTGCCGCGACCGCAACAGGATCGCGATGCAGGCGGACCTTCTCGGCGCAGCAGCCTTGGGCCTCAAGAACTGTCTCTGCCTTGCGGGCGACCATCAGAAGTTCAGCGCAGCAGGAAGGCTCAAGGGCCATCCCGGCGCAAAGAACGTGTACGATGTTGACACGTGCCAGCTTGTCGGCATCATGAAGAAGATGCGCGACGAGAGCAAGCAGGACGGCGGCGATCCCATCGAAGTGCCGCCCAAGTTCTTCATCGGCGCTTCCTGGACACCCATGGCCGACCCCATCGATTTCAGGCCGATCAACCTTATGAAAAAGGTGAATGCCGGAGCTGACTTCATCCAGACCCAGGGTATTTATGATATCGAAGGCTTCCGTTCGCAGATGGCGAAGATCGTGAACATGGGCCTCCATGAGAAGACGGCGATCCTGGGCGGCATCATTGTGCCGAAGAGCGCCATGATGCTGAAGTACATGGACTCTTCCGTTGCCGGCGTTTCTGTTCCCAAGTCCCTCATCGACCGGATGAACAAGGCAAAGGAAGCGGCAGGCGACGACAAAAAGAAAGCCCGCGAGCTGCAGGAGCAGGAAGGCATCAAGATAACGATCGAACTCATCCACCAGGTGCTCGAGACCCCGGGCGTCAAGGGCGTACATATCCAGGCCATTGAATGGGAGAGCGCCATCGAAGGGATCGTGAAGGCGGCGGGACTGTATCCGAGACCGGCGGTGTAACGACAGGGTCCAGGGGCCAGGGTTCAGGGTCCGGGAAGGCAAAAAATGCCAAAGATTACCGTTCTCGACATCTACAAGAAAAAAGCCGAAGGCAAGAAGATCACGATGCTGACGGCATACGACTATCCAACGGCCCAGATCGTGGACCAGGCGGGGATCGATATGATCCTCGTGGGGGATTCGCTCGGCATGGTGGTGCAGGGCGTTTCGAGCACGCTGCCGGTCACGATGGACGAGATGATCTATCACACCAAGATGGTCAGCCGCGGCACGCAATCGGCCATGGTGGTCGGTGACATGCCGTTCCTTTCCTATCAGGCGGACAAAGCGGAAGCTGTCCGGAATGCCGGACGGTTCCTGAAAGAAGCAGGCGCAGAAGCGGTCAAGCTCGAAGGCGGCAGCCAGATGGCCGAGACCATCAGGGCGATCGTGGATGCGGGCATTCCCGTCGTGGCACATATCGGGCTTACGCCGCAGTATGTGCATATGATGGGAGGGTTCAAGGTCCAGGGCAAGAACGACGCGGCGCGGGAGAAGCTCCTTGCCGACGCAAGGGCTGTGCAGGATGCGGGAGCCTTTTCCGTGGTAGTTGAGGGCGTTCCGGCGACCCTTGGCGCGGAGATCCAGAAGACGCTCCGCATTCCTACCATCGGGATCGGGGCTGGCCCGGACTGCGACGGTCAGGTGCTGGTGATCCATGATCTTCTTGGTCTCTTCGATCGCTTCACTCCCAAGTTCGTGAAAAAATATGCCAACCTGAAAGAACAGGCGATCAAGGCGGTAAAAGAGTATAAGAAGGATGTAGAAGACGGCACATTCCCTTCAGAAGAGCACAGTTTTAAATAATTAAACAATCAAATACCCGTGGACTTTAGTAGCAAACGCCCGGCTACTTTTTGTAGCGGCCGCGGTTTTTATCAATGAAATTTATAAGTTAATAAAAAAATATTGTCCGCAACTCTTTCATTTTTCTTGACTCATACGATACCTGCTGGCTATAATGTTCTTCCCTTAACATCCGCTTTTCCCCCTTTTCTCGTGCTCCAGGGTGCTGAGGGACATATTTGAGAGGAGGGGTCATGCCTGAAGCACCTTTGAACGTTGTACTGCTGCGGTATACTCCGGAGCCGGAAGAGGTCGTGGCCATGGCTGCGAAGCTCTGCTACAGCCCGTCCGGTGTGGACGAACTGAAGCAGAAGATCGAGGCCAAGGACCAGGCGGCTTTTGTGGAGAAGCTGGCTTCCATAGGCCACCTGTCGCCGATCGAGCACGTGACCTTCTCTTTCGGTATCGAGGGCATTTCCCGGGCATGTTCACATCAGCTGGTCCGCCACCGCGTAGCGTCCTATTCGCAGCAGAGCCAGCGCTATGTCAGGGAAGAGCATTTTGACTATGTGATCCCGCCGAGCATCAAGCAGGATTCGGCGCTTGCCAGGGAATTCGAGCAGTGCATGGACGAGGCGCAGGCAAACTACACCAAGGTCCTGAAGCGGCTCGAAGAGCTTGGGTACAAGGGAGAGGCGGGACAACAGGACGCTCGGTATCTGCTGCCGAACGCGGCGGAGACGAAGATCGTCGTCACCATGAACGCGCGTGAGCTCCTGCACTTCTTCCGCGTGCGCTGCTGCAACCGGGCGCAGTGGGAGATCCGGGAGATGGCCGACCGCATGCTGGCTCATGTGAAGAAGGTCGCGCCGACGATCTTTGCCAAGTCCGGGCCCGGCTGCCTGTATGCTGCCTGCCCCGAGGGCAAGATGACCTGCGGCAAGATCGAAGACGTACGGAAGAAGTTCGGAGTGAAGAAAACATAGTGGAGCAGGGTCCAGTAGCCAGGGTCCAGGAAAAACGTTTGCCGTTACTGAACCCTGGACCCCGAACCCTGGCCCCTGAAGTTACGACATGGGCTTTACCATAGCAGTTGCAGGCAAGGGCGGCACGGGCAAGACCAGCCTCTGCGGCCTTACCATACGATATTTGACAGAGAAGAAGAAGGGCGCGGTCCTCGCCGTCGACGCTGACGCGAATGCGAACCTTCATGACGTCCTCGGCGTTAACGTCCATGCGACCGTCGGCGCGCTGCGGGAGACCTCGCTGGAGGCGATCAAGTCCACGGCGCCCCGTCCCGGCGGCATGAGCATGGAGCAGCTCTTCGACTACCAGATCCAGCAGGCGCTGGTCGAAGCAAAAGGCTTCGATCTCCTGGTGATGGGCCGGCCCGAAGGCGCGGGCTGCTACTGCGCTGCGAACAATATCATCCGCAAATATATGGACAAGCTGGCCGATACGTACCCGTATACGGTCATGGACAATGAGGCGGGCCTCGAGCATCTGTCGCGGCGCACTACGCAGGACACGGACCTCTTGCTCATCATCAGCGACTCCTCGGTGCGCGGCATCATGACCGCCGGCCGCATCGGCGAACTGGTCAAGGAACTGAGCCTGAACGTCAAGCGGGTGGTCCTGATCGTGAACCGGGTGCAGGACGGGACGAGCGACGATAAGGCGCTTCAGCATGCCATTTCGCAGCAGGGTGTTGAGTTCGCGGGTTTCGTTCCCGCAGACCAGCTGATCTTTGAATACGATCTGAACGGCAAGCCGCTGGTGCAGCTTCCGGCCGGCTCAAAGGCCTTGACGAGCTTTTATTCCGTACTGGACAAGCTGATCCCCTAACGATGACCATGAGAACCGTCGCCATCATCGGCGCAGGTCGCGTCGGCAGTTCAGTGGGCTATCTGCTGAACCGCGCCGGGTATGCTGTGACCTCGGTTGCAGCACGCAGGTTGGCATCTGCGGAACAAGCTGCTGCCTTTATCGGCGCAGGGAAGGCGACCACGGATGTCGCGCTGGCGGCAGCTGATGCTGACATCGTTTTTATCACGACCCCTGACCGGGTCATCAAGGAAGTTTGCAATACGATCGCCGCTGCCGGAGCTTTGAAACCAGGCGGGCTCGTTATCCATATGTCGGGCGCCCATTCGCTGGGATTGCTCGATGCAGCGAAGAATCATGGATCGGACCGGGCAGTGCTCCATCCGCTCCAGTCGCTGGCGAGCAAAGAGCAGGGAATCAGGACGCTTCCGGGCTCCTATTTCCGGGTCGAGGCAGACGCTGTTGCACAGGCCGCTGCCCGGGAGATCGTCAAAGCGCTGGGCGGCATCGAGCTCGTGATGCCGAAGTGGAGCCCCGATAAAGAGTCTGCTGCACTGTACCATGCGGGCGCCGTGGCGGTATCGAACTACTTCGTCGCACTCGTTGATTACGGCCTGAAGTTCTACGAAGCGCTGGGCGCGGACAAGCAGGAAGCGCTCAAGGCCGTTCTCCCGCTCATCAAGGGGACGCTGCATAACATCGAGACCCTCGGCATACCGGATGCCCTGACCGGACCGATCATGCGGGGCGACGCGGAAACGGTCCAAGACCATCTCGCGGCAATGCGGACGCGGGCCCCCGAGCTGGTGAGCCTCTATAGAGAACTGGCAAAACAGACGATCTCGGTCGCACGGGACCGGGGAAGCATAACAAAGGAAACGGCAGGAGAACTGCTGGGTCTGGTAAATGCGGAATGCGAAATTCGGAATGCGGAATGAAATGCTGGTATCCGTGTTCAGCACTGTGATGAGGAATAAGTTTTGATCCACTGTGAAAGGAGAAGTATAGAAACATGTTAGTTATCGGAGAAAAGATCAGCGTTATTGCAAAGAAGGTGCGTGAGGCCCTGGGCAAAATGGACCCCAAGCCGCTCCAGGAACTGGCCATTGCGCAGGACAAGGCCGGCGCGCACTTTATCGACATTTCCATCGGTCCTGCCGAGGAGAACGGCCCTCAGCTCATGGATTGGGCAGTGAAGGTGCTGCAGGAAGTGGTGGAAAAGCCGCTTTGCCTCGACACGACGAACATCAAGGCCATGGAGGCCGGTCTCAAGGCGCACAACAACACCTGGGGCGTGCCGATCATCAACTCCACCTCCAATGAGCCTGAGCGGTTCCCCATGATGGAGCTTGCCGGCAAGTATAACGCAAAGATCATCGCTCTTACCCTGGGCAAAGGCAGCATCCCCGCCGACGCCGAGGACCGTTGCGGCATCGCGGCGGAGATCATGGCTCGCGCCATGGAGAACGGCGTGCCCATGGAGAACCTCTTCCTGGATCCGCTCATCCTTCAGCTTTGCACCATGCAGGACCAGGGGCTGCAGGCCATCCGTGCTGTCAAGATGTTCCAGCAGCTGAATGATCCCCCCATGCAGACCGTGGTCGGGCTTTCGAACATCTCGAACGGTGCTCCCAAGCATGTTCGTCCGATCATCAACCGGAATTTCCTGACCATGCTTATCTACGAGGGACTTACGGCCGCCATTATCGATCCCCTTGACAAGGACATGATGGATACGGTCAAGACCGTCGAGGTGATCATGGGCAAGAAGATGTATGCCCACTCGTATCTGGACATGTAGAAAATGCGGAATTCGGAGTGCGGAATGCGGAATGAAGGGGCAACCCCGAGGCATTTCATCGCTCTTTACTGTTGTTCTTGATCTTTAAATCTGATACTATGTGCAATATTTTCTCGAGGAGGCTTTCATGGCACTCGTAATACCGAAAGAGACCTACAGCGGCAAGATCTACAATGTACAGCTCGGCTCCGGCGCAAAGGCCGTGACCATCGGCGGCGCGAACGCGCTCCCGTTCCTGGGGTTCGAAGGGACCTTCCCGAACAAGCCGGCAGTGGCGCTCGAAGTGATGGACATCATGCCTGACGACTGGCCCCAGACCCTGAGAAAGGCGCTCGGCGGAGAGGCTGCCAACCCTGTTTCGTGGGCAAAGTTCTGCCAGTCGAACGGCGCGGATATGGTGGCGCTCCGGCTCATGGGCACCCATCCTGACCAGAAGAACAAGACGCCTGAAGAAGCGGCCAAAATAGCCGCCGATGTTGCGGCAGCCATCGACATCCCGCTCATTATCCTCGGGAGCGGCCATGTGGAAAAGGACACGCAGGTGCTGCAGGCCGTTGCCGCAGCGACGCGCGGCAAGAACTGCGCCATCGGCAAGGCAGTTGAAGAGAACTACAAGACCGTCGCGGCAGCAGCCATGGCGAACGATCACAAGCTGATCGCCATGAGCCAGCTCGACGTGAACCTGGCCAAACAGCTGAACATCCTGCTTTCGCAGATGGGCTTTGACAAGGAGCGGATCATCATGGACCCCATGTCTTCCGCCCTGGGATACGGCCTTGAGTATACCTACAGCGTGATGGAGCGCATCCGCCTGGCAGCGCTCCTGCAGAACGACGCCATGATGCAGACCCCCATCGTCTGCGACATCGGCGCGAACGTCTGGAAGGTCAAGGAAGCAATGGCTGCCGATGCGGAAATGCCGGAATGGGGCGGTCTTGAGGACCGCGCCCTGGCCTGGGAGTGCGTCACTGCCTCGGCAATGATCACGGCAGGCGCGGACATGCTGATCATGCGCCACCCCGGAGCTGCAGCAAAGGCCAAGGAACTCATCGCAGAATTGATGGGGTAATACTAAATACTAAACCCGAAGTTCGAAATTCTAAAATAATATCGAATTCTCTAAATTCCACGGTTCGCCTGTTTAGGATTTAGTAATTCGAAATTAGGATTTCTCCTGAAAGGAGTTTTCTCATATGGCACTCTCTGGAGTTGAAATATTCAAGCACTTACCTAAGACCAACTGCAAAAAATGCGGGCATCCGACCTGTCTTGCCTTTGCCATGAAACTCGCGGCCAAACAGGCCAGCCTCGACGCCTGCCCGGACGCATCCGATTCCGCCAAGCAGATCCTGGGCGAGTCGGCTGCACCGCCGATCCGCGGCATCTCCATCGGCACGGGCGACAAAGCCGTCAAGGTGGGCGATGAGATCTGCATGTTCCGCCATGAAAAGAAGTTCTTCAATCCCAACGTGTTCGCCGTCGCCATCAAGGCCTCCGAGGCCGGCGACGCTGCCGCGAAGAAGATCGAAGCGGTCAAGACCTCCGAGATCGACCGCGTGGGACAGAAGCTCCGGGTGGACGCCATTGCCGTGACCGATGAAGGCGGCGATGCAGCGAAATTCGCAGCCGTGGTAAAGCAGGTCGTGGACAGCGCCCCGGGCGTACCGATCATTCTCGTGAGCAAGACCCCGGCAACCATCGAGGCCGGTATCGCTCATTGCGCCGACAAAAAGCCGCTCATTTACGCAGCCACCGCCGAGAACGCGGAAGCCATGGCAAAGATCGCCAAGGAAAAGAAGGCGTCCCTTGCCGTCTTCGCAGACGGCCTCGACGCGCTGACCGCGCTTTCCGAGAAGGTCAAGGCCCTTGGTGTTGACGATCTGGTGCTCGATTCCGGTGCGCGCAAGGCCAAGGACATGATCGAGCAGTACACGATCATCCGCCGCGCGGCCATCAAGAAGAGCTTTAAGCCGCTGGGCTACCCGGTCATCACCTTCGCGACCAGGGACAACTCGGTATCAGAGACCATGGCCGCAGCCGTGGGCACCATGAAATACGCATCGATCATCATTCTGAACAATGTGGAAAAATGGAAGATGCTCGCGCTCCTGTCGCTGCGCCAGAACATCTACACCGACCCGCAGGTCCCGATGCAGGTCGCCCAGAACATTTACAAGGTGGGCGATGCCAAGGAAAATTCACCGCTCATGATCACCACCAATTTCTCGCTGTCGTACTTTATCGTGCGCGGCGAGGTCGAGAACAGCAAGGTACCCGCGTGGCTTGCGGTCATGGACAACGAAGGCCTGTCGGTACTCACGGCCTGGGCTGCCGGCAAGTTCACGGCCAGCAAGATAGCGCAGTTTGTCACCGAGAGCGGTGTAGAGAAGAACATCAACCACAAGGAGCTTATCATCCCCGGGTACGTCGCCGTTCTCTCGGGATCCCTGGAAGAGAAGCTGCCGGGCTGGAAGATCACCGTGGGCCCGCGCGAAGCGAACCAGCTGCCGACGTTCCTGAAGGCGAGAGCGTAAAATACCCGAAGTTAAGAGGGTAGGAAGTTAAGAAGGTAGGCATGTGAGTTATGCTCGACAGCCCACCTTCCCAACCTCTCAACTTCTCATCTTCGAAGATTCTTATAAGAGGAGCAAGCCATGTCAAAAGTCATTGCCACCGGGGCCATTCTGGGTTCCCACTATTATGTCAAGCAGGCCGAGGCCCTTGTTGAAAAGGCCATCACCGAGAAGGGCGCCGACTTCACGTTCGAGTTCCCCGATACGGCCTACTTCCTGCCGCAGATCTTCTCCATGACGGGCTTCGAGGTCCGTACCCTGGGCGACATGCGGACCGCACTGGAACAAAAGGTGAAGCCGCTCCTCACGGAGGCGCCGGAAGCCCACCTGTACGTGCCCTATCTGGGCGAGGCGCTCGACGCAGGCATGGCGGCGCTTTTTGCGCAAGAGATCATCATGGCGGTCCGGTACATCTACGGACAGGAGCCGGTGAAGGACGACTCCATCGGCCTGACCTATAACGGGTTTATTTCGGACACCATTCTCAGGAACCTGGGTGTGCAGCTCGTGGACGGCTCCATGCCGGGATACGTCTGTATTATCGGCGCCGCCAACGACGACGACCACGCGCTCGAGATCGCCCGGGAACTTCAGCAGAAGAACATCCTCACCCTCATGTGCGGCAACGTGAACGGCGACAGTATGACCAAGCAGCTTCTCCGGAAGGGCGTGCAGCTCGGATGGGACACCCGTCTCGTCCCGCTCG